>Ga0209521_10005093_pt1 | contig 10432 bp, 8 predicted proteins | sample Rifsed19ft4_FD_184016 | JGI IMG/M metagenome (GOLD analysis project Ga0209521, IMG submission 184016) | Soil microbial communities from Rifle, Colorado, USA - sediment 19ft 4 (version 2) | ecosystem: Environmental > Terrestrial > Deep subsurface > Rock core/Sediment | place: Rifle, Colorado... | reverse complement strand
AGGATTCCGAAATCGCATCCGACCCAAATGATAGTGTACTACCAGTATGTCAGTCGACTCCGTGAAGTATTCGTTAGTCAGATGCTTGTGCATTTCAACACGAATAAGTTCAACCACGCACCTCTTCATCGGGAGGCATGCTGAGCAACTTGAATTCAATGAGAACCATTTTCGTACCTGATCTTGCACTTGCCACCGACCTATACGAACTCACGATGGCAGCTGCGTACCACGACAACAAGGAGACAGCTGAAGCCACCTTCGAACTGTTCGTCAGAAGTTACCCCAAGAACCGTTCTTACTTGCTCGCCGCGGGACTAGAGCAGGCTGTGGAATACCTCAGCCAGCTGCGATTCAAAGAAGAACACATCGCCTTTCTCAAGAAGCATCCAACCTTCAAGAACGTTAGCAAGGAGTTCTTCGACTACCTCAAGAATTTCAGATTCAATGGTGACGTGTGGGCGATGCCTGAGGGGACCGTCTTCTTCACAGATGAACCGATACTCAGAGTCACTGCGCCAATCATAGAGGCGCAAATCGTAGAAACGTACCTGTTATCACTCATCAACTTCGAGACTCTAATAGCTACAAAAGCGTCGCGCGTTGTTCAAAGTGCTCGCGGAAAAGGAGTGGTAGAGTTTGGTTCTCGACGCGCCCACGGCCCTGAAGCAGCCGTGCTCGCGGCGAGAGCCAGTTACATAGGAGGATGCATCGGCACCTCTAATGTTTTGGCGGGATATTTGTTTGGCATTCCAACGTATGGGACGATGGCGCATTCGTTTATCATGGATTACGATTCCGAGGAGGAGGCGTTTGAGAGGTTCTGCAAAGTCTTCCCAACAAGTCGGGCTCTTCTATTGGATACTTACGATACGATCGAGGGCGCTAAGAAAGCTGTCTCGTCGGGCGTCAATCCGACACTGGTCAGACTTGACAGCGGAGACCGTTATGATCTCAGTAAGAAAGTGAGAAAAATCCTTGATGAGGCCGGTCTGAAGGACACCAAGATCTTCGTGAGTGGAGACTTGAACGAGTATGTATTGGACGATCTGACGTCACGAGGAGCTCCGATCGATTCTTTTGGAGTAGGAACTGAACTAGTCACATCGCGTGACGACCCAGCATTATCTGGGATCTACAAGCTTGTGGCCGTGAGGAGGAGTGGAACGATAATCCACAGAGTCAAGACTAGCGAAGGAAAACGGACCATACCCGGCGCGAAGCAAATCTACAGAAAATACGGACAACGCGGCGAAATTCAAGAGGACGTTTTGACTCTTGAGAATGAAGACCGACCACCAGGCACAGTCCCGCTAATGCTCAAGGTCCTTGACAAAGGTAGACTCATCTACAAACTGCCAACAATTAGTCTGATTCAGGATCGGGCTAAGAATGAGGTTGCAGCTCTCCCCTTAAGCTTCAGAAGTCTGACAGGCTCCGAGAAACCACCAGTCAAGTTGAGTAAGGAACTTGACAACCTCACGAATTCATTGTGGGACGATCCGGTTTAGCTTACGCGCGTGAAACAAGGCAAAGATGAGACTCGGAAAGGTATAATTACGGGCTGGCTTCAACGCTACCAAAATCCTACGCTAAACGAGAAGAGGTCTCTTGAAACGCACCGCTGCAGCATTCACAATACTACTCGGGCTAACGACACTGATGATCGGGCTCTACCTTGGAGAGTTCAAAACCCTAGCTGCAATACTGCAGGGTTACACAACTCTCCTCCCATGAAGGCTGATTGATTCTTGGAGAAAGAAGAGGATCTTAGGCGATTCAAGTTCAAGTGGACGCTCCCACGCCTAATTGTACAGTTAATCTCTCTTCTCGCAGTTAACGCGCTCGTCTTTACGCAAATCTATCCATATTTGAACCTGAAATCGATTCCATTTGGGTTGCCGATTTTAGCGAGCGTGAATTCGTCATTTACGGCGGTCTACAGTTCCCTCGATCTTATTCAAATGGAGTTGTCGCAACCCGAGTTCCCGTGGATCGTCCTAGGGACAATCTTCTTGATTGGGGCGGTCGTTGGACGTGCATTTTGCGGATGGGTCTGTCCGATCGGGTTCATTCAGGACATAATCACCACACTGAAAGGAAAACTCAATTTCATCTCGCCGAGAACTCACAAAGCTGCGAAGCAGGTCAAGTACCTCGTACTTTTTGTCACATTTCTGATCAGCGGGAGCCTTGGTATAACCCTCTACCTGGGGGGTGGCTCTGACTACAAGAATGCGCTAGGCATTTTCGCATCGGGACCTTTCATCGCCATCTCGCCAGATGGTACGCTGTTCGGGACTATTCCGGCACTTCTGGCGATGGTTCGGGAGAATTTTGGTGCTTTAATTGCGAGACCTCCCACGATTCAAGAAGTTTGGGCAGGTCTCAATCGGATCCCGCCTTTGCCAGCACTTCGCATAATCATACTGGTTGCGTTTTTCGCGGCAGCTTGGAAGGTTCCGCGGTTCTGGTGCCGATACGTGTGCCCGACAGGGGCACTGATGGCTGTATTTCAGAAGTACAGCTACGCGGGCATAAAGAGAGACCCGGTCAAATGCACTAAGTGCCCGCACTGTGAGGTCCGCTGCCCGATGCAGATCAACATCCTCGATCTGCCCTGGGAGAAGTTCAATGACCCTGAATGCATCATGTGCATGGAATGCGTGGACGCCTGCCCGCACGGCTCGCTAAGTCTAAAGTTCCCTTGAGTCTATTTGACGTACCTTGATGGGTTTCTGTCGAATTCAGTTTTACAATTCGGAGAACAGAAGAAATAGGTCGCGCTCAAGTAAACACTTGAACCAGTCGCTTTCTTCTCGGTGACCTTCATGCCGCAAACAGGGTCTCTAGCCAAGCAATTTCACCTCAGCGTTCTTCAGGGTTTGAACCTGTTGAGTAGAAGTGAATTGCTTACAACAGTGACTGAACTGGTTGCCATCGCCCCACCGGCTAGGAACGGGAGGAAATCGTAAACTCCAGGTCCAAGGAACGGGACAAGCGCCCCCGCAGCAATTGGGATCAATGCAACATTGTAGCAAAACGCCCAGAACAAGTTCTGTTTGATCTTTCTCACTGTCGCCTTGCTCAACTGGATTGCGGTGACCACGTCTCGCAAGCTATCCCTAATCAGGACTATGCCACTTGTTTCTACCGCAACGTCTGTTCCGCTTCCTATTGCAATGCCCACGTTCGCAGCAGCCAGTGCTGGAGCATCATTTATGCCGTCTCCAACCATGCCGACGATCCTGCCTTCTTTCTGGAGTTCTTTGATGATCTCCTCCTTCTGTTCAGGAAGCACGTCGGCGATTACTCGATTGATCCCGAGCTTCCCCGAAATTGCCTTCGCTGTTCTCAAGTTATCCCCTGTCAACATCACAACTTCAATCTTCATCTGCTGCAGTTTTGTGACGGCTTCTGCAGCGTCTTCCTTCAATGTGTCCGCAAGGCCGATTATGGCGATGGGCTTCTTCTCAGAAGCGAGGATCATAACCGTTTTGCCTTTCTCCTCGAGTTCCGTTATTCCCGTCTCAACAGTCTGCAGGTCCACGTTTCGGTGTGCCATGAGTTTGCGATTGCCTAGAAGCCAGGTCTCACCGTCGTACTGGACTACGACGCCTTGTCCCGGGACAGCTTTGAATGAGTTGGCCTCAGGGATGTTGAGGCCTTTCAACTCGGCGGCATGAAACACTGCTCGTCCTAAGGGATGTTCCGATCCCCTCTCAGCCATTGCGGCGAGTAGTAGCACTTCCTCTTCCGAATGGCCGCCGTCGGGGATAATATCGGTTACAGAGGGTCTACCCTGTGTCAGTGTTCCTGTCTTGTCGAAGACTACCGTCTGAAGCTTGTGAGTCGTCTCGAGATACTCACCACCCTTGATGAGTATCCCATTCTGCGCGCCTTTTGCCGTCCCAACGAGGATCGCGGCGGGCGTGGCTATTCCAAGCGCGCAGGGACAAGCGATTATGATCACCGAAACAAAGGCAAGAAGCGCAAAGTTCACCGGGAAGCTTCCGAAAAAGTACCAACCTAGCGCCGCTCCTGTTGCAATCAAAATGACTGCGGGCACGAAGTAGGCCGACACTCTGTCAGCCAGCCGTTGAATGGGTGCCCGTGCCATTTGAGCCTCTTCCACGAGGCTTACGATCTTCGACAGAACAGTATCAGCGCCCACCTTCGATGCGCGTATTTTGAGGAGCCCTGATGTGTTGATGGTTGCACCGATCACTTCATCGCCAACACTCTTCTCAACCGGTATACTTTCCCCTGTGATAGCGGATTGGTCGACGGCTGAGTTGCCTTCCATCACGATAGCGTCAACAGGTATCCTTTCGCCAGGTCGGACCAGCAAAGCATCTCCTACATTGACAGATTCAACCGGCACCTCGACCTCAGCGCCTTCTCGGATCACATGCGCCATTCTAGGCTGCAGATCTAGGAGCTTTCGCACAGATTCAGACGCCTTCCCCTTCGTGATGTGCTCAAGCAAATTACCAAGCAGAATCAGCGTGATGATGATAGCGGCGGTCTCGAAGTATGCACCACTCGCGGGGAAAGCCGAAGGAAAGAACGTAACGACCGTGCTGTAACCCCAGGCTGCGCTTGTTCCGATGGCGATCAGCAAGTCCATGTTTCCCATGCGATTTCGAATCGCATCGTAAGACCCTCTGTAGAACCTCCATCCAACTACGAATTGAACGGGCGTTTCGAGCAGAAAGAGAACGTAGTTGTTGATGCTCACAGGCAGGACCGACACCCACGTGAATAAGGCCGTCGGCAATGTGAGCAAGATGCCCGCAATGACGAGACGCTTAAGACGTTTGATCTCGACTTCTGGTTTCTCGAAGGTTTGAGCGCAGGTCTCACTGCAGAAATACCATTTGGTGCCGCGGATGGTTCGGGTTATAGTCGCAGTTTTCTCGTCGACGAACATTCCGCACACAGGGTCTTTGGCCACTCTAATTCAACATCCTCAGTTTGAAGCGCCTGACGTCAAGTCTGATTAAAGTGAGTGGTGCACAAAGAAACACATTGTGTTGCTTCTATCCGTATGACAAATATCGAGTGTGTGGAACACCTAGCATTTGATTCAGGAGTGGATCGGTTCGACCAATTGACCACCAAAAACTAGCCCAGAAACTCGAAGGGGGGCGGTGTGTATGATTGTGACATTGGTTTGAGTATTGGTGAAAGGGTGTCCGTCTGTTCCTTGTTTCCTTGCTTGTTCATGGTTCCTTCCGGTTCGCTCCAGGGCCAAGTGGCCCTACGCTCGGCCTGACCCGTCATGGTAGGCCGTAGCTCTTCGAGCTAACCCAGAATCCAGGCCTCGCTACCCTAAGATCGGGAGTGTTGTTACAGGTTTGCATGTTCCATACGGATGACGCTAGATGTGATCTCCGGGTAAGTCGATTGCTGAGCGTATGTCGGAACTCACAGGAATACCGGTCACAACAATTCGACTATACCTGCCTGCTGACATGAAGCAACCTCAACTCAAAGGTAACATCGATAAGCACGATGATGATCCATCCATAGATCACATTGACAGGGCCGCCCAAAGGATTTGACATCTGTTCGCAGATCCCTTGGATTTGCGGATCCACGTTCGGGATTCCTAACTGGGCGTTGCTGGCGCTTGGCTTGGTTATTCTGGCGATTCCTTTCACCCGTAAGGGTGCTGCGCAGACTGTCGTTGTGACTCGTTGCGAATATGATCCCAGCAGTCGCGAATGGTGCTTGACGGATCCTCGGACCTGTCCCAGCGTATGGCTAAAGTCTTTAATTCGACATTACGAGATGCAGCGACGTGGCTCTAGTCCTTGTCTTCTGATTTACGCGAAAAGTTGATTCAACTGGGCCAATCGAACCAGCAGTTCACAATCACGCCAGGACAGGATTGCGACCTGTATTTGCAGCATAGCATCGTTGATGCGAAATACTACGGCATTGCCTCGAAGGAGCAGGTCAAGAAGCAATACGCTGCTAAGATCTGGATCGTCGATCAAGAACGAACTGTGAAGTACAGGGAAATAATCCAAGAAGCATCCAGCAGCGCTGGAGTTCTTCCAGCGCCCAAGCTTAGCTTTCAGAAGAGTGCGTTCAAGGGAAAGGTGCTTTTCAAGAAGGAGAAGGAAGTGGCATTTGGCTTCAAGAAGCCCGCTGACCCTTCGAGCTTCGGAAAAGTCTACCAGTACGACTTTGATGTGAGGAAGATCCGAGATCCAGTTAAGGAATTAGTGGAGTCTAACGGTTGGAAATTCGAACAGATACTCACAAATTACCACGCTTGACTCTTATGGAGACCTGTTAAAACGCTGCTCTCCGCCAACCTCTTTCTTGCATCAGTCTTTCTGGAGCCAAGCGCCCAGATTGTTTGATTGTGACGTTCTGCTTTACTGGGTTCTGAGTGGACTGTTGGGAAGAATCAGTGGGCTTAAAATTCGCCTGAAGCGTTATCGATACTTTGTAAATCTTATCGATAGGCATCCTTGTTGATGGAGCCAGAGCGCCGGGAACCTTGATCAAAACCAACGCCGTCGCAACGCTCGACAAGTTACCTCGCGGGATCTTCCGCTAAAGTTAGCGGACGTATTTATGGCAGCTTTCCCAAGCTCGTGGCAAACGCAACTACAACATTGGAGTCAAATCTCGCCTTCAAAGCCTTCGGGTCAAGTATTTGGAAATATAACATCTGACATATTTATCCGTAGATATTGCCTGCCAAACCTGCAACTGACTTACCTATTTAAAATCTGGAGGGATTCGTCACGGACTAAAGGCGATCTAAAGTTTGACTAGAAGATCAAGACGAGGAAATGGTGTGGAGACGGCAGTCATTCCAAATCTTCACGCGCTCTATCATCGCGTTGACGAGATAGCAATACGAATCATGACGGCCAAAGGGCTCCTCTTGCTCCGCGTCTCCTTGGGCATCGTCTTCTTTTGGTTCGGACTCCTCAAAGTCATTGGTGTTAGTCCGGTGGCCAATCTCGTGGCTGTGGCGATTTACTGGGCTCCGCCTGGAGTTACTGTGCCGCTACTTGGAATTTTTGAAGTGGCTCTGGGAATTGGGCTCTTAACGGGTGTTGCTATGCGCCTAACCCTAGGCCTCTTCTGGCTACACCTCGCGGGAACCTTCCTGGTGCTCGTCTTTCGGCCTGATATAGCCTTCCAACACGGGAACCCTTTGTTACTGACAGTTGAAGGGGAATTCGTGGTTAAGAACCTGGTACTCATTGCCGGCGGCATTGCAGTCGGTAGCACAGTAAAACACCAACAAGAAAAGCGCCCGCTTGCATGAACTGAAGGCACTGGCTGGCCGATGATATTCAGCTGATCCTGCAGACTCGGATGCAATCTGTTCCAATATGGCTAAGCTTCTTGATGGGGCCGATGTGATCTGAACCCACGTTTTGTTGGGTTCGACAGACATTTTTCCCAGCGCGACAAGTGACTTCAATTCTAGACGATCTCATCCTCGTCCATGAAACTTCCTCACACAACCTTCCCATTTTCCGACATAATTTGTCTCGAAGCGTACCATATGGTGGACCCCCCGGTTAGACGAATGTTAGTTCGTCCGGGATGATCATGTCGAGTCCAAACGACAAGTTTCAGCGCTTCGAGATTCGTGAAGCGACAATCGAGATGGCTAGGACCGCTAGCACGAATGCTAAAGAGACGGCGATGGGAATCTTGTAGAAATCTGTCATCATCATCTTCGCGCCCACGAAAAGAAGTATAACGGAGAGACCAACCTTCAAGTAGGTGAATTGTCGAACCGCGTTGGATAACAGGAAGTATAGCGCCCTTAAACCTAGGATGGCGAAGATGTTTGAAGTGTAGACGATGAAAATGTCAGTAGTTACAGCGAAGATAGCTGGAATTGAATCGATTGCAAAAATGAGGTCTGTGGTCTCTACAACGATGAGCGCGAGAAAGAGGGGGGTCGCATGTTTGATGTTCTTCAAGGTTACGAAGAATTTCTCGTTGTGTAGCTCGTTGGTGATCGGCATAAGCCTACGCAAGAGTTTCACGGCCGGGTTCTTCTCAGGCGTGACATGGGTCTCTTTTTGAGTCATGATCTTGAGCCCGGTCACCATCAACGCTCCGCCGAAGACGTAGATCAACCAGTGGAAGGCTTCCAGCGCGGCTGCGCCAGCAAAGATTAGGATCGCCCTCATGATCAAGGCGCCTACTATTCCCCACTTCAGCACTTTCGATTGCCAGATCGCTGGAACATTGAAGTAGGAGAAGATCATGACGAAGATGAACATGTTGTCAACGCTGAGCGTTTTCTCTATCAGATAACCAGTCAAGAACTCAAGCGCCTTCTCCTCGCCAAACCAAGAATAAACAAGCCAATTGAATGCCAAGGCGACTGCGATCCAGACCCCACTCCAGCCAGCGGCCTCCCTGGCCGAAACCACGTGAGGTTTGCGGCTCAGAACTCCAAGATCAAAGGCGAGCATTAGGGCTATGGTTAGATTGAAGATCGCCCAGAGCGTGAGATCCGTTCCGAAGATACTAGCCATCCTTTTGCCCTCTACCTCAATTTCTACTGAAGTCTATGCTTGGAGCAGAGTCGCCACATGTGAACGCTGGGTTCTGTTAAGTTGAATGGGTGGCCATTCGCGTTTTGCCTCGCTGTTAACTTGAGGGGGGCTAGCTACCTCATCAGATGTTGCACTTTTCGAGTTTCCGTTACAAAATGGACCAGCCGCGTCCTTCATGCCTATTGGAACTTGAACAAGTGGGTTTGCCCAGCATGCGCAAGCAAATTGTTGATCCGAGTCCTCCCCCCATTGTATTTCAAATAGACGTTCGACAGCACCAGGAACAGATGAGGTCCATGTACGACCTGATTGTGGTAGGCGCGGGACCAGCCGGTGCGTCTGCCGCGAGGACAGCAGCTCAGCATGGATTGAAGACATTGCTGATCGAGAAAGATCAGGTCCCAAGAAACAAACTCTGCGGCGGAGGGGTCACACCGAAGGTGTTAGCGAAACTTGATTTCAAGCTCCCCGACGAATTGATAGAATGCAAAGCAAAAGCGACTAGGATGCATGTTGGCGAAAGCCAGTATCACTTCGAAGCAGATCGGACGATAGTGTACATGACCTCTCGGTCCAAATTCGATGCCTTCTTGGCAGACAAGGCTGTCGAGGCGGGGGCAGAACTCAGAGACCACAGTCCCGTATACGGGATCGAAGTCACGAAGTCCCATGTGGAAGTGAAGACGCCTAATGGTTCGTTTAGCTCGAAGATTCTGATAGGGGCCGATGGCATGAGTGGACCAACGGCGAGAGCTGGAAGGCTGTATGAGCGGTGGCTACCTCATCAAGTCGCATACGCCATCGAGAGCGAAGTTCCGGTAGGTGAGGGAGCTGTTCAGAACTTCATTGGCGATCGCGCATATTTTGACATGTATTTCGGCGTCTCGCCGGCAGGTTACGGATGGGTGTTTCCAAAAGACGACCATCTGACAGTTGGCGTAGGGTGCAGGCTTAGCAGGTTGCGAGATGCTAGAGGGCTCTTCGACGGCTTTGTAAGACGGATTCCTGAGCTTGTCGGGGTACCAATCCCAAAACCTCAAGCTCACCTGATTCCATTAGGAGGGGCTAGGAAGGTTCCAATCGCAACTGATAGAATCCTACTTGCAGGAGACTGCGCGGGATTCGCCGAACCTTTGCTCGGAGAAGGAATATACTTCGCGATCTGGGGCGGACAGATAGCAGCACAGGTCGCCGCAGAGGCCTGTCATGAGGACAGATTCGATCGTAAATTCCTCAGCGCTTACGAGCGGCGATGCAGGCGAGCATTTGGTGTAGACTTTGACGTCGCATATCGCGTAGCCCGTTTCAGTTATCTCGAAGAGTACGACATGGATCGAGTCTCGAGGTTCTTCTTTGGTGAAAGGAAGGTTCAGGAGTGTATGATTGGATTGATGGATGGGAGTCTTCGGTATAGGGACGTTCAGCTAAAGCTGGCGTGGCCTTACTTCAAATATCGTCTTGCCAAGCTCGGCCTACCATTCTACTCTTGAAATTGCCCATACCCTGAAAGCTCGCGTCAGCAAATTAGGACACTGGATAATAGATGTCATCGCAATTCGTGGAAGCTGAGTACTACAGTCGGCAGATTGTGCTTCCCGAGCTGGGAAAGAGCGGCCAGGAGAAGCTGAAAGGATCCAAAGTCACCGTTGTTGGTCTGGGAGGCCTTGGAAGCGTGTCGGCTCTGTTCCTTTCGCTGGCAGGCGTGGGGACGTTGCGCCTGGTGGATCAAGACACTGTTGAGTTGAACAATCTCCACCGGCAGGTCCTATACTCGCTGGAGGATCTGAGATATCCGAAAGTAGAAGCCGCCGCACAGCGCATCCGAGAGATCAACCCTGAAACGAAGATTGAACCGCTAGCTGAGAATCTGGAATCAG
>Ga0209521_10005092_pt1 | contig 10433 bp, 8 predicted proteins | sample Rifsed19ft4_FD_184016 | JGI IMG/M metagenome (GOLD analysis project Ga0209521, IMG submission 184016) | Soil microbial communities from Rifle, Colorado, USA - sediment 19ft 4 (version 2) | ecosystem: Environmental > Terrestrial > Deep subsurface > Rock core/Sediment | place: Rifle, Colorado... | reverse complement strand
AACCCGGCGACGATCGTCAACACCTTGAAAATCACGACGGTCCTCCCTTCCCTTACGATGATCCGGAATTCGCTACGAGGATTCGACGAGGAACGCCCTCGCCTTCTCCTGCTCGCGTATGGCTGCTCGCGTGTGCTTCCCTTTGAAAAAAAGACTCCGGGCCGCCTTCTCCGTGAGCCGCTTCGCCTTCCGGAGGTGTGCCACGGCATCGGGGTGCAATCCCCCGCCCTCCAGCACCCGGATGCTGTCCTTGGTCTCGGCGAGCGCCCGGCGCAGGAGCTCTTTCACCTCGTCGGATGACTTGTCGAGGCTTGACTGTAAGAGGCCCACGGTTTCGCGAATGTTCTCCAGGGCGTTGAGGACCCGCAGGAATGCGGCGACGGCCACGACCTGGGTGCCGTCGAGCCGAATGCCGATCCCGTTGGGGTCCCCTTGGGCCAGCGCCCGGCCAGACGGCGAGTTGTTGAACGCCTGGCCGTTAAAAAAGGCCACCGCCCCCTCGATGGTCTCGATGGCGTTGTTATGGAAGAAGGGGCCGGAATCCGCCGCCTCGACGAGCGGCGGCGTGTTGAAGGTGCCATCGCCCGGCCTCCCCAGGCCGTCATCCGGTGGGTTCCGCTCGCCGGTCAGATCCGCGGGCTGGTCGGGGAGATTCTCGACTCCCGTATTGAAGTTGGCGTTGCCGATGTTGCCCCCGCCGAAGTTCGCAGTGGCGCCGGCATTGGCATGGCACAGGTTGCACTTGCCGAGTCGGTTGTCGAGGAAGATCTCTTGCCCCCGTCTCGGGACGGTCCCTTTGAGCGGCAGGGGTAACGTCGGGTCTTGCTGTCGTCCCAGCGAGAGCTGGAATGCCTCCAAGGCGTCCAGTTCTTCCTCGGTCGGGAGCCGAAAGTCGACGGCAGGGATACGATTCAGGGTCCTGGTAAAGTGCTGAATGACCGCGCCGGTGGCAAAGGACCGGAGGGATCCGTCGCCCGGGGCCCCGTCTCCGGACCAGCCGGTCCGCGGACCCTGGGGGCTGTTCACCGACGTCCGGAGGGCGAGCACGTGGGGGATGCCACGCATGACGAATTTATTCTCCAGGTCGTCGAAGCCGTCCAGGTTCTCGAGGATAAGCCCGAACTGCCGCATCAGCCTCGGGTTCTCGAAGTTCTTCTTCAGGTCCGGGTTGAATTCGGCAATAAAGAGCGCATCGGTATTCGGCAGGGTGGCGATGAAGGCCGGATCGAGGGTAAAATTATTCTGCAACGGATGGCAGGTCCCACAGGTTCGCCCGTTGCCGTTGAACGTCTCGTTGAAGAAGATGGTTTTCCCCTTGGCGATGAGCTGGGCCTGGGGGTCAGGGGGCGGCATGGTCGTGCAGCCAATCAGCGTAATGGAGACCAGGGCAGCGGGACCGACCCACATAAGGGGATGGAACGCGCCTGATGTCGGAGGTGTGCGCTCCCGTTCCATGTTTCCTCCTCCCTGCGTGGCATTACTGCTGTCTATTCCTGTTCGGCGCGAATCTGCGACGGAATGCCCCGGTTACACAAGGCACACTCCATGCCAAGTTAACACGTTATACACCCGAGGGTAGTCATGTCCTCGAATATCCGCGGTTTCTTCGGCACCTCACCGGACCGGCTATTCCGGCAACGACCCGTCGCCGCCACATGGAACATGTAAGGCTTACACGGGAAGGGATGTAAGCTTTACATGCCGAGGAGAACCGGGGGGCCGGCACTCAGCCTCGGCGTCTGGCGTCCTGGACCATTTCCACCAATACCGTCCGGGTCTCCTGCGGGCTTTGCACCTCGCGAATGAACGGGATGCGGGTCCCGTGGATCCGATTCCCGCCCTGCAGCCGCACCTGAAAGCCGAGCCGGTCCACGGCAGTCATTTCCGCGACGTCGGCGTCCACACCGCCGAAGACGCGCACCAGGAGGAGGAGCGCATCGGCGTGATCGGCGTTCATGTGCTCGACAATGCCGGGCGCCGCGTCGGCAAGCGGGTCGGGCTCGGCCCGCACATACTCCTCGGCCGACACCCAGCCCATGACACCGAAGCCGCCGACAAAATATACGTCTCGCACCTCCATGCGGTAGAAGGCGAAGTCCCGAAAATCCACCCAGTACTGCGCGGTCTCGTACCGGGCCAGGTAGCGCCGGCGGCTCTCGTCGATCTCTGCGGTTGGGACCGGCGCCACATTTCCCATGACGGTGACGCGACTGCCGCCGAGGGGATCACCATTCCAGTCGGGCTGGGACACCAGCAGGCTGGCGCGCGGATCACCGCCAAGATTCTGGGTGTGAACGGCGAGCTCGCTGATGAGGAAGTTGGGCCGGCCGAGGCCGTCGAGGGCATAGGGCATCACCGATCCGAAGGGCCACCCGGGATGTCTGTGGGAAAGGGTGGAGAGGGTGCCGACCCGCGCCACATGGAGTAGCGTCCTCGCCCGCTCGGCGTACGTGGGTTCGGCCACCGCAGGCCGGTGAGATGCGCTCTCCCCTTCTGCGTGATGTCCGCGAGGCTCATGCAACAACGCGGGTTCCTCCGGCTCCCTGAAAACCCCCGGGCCGGCCACGGCGCCAGCGGGCGCCGCGAGCGCGAGTCCCGCTAATGGAGCAGCTCCCGGAGCAGCGTACCGATCAGGAAGAGCTCCTTGGACGTGTCGTTGTCCTTGAAGCTCAGGCCGTGGACCACGCCCTGCCTCTCCGGGCTGATGCGCGTCCACACCACCTTGGCCTCTACCGGAGGAAGGATGAGCCACGCGGGAACCGCCACGCTGACACGCGTCTGGGGGGGGACCGCCCGTGGCAGGACTATCATCATGCCATCGTCACTCAGGTTCTTGACCAGGCCCTGCACGCCGGTGACCGGAGGGATCAGGCAGGTCACGGTGAAATCGACGGGGATACGAAGGGAGGCCCGGGGATGCGGGCCGGCCTGGAAAGCGAGGAGCTGCTCCCAGGCACGGTGGTCGGCCGCGGTCAACATGGTGAACTGCAGCCCCATCACGTTCAGACTGGCCTCTACGGACCAGGCGACCACCGCTTCGGCATGCGCGATCCGGTCTCCGGTGAGCAAGCGGAGGCTCGTCGCGGTCCCCTCTGCCAGGAGGCGCGGCACTTCAATGAGGAGGCCGCCCTGGCTCACGTTCTGGGTGAGGCCCAGGGCGCGGTACTCTCGGACTGCCGGCCCCTCGCAGAGCACTGGCATCCGGAGAGGAAAGCGGCGGTGCTTGCGGTTATCATTCATAAAAAGGCCCTCCTGCGGGATGGAGAAATTATGTTGAAACGATGAAGTGCAATCTTTAGACCAATCTTCGGGGCGGATGGGGCATGCCCTCAGTTCGACCCCAGAGAGGGGCCAACAATATACCCTATTCGGCCGGGATCCGTCACCAAGAAATATGCAGGCCGCGTCGCTGGCTCCTGCCGACCTCCGGGTTTGCTCGATGCTTCCCGGATTCGGGCAGAATGGACACCCGCGGAGGTCGCAGAGCTCACCGAGACGGCACCCGATACAGGAGGATCGCGGTCAGAAAGGGAGCTGGGCTTTGCCCGGATCAGCCACCACCACCAGGATGCCCGCATCCGGATGCAGATATGCGCGGGCGACCCGCAGGATATCATCCCGGGTCACCGCGTGGATCAGATCGGGGTACCGCTCGGGGTAATCCATCCCTAATCCATAGAACTCGATCGCAGCCAGGAAGCTGACCACGTCTCGATTGGTGTCAATCCGGAGCGGAAAGCTCCCCGTCAAGAACCCCTTGGCTTCCTCGAGCTCCTCCGGTGTCACCCCTTCCTCGCGGATCCGTCGGATCTGACGGAGGACCTCGTCAATGGCCGCCTGCGCCGTCTCGTTCTTCGTCTGCAGCGCCACCACAAAGGGCCCGGGAACCCGGCGGGCGCTGAAGTAGCTGTGGACGTCGTACGCCCAGCCCCTCTCCTCGCGAATCGCCCGCATGAGCCGCGCGGTCAGGCCCCCGCCCCCCAGGACCTGATTCATCACCGAGACGGCGTAGAAGTCGGGGTTTTTCCGCGCGATGCCGAGATGACCCCACACGATGTTCGCCTGGGTCACTCCCCGATCAACCTTCACCGCTGTGCGTCCCGGTGGACGGGGGACGGATCCGGGATCGAGGGCGGGGGCGGCCATGGGCACCCAGCCGCTGAGGTATTTCTCCAGAGACCGCCGGAATTCTTCAAGGGTGACGTCTCCCGCGACGGCGACGATGCTGTTGTTAGGACGGTAATACCGCCGATGAAAATCGACGAGGTCCTCCCGGGTGACCCGCTCCAGACTCTGCTCGGTCCCTTCGACGGGTCTGCCGTAGGGATGGTCTCCGAAGAGGGTTGCAACAAAGGTCTCGTGGGCCACCGTGCCCGGGTCTTCCTGCTTCTGGCGAATCCGACCCTTGAGTTCCCGGACCTTCCGCGCGATCTCCGCCTCGCGAAAGGCCGGGTCGAGCAGCACATCCGCGAGCAGCTCGAGCCCGACGTCGAGGTCTTTTTTCAATACGGTCAGGGACAGTGTCGAGTAGTCCTCACCCGCATCGGCATTCAGGCTGCCGCCCACGAACTCGATGGCCTCGCTGATCTCGGGGGCGGTCCGTCTGCCGGTCCCGAGCGGAAGGAGCACCGCGGTCAGCTTGGCCAAACCCGCCTTTTCCTTCGCCTCCTGCATCGACCCGGCCTTGACCAGGATCTGGACCGTGACCATGGGGATGCTGGGACGCTCGGCCACGAGGAGCGTGAGGCCGCTCTTTAGCTCCACGCGTCGCCCGAGCGTCGCCGCCTCCAACGGCTTCAGCGGGACGAGGGCCATGAGGAGAAGCAGCAGCGCCATCCTCTTCACCCACCCCCTCATCTCTTCACCTCGTGAACCCTTCCTCATCCCTTCATCCCCTCGTCCCTTCGTCCCTTCGTCCCTTCGTCCCTTTGTCATTTCCCACTGTCAGCCCCGGGCACCAGGACCCCGACCGTCCGGTTCTCCGCCGCCAGGTGTTTCCGCGCCACCCGCTGAACATCCTCGGCGGTGACGCCGCGAATCCCGGAAAGGTAGCCCTTCCAGTACGGCCAACCGGCCACGCTCTCATGCGCCGCCAGCTGGCGCGCCAGGCTGAAGATCGAGTCCTGAGCAAAGATGAACCCCGCCTCGATCTGATTTTTGGCCTTCTGAAGCTCTCGCGCCGAGACCGGCTCCGACTTGAGGCGATCGAGTTCGGCGTCGAGGGCCCGTTCGACCTCCGCCACCGCCTTGCCGGGACTGGCCGTTGCATACAGACTGAAGAGATCGGGGTCGGCCGAGACGCGGTCGTAGAAGGCGTCCGCATTCAGGGCGAGCTGCTGTTCGTAGACCACACGGCGGTACAGTCGGGCACTCCGCCCGCCCCCCAGGATGACCTCCAGGACATCGAGGGCGGAGCTATCCGGATCCGTCAGAGTGGGGACGTGGTAGGCGATGCTGATCGAGGGGAGCTGGGCATCAGCCCGCGCGAGGACGACGCGCCGCTCGGCCTTCTGGGGGGGTTCGACGCTGCGGGCCGGCGGGGGGTCCGGGCCCCGGGGAATCTTCCCGAACGCCTCGCGAATCCGTGGCAGGAGCTTCGCGCGATTGAAATCCCCGACCACCACGATCACGGCGTTGTTCGGCACGTAGTAGGTCCGGTAAAAGGCGAGGAGATCCGGGCGGTCCAACCGCTGAATGTCCTCCATCCAACCGATCACCGGGCTGCCGTACGGGTGCGCCTTGAAGGCGGCCGCGCGCATCTCTTCGTACAGGGCGCTCGTCGGATCATCCTCGCTCCGCAGGCGCCGCTCTTCCATGACGACGCTGCGCTCCCGCTCCACCTCGTTGGCGTCCAAGAGCAGGTTGACCATGCGATCCGGCTCGAGCTCGAGGGGAAGGTGGATGCGGTCCGCCGCGATCGTCACGAAGTACCCCGTATAATCCTGGCTGGTGAAGGCATTGTCGCGGCCGCCGTTTCGCCGGATCATCTGGCTGTAGGCCTGCCCGCCGACGCGTCGCGTCCCCTTGAACATCATGTGCTCCATGAAGTGGGCGAGACCGGTCCGGCCGGGGAGCTCGTTCCGGGATCCGACACGGTACCAGAGGTGAAAGGTCACCACGGGCGCCTTGTGCTCTTCGAGCAGGAGCACCTTGAGCCCGTTCTCCAGGGTGGTCTCGAACACCTCGAGCTCCCTGGCGCCGACTCCACGGGCCACTAGCGTCAGCGCGAGGACCCAACCCACGATCACGGCCGCACGTCTCATCGTGCCGTTTCCTCCAGGCCGATCTCGACCGGATCACCGCGGACGATTCCGTGGCGCTCGACAAAGCCGGCCGGAACCTCGAGAATATACTGGACCGCCTCACGCGGCGCAAACTCCTGCGGAGCCGTGCCGGGGGCCGGGGGCTGCGCCCCCCGCACCACGTCCACCACCCGCCCGTCACGGATCCAGAGGATGTCCAGCGGAAAGCGCATCCCCCGCATCCAGATCACGGGTCGCACCGGCGTCTCGTAGACGAAGAGCATGCCCCGGTCGGCCGCCAGACCCTCGCGGCCGCTGAGGCCGCGGACCTTTTCCGCCTCGGTGCGGGCCACCTCGACCCCCACGGCCACCCGGTTCCCGATAAGGACCCGGCCTTTCCCCGCCGCGTGAAGGACCGCCGGCAAGAGCAGGAGCACCACACCCAGAGGCAGTCGCCGACCGATCACGAGGCCGTCTCCGGATGCTCGCCCAGCGTGGCGCTGACCTTCGTGCGCTGACCGTCGCGGATGATCTCAAGCTCGACCGTATCGCCGACCCGCTTGTGGTCATCGAGGTATGCGACGAGGCCGCCATCGCTTTCAACCGCCTTGCCGTCAATTGCCACGATCAGGTCACCACCCGCGGCCGTGCGGAGATTGCCGATCCGGACCGGACGGTTTCCGCCGCGGATCCCGACCTTCGCCGCGGGCGATCCGCCCTGCACCTCAACGACGAGCACACCGCGCTGGACGGGCAGCTTGAGCAGCTGGATCAGCTGTGGCGTCACGTTCTGCCCGCGGATCCCCAGCCAGGGATGGCTCACGCGCCCCTTGGCGATCAATTCCGGCACGAGCCGCTTCGCGGTGTTGACCGGAATCGCGAAGCCGATCCCGACGGACCCTCCGGTCGGGCTGAAGATGGCCGAGTTGATCCCGATCACCTCGCCCCGGGAATCGAGGAGCGGCCCACCGCTGTTGCCGGGGTTGATGGCGGCGTCGGTCTGGATTACATTCCTGATCTCCCGTCCACTCTCCGTCCGCAGGGTCCTCTCGAGCGAGCTGACCACGCCGGTGGTCACGGTCCGGTCGAGGCCGAAGGGGTTCCCGATGGCGATGGTCATCTGGCCGATCTGGAGCTGCTTTGAGTCCCCGAGTTGAACCGTGGGGAGCCGCTCCCCGGGGACATCGATCTTGATGACGGCCAGGTCGTTGAAGGCATCCCGGCCGATGAGCTTCGCGGACACCTTCTTGCCACTCGCGAGCGTCACTTCGAGGCTGTCGGCCTCCTTCACGACGTGGTCGTTGGTGACGATATGTCCCTGGACGTCGATGATGAAGCCCGAGCCGGTCCCGCGCTGCGGCACGGGCTTCAGGAAGAAATCCACCCTCTCGGCGATGCTCGTGATGTGAACGACGGCCGGGCTCACCTCGCGGTAGGTCCGGATGACGACCTGCTCGGCCTCACTGAGCCCCTTCGCCGGGACGGCCGCTTCCAGGGTCGGCAGGACCGGTCCGGCGTCGCGCGGCCGAGCCGCCGGCGGGCCGAGTTCGAGATAGAGAATCACCAGCACGGCAGTCAGCAGCGCCGTCAGGCTCACCGATCCGACTCTTCGACTCATGATCAATTCACCCTCCCTCCGCAGTGGAATGCCGGCACAGCAGCCGCATCACGCCTTCTGCCGCATCTGTTGGCCGCAGCAGTGCGGGACGCAGTGGCCGGCCTTGAGCACCTTTACCTCCAGGCCGCATCGCTCGCAGACGTACACGTCGTTCACCGCCGGCATGACGGGTGCCTCCGGTATTACGTGACGGTGTGTGACAGAGTGAGCACGGGGCGAAAGGTCCGGAGCCTGAGCGAGTTCGACACGACCGAGACCGAGGAGAAGGCCATGGCCGCCCCCGCCCACACAGGACTCAAGAGGAGCCCGAGCAAGGGGTACAGGGCCCCGGCCGCGACCGGGATGAGGATCACGTTGTACGCCAGGGCCCAGAAAAAGTTCTGCCGCATGATCCGCATCGTCCGTTTGCCGAGCGCGACGGCCGTCACCACACCCCGCAGGTCGTCGGTGATCAGCGTGACGTCCGAGGCCTCCACCGCGACATCGGTTCCGGTCCCGATGGCGATGCCCACATCGGCCTGGGCCAAGGCAGGGGCATCATTGATCCCATCCCCGACCATGGCCACCACCTCGCCGGCCGCCTGCAGTTTTCGCACCTCGCGGGCCTTGTCCTCCGGCAGGACCTCGGCCGCCACCCGATCGATCCCCACCGCCTTGGCGATCGCCTCCGCGGTCCGGCGCGCATCGCCCGTGATCATCACCAGGTGCAGCCCCAGGCCACGCAGGGCGGCCACCGCCTCGCGGGCATGCGGCTTGAGCGTATCGGCCACGGCGATCACCCCCGCCGCCGCCCCGTCAATCACCAGGAACATCGGGGTCTTGCCTTCGGCGGCCAGGCGCTCGCCATCCTCGGCCAATCCGTCGAGAGCGACCCCGTGCTCCTGCATGAGCCGGAGATTCCCCAGCACGAGGCGCCGCCCGGCGACCGTCGCACGGATGCCGTGACCAGGGATCGCCTCAAAGGATTCGGGGAGGACGAGCTCCAGCCCTTCCGCCCTGGCCCGAGCGACAATGGACTCGCCCAAGGGATGCTCGGATCCGCGCTCCGCGCTCGCCGCGAGGCGCAGCAGCTCCCGCTGCGGAGCGTCCAAGGACTGAGGACTGAGGTCTGAGGACTGAGGTATCCGGTCGTCGGACGTCGGACCTCGAACGATGATATCGGTCACGACCGGTTCGCCCCGGGTCAAGGTTCCCGTCTTGTCAAGCACCACCGTCGTGAGCTTCGCAGCCAGCTCGAGCGGCTCGGCCCCCCGGAAGAGGATCCCGTGCTCCGCCGCCCGGCCGACGCCGACGATAACGGCCGTGGGGGCGGCGAGCCCGATCGCGCAGGGACAGGCGATCAGGAGGACCGCCATGAAGTTCCCCAGCCCGAGGACGAAGGCCGGCGCCGGCCCCCAGATCGTCCAGACCCCGAAGGTCACCAGGGCGAGGAGGAGGACCACGGGAACGAACACCCCGGCGATCCGATCGGCCAGGCGCTGGATGGGGGGCTTCGACGCCTGGGCCCGTTCCACCAGGGCGATGATCTGGGCGAGGACCGTCTCCTTCCCCACCTTCGTCGCCTCGAAGACAAAGGACCCGGTCTTGTTGAGCGTGGCCCCGAAGACGGGGGCGTCCGGCCGCTTCTCGACCGGCAGGCTCTCACCGGTGAGCATCGACTCATCCACCGCAGAGGCCCCTTCCCGGACGACGCCATCCACCGGAATCTTCTCCCCCGGGCGGACCAGGATCCGGTCCCCGACCCGCACCTGCTCCACGGGGACGTCCGCCTCCACCACGCCTGCGTCCGTGCGGCGCAGAACCCGGGCCGTCTTCGCCTGAAGCCCGATCAGCTTCTTGATCGCCTCGCTGGCGCGGCCCCGCGCCCTGGCCTCCAGCCAGCGGCCGAGGACGATGAGCGTATGGAGGACCGCCACGGTCTCATAGTACACGGCCGCCTGACCCTCGATCGCGAAGAGGGACGGGGAGAGTGTCGCCATCACGCTGTAGAGATACCCCGCATTGGTCCCGAGAGAGACCAGGGTGTTCATGTCGGCGGTCCCGTGCCGAAGGGTGGCGAGGAAACCGCGGTGAAACTGCCAGCCGACCCACCAATGCACCGGCGTGGCCAAGAAAAACTGCGCCCAGGCGCTGGAGAGGAACGCCGGAATCCAGGCGCGGAGGGAATGGAGGCCCATGTGGGGGAGCGCCCCGATGACGAGAAGCGTGCTGAGCAGGGCGCCGACCAGCAGTCTCCGCGTGAGCGCCCGCGTCTCCTCCTCGCGGATCGCTGCTTCCCGATCCGCCGCGTCCTCCGTCGCGGTGATCGCCAGGGGGGTATATCCCGCCTCTTCGATCGCCCGTCGCAGATCGGCCACGGTCGTGCTTCCGGGGATGACCGCGATCCTTGCCTGCGGCGGGACCAGATTCACGGTGGCCCGCATCACCCCGGGAACGCGCTGCAGCCCCTCCTCTATCCGGCGGACGCAGGACGCACAGTGCATCCCCTGAATGGGAATCACGACCTCCTCCTGAGGGACGGCGTACCCCAACTCCCGCACGACACGCTGGAGGGCGTCGGCGGAGATCCGCGC
>Ga0209521_10005091_pt1 | contig 10433 bp, 8 predicted proteins | sample Rifsed19ft4_FD_184016 | JGI IMG/M metagenome (GOLD analysis project Ga0209521, IMG submission 184016) | Soil microbial communities from Rifle, Colorado, USA - sediment 19ft 4 (version 2) | ecosystem: Environmental > Terrestrial > Deep subsurface > Rock core/Sediment | place: Rifle, Colorado... | reverse complement strand
CCCGCCGTACCTGCCGGCATCGCTGAATATTTCCTCCCCAACAACCTGACCTTAACCGAAGCCTTTCAGGCTGCCGGGCGCACCTATCCAGAGCAAGCTCACAACTTAGGGTTGATCTATCGTCCGGTCTTGTTGGCCCAGGCAAGTGTACGATTTTTCAACCGTAAGTACAACCTAGATTACGAGCAGAGGCGCACAGCCCTGGTGAGTTCCCCCGACCGGCGAGGTATGCTGCGTTGGGAGGAAGCCCCAGCGCAGCCGGTTGAGGCGCGCACCCTGGCCCAGAGTCCTGATCCGCAGGCGCGTTTTGCCGCCCTGGAAGCGCCCTTGTCTGATGCCAGGCTGATGTCCGCCATGGAAAAAGATTTCCTGGATTGGGTTTACCGCACTGGGGAGATCAACCTGCGCGCCAATGAGGCCTTGGAGGTCTTCGCCGGTCCGGAAGTCTCGCAGGCCGAATTCCGCACGTTGTGCGCCGAGGCGGCCCGCAATAGGCGTGACGCCGAAGCGAAAACGGTGTCAGAGAAATACGACAAGAAAATCAAAGCCCTCCAAGAGAAAATTGTGCGGGAGGACCGCGAACTTTCTGCCGACGAATCGGAATTGTCCCAGCGTAAGATGGAGGAACTTGGCACCGCTGCTGAAAACGTCTTCGGCCTGTTCACAAAGCGCCGCAGCAGTCGCCGGCTGTCCAGCTCTTTGACCAAGCGCCGCCTAACCCAACAGGCTGCTGAAGACGTGAAAGAATCTAAGAAGGCGATCGAGGGATATAAGAAGGAGATCGCTGATCTGGAGAAAGAGAAAGAGCTTACCTTGGGAGAGGTCAACGACCGCTGGGGCGAGGTCGCTAACCAGGCGGACGAGATCTCGCTGGCGCCTGCCAAGAAGGATGTACTGCTCGACTTGTTCGGCGTGGCCTGGTTCCCGAATTACCTGGTTCAGATCGGGGAGGAGGTTTTTGAACCATCTGGCTATGGTTTGTGATTTTTGATAATGGGAATTGAACCCTTTTTAATTTTATTGGCAGTTGCTGTATATGGTCTGATCCATTCCCTTTTGGCCTCTTTATGGGCTAAAGCTCGCCTCCGGCAGTGGATCGGCCCGCCGGCGGAACGCTGGTACCGCCTGGCCTATAACCTCTTCGCTTTTGTCAGCCTGCTGCCCGTGTTGGCCTTGCCCGCCCTCCTGCCGGATGTCCGGCTGTACGTCATCCCCTCTCCCTGGTCGTACCTGACCCTGGCGGGGCAATTGCTGGCGGTCGTGGCGCTGGCAGTGGGGGTGATGCAAACCGGCGCCTGGTCGTTCTTAGGGCTGCAGCAGGCGCCGGGAAAGCCCAGCCAAAAGTCGTCGCAATTGGTAACGCACGGGCTGTATCGCAGGGTGCGGCACCCGCTCTACACCGCTGGCCTGGTCTTCATCTGGCTGGTGCCGGTAATGACCCGTAACCTGCTGGCTTTGAATATTGGCTTGACCATCTATCTCGTCGTGGGCGCGCTGTTCGAGGAGCGCAAACTGCTGCGCGAGTTCGGCGAGGTGTACATTCAATATCGCCTGGACACCCCTATGTTAATCCCTCGCCTCTGGCGAAAAACGCAGGCGAGCAGATAGTTCCCTATTAATCGGAAATGGTTGAAAAATTCAATCGCTTGAAGAATCGGTTCTTTTCCATGCCGACCCGATTCTCAAGCAAAACCATCCCGTTCGCCCTGCTTGCCACGCTGATTGTTTCATTTGGGTTGCTGGTCAAAGACTTGGGGTTTTACCAGGACGATTGGCACCACATTTACTTTGGGCATACGCTGGGCCTATCCAGGATGTGGGATATGTTCCTATACGATGGGCGGCCCCTGGCAGCGGTTCTGTATATCCTTGGTTTTAAGGTTTTAGGGTTCGCACCTCTCCACTGGCATATCTCTACCCTGGCGTTAAGAGCCCTTACCATCCTCTTCACCTGGCTCATTTTTCGGGGGATTTGGCCAGAATACCGCCGCCAGGTGGCCTGGGCAGCCCTGCTCTTTGTTGTTTATCCCATCTTTAAGCTCCAGCCTTTAGCAGTGGCTTACACGGTTCACTGGACTGGCTACCTCCTGTTTGTCGTTTCTATCTGGGCAATGGTGCAGTCGATCCGCAAGCCGCGCTGGTACTGGGGGTATTTCGGGCTGGCATTACTTACCTGCGGGTTGCATCTGGCGTTTATCGAATACTTTTCCGGGGTTGAACTCGCTCGCCCGTTTATCCTCTGGCTGCTGCTATCAGAAGAAGACCAGACCACCCGTAGCCGCATACAAAAGACATTGCGGCTGTGGCTGCCTTTTCTCCTGGTATTGGTTGCTTTCTACATTTACCGGATCTACCTGATCCCTCAACCGGAGCCGGGTTATGCCAGAAACGTCCCTACCGTGCTCTTTGACCTTTTCAATGCTCCCCTTCCAACAGCCATCAAATTGGTTCAGGACATCTTGCAGGATGTCCTTTATCTCCTGGTTACCGCCTGGAACAATGTCTTTACACCGGATCTGTTTAAAATCACGCAACCGGCCAATTTCAAGATCCTTCTGATCGCCATCGGAGCAGGGTTTGCCCTGTTCTTCTACCTGCGCCGCCTGGAGTCTGGGGAAGATCAGGAAACCGAAACCCGGCGGCCCTGGTACCGGTCTGCCCTGTGGTTAGGGTTGGTTTTGACCGTGATCGGGCCGATCCCCGCCTGGGTAACCGGCCAGAGCGTCTCCCAGGACAACCCTTTATGGAGCGGTCGCCTGGGGATGGCCTCGATGATCGGCGCCAGCCTGGTATTGATCGCCGTATTAGAGTTTTTAGTTAAAGACATAAAGGTTCGCACCATCGTCCTGGTGATATTGGTTACATATTCGCTGAGCTGGCATCTCCTGTATACCAACCTGTACCGTTGGTCCTGGGACAAACAAACCTGGTTTTTCCACCAGTTATATTGGCGCGCCCCCTACATCGAGCCAAATACAGCCCTGCTTTCTGACGAAGAGATTTTCCCTTACATGGGCGAGTATCCCACCGCCTTTGCATTAGGGAATTTATACCCGAAATATGACGGGTCGCTGAGTGTCAATTACTGGTTCTACTCTCTTCTGCGGCGGTTCAATGATCAACGCGCTGACCTGATCTCGGGTCTACCGTTTGAATACAAAATAGGGTTTGGCCGCTTCAGTGGCAACAGCCTGGACAGCCTGGTGATTCACTTCGCGCCGGAGATGGATCAGTGCTTATGGGTGTTGCGGCCGGAGGACACCCAGGTGCGCGCCCTGCCAGTGATCACTCGCGAAATCGCCGTGATCTCTGATCTCGAGCGCATCAAACCCGGCGCGCCCGAGCCCTACAGCTTTCCCACGCAGATCTTCGGCGAGAGATCTCAGGACAGCTGGTGCTATTTCTACCAGCAGGCCGACCTGGCGCGCCAGTTCAAAGACTGGAGTCGCGTGGTCGAACTGTGGCAGGCCGCCGGGGCAATGGATCTCAAGCCGCACAATGGGGTCGAATACCTTCCCTTCATCGAAGGCTTTGCCTATCAACGTGAATGGCAGGGAGCGCAGGAGTTGACCCTCCAGGCGAACAAGTTGACCTTAGCCATGGATAAAATCCTGTGTCCTACCTGGCAGCGCATCGCCGCTGAAACCATACCCTCTCCAGAGCGGGAGCAGGCCATTGCAAGAATTAAAGACAAGGTCGGATGTTCTGAGTAACCCCTATGCCCCTGCTGTGGCTCTCCCTGGCCTTCCTGGCTGGCATCCTGCTCGCCGCCAGCCTGCATTTACCCGCCGGCGCCTGGCTCTTGCTGGCAGGTATAGGGCTGCTGATCGGCCTTGGGTTCCGTTTTCTGCGCGCAAGAACTATAGCTCCTTTACCTCACGCGTCACGCATTACGCAGTACGTTTCACGTTTCACGTTTCATCTTTTTCGCTTCACACCCTCCCTCCCCCCTCTCCCTTATTCTCTGATCCCCTTCTTCCTCTTGATCGGCGCCGCCCGTTACCAGTTCGCCCAACCCGACCTGCGCTCGCCGGAGTTCATCGCTGCTTATAATGATCGCGGGGGAGAAGTCAGCGTGCAGGGCGTTTTGGTTGAGCCGCCCGATCGTCGCGATACTTATACCTATCTGAAGCTGAGGGTTGAAAGAATCATCCCGGGCGGAGAGACAACGCCTCAGGACGTAAGCGGCCTGCTGTTGGCCAAAGATTGGAACCTTAGCGATTGGCACTATGGCGATCGCCTGCTCTTGCAAGGGCAGTTAGAGACACCGTCCGAAAATGAAGATTTTTCTTACCGGGATTACCTGGCCAGGCAGGGGGTATATAGCCTGATGAATGCTGCCCGTACGTCCCTGGTTCTCTCCGGCCAGGGCAATCCCTTCCTGGAAGCGGTATATGCCTACAAGGAGCGCGCCCTGGGCACCGTGTACCGTCTGTGGCCCGACCCGGAAGCTTCCCTGCTGGCTGGAATCTTGCTCGGGGTGGAAAGCGGCATCCCAGAGCAGGTGAAGCAAGCCTTCCAGGACACTGGCACAACCCACATTATCGCCATCTCAGGTTTCAATATCACCATCATCGCCGGCCTGTTTTACGCCGTCTTCAGCCGCCTGCTCGGCCGCTATAAAGGAGCAGCCCTGGCAGTGTTGGGGATCGCTTTGTACACCCTCCTGGTGGGAGCCAGCCCCAGCGTGGTGCGCGCCGCCTTGATGGGTGGGCTGTCGCTCTTCGCCAGCCAGCTCGGCCGCCGCCAGTTCGGCTTGCTCAGCCTGACCCTGGTAGCAGCGGTCATGGCGGCCTTCAACCCGCAGCTGCTCTGGGATCCGGGCTTCCAGCTCTCCTTCTTCGCCACGCTGGGCTTGATCCTGTACGCCGAGCCGTTCTCCCGGGCTTTCGTCGCCTTTGCAGCGCGCCGTTTACCTACCCCAACCTTAGAGCGCCTGACAAGGCCGGTCACAGAATACCTGCTCTTCACCCTGGCGGCTTCGATCACCACCCTGCCGATCATTGCTTTCCACTTCCACCGGCTCTCGCTGGTCTCGCTGATTGCCAACCTGCTGATCCTGCCCGTCCAGCCGGCGGTGATGATCCTGGGCGGCCTGGCGCTGCTGCTCGGGACGTTTTATTTCTCCCTCGGCCAGCTGACTGCCTGGCTGGCCTGGCCTTTTGTGGTGTACACCATCCGGGCTGTGGAATGGTTCGCCAGGCTGCGCGGTGCGACCCTGGATTTGGGGGTCATCAGTCCTCCGGTCGTCCTAGGCATGTACGCTGCCTTGTTCGCCCTGACCTTTGCTGGCGCACGGATTAAGAAAGCTGCTGCCTGGTTGAAGCCGGGCCTGGCGCTGGCCATCTTTGGCGTGATCGCCGTGCTGATCTGGCGGGAAGCCCTGGCCGCGCCCGATAACCGGCTACATCTAACCCTGTTGGACACGAATACCAACCTGCTTTCCGGCGACGCAGTACTGATCCAGACCCCCTCTGGTCACAACCTGTTGGTCAACGGCGGCCCCAGCGCCACCCAGCTCTCCGAGGCCCTCGGTCGCCGCCTGCCCCTTTCCGATCGCCGGCTGGATTTCCTGCTGGTCGCTAATCCTGTTGAAGGCCAGATAGCTGCCCTGCCCAGGATCGTTGAACGCTTCCCACCGGCGCATGTCCTGTGGGCTGGGCAGCTGGACGCCTCTCCGGAAGCCCTTTTCTTGCAGCAGGCTTTGCTAGACGCCCACATCCCGATCACCCCTGCCGAGACCGGTCAGATCCTGCAGTTAGGCCAGGGCGCCGAGCTGCGCGTGCTCTCTGCCGGAGAGCGCGGCGCGCTCTTCTTGCTCGCCTGGCAGAACTTCCGCGCCCTGCTGCCGGTCGGTGTGAATTTTGAAGACCTGGAAGCTTTAGGATATGGTAAGCAGATCGGCCCGGTGACCGCCCTCCTGCTGGCCGATGGCGGCTACGCCCCTTCCAACCCAACAGAGTGGATCGCAGCCCTGCGCCCGCAGGTCGTCTTGCTCAGCGTCGCCGCCGGGAATAGGGAGGGTTTGCCTTCTCCCGAGACCCTGCAAACTATCCAGGGATATACGCTGCTGCGCACAGACCGCAATGGGTGGATCGAGCTGACGACAGATGGGGAAATGATGTGGGTAGAGGTTGAGAAGAAATAAACCCAGTAGATGCGGAGAAGTTGTTATCTAATTCGATGAAGCCATCAGGCTATCAGTTTTAGTGATATAATTATCTCTAATAGTGATAGAATGGTGATCTATGCTTACCACTCTCTTTTCATCGCGTGTCAGAGCTAAGGTACTTGCTGCGTTCTTCCTGTCTCCAGGAGAGAAACACAATGCCTGGAAACTGGCGCAAAGGTTGGGGGAGAATTACAGCGCAGTTTGGAAAGAGCTGGTTCGCCTGGAGGGTTTGGGAATTCTTGTCAGTGAACAGCGGGGGAATTCGAAAGATTATCAGGTCAATAAAGTTTGTCCGATTGCTCCTGAACTGCGGTCGATTGTTCTAAAGACAGAGGGGGCCGGAATGGTGATCAAGGAAAAGCTCCAGGAAATGAGCAGCGTGAAAGAAGCCTTTATCTACGGATCATATGCCTCTGGAGAAGCAGATGCGCGCTCTGACCTTGATTTAATGATCATTGGCGAGATTGACCTGGATCAACTGGCGCCTGTCATCTCTGAGCTGGAGAAAGAATTATCCCGACCAATTAACTATGTAATATATTCCGAAGAGGAACGGAATGAAAAATTGGCTGTCAAAGACCCATTTTGGGAAAACGTTACAAGGTCACCTAAGATCAAGATAATCGGAGGGGATCGTGCCTTATGATCGATTGATAAAATCAAACCGGATTAAACCACACCGGGCCAACCAGAACGAGATAAAACAACTTCTCCAATTGGCGACACGCGATCTGAGTACAGCCGCACGGAATCTCGAGGAGGCGCCGGATTGGGCGTACAGTATTGCTTATAATTCGATCCTCCAGGCCGGCCGAGCGTTGATGTTTTTTGATGGTTACCGGTCAAGGGGTGGCGAGCAGCATGCCACGGTGGTCGAATTCGTTGAGGAACGATTAGGAACTGAGTATGCATCGCAAGTGCGGTTATTCGATCAGATGCGGCGGAAGCGACATCGGGTGATTTATGAGGTAGCCGGATTGGTTTCGAAAAAGGAAGCTGAACAGGCGATTGCATTTGCGAGAGAGTTCGTGGAAAAGATCATTGAGATCATAACTGGTCAAGGCAGATTGGGGATGTAGTTGATTCACTTGCTCTACTGCGTCAAGAGTGGCAGGCGTCCATTGATGGGGAGAGTCTGATTGACGTTCAGGCGAGCGTTGGACTCTTGCTCGGAGATGTGGTCATGGTGCTTGGCCTATCGAGTGATGAGCAAGTAGCGGTTCTGGGTGTAGAACTGCGCAGAGAGTTTATCCAGGTAGTCAGATACCGCAACAGCGGTAATGGGTAAAGAACAGTATTCTGGTCGGTCCCGGCCCGGCCATTTTTAGTAAGCCTTTCCATACGGTGAAGTATAATTTGCAGAACCTATTTTCCTAATAGAGTTAGCAGGAAGCAGCGAGTAATTTGCCTATTAGCGGTTCAATGAATCAGCAACAGGACTATCCATCACCAGCCGAGAAGATAGCGTGGTTCCGCGGTTATTTCCGTCCTCATTTTAATGATTGGATCTTCGGTCCTATAAACAGGTTGGTCATCTCCCAAGATGCTCTAATCGGATTTATTTTTATGGCCTGTTCAATTGATTATTTGGCAGGTTTTTGGTGGGGACAAAGCTCGCAAGGACACGTCAAAGAGGCATATACCAGATTCATTGACACCTATTTTCCGCCTGGACGGTACGATGCGGATGGGTTGTACGACAGCCTACGCAATGGGCTTGTTCACATGTTTACTATCAAAGGAAAAAAATACGGTCTAATACACAACAATCCTCATGTGCATCTTAAGATGAGCAAGGACGGTCAGATTATTTTGAACGCAGCAGATTTCCGCGATGATTTAGTGAGAGCGACAAACCGTTTCTTTGATGAAGTTGAGACTAGTCCTACCTTATTAGATAACGTACATGAGCGGTATGTACGTGATGGCTTCTTAGCCCTAGGCTCGGTGGATTTTCCATGACCGTTGGAGGTTAGTTGATAGGTCAATAAAGGTCACAGGGTAAAGGTTATATCGATTTCTATGAGGAAAGGGGGTTATGGATTCCAAAACCTAAAACTATTATGATATAGACACGACCCCTTTGACATGCATGAACGTCCCGTTCAGTTGAAAAGCAACACCCATTTTGGTTTTACATCTGCGGATTCGATATTCTTATTACTTTGACCTGAATTAACATATAAATACTGCTAAACCTCTCTTATCTGTAATGACCGATAAGCGACATTGGAATGAGAAATCGCATGATATATTTCAAGGAAATAAATGAATCGAATATCCATCTATCGCCAACCTGGATGTGCTCGTTGCCTTGCGCTCGGAAGCTACTCGCCTTGGCTTGGCTTATCATGTCGCGGTATCTCATTCTAAGGATTCCTTATAATAGCAAATAAAAGGAGGTATCGTGCCGCCATCTATTTTTCCATTTTCATTTTCAGAGGTCTCCATGCAACCGGTCAAAGGTTGGGTGGAGTTGGAAAAGCCGCTTCCTTATACTATTTCAGAAGGAAGCGGCTATTACCGCCTGGGTAAATTATCGATTGAGGGCGGGGAATACCTGGATCTCGTTTTATATCACAATCTCGCTACCACGAATTTTATCTATTTACGAGAAAGTCCGCTGGATTTAAATTTGTTAGATTTGGTTGGCATACATTCGAGCGAAGTCTCACACCTTTCAAAGTTGGTTCTACCAGGGCAATTATGTATGGGTTCGGAACGGTCGTATCTCATCGCCCAGGCCATCCTCTATGCTATTGGGGCTCCTGCGCTGAACCCGACCTTGACCGGCCACAAACAGCATAATCTGGCGGTCTTTCCCATTGCCCGTGAAGGTTTGAAGTACCAGGTGACAGAAGCAATCTATAAAACCTGTGGCCTTTATTGCGATGAGATCGTACTCGACGCGCACCATATATTTGACAGCTCTGTCCCCATATTTAACCGTTCTGTCGAGTTCTCATTATTTAAAGATAAAGATCTAGATCACCAGCAGAAAGAAAATATCTCAGTTGCTTTTATTGCTGATAGTATTGCTAGCGGGCTGGTGATGAAGGAAGTGATCACCAAGGTCAAGGAACGGTTTGAGCATGTCAAGCAGGTGGAAGTGATCGCACCCTTGGCAACGATCCGGGGATTGTGTAACATCTGCGTGTCTGCTGTTGCTCGCGACGTTCGTATCCGTATCCATGTCTTTGAAACCCTTCTTAATGCCCTGCCCCCAGACTATTATTTCTCCAGCCATTTTAACCATGCAGAATTGCACATGCGACCGGATTTAGAATCGGATTACCGTGCCTGGTGGGGCATAGATCGAAACGGTCATTACATTGCAGATACAGCTTGTGCGGGATATGGTTGGAGCGAAGTTTTCTACTCACCTCGCAAACAGATAGATATGATCAATAGACAATTGGAAAGTCGCCATGGTCTAACGATCGCTGATATCGTCCGCCGGAACTTTAGTAGAATATAGGGAGCTCATTACTGGCTGCACTCTGCACTTCTTCATAAATTATGTGCATTTTTTATATCGTCTATTGCCCGGTTTTGCCATTCTCTCGTAAAGGGCCGTTGATTATTTTATAAATCCATTCAGTTGAAAAACAACATCCATATTGGTTTTACAACTGCGGTTTCAATATCACCCTCATCGCCGGCCTGTTTTACGCCATTTTCAACCGCCTGCTCGGCCGCTACAGAGGGGCGGCCCTGGCCGCGCTGGGCATCGTTTTATATACCCTCCTGGTGGGAGGCAGCCCCAGCGTGCTGCGCGACGACCAGAATGGCTGGATTCATCTGAGCACCGACGGCGAGCAGTGGTGGGTAGAGGTGGAGAGGAAGTAAGCGGCGTGCAGTGAACAGTAAATAGCCAAGATTCAGGCGCAGCCGCTAGCCGACTGGAGAATCTCCTCCATATACCGGTAGAATAGAGTCACATGGCCCTCGTCGGGGAACAGATGAATCTCTTTCTCCGGTAGCCTTTGCTCGAGCCAACGCATATGATGCAGGGGAGCGTTCATATCCTGGCCGCCATGCCAGAGATCGATCTTCTTGTGGATATCTTTTACTGAGAAGCCCCAATCTTTGACGTACAACGAAGCTTCGTAGGCCGGGCCGCGCGTACCGCGCCGGCAACTTTCTACAAATGTGACGGCCATAAAGCGAGGGAAGAAATTTTCGTGCTGCGCGATTAGATCATAATCGACGTAAGCCATACCAGCTTTATCGGGTGGAGGCAGCTTGGCAGAACGGCCAG
>Ga0209521_10005088_pt1 | contig 10436 bp, 12 predicted proteins | sample Rifsed19ft4_FD_184016 | JGI IMG/M metagenome (GOLD analysis project Ga0209521, IMG submission 184016) | Soil microbial communities from Rifle, Colorado, USA - sediment 19ft 4 (version 2) | ecosystem: Environmental > Terrestrial > Deep subsurface > Rock core/Sediment | place: Rifle, Colorado... | reverse complement strand
CCTGATGCTGAACGGCACATCGGACGCGGACTTTATCCGCGACACGTCGGTCGAACCGCTCTACCGGCTCGCCAAGTCACCCAAGCACATCCTCTGGTCCGAGGGCGGGCATGCGTTCCCCAGCGAGGACAACCAGGCGGCGATGCTGAAATGGCTGCGGGAGAACCTGAAATAGAGTCATGGCGCCTTTCTGTAATTGAAGCACGCGATGACGAGACCGTTCCAAAACGCGCTCGGCTAGGGCTGAGCTTCTGCTAAGCGGGATCGGATCGCCACATAAACCTGGCGCGCGAGATCCAGGGCCTCATCCGCTTCCTCCGCCGACGGCTCTTCTGGCTCGCCCGGGTAGCGAAACTTCCAGGCATACTCGGTCAGCGCGGCGGCGCGCCGGAGTAGGTCCTCAAGTTCCGGCACGAGCTCAACGCACTGATGACCGAGCTCTACAAGATTGTGTGTCTTGCGGAAAGGTCGATCGTGCCAGGACATGAGCGCCTTGAGAGACTTTTCGGCCAGCTGCTGCGCGTGGAAGACGATATCCGAGGTGAGGGGAGGGTTCGCCTTCCGCTCGTGCTCTGCGGCCCGCAGGTCCTGTTCCGCCTTGCGCAGCCAGGCCCGCGCTTCCGCCACCCGCGCCGGATCAAGCGGCATAGAGAAGCTTGCCTTCTCGTTCAATCGTGGTGGGAAGGGATGCCTTCAAGTGCAAGCGGCTTTCGAAAGCGCTCTTCGTCCAAACCAACACATCCGCCGCCGTTCCGGTCTCCCATAGGTGTTCATAGGCGAGCCGGCTGCGCCGTCTTTCGGGTGAGGCATTGTCCGGGACGACCACCATCAGGTCGTAATCGCTGTCCGGCCCGGCGTCACCGCGGGCTTGGGAGCCAAAAAGGTAGATCCGCTCTGGCCGGTAGGCTTCAATCAGACGGTCGACAACCTCTTCCAGGCGTGCGTCCTGGATGGACACAGGAGTGCGGTTCATGGTCCTCCGCTGCGACCCGTGGCACTCAGGTCGATGTAACTTATCATACGCCTTCACCCGCCGGAGCGCTCGGTCTTCCACGATCCATCGGTAGGTTGGTCCGCTCGGCGGCCAGGTGGAGGTTCGCAAGGCCACCACCGTGCTGGCGCAAGCCGGTGCAGTTTCCGGATCCCGCGAGTATTCCATGCGAAGAGGAAGGACACCCCGTTCTCGATCTTCGCACGCTTGTAGAGCTCAACTCGCCTCAGGGCTCTCCGCTCCGGACCGCTTGCAGGATTTCGCCGACGTCATCGCTTTGATTCGCGTCAACGCACTGGGTCAAGACTATGCCGCGGCATTGAGCGACTACGTCCGGGACAAGTACGCCGAGCTTTGGAACGCGGCTCAAACGAAGAGCGAGCCCTGATACTCGGCCTTCTCGGCATCGTCGACGGACGCACTAGTACGATCGAGTTGCAATCCGTGAGACCGTCTGTGAAGTGGAATCTGAGGCTCGGATAGGCGAGACGGAAGCGGTCTTATAGCAGTTTAGTCGCGGCGTCCGCGCGAGAATCCACCACCACCACCGCCGCCGCGACCACCGCCGCCGCCGCCGCGGTTCTCCTTCGGACGTGCCTCGCTGACGTTGAGCGTGCGGCCCTCGAACTCGCGCCGGTTGAGGGCGTCAATGGCGGCGATCGCCTCTCCGCGATCCGCCATGGAGACGAACGCGAACCCTCGCGGGCGTCCCGTGTCCCGGTCGGTGACGATGTGCACGTCCTCGACCGCGCCGTGCTCTGCGAACAGGTCGCGCAGAGCCTGCTCGTTGGTGTTGTAGCTCAGATTTCCAACGTAAATCTTCAAGGAAGCAACCTCCGGACAGTGAGGCTCACGAAATCCGGAAGCATCGTGGGCGCACACGGTCGCATAGCCAGAACCATTCCAGCACTATTTAGTATAACTCCTCTTGCAAGGCGAGTGCTACCCGGGAGAGCATTTCGTCCCTAACTCTTCCAGGCGACTTCGTAGTGCGCGACCTGCTCGTCGAACCGGGTCAGGATGGCGCGTGCCTCCAGGGTCACGACGGCGACGTCGGGGTCGTCGCCCGCGAACTTGCGCACGGCCTCCATCGACTCCCAGAGGGTGATGATGACGATCTCGACTTCCTCTCCAAGGCTTCGCTCCAGAACGTAGGCCCCGCGGTGCCCCTCGATGCTCGCGATGACCGGGAGAACTTTCTGGCGGAAGTGCAGGATGTACTCCTCGGCCCTCGCGGGCGTCGCTTCGGCGGTCCAGGATCGTGCGATCATGGACCCTCCCCACCGATGACCACGTTCCACGCGCGCACCCGCCACCTCTCGACGAGTCCGTTCACGACGTAGGGGTCGTTTCGGGCGAACCGCTCCGCGACCGAGGGGTCCTCGCCCCTGAAGACCAGGGCGGCGCCGTCCACCGGATCGGTGAAAGCGCCGGCGAGGACCAGCTCGCCCCGAGCGAGGGCCTTCTGGGCGCAGTCGATGTGAGCCTCGCGCAGCGGTTTTCGTTTCTCGACATAGTTCTCGACGACGTCATACAGGAGCAAGTAGTACATTTCGGTTTTATTTTGACCCCGCTCCCGTCTTCGAGCAAGTATGGGGGCATCGGAGGAGGAACATGAAGCATAACGCGCTGGTTCTCGCACTCGGTATCGCCCCGTCATTCGCTTACGGACAGCCCATCGAGCGCATCAACCCCGACGGACTCAACAAGCCCGCGACCTACAGCCACGTGGTGAAGGTGGGAAACCTGCTCTTCATCTCGGGCCAGGTCGCGTTCGACTCGGCGGGAAACCTCGTGGGCGAGAACGACATGAAGGCTCAGGTGCGGCAAGTGCTGGAGAACTTGAAGACCGCCCTCGCCTCTCAGAAGGCGGACTTCTCGCACGTGGCGAAGATCAATATCTTCACGACCGACGTCGAAGCGTTCCTCGGGGCTGCCGAGGTTCGCGCGGAGTACTTCAAGGGCCACCCGCCGGCGAGCACTCTCGTCCAGATCGTCAAGCTCGCCCGCCCGGGCCTGCTGGTGGAGATCGAAGCGATCGCGGCTTTACCCTGACGAAGAAGGGAAGGAACGCAAAGTCGCAAAGGGGGATTGTCCATAGCGTCCTTGCGAGTCTTTGCGCCCTTGCGTTCTTCTTAGTGCGCGTTGAGAAGGCGTTCCCAACCAGTTCCGCGCAACACGGGAGGCTCCCGGAGGGAGAGCGCGGCGGCCTGCGAATCGGGGCTGCACTCGCCCCGCCCCAGGAAGTAGAGCGCTTCCGCGAGCGACGACTCGGCCGGGTCGCCGAGAGCGCGATCGAGGTTGTCGGAGGCGGGGCAGTCGGCGGGGATGCCGTCGAAGTAGTCCGTTTCGCCCGCGGCGTTCCGGCTTCGGAACGAGACCGGGAACAGCACCTTGTCGCAGAACTCGAAGCCATACTGACCCACAGGCTTCCCGTAGGTTCTATCGCCCACGATGGTCACGGGGATGAAGGGTTTGAGTCCCTCGATGACGAGCTCGCTCGCAGAAGCCGAGGCGCGGGTCGCGATCACCACGAGTCTCGGCACGTCCAGACTCTGCTCGGGATCGTCGAAGCGAAACGTGCGGTCGCGGAACGAGTTCTTGTCATTGTGGGCCAGCTCCACGAAAGGCTGGGTGTTCGTGCGGAACCCCCCGATCAGGCTCCCAAGGTGGCGCGCCACCTCGATGAGGCCGCCGCCGTTGTAGCGGAGATCGAGGACGACGTCGGTCACCCCTTGTGCCTGGAACTCGGCGAAGGCGGCGTCCAGCGCTCCAACGGAGGGCTCGACGAAGTTGCGCAAATGCACGTATCCCACGGGAAGCCCGTTGACGTCGAACACCTCTTTCTGCGAGACGGTGGGGATGGTGACCGGCCGCTTGGTGAGGACCGCGCTTCGGTCCTCCCCGAATTGACTGCGCCAGCGGATCTCGACGATTACCCCGATCTCCGATGGTCCGATCGCCTCGTCGAAGGCCCCCGGGTCGACGAGCTCCTCGATCGGCCTTCCTCCGATCGCGACCAGGTAGTCGCCTCGGGCCATTCCAGCTTCCGAAGCCGGGCTCTCGGGGAAAACCTGAGCGAGCCGGGCGCGACTGTCACGGATCCAATGGATCGAAAAACCGAGGCCGATGTACTGGCTCGCGGAATAGAAAGAGCTCGACGCCTCCGCGGACGTGATGTAGCTGAACGTCTCGTCCTGGGGCCGGAATCGCACCGCGTCGAGGTAGGCCTCGGGCGAAGGGTAGAGCGCCGGATCGAGATCGGGGAGCTCCTGGTACCAGAGGTAGATCTCCTGGAGCGTGTCCCGGACGAAAATGTTCTGATCGAGGACGGTGCATTGCCCCTGGGCCTCGACGCGCCCGGCGCTCGCGGCCAGAAAGACCGCTAGCCACCATCGATTTCGCACGATCATTTCTTACGCCTCGTTTCCCCCGAAAGGCAAGCGAATCCCTGGACGTCGCCGCGGCCCCGGCTGATGGCCACGATCTGTCGTTTCGAATAGAGCCGGCCCTTGGCGATCCCCGGGCAGAATTTCTTCTCGTAGCGCCAGGTGAAGGCGGACTCGACGGGGGTGAATCCGTCCAGGGGAAGAAACGGGTAAACCCGGCACTGCAGGGGCTTCGCCTCGTGCACCGTGCAGGTCCGGTTGGAAAGGAAGACGCAGTAGCCTTCCGCTGTCTTCTTGAGCTCGAGATCGCACCCCTCCTCCCGCGTGGTATGGGCGAGGGCGAAGGCCCGCGGGGTCATCGAAAGCTTCTTCGCCAGCGCCTCGAGGTCCGGGGGCTCCACGAAAACGCTTCCCTCCCGATCGTTGGTGCAGCATTTCCCGCAGTCCGGCTGACACTCGAAACGGAGACCTCTCTTGATCCAATCCACGTCTCGGCTATGATCGCATATTCCGCGGGAGGTGAAGATGATGGGGATTCCGCTCGCATGGCTTCTGGGGGCGCTTTCCGTAGGCGCGGACAGCTCGCCCGTTCCCGCCTCTTCCCGCCAGCTCGTTCTGGTGGTGACGCCGAACGAGACCGCGACTTCGGGCGTCCTCTACCGCTTCGAGCGCGACTCGGAAGACTCGCCCTGGAAGGAGGTCGCACCCCAAGTGAAGATCGTCGTCGGGAGGGCCGGCCTCGCTTCGGGAGCTGGGCTGCACCGCGAACCTGTTCCCGGTCTTTCCTTGAAGAAAGAGGGAGATGGGAAGAGCCCCGCGGGAGTCTTTGCTCTCACTTCGGCTTTTGGTTTCGAGGACGCGCGCGCTGGTCTTCGGCTCCCCTACGTCCGGCTGACGGACACGATCGAATGCGTGGACGATCCGAGCTCGCGCCACTACAACCGTCTCGTCGATCGGAGCGAGATCGCGTCACCCGATTGGAAATCTTCGGAGAAGATGCGCGAGATCGAAGAGTATGTCTGGGGAGTCGTGGTCGCCCAGAACTCGGAGCCGGTCGAGCCCGGCGCGGGCTCCTGCATCTTCCTTCACGCCTGGTCCGGTCCCGAGAGCGCCACCGTCGGCTGCACCGCGATGCCGACGGAGAGAATCCGCGAGCTCGTCCACTGGCTCGATCCGGACACCAAGCCGGTTCTGGTACAGCTCACCGAAGAGGCTTACAATATTTTGCGGAGCCCGTGGAAGCTCATCGCTGATGCCAGAGGTAATCGTTGAGGAGGTTCTCGAGCGCTTCCTGTCTTCCGCTGACGCGCTCGGGCTCTCCCACCGACTCCGCCCAGGCCTCGAGCTCGGGAAGGGACGTCTTCCGCGAAAGGATCTTCCGCCCCATCTCCGTCTCTAGAAAGCCGCGATAGCGGTCGGCGAGGACTTTCGAGAAGACTCCGTCCCGGATCAGCGCGTCGGCCACCAGGAGGCCCCGCGCGAACGTGTCCATCCCCCCGATGTGGGCGTGAAGAAGATCAACGGTATCGAACGAGCCCCGCCGGACCTTGGCGTCGAAGTTGAGGCCGCCCCCTCCGAGGCCCCCTTGATTCAAGATCACCAGCATCGCCATCGTCGCCGCGTGGAGGTCCGTCGGGAACTGATCGGTGTCCCACCCGAGGTTGGGATCTCCGCGGTTGATGTCGAGGCTTCCGAGCTTCCCCGCGATCGAGGCCACCATCAAGTCGTGCTCCCAGGTATGGGTCGCGAGCGTCGCGTGGTTGCATTCGATGTTGAGCTTGAAGCGGTCGATGAGGTCGAACTCCCGCAGGAAGCCGAGAGTGGTCGCGGCGTCGAAGTCGTACTGGTGCGCGGTCGGCTCCATCGGCTTGGGCTCGATGAGAAGAGTACCGGTAAAGCCGATGCTCTTCGCGTAGTCCGAAGCCAGGTGCAGGAACGACGCCATCTGCTCCCGCTCCTGCTTCAGGTCCGTGTTGAGGAGCGTCGAGTAACCTTCCCGTCCTCCCCAGAAAACGTAACCGGCGCCGCCGAGCTCGAGCGTGGCATCGAGCGCACGGCGCACCTGGGCCGCGGCATGGGCGAAGACCCGCGGGTCGGGGTTCGTCGCGGCGCCGTGGGTGTAGCGCGGGTGGCTGAAGAGGTTCGCCGTCCCCCAGAGGAGCTTGACCCCGGTCTCGCGCTGGAGCTTTCCCGCCTTCCCCACCATCCGAGGAAGCGACGCGGCGTCGGGAGCGATGTCGCGGTCGTGGAAGCAGTAGTAGGGAACTCCGAGCTTCCCGAAGAGCTCGAAGGCCGCGTCCATCGTGGATTCGGCCGCGGCCACCGGGTCGGACTCCGTTCTCCAGGGCCGCTCGAAGCTCGCCCCGCCGAAGGGATCCGACCCAGTCCCTTTCAACGTGTGCCAGTAACAGACCGCGAATTTCAGGTGCTCGGCCATCGACTTTCCCGCGACCATGCGTCCGCGGTCGTAGTAACGGAACGCGAGCGGGTTCCTCGAGTCCGGTCCTTCGTAGGCGATCGTGTCGCGCGCTTCGGGAAAGTAGGTCTTCATGATCTTGACTCCCGCGCCACCGTCATCACCCGTCTCGGGCTCAGGAGAAACGGCGGAAGATAAGCAGGGATGTTGGAGAAGGGGAGCACCTCGGACTTCAGGTCGATCCCGAGGATGTCCTTCATGAAACGCCGGCGAGCCTCGATTCGACCCCAGGCCTCGGGGAACCTCCCCTGAAGCTCACGCCTCAGGGGCTCGTCGGCGAGAGCGATTCCGTCTTCGATGTTCGTCGTGAAATAGTCGGTCCCGGTCGCCGGGATGACGTCCACCTGGAACGCCATGCCGGAGCGGAGCTCGATCGAGGAGCCCGCGAAAATCGGAGAGTTCACCCACTCGTCGAGATGGATCTGATGCCCGGGGTTCAGCTTCACCCCGAAGAACGGATCGCCGAGACGGCGGTGGATGACGTCGTAGAGCTCACCGCCCTTAACGCCGATGCCGATCGTCCGATACCATTCGACGATGGCGCGGTAGTAGGGAGCAACGAGCTTTTCCACGTAGTCGCGGATCGGCTCCGGAAGCCCGCTTTGGTCCCGGACGACGAAGCCGGCGCGGCAGTTGAGGGCTCCCCAGACTCCGTAAGCGGTGGTGAATCGATCTCCTTCCTCGATCCGCCTGGAGCTCGGGCTGGGAAGACCCATGCGCGCGCGGGGGCCGCTCGAGAGCATGAGGTGGCAGGAAAGGGGAATGCCGTTCACCTTCATCAAACGCACCGCTTCGTGCTCGGTCATTCCCGGCGCGAGGCCGAAAAGAACTCTCCTGATGGCGGCCGACGTGTGGGTCGCGGCGTACTCGAACCAGGCGAGCTGCTCCGCTTCATTCACCACTCGAAGGCCGTCCTCGGCGTTCATGAAGATCGCCGTCTCGTTCGTGACCCTCTCGACCGCGCCCGTCACCTCTCGGAGGGCGTCGGCGAGGTAGCTCGGGATCTCGAGCGTGGTCTCGGGCCTCTCGGCTTCGCGGTCTATGAAGTACTTCCACCCGACGACTCCGACACGGCTCCCGTTGTCGATCCCCTGCGCGCGGAAGAGATCCCGCGGCGACGGGCTATCGTTCCGCGGCTGAGACAGGAGGCTGAAGCTTTGAAAGAGGACTCTATCGAGATCGAGAGGGCTGATGGAGGCGTAGCCCCAGCCCTCGTTTCCCACCACCAAAGCCGGCTTTTTCTCCGGAGCGAGGAGGAGCATCGCCTCCTCGAATCGCGGCTCGAACCCGGTGAGGTAGGCGATATTGGCGCTGTGCTCCCGGTCGCCGTAGACGACGAGATGGTCGCAGCCTCGCGCCCGGGCCCGTTCAAGCGCTCGCCGGATGCGCGCCCCGTAGACGGAGGCCGGGATCGAGGGCTCGACCGTGGGCTCCCCGAAATCGGGCAGGTCGACTTCTCGAAGAGCGACTTCGGCCATAGGGTGGAGAATATCTTCTCCCATGGTTGTTAGGGTATCGTGATTCGGAGGGACCTCATGAAGAAGCTCGACGTCTTCAATCACGTCTTCCCCCGGCCGTTCTACGAGCTCTTGATGAAGGTGAGCCCCGCTCTCGAGGACATGGGAAAACGCGTCCGGGCGATTCCCATGCTCTACGATCTCGACGAGCGCTTCCGGATCATGGACCGCTTCGAGGACTACCATCAGGTCCTTTCTCTGGCGTCCCCTCCGATCGAGGTCATGGGACCTCCGAGCGTCGCCCTCGACCTCGCGCGCGCCGCGAACGACGGTATGGCGGAGCTGGTTCGACTGCACCCCGACCGCTTTCCTGCCTTTGCCGCGTCTCTGCCGATGGGCGCCCCCTACGCCGCCTGGGAGGAGTTGCGCCGCGCGATCGAGGATCTCGGCGCGCGCGCCGTCCAGATCTTCACCAACGTCTCGGGAAAACCCCTCGACCTTCCGGAGTTTCAGCCGCTCTTCGAGCTCATGGCGGGATACGACCTCCCGATATTTCTCCATCCGGCGCGGGGCGCGAAGTTTCCCGACTACCCCACGGAAGACAAGTCGAAGTACGAGATCTGGTGGACGTTCGGATGGCCTTACGAGACCAGCGTCGCCATGGCGCGTATCGTCTTCGCCGGTCTCTTCGACCGCTACCCGGGCTTGAAGATCCTTTCCCATCACCTCGGCGCCATGATCCCGTTCTTCGAGGGACGCGTCGGCCCGGGCTGGGATCAGCTCGGGACCCGAACCTCGGACGAGGATCTGACGCAGGTCCTCACCCGTCTGAAGAAACGCCCTATCGACTACTTCCACATGTTCTATGGCGACACCGCGGTCTTCGGCTCCCGTCCCGCGACCGAATGCGGTCTGTCGTTTTTCGGAGTCGACCGGGTGCTCTTCGCTTCCGACGCCCCCTTCGACCCCGAGCGGGGTCCGATGTACATCCGCGAGACTCTCCGCGTTGTCGACGAGCTCGATCTGAGCGAGGCCGACCGGCGGAAGATCTACTTCGAGAACGCCGAGAAGCTCCTCCGGCTCGGCGGTTAGGTCTCAAACCAGATTCCGCTTCGCTCGCTCCTCCCAGCGCTTCTCGCGCACCAGCTTCCCGTTCTCGAGGAGCGTGACCTCGAGATCGCAACGGAACTCGGTCTCGTTACTCGAGAGCTCCCCCTCTCCCCGCGCCTCGACGACGCGGCCGTCGGCGAGCTTCGTCTTCTGAACGCTCGTGACCCGGAGAGACGCGTTCGCGGGATCGCGATCGCGGACCGTTGCCACCATCACTTGTCCGTCGTCTCCGGTGAAACCCGCGGGATGCTCCACGGTGCGCGAGCCCCGCTCGAAGCGGAACGAGGTCACCTCGCTCGCTTCGTCGCGGCTCGTTTGCCACACGAACGGGGCCCCTTGGTAGCGCAGACCTTCGACCGCGGGCTCGGGAAGAGGCGGAGGCAAATCCGCGCCGGACACCCGGCGTCCCGCGTCGTCGATCGGGAGATCGAGGTGCGAGGGGCGCGCGCTTCCCGCGTAGAGCCTCGTCGTCATGGGGTGGGGCGAGGGCCAGAGCACGGGCCAATCGGCGTTCGAGACGACGAGGCGAATTCTGTGGCCGGGCGCGAACCGATATGCCGTTGCGTGGAGATCGATCGCGAGCTCGTAGATCTCTCCCGGCACGAGGGGCTCGGGCGTCTCGTGGGATCGCCGGTGGGTTCCGTTGAGGACGCCCTTGGAGACGTACAGCGACGTTCCGTCGGGAGCGACGTCGCAGAGTCGGAGGATCCAGTTCGCGACCGGGGCCGTCGCCGACACCCAGAGACGGGCTCTCGCGAAGCCGAGGATCGCGACCTCCTCGCGCAGGGGCGCGGTATCGAACGAGAGACCGCGCGCGTCGTCCGCTCGCTGGTCCAGTCCGTAGGACCCGTCGCCGTTCGGCGCCCAGGTCTTGCTCGAAGTGCCCGCGCTCGGGTGATAGCGGAGATCGAGCGAGGCGGGCTCGCCTTGGGCCGTGGAGAGCTTGCCGCCGTCCGCGTCGAGGAAGAATCGCAGGCTCGGCTCGAAAGCGCTCTCGGGCCAGGCGTCGAGGT
>Ga0209521_10005085_pt1 | contig 10440 bp, 8 predicted proteins | sample Rifsed19ft4_FD_184016 | JGI IMG/M metagenome (GOLD analysis project Ga0209521, IMG submission 184016) | Soil microbial communities from Rifle, Colorado, USA - sediment 19ft 4 (version 2) | ecosystem: Environmental > Terrestrial > Deep subsurface > Rock core/Sediment | place: Rifle, Colorado... | reverse complement strand
CCCCTCTCACGGTTACAGGGATTTTTCTGTTTTCTACAGGACAAACGCGCAGTCAAGGGTCTTTGAAGAACATTTTATAAGGGAAGGAATGCCCTACACAATAGTCGGGGGAATAAGGTTTTATGAAAGGCAGGAGATAAAGGATTCGCTTTCGTATCTCAGGGTGGCGATAAACCCGGGCGACACCATAAGCCTGAAAAGGATAATAAACGTGCCTCCCCGCGGCATAGGCGCGGTAAAGATTGAGGAGGTGGAAAAGATTTCCCGCGGAGAAGACATAACCCTTTATGAGGGCTTCAGAGAGGCAATAAAAAGGGGGGTAATAAAAAAACAGGAGCAGGTTGAATTTTTCAGAATATTGGAGAATATAAAGAAGGAATCCCCTCCCCCCCCTCCCCATGAGATTGCCTTAAAATTACTTGAGGATACGGGTTATCTCAAGATGTGGGAGAAGGAAAAAACGGAAGAAAGCTACCAGAGGATTGAAAACATACACGAACTTGTATCCGCGATAAAAGATTTTGAATCGAATTCCGGCGAGAACCCATCCCTTTCGGATTTCCTGGAGCATGTCTCTCTTGTAAGCGATGTGGACGCATACGATACCAGTTCCGACCGTGTGACGCTTATGACGCTCCATTCCGCAAAGGGGCTGGAATTTCCAGTGGTATTTATCGTAGGCCTTGAGGAAGGGCTTTTCCCCCACGCGATGGCCAGAGAAAGGGAAAACGACGTGGAAGAGGAAAGACGCCTTTTCTATGTAGGAATGACAAGGGCAAAAGAGAGGCTTTTTCTTTCATCCGCGAGGGAAAGGACAATCTTCGGCGAATTGAGGTACAGGAGCCCATCCAGGTTTATTTCGGAGATAGAACCCGGGTTTTTAGAAATAATCGGGGCGGAAAAAACCCCTGAGGGAAAGGTCGAGGAAAAGGTCTTGGAAGAAAAGGTCTTCTACACCATGGAAGATACCCAGATTGAACATCCCCGGGAATATTGCTGGCAGGTTGGAATGAAGGTATCCCACCCGAGCTTCGGCACCGGGATTATAAAGGCGACTGAAGGCATGGGCGAAAAAACAAAACTCACGGTATGTTTCCCCGGTGCCGGAACTAAAAAACTCCTCGCGAGATACACATACCTTATACCGGTCCCTTTTTAACCGCCCCCCCCCACGGCCCGGAAAACCTCTGAAATAACCTTGACTTGACGGCAAAAACTTACTATTATCCCATTACCATGAAAATTACCAAGGCGGTATTCCCTGCGGCAGGCCTTGGAACAAGGTTTTTGCCGGTAACAAAGTCCATCCCCAAAGAAATGCTCCCCGTTGTGGATAAACCCCTCATACAGTACTGCGTTGAGGAGGCTAAAGATTCGGGAATTAAGGAAATAATATTCATAACAGGCAGGGGAAAAAGGGCGATAGAAGACCACTTTGACGCATCCGTTGAACTCGAAAACTTTCTCAAGAAAAAAAACTCTTTTAATTCCGGCATAAAAGGCGATGTCCCTCAGGACCTTCAATATGTATACACAAGGCAAAAAAGGCCCAGGGGGCTCGGCCACGCAATCCTTTGCTCAAGGGGCATAGTCGGAAACGAAACATTTGCAGTATTTCTAAGCGATGATATAATTTCATCAAAGGTCCCTGTCATGAAGCAGATGCTCGGGGTCTTTAAAAAATACCATTCGAGCATACTCGCCGTAGAGAGGGTCCCCAGGGAAAAGACGCATCTTTACGGCATTATAAAGGGCAGCAGGATAGAAAACGGGGTATACAGGGTTATTGACCTTGTTGAAAAACCGGAAAAAAATCCACCTTCCAACCTCGCCATCATCGGAAGATACATCCTCACGCCGGCGATATTTGCCGCCATTGAAAAGACTCCTCCCGGAAAGGGCGGCGAGATGCAGCTTACGGACGCGATAAAGACACTTCTTGAGAAAGAGGATGTATATGCCCTTGAGTTTGAGGGAGACCGTTACGACGCCGGCGATAGAATTGGATTTATCAAGGCAAACATCCTTTTCGGGCTCAAAAGGGCCGGGATAAAAGAAGAACTGAGAAAGTTTATAAGGAGGCTTGTATCCGGGCAATGAATTTTAATCCTTGCCAAAAACAAAAAATAATTGTTAAATAATGAAAAGGATTTTTTGATTTCCGGATCGGCAGAGAGGGAATATCATGGCAAAATCATCAAGGTCGCCGAAGGCTACAGAGGGCAATATGGTTCAATTCATAGTGGAAACCATGGAAAATGCAAACATTGCCAGGGGCATGGAGCCAGCAAACCATATCCCGTGCGTTGACATGTATTCAACGGACAAAGAAATAGCGGTGGAGATTGAGATGCCGGGGGTAAGGCGCCAGGATATAGAGGTAACGCTTTTCAAAAACACCCTCAGCATAAAGGCGCTGAAATACGAGTGCTTTGATGAAACAAACGTAAATTACGTCTGCATGGAGCGCTCTTTCGGCAGGCTTTTCAGGACCATTGAACTGCCCTTTCCGGTGGATTCGGATAAGATAAAGGCTGCCTACAAAAACGGGATATTAAGGATAGCGCTTCCCCGGGTTGACGAAAAAAGGGGCAGGCCCAAAGAGATAAAGATAGAAACACAATAATAAGGACGGGGAAAATAAAAATGGAAGATGAAAAAACAGAGGAACAGCCTGTAATCCCTGAAACACTGCCGCTTCTGCCGATAAGGGATATCGTCATATTCCCCTACATGATAGTGCCTCTTTTTGTCGGAAGGGAAAGGTCTGTAAGCGCAATTGACGCCTCCCTTACAAAAGACAGGCTCGTTTTCATGGCAACGCAGAAAGATGTCGCCAAAGAAGACCCTGAGCCAGAAGACCTCTATACGTCCGGCACGGTCGGCATGATTATGAGGATGCTCAAGCTTCCGGACGCGCGGGTAAAAATACTCGTGCAGGGGCTTTCCAGGGCCCAGATAAAAACCTTCCTTCAGACAAAACCCTTCTACAGCGTGGAAATCACAAAATTGAAGGAGGCCAATATTGAAGCCACCTCCCTTGAGATAGAGGCAATGATAAGAAACGTCCGTGAGATTCTTGAGAAGATGGCCTCCATAGGGAAGGTGGTATTCCCGGAGGTGATGATGGTTCTTGAAAACATCCGCGACCCGGGCAGGGTTGCCGACCTTGTTGCCGCGAATCTCGGGCTCAAGGTCGACGAGGCGCAGGGGGTTCTTGAGATACTGGACCCGGTTAAAAGGCTTGAACGGGTGCATGAACTCCTCGCGAGGGAATATCAGGTTGCCCAGATGCAGGTAAAGGTCCAGACCAAGGCAAAAGAGGAGATGGACAAAACCCAGAAGGAATACTACCTGAGGGAGCAGTTAAAGGCGATAAAGAGCGAACTGGGGGAGATAGAGGAAGTAAGCGAGGAGATAGAAGAGTTCAAGGAAAAGGTAAAGAAGGCAAAGATGCCGCATGAGATTGAAAAGGAAGCGATGAAGCAGGCGGAAAGATTGGAGATGATGCATCCCGACGCCGCCGAGGCGACCCTTACAAGGACATATCTTGAGTGGCTTGTGGAACTGCCATGGAGCAGGCAGACCCGCGACACCCTCGATATAGAAAAAGCGACGGCTGTCCTGGATGCCGACCACTACGACCTTGAAAAGGTAAAGGAAAGGATACTGGAGTACCTTGCCGTAAGGAAACTGAAAAAAAAGGCAAAGGGGCCGATCCTCTGTTTTGTCGGGCCGCCCGGGGTTGGCAAGACCTCCCTTGGAAGGAGTATTGCCCGGGCCATGGGCAGAAAATTTGTAAGAATATCGCTTGGGGGCATAAGGGATGAGGCCGAGATAAGGGGGCACAGACGCACCTACGTAGGGGCTCTTCCGGGAAGGATTATCCAGGGCATGAAACAGGCAAATACGAACAACCCTGTGTTCATGATGGATGAGATAGATAAAATAGGGATGGACTACAGGGGCGACCCGTCCTCGGCGCTTCTTGAAGTTCTTGACCCGGAACAGAACTTCTCCTTCAGCGACCATTACCTGAACGTTCCCTTTGACCTCTCAAAGGTGATGTTTATAACAACGGCAAACTTGACCGACCCGATACCCGGACCCTTGAGGGACAGGATGGAAATAATAGAAATACCGGGCTATACCGAGGATGAGAAACTCGCTATCGCCATAAAATATATAATCCCGAGGCAGATAAAGGAAAACGGCCTCACGGAAAAACTCGTCATCATACCACCCCAGGCCGTAAGAAAGACCATAGGCGAATACACAAGGGAGGCGGGCTTAAGGGGCCTTGAAAGAGAGGTTGCGTCAATCTGCAGAAAAGTGGCAAAGAAGGTTGCGGGGGGCAAAAAGGAGCCGACCGAAATCACCGCTGAAAACATCCATGAATACCTCGGCGTAACCAAATTCCTGCCGGAGGCCGAGCAGGAAGAGGACGAGGTAGGGGTTGCCACGGGGCTTGCCTGGACATCCGCGGGAGGAGAGATACTTTACATAGAAGCGACAACAATGAAAGGGAAGGGGCAGCTTACCCTTACTGGCCATCTCGGGGAAGTGATGAAGGAAAGCGCCCAGGCAGCCCTTAGTTATGCCAGAACCAGGGCCGCGGCCATCGGCCTTCCGGAGGACTTCTACAAGAACATAGACATCCACATACATGTCCCGGCCGGCGCCATTCCAAAAGACGGCCCTTCAGCCGGCATTACGATGGCCGCGGCCGTAATATCCGTTCTCAGCCAGATACCCATCAATAAGGACATCGCGATGACCGGGGAGATTACGCTCCGGGGAAGGGTTCTGCCGGTCGGCGGCATAAAAGAAAAATGCCTCGCGGCGCTTCGCGCGAAGATAGGAACCGTCATCCTCCCCGAAAGGAACAAAAAAGACCTTGATGAGATACCGAAGAATGTAAGGAAAGAGCTCAATCTAATCTTCGTCAAGCACATGGACGAGGTTTTGAAACTGGTTTTAAAGAAGAAAAAAGAAGAAAAAACCGGAAAAAAACAGGCGGCGTCGGAGAAACTCTCCGCAAGAAGGGCAGTAAAGGGTATCTGAATGCGGTTTAGGAATTTTTCCGGCCGCAACCGTGCTGTCCAAGCGCATCTGAATGCGACTTAAAGATATCGGCGAAACCTCCCTGATTAAAAGGCTTTTAGAGAGGTTCACCCATAAAGACCCGCGCGTATTAAAGGCAATCGGAGATGACGCCGCTGTAACACGTATAGACGATAAAAGGTGCCTTCTTTCAACCATAGACACGCTTGTTGAAGGAATCCACTTTTCTAAGATTTACACCTCGCCGAAACTTCTTGGAAGAAAGTCCGTAAGCATTTCCCTCTCCGATATCGCAGCGATGGGCGGCACCCCGTTATTTTTCCTTGTCTCCATAGCGCTGCCATCTGAAACCGGGCAGGATTTTTTTGAGGAGTTTTATGAGGGGGTTAAAGATTGCGCGGATGCCTTCGGAGTCTTTCTTGTAGGCGGAAACACCTCGGCATCGCATAGCGGGGTTGTTATAACAACGGCGATGCTCGGCGAGGCCCAAAAAGACGAGGTTGTATACAGAAGCGGCGCAAAAACCGGCGATATAATATATGTTACAGGCACTCTGGGGGATTCCGCCCTGGGGCTCATGGCCTTAAAGGAAAAAGGCGCCTCTGGTGAGAAAAACGGAGCGTTCAAAAATGCGGTGGCCAGGCATCTGAATCCCCAGCCGAGGGTATCCGTGGGCAGGCTGATTTCTCGAAAAAAACTTGCGACATCAATGATAGATATAAGCGACGGCCTTCTTGTTGACTTAAGACATATTGCCGTGGAGAGCAAAAAGGGGGCGGCGGTTGAACTTGAAAAACTTCCGCTTTCAAACGAGGTCAAAGACTACGTCAACCGTCACCCCGCCGCGTGGGAACTTCCCTTAAGCGGCGGCGAGGACTATGAACTTTTATTCACCTCGCCGAAGGAAAAGGCAAAAGACATCTTTAAGGTCGCCAAAAATACCGGGGTCGGGATAACACCCATAGGGAAGATACTTCCCCCCGGTAAAGGCATAAGCGTTGTAAAGGAAGACGGCGCAAGCGTCCCGGTGAAAAAAGAAGGCTACGAACATTTCATGGGCAATCCGGCGTCAATTGACCGGAGCCGGTAGAAATTCTATAATAGCCCGCTATAAAACCATGAAAGTGCCGATAGGGTATAAATTCATATTCGGGTTTCTGGCAGTGGTTGCGGCCGCCGCGTTTGCCCCGCAGCTCGTTGAAAATATCAGCATGCCGGAGTGGTTGAGAACCCCTTTTTCCATTCTGGTTGCCATGGCCACGGGGCTTATACTGGGGGAGATTTTTACCAGGGGTTTTACAAAAAACTTTGGCCGCTTAACCCAGATGGCGCAGAGGATAGGCCGCGGGGATCTGAGCCCCTCGGAAAATCCTCTCCACTCCGCAAAAATCTTTCCGGACGAATCAACCGACCTTGAAGAGGCCCTTATCCTTGTCTTTAAAAACTTGAGAACGCTTGTAGGGCACCTCAAAGAAACGGTAAAAAACCTGGCAGAGGCCCAGCAGACGCTTAACGACATAATAACTAAGGGGCACGAAACAAGCAGGGACGTCATCTCAGGCACGGCCAGGATATTCGACGGAGCGTTGCAGCAGGTGCGCCATATAGAAAACACCTCCTCCATGGTAAAAGAAGTTTCAAAGATGAGCGATTCCGCGGCGCAGAAGGTTACTGACACGGCCGCTTCCTCGCAGAAGGTGGACGCCATGGTCGTGCGCGGGGCAAACACCTCATCGGATGCGATAGGAAAGCTGGAGACCATATTCAGGGGGATAGAAAAGAGCGAAGAGTCTTCCTCTCATCTTAATGAAAAACTCGGCGACATACCCAGGATACTCGATATGATAACCCACATATCCAGACAGACGGACCTTCTGGCCCTCAACGCGACAATCGAGGCAAGCAAGGCCGGAGAGCACGGAAGGGGTTTTCAGATTGTGGCTGAAGAGGTAAGGAGATTTGCGGACAATACAAGGAGAAGCGTTGAGGAGGTTGAGCGTATAGTGGTGGAACTTAAAAGGGATGTTGAGAGAGTGGTTTCCACGGCAAACGAATCGGTCGCCTCCATCAAGGAAGGCAGGGACGATATAAGAAAGATAAAAGATATATTCTCAGGCATCACGGATTACTCTTCCGAGGTTGCAGAGAAGGCAAAGATTGTGCTTTCGCTCACCGAGAAACAGAAGGAAAAGGCCGAAAAGATGGTTGATATAATCGGCGCGGTGGCAAACATCGCCCAGGAAAACCTCTCCTCAATAGAGGGCGTGGACAATGCCGTGGAAAAACACTCGACTGCGATTGAGGAGACCGTCAATGCCGGGAAAAAGCTCTCCCACCTTTCGGAAGAGTTGAAAGGGGTTGCCGCAAAATTCCGTCTGGAATGATTCCATGGACAGGGAAAAAAGCGACAAATTATTAATCAATATAGAGGGGAGATTTTTTGCCCTGGAACTTTCGGAGATAGCGCGCATAGTGACCGCGGAAAGGGTATTTTTAATGCCGCAGGCCGCTCCTCCCGTAGAAGGTGTGATTGCGGACAGGGGTGAGCCGCTGGTGGTTTTAAACCTTAAAAACCTGTTCGGGAATAACGGCAAGGCCGCAGGCCCTTACGCCATTATAATTGCAAGAGACGGTAAAAGGGTCCTGGGGCTTTACTGCGGAGCGGAAAGATTGAATTTTTTATGGAAGAAAGACCAGGAAAACGGAGTATTCAAACCGGCGAAAGAAAGGTTCACGAAAGGGGTCATTGAACTGAGCGGCTCTGAAGTTTCCATCGTTGACTGCGGCGCCCTTTATAACGAGGCATCAAACATCTTGTCGCAGAGGGGTTAAGAAATACCAATCCGGCGCTGACCCTATATGGACAACTCACAATTCAAGGCAATCTTCCTTCAGGAAACATACCAGCGCCTCTCGGGCATAGAAAAAGGGCTCCTTCTTCTTGAGGCGGATCCGAAAAATACTTCCGCCCCCGCTTCGATAGATAAACTCTTCAGGCATTACCATTCCATAAAAGGCATGTGCGCCTCCATGGGCTATGAGAAGATGAAGGGGTTTGCGCACGCGCAGGAAAACCTTCTGGACGACCTGCGCAAAACGGGCAAGGGCGCAACGGGGGAGATGATATCGGTATTGCTCTCCTCTCTGGACGTGTTAAAGGAAATGACAAAAAGGATTGAGCAAGACCTTCCGCTCGATGACATGGACCCCTCTTCTTTTATTAAAACGATAAAAGATATAATTTCGTCCGCAGGGGCCGGGGGCGCGCGGGATGTCGCCCCTTCAATCGGGCTGCCGGATATAATGAATGTCAATAAAAGCGTATTCGATGAGCTTTTAAAGATTACAGGAGACCTCATTAGAATCATGTCGGGACTTAAACCTATTTCGGCGCGCCTGAAATCCATAGAGCTTAAAGAACTGGTTTACGGCCTCGGGAAAAACGTGGAAAGGCTGCGCTCAAACATACTGTCCGCAAGAATGGTGCCCTTCGACAATCTGACAGAAACGCTTCCGCGCATTGTCAGGGATGTCTCGAAAAAAGACGGAAAAGAAACCCTCTTGAAGATTGAGGGCGCGGACCTGACCCTCGACAGAAGCATACTCGAATCGATGGCCGACCCGCTGGTGCATCTTATAAGAAATGCCGTGGACCACGGCATAGAAACTCCCGTGGAAAGGATAGGCGCCAATAAACCGGGGGCCGGAACAATAACCCTGAGTGTCGCCGGCGAAAAGGACAGGGTCGTAATTACGCTTACGGATGACGGAAGGGGAATAGATTGCGAAAGACTCAAAGGGAAGGCAAGAGAGATGGGCATGGACAGGGAGAAACTTGAAAGACTGAGCGATGAAGAGGCGCTTATGCTTGTATGTGTTCCGGGCCTCTCTCTTTCAGGCTCAATAACGGACATATCGGGAAGGGGCGTGGGGATGGATATTGTAAAAAATGCCGTGGAGGGAATCGGCGGAACGCTTAAGATACGATCTGTCCCCGGCAGGGGCACCTCTGTTTTTCTGGAACTTCCGCGCTCCGCTTCCATAATAGATGTCCTTTTTGTAAGGGTTGGCGCGGAGATTATGGGCATACCTTCCGGAAGGATTGAAAAGGTCGTTGAGGCTGAAAACGCCGGTTTCGCGTACGGTGGAAAAAGTATCCCCGCAAAAAAACTTAAAGATATAATGGGCATCGCGGAAGAGGATAAGGCAGCCCCGAAAAAAGCCATCATAATCAACGCCCCCAAAGGGCCTTTTTCGCTTCTGGTGGACGGGGTCGAAAACGAAGTAAACGCATACATACGCCCCCTTATCCCGCCTTTTGCAAAACTCTGGGGCGTAAGCGGCTTTACCGTCACATCCGATGGAAGGCCTGTATTCCTGCTGGATGTGGCGGAAGTGGCATCGAGGATATTTTAAAAAGAGAGGTTGGGGAAAAAATGAACGTAGCGGTGCTTAAAAAGCTGCTTAACGATTTACGGAACGGCCGCATCGGTGTTGACGCGGCATTTGAAAGGCTCAAGGTATTACCCTTTGAAGAGCTTGAATGCGCAACGATTGACACGCACCGCTCTTTAAGACAAGGCTTTCCCGAGGTGATATACGGCGAGGGGAAGTCAATCGGGCAGATTAAAGATATTGCAAAACGGCTGCGCCTGAGGAAAGAAAACGTGCTTATTACGCGGGTGGATGAGAAAAAGGCGCGCGCCCTCAAAAAATATTTCCCGAAGATGGAATATTCCAGGACCGCAAGGACCATATTCATAAAATCCCGCCCTGTCAAAAAAACGGGAAAAGGCATGGTTTGCGTCGTATGCGCCGGCACATCCGATATACCCGTGGCTGAAGAGGCGGCAATAACGGCCGAATGCATGGGGAATTCCGTTAAAAGGCTCTACGATGTGGGGGTTGCGGGGCTGCACAGGCTTCTCCATAAAAAGGCAATACTCTTTTCGGCAAACGTGCTGGTCGTCGTCGCAGGGATGGAAGGGGCGCTCCCGAGCGTTGTGGCGGGGCTTGTGGGGAGGCCCGTCGTTGCCGTTCCCACAAGCGTCGGATACGGGGCGAACCTCGGGGGGCTTACAACGATGCTCGCCATGCTCAATTCTTGCAGCGCAGGCGTTAGTGTGGTAAACATAGACAACGGGTTCGGCGCCGCATACGTGGCGAGCCTTATAAACAGGGACTGAAGCCGAAAATCTCAGGGAAGAGTTTTAGAGAAACCCTTTTTACAAACTTGCGCTGAACTCGTTTCAGCAATGGTTTCTCAAGGAAGTTTCAGCATGAAAATCCTCTACTTTGACTGCCCGACCGGAATAAGCGGCGATATGTGCGTGGCATCGCTTATAGACCTGGGGGCTGATCTAAACAGACTTAAAA
>Ga0209521_10005080_pt1 | contig 10442 bp, 6 predicted proteins | sample Rifsed19ft4_FD_184016 | JGI IMG/M metagenome (GOLD analysis project Ga0209521, IMG submission 184016) | Soil microbial communities from Rifle, Colorado, USA - sediment 19ft 4 (version 2) | ecosystem: Environmental > Terrestrial > Deep subsurface > Rock core/Sediment | place: Rifle, Colorado... | reverse complement strand
ATAAACGGAGACTGGACAAGCGAGACGCTTGTCCTACCAGCACCGCCTCAAAAACCGCTTAAATAAAATGGAAATTCCTATACAATAAATCTAAAATCTTTTCTGTTCCGGATCATCAAGACTGGGAATTAAGGGGAATAGAGCCTTTTTCTTGAAAAGATATATCCCATCGTCTTGAAAAACGATGGTGTGTGTTTTAGGAATTTCTTTAAGCAAAATGTCATATTTTTCATTATCTATATGATCACCAACGTATTTCAATCGGTTTTCATCTAAAATAATGTAATCAGCCCGTTCATACTCATAGGGAAACACATAGAATATATCTCTCTTTGCCAGACGGCTTGTATAGACAGAATTTTGAGCACAAACGGAAACACCTTCCGGAATCATGCTTATTGCAGTACTTATTTTCCTACTATGTGAGGACATCATATAATTTTTGAAAGAATACGGGTTAACCGTTTTTGTGTACTCCCAAAATAGGTACGAAATGGGTGAGGCCCCAATAGTAATGTTAAACCAGACAGAAACAATACATACGCCACTTATTGCAATACTAAGTTTTTTTGTATTTAATTTCTTTAATCCATAGACAAATGACACAAAAATAAATGGTATCAAAGATGCCGTGTATTGATTATTAATTGTATAATGCAGTGGGGCTGTAGACAATAGCTGGATTGCAAAAGATGGTATAGTCAAGATTAATATCCATGGACTCAGCAGCGGTATAAATAATAACGGGGAGAATAGCACAAATATAAACAAAATCTTTTTTAGGTGAAGTAATTCTCTTATGACAATTAGCGGATTTAACAAAAATGTCTTTAGTATGCCGGAAAAACCATTACCAAGATAAGCATAGCTGCTCTCTGGGGATTGAATTAAAGGATTTATGCCTTCACAAAACTGTGGTAATATAATCTTTGCATGGATAAAAAAGAGTGTCAAACTCAGTACAAATACAGCGAACCCTATTTTATGCCATTTATATCGTATCACTGCATATAACCCCAAAGCCGTAACATTAAATAAGTATGACTCTTTTACCAAAAGAGCCAAAATTGCAAAAAAGAAAAACCATCCCCTTCTCTCCGTTTCTAAAAAATAAAAACATGAAAGTATTAAAACGATGATTATATGATCCGGATGAAAATCAAAAAGATTATTATATTCTACTGCCGAAAATAGGAAAAATATTATAACAATAATAAGAGATATTTTGTTATTTTTTAAAATCCGTACAGACAAACAATATAATGGAATTGCTGCCAGCGCAATGGTGGTCAATTGTAAAATTAAAAGGGTAACTGTAGACGAAATACATTGATAAGCGAAGGCATGTATTAACAGCATTGGAGAAAAATGCCCAACAAAAAGATATTCAAATTTATAGTTATGTGCAATTTGCCATATCTTATTCTCATAAAAACCCAAGTCTGCAATAGTACTGTGAAAAGAAATGTAACGCAAACAGGACATGGCTCCAAAAGTCAGAAAATAGATCCCTATTAGTAACCACAGGAGTTGAGGAGATGTATTGTTATCAAAATCCTTTTCGAAGAAACGTACGTGTGTTTTTATGGGTGAGTATTTAGAATATACAAGTAACAAACACAGGATAAGGAGAGGAAGGAAAGAAAAATATTTCAACAAAATATTAAAAGTCATGTATTATATCCATAGCCTTCACTGTATAACTCTTTAAATATTTCCTGAGATATCAGTAGTATTCCTATTTTTCTGCTTTTTCCTGTTTGATTAATTGATAAAACTCTATCCCAACACCAATAATAAGAAAGGCGTATGCAATATTGGATATCGGTCCTGCCACAACATCTAATTTCATAATAAGCAAAGGCACACAGAAAAGGAGTAGTATCATAAATAGCAGAATATAAATCGCAGAAGGTTTTTTTGGGAAATATGACCATTTCCCGATTAAACGAGGTCTAATTTTCCTTACGAAGGAGACAATAATAACCATGATAATAATGTAAGCGCTATCCGGCAATCCCCTGGCAGAATTTCTTAAGCCACTGAAAAGGGAAACCATTAGCAATATCGCCCAGAATGAGTACCAGCACCACGGAAAAACATTCGTTTGCTTCCCACTTCCCAATAATTTCCATGGTGCATTTTTCACGTTCGTCATCCTTTGTTTAAATGCTCTTTAAAACAAATTCGTATGTTCAAACTTTTTCTATCTGCGTTAATCTGTGAAATCCGTGGACAAAATAATTTTCTTCTTTTTAGTGACTATATTCCTGATACCACAATAACACAGATACCCAATACACAACACAAACGTTATACCGGAAATTAAAATCCCAATCTCAAACAACCGCTGAGGCTTGTATTCTAGCACAATCTGAAAATCTCCCGTTAACTTTTCTTCCTCTGACTTCCGTCCCACCGGTACGTACCACCCATTTGCGTAACCATTGACCATCTGATGTTCTGTCAATTCAATCCTCTTGTCCTTATCCCTCCACGTACTCACCAACGCCGACCAATGCTCTTCGTTTTTCTCATTTACTTCTGGCTTCCGGTCTCCAACCTCCAACCTCTGACTTCTGACTTCTGACTTCTGTATTCTGTCTCCCGTCTCCCGTCTCACATACGCCTTCCATCCCGCATGGAAACTTTCCGAGAAGACCAGCCAGAATGGCCTCCCTGCCTTCACATCCACTACATATCTTGTCGGATTAATCTTTCTAAAAGTGATTTCCGGTTCCTTTGCATTTGTATAATTAATGGAATGTTCTCCTGGTTTTGTTAGTTCTACCATATCTACATTAAAATACTTTGATTGCGAGTACACATCAATTTTACAATTCTCTTCAGCAATTTCTATGTTCCCAAGGTTAAGAGCTATCTTACCCTTCTCCATGAGCTGCGCTATTTTTGAAATTGAAGCCGCGAACGATTCTTCGTTCGATTTTACAACTCCATTTCCAGTTTTCAAGCCGTCACCAAAAGAATATTTCCTGCCATTCAGTTCAAAAAGAGGCCCATAGAAGAGGTTGTCATAGGTACTTGCAATATGAGGAGGTTCGAGGACAACAAGCCGGAGATCTTTAATTGAGAACCCGTAGGTATTCATATGTTTATCATTATTACATCTTATTCCCGGCCTTTTTATTAGGTAAAACAATAATGCAGTTAGTTTTATTGATGACAATTCATTCTCATCATAAATCTCTCTTGCTTTTTCTGTAATATTAAAAGATAGACATCCATTTTCTTCTTTTAGATTTAAAAAAGAAATTGATGACGAGTTCTGTAACGTATTAAACTCAGGGACAACTACAATCCCCTGAATGTTTGGCTTATCAACCGCATACTCAAATCTTGCCTCTTGAAGATAATTTAATTCTACTGGTTGCTTAAAAGTCGCTTTTACTATAACACCCTCTTCATTTATCCCATCATGCTCAAACCGTATTCTTACATGTTGTCCATTGTCAAAGGATTTATGTTGATATTGTGTATTTGCAATGGGTTTTGATGTCCATTCAATATCCTCTATGGATACCGTGTTTGCATTCGCGGCTTGAACCGAAGAATTTTTGAGGAGGTCCTCGAGATTTTTGTCTCTTATACCGAATATCTGCAATGATTTAATACTTGCCTGGAATTCTTTATCACCCCTCCGCGCATCCGAACCATAAGTAAGTAGATTCTCATCAAATTCATTTACTCCGGGGTTTAAACAAATTGAAATATTATTCAGAATGAAATCTGTACTATTATTGTATTTCTGCCTCAACTCGCGAAGCAAATTAACACAAAAACCCTGCTCATCCTTGAAACTGCTCCCTCCCAAACGCACAATAAAATCTCCATTAGGGTTACATCTACCACGTAGTTCAACCCACAGCTTTTCCTCATTGGAATCCAGGTCTTCTTCCTCCTGAAATTGGAACCTGATATAAGGATACTTCTGTAAATCGACTCCATCAAAATCTTTTTTTATTGTTAAAAATCTCTCCTTGCAACTACAATAAAAAAGCCCTTGTATGTTCAACCCTTTTTCATCATAAAATAGTTGGTAGAACGCGTTTTTCGCATGTAACTTCCACTTATTTATCAAAACGGTATCCGAAAGAGAATGAAACAATGGCCATTCTTCCTTAATATCCCCTATAAACCGTTGCATAGTTTTTTCAACTTTTTCTTGATCAATATTCTCTCCTTGCTGCATATTTTGTTTATCAGTTTGAGAGTTTGCCGATATAGTTTCCCCTATATTATCAATAACAAAGAGATCATCAATTACACACTCTTCCATATTATACCATTTTTTTGACCAATTTATTCTATCTGCAATCTCTTCACCGTCATATTCGAAGTCTCCTTCTTTCAATACTTTTTTGTTTATTTTCTCTGCAATAAATTTTGGTATTTCTATCGTTTTGTTATTAAAGAATTGAACACCTTTTAATATCTCTCTTAGGTTCTCCTGCCGAAGAGGAATAGATGCTTGCAATTTAGTATTTTGAGACAAAAGAAATACCATGCTTTTTACTTTGCAGCATTTAATATTTGTCATTTTACTTTTAATTTGTTGAAATATATTATTAATGGTCAAAACGGTTACCGCTCTGTCTCTCTTCCTTTTTACATTATCACAAACTATTTCCACTTTATTGTCAGAAATCTTATTCTGAAATTCACTGAATGACATAGGCTCCTCATCAACAATCTCTTTTTTTCTCCCATTACAAAATTCCTTAATATAATATCTCCCTTTGCCACTGCAAAGCACAATAACTTCAACAAGATAGCACTCCGACTTCTCATCTTTTGGATCCACTCCACTAAGGGCCAAAACATTCATGCATTGCCGGGTGTAACCATCCTTTATATTAAGACCATAATTGAGGTTTTCTGTACTAATGATTTTATCAGGCCTTCCGTCGCCATTCGTATCTAGCTTAAAGTTTATCCACAGGTCTTGCTGATCTGGCTTCTCAAGTTTATAATCTAAACGAATCATCGGATTTTCTTTGAGGTTGATTGGCTGAAAATGATTGGTAATCACAAAGTGGTTTGACTTTGAAAAATCAGAACTGACGACCAAGGTATTTTGTTCTACATAATGGCTAAAGCTGGAATCGAGAGCTTCATAATACCATTGATATAGATCTACGTTTTTTCCCCACCCCAATTCGCGAAATGCTTTATACCAAAAATCCTTTTTTTTAAGCTTTACCTTGGCAAAGTCAAGCTTAACATTGATTTCCTCTATTTCTCCTTCTTTCTGTTTGTTTTCTACTATAGAGAACAGTGCCTCTACCCTGTCGTCACCGGTCGTATCCAATTGCAAGATAAATTTTAACCTCTTTGCGTAGGGATCAGCAAGATTATATGAAATCTCCATATTCGGAAACGATTCAATATCTAATTCATATTCAGAGAAAGGAACCGTTACCACTTCGTTGCCCGTAGCGTCTCGTATAATATTATTATCAGCACATACGTCCTTTTCGGACAGTTTAATACCCACTTCACGCGATGCAATCTTTTCCTTTACAGGAGAGACATATGCCATAAGTTGGTAGTCGCCAGGGTTTGCAACAACAAAATTCTTTACATTTGTATTTATTGTGTCCTCGCTAACAGTTTTCTCCGTTTCTTCATTAAACGAAAGAAGGTAAGAAACATGTTTCTTTTGTAAGATATCTTTAGTCTTTTCATAATAGTCCTGAAAAACCTCTTGTGGGATAATTAACAACTCCGAAACCTCTGAATCCGCAGTAAAGGAATGCCTTCCCTTCATAAGGTAAGTTTTGGCAAAGCCCTGCCAACGTGTAACACCCTCCCGATCAGGAAGATCATCAAAAGGAGGTTCCAATTCCATTTCGTCGACCTTAACAGAGGCAAAATTATTTTTTATTTCATCTCTTATTTCATTTTTTTTCTTTGCAAACACCTGATAATAAGCCTCTTCTGCAATGTCTAATACCAACGGATTATTTCCTACCGCAAATCTATATTGGGGTGTATTTTGTGCTTGAGCCAGAGTTCCATCATTCGTGGTAGCCATACCTGTACCTGGAAAACTTTCCAGAAACCATGCCATAAATCCTCGTTTATGGAAAACTACCGAGTTGGAATACTGAAGAAGTGATGATGAATTCCCAGGCAGTTTTTCATCTGAAAAAAACAAGACGGGTTTTCCATCAAGATATTTTGTTTCTGTAAGAGGGCCAAGACTTTGAATGTCGCCAACAACAAGGGTAGGATGCGGTACTATGTCCTCTTTCACTTTAATCGTTTCGATGGTATTAGCAAAGAGACCTTTTGCATAAAACAATCCATCAAATATACATAAAAGCAGTAGCAGGCAAACACAAAGGATATATGCCTTTACATATTTAAAATTTTCATAATTATTGTTGTGTAATTTTAGAAGTTTTTCCATACCAAATATATTTGTTTCTTCTATAACATAAATCAACAAAAAGCTGTATTAACTATTTAATACACTTTAAAATTCTATAGCAATCTGTGTAAAAGAAAATAGTCACGTAATTTTATACCATAACAGATATGATCAATTATTAAATGTCCAATTATCGCAAAACTTAGTGGAATGTTAATATCTTTATATTTTTTCAGAAATATACCATACCCCAAAAGAATAATGGCATATTCCCAGCCATGCAACGGAACGTATACCTTTCCATTTTTTGAAAAATAATCGGTTGTAAAAAAGGAAATAATATCGCAGGAAAAAGCTTTCTTGAATAAAAAGAAATCGAAAAGATGGTCAATGTCCATAAAAATACCATATGCGAAACAGATAATTACCGCTTTTTTCGAATGAAACCACTGAAAAACTATATATGCCAAAAAAGAAGAAACAGGAACATGTATTAACTCGTGTGTGGTATATATGTATAATAAGGATATAAATAATAGTTATTTTTTAGCTATTTTCATTCGTGGTTAATCAATGTAAGTTTTCGTATACTCTAAGATTTCCATCAACTTCTTCCTTGGAGAGCATTCCCAGTAAAAAAGATTTTACATCATGCAACGGCATGATAAACCTCAAAGACTTCTCAATATCATTCACCAATGCACCTGCCCCAAAAATCTTCATTCCTATCACAGATTTATTTGCATCATAACATTTTTGTAACAGATCCATAATTACCCCTTGTTCCTGTTTACTGCTTTGCAATGATTCAACCTGAGCACTAAGCGACGGGACTATTTTTTTAGGGATGATTTTTCGTGCGACTTCTTTTACATAAGGAAGCGCCACAACCTTTGACAAAAACCCTTCCTGATAAGAATCCATTGATATTCCCGACCAATTAATCCTGGCAAACAAAACATCAATTTCAGGCATATCTTTCGATACCTCAATGGCGCCAATACCATGTGCAGACACTCCAATATTCCTCACACAACCTCTTTCTTTTGCTTTTACGAGAGCATTTAGAGCGCCCGATCGCATTTTCATTTCAAATGCATTACGAACCCCGTGAAGCGCACAAATATCTAAATACTCCGTTTTCAGCATTTTCAATGAGTCGTCAATTTTTTGATTAACCTTCTTTTCTGATGAATCTGAAAATTTAGTCGCTATAAGTACCTTATCGCGAGGGACTCGTTTTAGCGCTTCACGCACGTGAGGATACGTTCCGTAAGAATACGCTGTATCCCAGAAATTGATTCCTTTTCCATAAGCATAAACCAATAAATCTGCCAGTTGATTTTCCGTTAGTCTTGTTTGCAGGTTATTTCCTGTATAACCAGATGTTCCTGTACCAAAGCCAAGCCTTGAAATCCTTATTTTTTCTTTCCTTATTGTCTCATATTCCATAATTTGAGCCTTGCGAGAAACCATCCTTATAAATAGCGTCTGCGTAATCTGTGGATTATATTTAAATCTTGAAACAAGCAAGAAGCAGATTACAAGCCTCTCTAATTCCCGTTAATTGCCCATATATGTGGCAAAAAATAATTTTCTTCAATCTTATAAAACTCTAATTCTCCAAATTTCCTTTCTAAAGTAAAATCCTTTTGATAAGAATTAATTCCCTGCCTGATTCTCTCTGGTGTATCCAGGCCTAACGTTTCTATATAGTTTTTAGCTAAATCGTTATGCAAAAGGAGATATTTGACATTCAACAATGGTGCAATCTTTTTCAAGGCATTTTCTCTATAAGTGATTGCAGGAAGCATCTGTGATATCTTTTCAAAGTTTTCTGAATGTGACCCAGTAATAGCCCTTCCGATAAATGGCTTGTCTCCCAATAATAAGAATTCTAAATTATCTCCACAGTACCCGTCTTTCCAGGAACATGCAACTCCATCATAATTAGTAATAGGATAGGAAATTATACGAAAATCTTCTTTTTGCTTTACCAACCAATGATCAGAATTTATATATCCATCTGGAATTTCTACCACAGTAGATCTATCCCATATCTTGAATTTTAAAATACTTCCTGTCCACATAGGCCATACTGCAACAATACAAATTAAGCAAAAGAGAAGTGATGTTATAAGTTTTGCTTTTACAGTCCCAAGAGGATGAATAATCTTGTCGTAGATAGTGACTAAACCGACGCCGAACAAAACTGAGAATCCAAGCATTGTTACAATTCCTAGTTTTTCAAAAGGATTTCGAAAGATTCCGAAAAAAGGGATATGAAGAAACATCATTTCAAACGTTTTGCCAAATATTCCATTTGTTCCCTTCATAAAGAAGAGACCCAGAAGGTTCAGTAAAGAAAAAAATATTATTGATTTATTTCTCTGTATCAGGAGAGGTAAAAAAACTATCAGCGGGATCAGGGTGGTTGAAATGATAAAACCAACGGGAAAAGTATTGCCCCAAATTTCCATGGAATCCGCTCTTAGCAATCTTAATGAATATTCAAGACCCTGAAAATTACTAAGAGAATGCAACGTCATGAGATTATTTTCTTGGGTTCCCGTTTGAGCATACATTTGCTGTGCACCCTTGAAATATGGCAACAACCACCAGATGTTTACAAGTAAAAATGAGAGAAAAGAGTAAAATGAATATTTTAAAGCAAAATAGATGGAAGGCCTGTTAGTACGGTTATCGAAGAGAAAGAAGATCAAATATATAAATGGAGCGAAAAAAATGGATGCGGCAGAAGGAGGACTTGAAAATGTAAAAGAAAAAAGGAAAAAAATACCACCCAGCAGATATACCGCTTTATTATTCCTTCTTTTCAATCCATATATATAGATTGCTAATATCAGTGGAGGAAAAGGTATCATCAACAGGAAAGTAGTAAAACGATGCCAGAAATTGATCATGACAAAGCTGTTAAATAGGTAAAAAAAGGTCGAGAATAAAGCGATTATTCTCCTATGCTTGAATGTGTTTTCTACGGCTATCCAAACCAAAAAATACATCGAAACCCCGGAACAGAATAAGATCGCACTGTAGAGGATAATTTGTTTAAGGTGAAGCGAAATACCTGCTTGATCAAGAAGTGCCATCGCACCATGGAAAGGTATACTCGGCAAATTTTTTGCCATAGGAAACCCCAGGGATATTTTGTCCCACCAAAGAGAAAGACACTGATGGAAAGATCTTGAGGAATGGTATAAATAAAGTCCAGATTCTGCGGCAGCAACAAATAATCCACCTCTAAGCCAATAAAAAGGCAAAAGGCTAAGCACAAAAAGGAAGATAATGGGTTTGAGGTGTTTTCTCATATCCAATTCTTTCTTGTAATGGGTAAAAATCTATTCTTTAACCAGGCATTTGGGTTTAATCGATAATTATCACACTTTAAACAGGTAGGAAGAGTTTTGTAGTTATCCATTAAATGACAATTTTTAATATTTCTAACTTTTGAGTTGTGAGAAAAATATATATTGTCTAAGCTGTCTTGCTTGATATTCCCTAAGAGTAAATCATTTCTTTCCTTCGCCAAATTAAATCCTATACAACAAGGGTAGACTTCTCCTGTTAAACGAATAGCGATACTAACCCAACATTGACTGCAAGGATATCTGGAAATTTTCTTGTCAGGAATTAAATAGTCCGCTACTTCCACAGCGCCTGCCATAGAGGTAACATGTGTAACAAATACTTTATCATGGTGAGAAAGGTATCGTCGCCAAAAATGATAAAAGCCATTCATCATGGATTGAGACTCTTTTGTTTCCATAATCTGTATAGAGATTTTCGGACTTTGAACTCCCGCTTCTTTTCTCAGTTCAAGGAATTTGATAATATTTCCTACCACCTGGTCATATCTATCTATCCCCATCATTTGCTGATATATCTGTGAATTAGGGGCATTTAAACTTACCGTCAACATATCAGTTTTTATTTTTATTATAGACTTGGATATATCTTGATTTAATAGAAGCCCATTGGTTATCAAGTTAAAACTCGTATTAGGTATTTCAGTTTTTACATAACTTAT
>Ga0209521_10005079_pt1 | contig 10442 bp, 9 predicted proteins | sample Rifsed19ft4_FD_184016 | JGI IMG/M metagenome (GOLD analysis project Ga0209521, IMG submission 184016) | Soil microbial communities from Rifle, Colorado, USA - sediment 19ft 4 (version 2) | ecosystem: Environmental > Terrestrial > Deep subsurface > Rock core/Sediment | place: Rifle, Colorado... | reverse complement strand
TGAGGTATTCTCGGCCACCGGACCCCGTCGTCTAGTCTGGCCAAGGACGCGACCCTTTCAAGGTCGAGATCGCGGGTTCGAATCCCGCCGGGGTCACCATTTCCTTCCCGTTGACTTTCTGGCCGGTCATCCAATAGGCTAAGGCCGCATCCGCGCCCATGGGACCCGTGCGCCGCCCCCTGCTCATTGCCCTTGTGCTGCTCGGCTGGGCCCTCCCGGCCGCCTTCCCCCCTGGCGCGGCCGCCCAGCCACGCAGCACCGAGCCCGTGGGCGTGTACATCGACCGCGGGATCATCGAGTACGACGACAGGAAGTACGCCGAGGCCCTCAAGAACTTCCTCGAGGCCCTCCAGATCGACCCGGAGAACGCGGAGGTCCGCTACTTCGTCGGGATCGCGTATCTGGCCCTGGACCAGGTGGACCAGGCGATCACCCATCTGGAGAAGGCGCGCCAGCTGGACCCGGCCGATCTCGACATCGCCTTCAACCTGGCGGTCGCCTATTTCACCAAAGAGGAGTACGACCGCGGGCAGCCCCATTTCCTGTTCGTCCACGGCAAGGAGCCCCGGCGGGACAACCTCGGCTACTACCTCGGGTTCATCTACTTCCAGCGGAAGGAGTACGAGAAGGCGCTGGCCTACTTCCAGGAGAACGTGTCCAGCGACGTCCGCTTCCAGCAGCAGAACCGGTTCTACACGGGGCTGACCAAGCACCACCTGGGCCGGGACGAGGAGGCGACGCGGGATCTGGAGGAGGCGGTCAAGCTCCGGCCCGACGCCCCCCTGGGGCGGACGGCGAAGCTGTTCGCCGAGGCCGTCGCGCCCAAGCCCGCGCCGCGGCGGTACCGGGTCGAGGTGCGCGGCGGGGTCTCTTACGACGACAACGCGACGCTGGCCCCGACGAGCCGCGTCCTGGAGCTCCGGACCCAGCCACGGCGCAGCGCGGCGGAGATCGCCCTGCTCCGGCTGGAGTACGACCTGGTGGCGACCCAGCCCGACACGCTGACGGCGAGCTACCAGATCTTCTCCAACTACTACAACAGCCTCCAGAACCTGGACGTCCTCAACCACACCTGGGGCGCCAACTACGTGCACCGCGCGAGGCTGGGCACGCTCCCGGCCTGGTACGGGGCCCAGTACAGCTACGACTACCTGGAGCTGGACGGCGCCGTGTTCCTGTCCCGCCACACGGGGACCGCCTCCCTCACGCTCTTCGAGAATGACTCCAACTTCACCCTCTTCCAGTACCGCTACCAAGACAAGGATTTTCGCTCGACCAACACCCTGGACCTCCGCAAGGAGAGCCGCGATGGCCAGAACCACGCGCTCGGCGCGACGCACATCCTGGCCTTCGCCGGCGGGAGGCACTTTGTTCGCTTGGGCTACCAGTTCGACGCGGACGATACCATCGGGGCGGACTACCGCTACTTCGGCCAGAAGGCCTCCGTGGGGTTTCAGGTGACCGGCCCGTGGGAGATCCGGTTTCAGGCGGGCTACGACTTCCAGTTCCGCGACTACCCCAACAAGAACGCCCTCGCGGCTGCCCTGAACAAACAGTCGAGGGAAGGATCGTTCGTCCAGGGTGCGCCGTTCAACGTGATGCGCCGCGACGGCGACCACACCTTCACCGCCTCCCTGTCGCGCGACTTCCCCTACGGGCTCAGCGCCTCCCTGGACTTCTTCAAGGAGCGGAACAGCTCCACCTTCTCGCTCTTCGACTTCGACCGGAACGTGGTGACGCTGTCCGTCGGCTGGAAGTACTGAGACCGTCCCGCTGTTGACAAGCTGCGTCAAGCCCCCGAAAATTCGCCCTTTTCCGCCGTCCCCGCTTCGGGTATAGTTTTGTTCCACGACGGACCGGGGGCGGGTGACGGACCCCCGAGGAACTGACGATCCCGGAGGTTGTCTTCCATGGGGACCTTGCTCGTCCGTAGCCTTCTCACGCTCGCTCTCCTGCTGACCTTCATTTGCCCCGTCTGGGCCCAGGACACGAAGGGCGTCGGGGTGGTCACCGCCCTCACGGGCCAGGCGGGCCTCAAGCGGCCCCAGGCCCCCGAGACGCCGCTCAAGCTCCGCGACAACCTCTTCGTCCGCGACGTGGTGGACACCCAGAAGGAATCCCTGGCGCGGATCCTCCTGATGGGCAAGAGCACAGTGACCGTGCGGGAGCTCTCGCGCTTCGAGATCCGGGAAGAGGTGCGGCCGGATGGATCCCAGCGGGCGCTGATCAACCTGGCGGAGGGGAAGATCCGGGTGATGGTGGCCCGGCGGCTGATGCGGCCGGGCGACGAGGTGGAGATCCGCACGCCCAACGCGGTCGCGGCGGTGCGCGGGTCCGACGGGATCATCGAGGTTTCCACGCTCCCCGACGGCCGGCCGCTGACGGTGATCACCGGGGTCTCGGGGGAATTCCAGCTGACCCTCCCGACCACGCCGCCGTTCATCACCAGGGGCAGGGAGTTCGAGGAGGGGCCGGCCTTTGCCGGCGCGGGCGGGCCTCTGCTGGCCATGGCCGAGACGGCCTCCGACGCGGGGCGGGGTCTCCTGCTGGCCCAGCCCCCTATCCCTGGGATCAGCGTCACGCCCCCCATTAGCGTCACGTCCAACCTTGAGGTGCAGGTGGCCGGTCCGGTGCTCGCCCAAACGGTGGCCCAGGCCCTCCGTTCGGACGCCCACATGAGGAACCTGATTGGCGGTTATCAAACGCCGCTGAGCGCGAGCGGCTTCCGCCGACCTTCGCCGCAGACGATCGACAAGCTGGCGGCCAATGCCGAGGCCGCGGCCCATTTCGCCGCCTCGGCCGCCGGCCTCGGGGGCGCGGTGAATGGTGGTGGTGGTGGTGGCCCGCTCGTGCAGGCGCCGATTTTGCCCGGGGGAGGCGGGGGACCACGTCAACCCTCGTTTGTCGTGGATACCCGCATCAGCGTGCTGGTGTACGACTGTAGTTCCTGCGCCGACACCATCAACGGCCTCACGGGATCCGGCCGGCTATTCCAGGCCCTGAACGTCTCCGACACGGAATTCAAGGCCATGACGGCGACTCAGATCGGGGCCTACCGGGTACTGGCGATCCCCAGCACGGACGAGCTGGACCATGGCGTGGACGGCCTCCTGCAGAACAACGCCGTGACCCGGGTCGGCAACGCGATAACAGGCAACCAGGTCGTGTCGGGCATTCACACCGCCCATCGCGAAAGCCTCCCGCTGGATAAGCAGCAGGCGCTCGATCAGCTCGTCATCAACGTCCTCCAGTTCGCCGCTCTGGGAGGATCCGGAAAGACCGGCCTCGCCGCAGCCACCGACGGGTGCAACAGCGACGGGTGCGTGGGCGGGAAGGCGGGGGCGCCGTGGATCAACGAGGGGGGCTCGTTTCTGAACCTTGCCGGCACCACCGTTAAACGAAACAAGAATATCAATTCCGTGCAGGCCGCGGCCGGTCAGGAGAATCATCCCATCAACACGGGATCCGGGCTGAGGGGGGGGAAGCCGCTGGATTTCACGAAGCTCAGCGGGTGGGACTACAGCGTCCACTCGACCTTCAAGTGCCCCCCGGCTGACTATCAGCCGATCCACACGACGGCCACGGGCAAAAATGTGACGCTCGTGAAGCCCAAGCCATAGCGGCCGGGTCCCCGCCAGGCGCCCCCGGGTGCGCTATAATGGGGGTCCGGTCCGCCGGGCGGCGGCCGGGAGGGGGGGCTCGTGGCGGAGCAGGGACTCAGGGAGCTCGTGGGGCGGGTGATGATCGATCCGGAGTTCCTCCAGACCCTCGTCGGGGACCCCCACGCCGTGCTGGCGGACTATCAGCTGAGCGCGGAAGAGCGGACCTCGGTCCTCCAGGCCATCGCCAAGCTCATGGTCACGCCCCAGTCCCAGCAGGCGCGGGCGTTTCAGACCGCTCTCGTCAAGCGCTGGGCCACCTAGTGCCGGCCCGGCACGGAAGCTGAGGCCGGCCCGCCCGCCGCATGCCGACATCCGACCCCGTTGCTTTCCTCAAGACCGTCAGCGTCTTCAAGGATCTCGCCGAGCCCCACCTGGTCGCCCTGGCCCTCAGGCTGCGGGAGCGCGTGCTCAAGAAGGGCGAGGTGCTCTTCCGCGAGGGCGACAAGGGCGATGAGCTCTACCTGATCCGCGAGGGGACCGTTGTGATCTCCAAGCCCGTCCTCGGGCGCGTGGAGCAGGTGCTGGCGCGGATGGGGCCGGGGGACTTCTTTGGGGAGATGAGCCTCTTCGATCAGGCGCCGCGGTCGGCCACCGTCCAGGCCGAGACCACCGCGCTCCTGCTCTGCCTCGACCGCGAGAGCCTCCACCAGTTCATCGAGATCAGCCCGCGCGCCGCCGCGGCGTTCTTCTTCCAGATGGTCCAGGTGTTCACCACGCGCCTCCGGGAGTCGGGCAACCTCGTCGCGGAGGTGACGCGGTGGGGGCTGGAGGCCACGGGGCTCGACTTCGAGACCAAGCCCTCCCGCTGATGCCTCGGCAGACGAAGATCGAGCTGCTGATCCGCCGGGAGGCCGACGAGGGGTTCGAGGTCCGGGCGGTCCCCAGCTCCCTGGCGTACCTCCAGTACCGCCCCCAGCGCATCGCCGACTCGGCCTGGGAGCTGGCGGAGCTCCCGAAGGGTATCGACCGGCGCCGCACCTACGTCCTCAAGAACCGGGCCACCGACCGCTACATCCTGCTGCGCGAGCGCGAGCGCTTTCTCTGGGCGCAGATGGACGGCCGGACCTCGCTCCAGGACATGGCCACGGCCTACGTCCTCCGCTACGGCGCTTTCGACTTCGACCTGATCCCCAACCTGATCGCCAAGCTCAGACAGGCCGAGCTCCTCACGCTCCGCCCGGCTTCCCGGCTTCGCGAGGCGCTAGCGCGCCACCAGAAGAACCTGGGCGCCCGGGCGCTGGAGGTCGCGTTCAAGGGCCTGGAAAAAATCACGGTGACGAGCCGCAACGTGCAGCGGAACTTCGAGCGGCTCTACCGGTGGGGGGGCCTCCTGATCTTCACCCTCCCCACGCTCGTCCTGGGTCTGGCCCTCGCCGTCCTCGGGGCGATGTCCGCAATCCGCCTCTGGCAGGACGCCGGCGAGATCGCCGGGCCGCTGGCCCAGCACCCCATCCTGGCAGTGCTCTCGGTGAAGTTCTTCTTCTTTGCCACGCTGGCCGCCCACCAGACAGTCCACGGGCTCGCCTGCGTCCACTATGGCCGCCGGGTGCGCGAGTACGGCTTCACCCTCCTCCACGGCTTCGTGCCCACCTTCTACGTGGACGTCACCGACATCTTCATGGCGAGCCGCCGGGCCCGGGTGGTGACCGCGCTGGCCGGCCCCCTCGTCCACCTCTACTTCGGCGCGCTCTGCTTGTGGACCGCGACCCACCTGCCCTTCGGCTTCCTCCAGAGCTTCGTGGCGGCCACCGGCGTACTCCAGTGGCAGTCCTTTCTGGTCTGCCTGTACCCCTTCTGCTTCCTGGAGATGGACGGCTACCACATCCTGGTGGACGTGCTGGGGCTCCCCACGCTCAACAAGGACTCGTGGCGCTTCTTCCGCGACGAGCTGTGGCGGCGCCTGGGGGAGGGGAAGGGCATCTCCCGCCAGGAGGCGATCTGGGTGGGCTATATCGTCCTCTCGTTCGTGTCGGTCAGCGCCTTCGTGCTGTTCAATCTATGGGGCCTGACCCACATGGGGTCCAGCTGACGCGCCTCTCACCGCTTCTCCTCTCCCCCTCACCCCGCCCCACTCGAATGCCCCTCACCTCTTCTCCTCTCCCCCTCACCCTGCCCTCTCCCCCTCGGGGGGGGAGAGGATGAAGGTGAGGGGATTATGAGTGGGGTGAGGGGGGAGAGGATAAAGGTGAGGGGGGAGGGTCGACGGGGCTAGTCGGGCAGGCCTTTCCCCGACAGCAGCCCGCGGATGAGGCGATCCAGGCTCGACTGAAGGCCTGAGGCCGCCGCCTCGAAGGTCGCCTCGGCCAGTTCCAGCGCCGCCCGCTGTCCCGCCTCGGGCAGCGCCGCCAGCGCGGCCTGGGCCTTTCGCCGCACTGCCGGCCCGAGAAGCCTCGCCACCTCCGTCGCGAAGCCCAGCGCGGTGCGGACCTGCTCCCCCTTATCCGGCTGCGCAGGGAGCCTCTGACGGAACAGGCGAGGCAGGCGCAGACTCACCGCCAGGCGGTCGCCGGCCGCCTCCACCAGATCCCCGGTGACCGGCCCCCACTCCAGGCGGAGCCGCTCCACGACCCCCAGGATGGACGGTCGAAGGAGCGGTGTACTGCCGTGGGCGATGAGCTCGCCCATCGCGTGGCGCCACCCGGGGGAGAACGGGACGGCCGTCCCCTCGGCGGGCGCCGGGGGGAGGACGGCCAGGATCTCTCCCGCCGGATCGAGGATCAGATGGTCCTCGACGGCCTCGCCCAGGGCGCAGAGCGAGCAGAAGACGCGTGGGCCCTCCGTCCTGACGACCCGGGGCTCGGCGCGCACCACGTCCTGCCAGCGCTGCCGGTAGTATGGGCGTCCCTGAAAGACGACCTTCTCGATTCCGTCCCGCAGCTGGACGTACGCGCCCGCCGGGGCAAAGAGCCTCTCGTGGGGGGCCGGCGTCCAGGCGAGATCGGACGCCATGAACCGATCGAGCGGCGACGTCGCGGCCGGATCGTAGCGGAATGACTCCAGGAGGGCGGTGAAGAGCTGCTCCGTCGCGTAGGGGCCCCGGTAGCCGACGCGCGGCGTTCCCTGATCCACGAGGAGGGTCGCCAGGAAGTTCAGCACGGCGGTTCCGGCCCCGGGCGGCAGCCGCTCGGGCTCGGCGAGGGGGGGGATGAAGCCGACCGCCCCGTAGTCCACCGACTGGAAGTGCGTGATCGGTTCCACGGGCTGAAACGGCTCGACCGGCTCCAGGAGCCAGAGGCGGTCGGAGCGCCCCCAGGCGGGCGACTCCACCGCTCCGGGCTCGATCCCGATCCAACTCCCGTCGGGGAGGCGCGCCCTGGCGTGGCGGAGGCGTCCCGCGTCGTCCCACTCGGCGACCGTGAGCGGCGTGCCGTGCCGGTCGGCTTCGGAGACCAGCAGCGGCCGCCCGGACGGACCCGGCCGGTGGATCACGACGGTGCCGTGTGGCTTCACGGTCCTGAGCGGATCGGTCATGGGGGGTTGATGATACAATACTGGGTGTTCATGCTCGACCGCCGCTGCCAGGTCCTCCTTCCGCTCTCGCTGGCTCTGGCGCTGACCGCGTGCGCCGGCCGGGGCGGGATCCCGCGCGAGCCGTTCCCCGACGTGCCGGTCCCGGCCTCGTTTATCCCGTACTCCGACCAGTGGGTCAGGATCCGGTCGGCTCAGGCCGATGTGGCCCGGCTGATCTACATGAGCGAGCTCGACGTGGAGGGCGCCGCTGCCGCGGCGAGGGATCTCCTCCTCGCCAAGGACTGGGCCCTCCTCCTCACGAACCGGACCAAGACCCCCGACGGCTACAAGGTCACCATCATGGACTTCGGGAAGGAAGCGGACACGATCCGGCTCACCGCGCGTGAGGGCGTCAACGCCACCCACGTGGAGCTCTCCGTGGCCCGCATGACGCGCCGATGAGCCTCCACAATCTCTGCTGGCTTCCGGCGATGGAGCTGGCCGCCCTCATCCGGGCCAGGAAGCTCTCGCCGGTCGAGCTCACCGAGGCGCTGCTGGCCCGCATCGAGCGGCTGAACCCCACGCTCAACGCCTTCTGCGCGGTTACCGCCGACGTGGCGCGCCAGGGAGCGAAGATCGCCGAGGCCGCCATCATGCACGGCGAGCCGCTCGGCGCGGTGCACGGCGTGCCCGTGTCCATCAAGGACGTCCTCTTCACCCGGGGGATCGTCACCACCGGCGGCTCGCGGATCTTCGCCGACTTCGTGCCGGAGGAAGATGCGATCGCTGTCGAGCGGCTCAAGGCCGCGGGCGCGGTGATCCTCGGGAAGACCACCACGCCGGAGTTCGGTCACAAGTCCCTGGCCGACAGCCCGCTCCTGGGCGTCACCCGGAACCCGTGGCGCTCGGATCGGACGCCGGGAGGCTCCAGCTCGGGCGCCGGCGCGGCGGTGGCGGCGGGGCTCGGTCCGCTCGCCCTCGGGACCGATGGCGGCGGCTCCATCCGGATCCCAGCCTCCTTCTGTGGAGTGTACGGCTTCAAGCCCTCCTTCGGGCGCATCCCGAGCGGCCCGGGATTTCCGGGATGGGAGACCTTCACCGTCCCTGCCCCCATGACCCGCACCGTACGCGACGCCGCGCTCATGCTGGACGTCCTCGCGGGCCCGGACGACCGGGACCGCCATTCGCTTCCGGCCATGGCCGGCTCGTACCTCGCGGCGTGCGACGAGCCGATCCAGGGGTGGAGCGTGGCGTGGAGCCCCGATCTCGGCTACGCGCAGGTGGAGCCCGAGGTCATCCGCCTGACGGAGGAGGCGGCGGGCGTGTTCGAGGCCCTGGGCTGCCGCGTCGAGACGGTGGCGACGGGCTGGGAGAATCCGGAGGAAACTTTCGCCACCATGGCCGCCGCCGAGATGTACGCGAACTGGGGAGACCGCCTGCCCGAGTGGAGAGACCGGATGGATCGCACGCTGGTGCGCTTCCTCGAGCGGGGCGGTGGCGTGACGATCGGGGAGTACCTCCGGGCGGCCCGCCGGCGCCGCGAGTTCTGGCTGGAGGCGCAGGGCTTTCTGGCGCGCTTCGATCTGCTCCTCACGCCGACCGTGCCCGTCCCGCCCTTCGCCGGCGACGGCTCGTGGCCGCGCGAGATCGCGGGGCAGAAGGTGTCGCCCCTCGGCTGGATGGCCTTCACCTATCCGTTCAACCTGACCGGTCAGCCCGCCGCCTCGATTCCCGTGGGCTTCACCCACGACGGCCTGCCCGTGGGGCTTCAGATCGTGGGGCGCCGTCACGCCGATCGCGCGGTGCTCGCGGCGTCGGCCGTCTTGGAGGCGGCGCGTCCCTGGGCCTCCAAGAGGCCGCCGGTGGACTGATGCTGAAGGGGTTCCTCTACCGCCTGTACGAGCGCCAGCTCCTGGGCGAGGTTTTTCACCGGCCGCTCCCGCGGCATGTGGGCCTGATCCAGGACGGCCACCGGCGCTACGCGCGGGAAACCGGCCTGGTGAGCCTCGCCGAAGGGTACCGCATGGGGGCGGAGAAGACCGAGGAGGTGCTCGCCTGGTGCGCCGAGCTGGGCATCCCCACGGTGACGCTCTGGTGGCTCTCGACCGAGAATCTCACCCGCGAGCCCGGCGAGGTCGCCGACGTCCTCCAGGTGATCGAGACGAAGATGGCCGAGTGGATCGAGGGCGGCCTGGCCGAGCGGCTCGGGATGCGCGTGCGGCCGATCGGCCGGCTGGACCTGCTCCCCGCCGGGGCGCTCAAGGCGCTCAGGGCGGCGGAGTCGGCGACGCGCCGGCACGAGCGGATGCTCCTCAACGTGGGGGTGGGGTACGGCGGCAGGCAGGAGATCGTGGATGCCGTCAAAGGGTACCTCCGGGAGTGCTTCACCCGCGGGGAACGTTCCGACGAGATCCTCGGCGCCCTCACCCCCGACGCCGTGGACAAGTATCTCTACACCTACGACTGCCCCGATCCCGACCTGATCATCCGCACCTCGGGAGAGGTGCGCCTCTCCGGCTTCATGCTCTGGCAGAGCGCGTACAGCGAGTTCTACTTCTGCGACGTCCACTGGCCGGCCTTCCGCAAGATCGACTTTCTCCGTGCCATTCGGAGCTACCAGCACCGGCAGCGGCGCTTCGGCCGGTAGCAGCGGCTCCCCCCTTCCCCGGACCGTCTGGGCCTTAGGCTGGGTCAGCTTCTGCTCCGACGTGGCGTCGGAGATGATCTACCCGCTGCTCCCGCTCTTCCTGACGCGCACGCTCGGGGCGCCGATGAAGGCGGTGGGGCTCATCGAGGGGACCGCCGAGGCCACGTCGAGCGGCCTGCGCCTGGCGGCGGGTTGGCTCTCGGACCGGATGGGACGGCGAAAGCCGTTCGTCGTCGCCGGCTACGCGTGCGCGGCGGCGGCCAAGCCGCTCCTCGCGCTGGCCGGCACGTGGGGGCACGTCCTCGGCATCCGGTTCCTGGATCGCTTCGGCAAGGGGCTGCGCACGCCGCCGCGCGATGCGCTGCTGGCCGACGCGGCGCCCGGGCCCATCCGCGGGCGGGCCTTCGGCCTTCACGGGAGCATGGACACCGCCGGCGCCGTGGTGGGACCGCTCCTGGCCTGGGTGCTCCTGCCGGCCTTCGGCGGGGATTTCCGCGCGCTCTTCCTCCTGTCGTTCGTCCCCGCGTTGATCGGGATCGTCGTCCTTCTCGTCGGCGTGCGGGAGATCCCGGTGAGGCCAGAGGCCCCCCTCACCCTGCCCTACTCGATGCCCCTCACCTCTTCTCCTCTCCCCCTCACCCTGCCCTCTCCCCCTCGGGGGGGAGAGGATGAAGGTGAGGGGA
>Ga0209521_10005077_pt1 | contig 10445 bp, 9 predicted proteins | sample Rifsed19ft4_FD_184016 | JGI IMG/M metagenome (GOLD analysis project Ga0209521, IMG submission 184016) | Soil microbial communities from Rifle, Colorado, USA - sediment 19ft 4 (version 2) | ecosystem: Environmental > Terrestrial > Deep subsurface > Rock core/Sediment | place: Rifle, Colorado... | reverse complement strand
GACCGCCGTCGTGCTCTCCTCCGGTCCCACCTTCACCAGCCGTGGCACCGGGTTCGCGAGCGAATGGAGCACGCCCGTCGAAGCCAGGCTGGGCCGGGGCCTATCCATCACACTACAGCGGGAGAGCGAGGAGCAGGAGCCCGCACTGCGTCTAACAATCGCACTCTTCCAGGACCACCCGTTCGCTGTTATCCATACGGAGCTGGTGAACTCAGGCCCAGCGGCGGTGCGGGTTGTGGCGTTCCATGTATTCGACGCTGGCCTGGTCGATCTCGGATCACCCGCGGCGTCATGGCGCTTCTACAAGCAGGGGTGGCAGAGCTGGTCGCCAACGCTGGTGCTGGATTGCTCCGGCGAGGACATTGCGACGGCCGCCCCGGTTATCGATCCCGGCACGCAACCGGAGGCGCGGGACGGGCTGTTTGTATCAGAACTGATGACCGCGATCGTCTCTACTGAGTCCAAGCGTGGCCTGGTCGCCGGATTCATTACGACAGCCGACCAGCTCTCCCAACTCCGGCTCGACCGCGAGCAGCACACGGTGACGGCTTCGTCTTGTGCAGATGGCATCACAGTCCCGCCCGGTGGCCGGCTGTCGTCCGAGAGGCTGCTGCTTGACCCAACAACCTCGCCTCTCGAATCAATGGAGCGCTACGGCGATGCGCTCGGGCGAATGATGGAGGCAACTCCGGCTGAGGAGGTCGCCACCGGCTGGTGCTCGTGGTACTACTACTGGCACCGTGTGACGGAGGAGCACATCATCGCGAATCTCGAAGAACTGGCGCACCGTCGCGCGGAGTTACCGCTGGAATACGTCCAGATCGACGACGGATATCAGGCGGAGATCGGCGATTGGCTCACGGTCAATGGTAAGTTCCCGCACGGCATGAAGTGGCTCGCCGATCGCATCCACGAACATCGCTTTAAGGCCGGGCTCTGGCTCGCGCCTTTTCTCATGGGCGCCAGGTCCCAGTTGTACCGAGAGCATCCTGACTGGGCTGTGCTGTATAAGCCCGGCAAGCCATACATCGCGATACAGAACTGGGGACAGGACTGCTACGCGCTCGACCTCACGCGACCTGAGGTCATCAAGTGGCTCGGGGAGGTCTTCCGCACCATCTGCGACGATTGGGGGTTCGACTACGTGAAGATCGACTTCATCTATGCCAGCGCGGTTGATGGCATCCGATACGACCCGAACGTGACGCGAGCGCAGGCATATCGCCGCGGACTGGAGGCCATCCGGGATGCTGCCGGCGACCGCTTCGTCCTCGCCTGCGGTAACCCAATCGGGCCCAGCATCGGCCTTGTCGATGGCGCGCGCGTCGGCCCGGACATCGCGCCCCACTGGCGTCCCACCGGTAACCCGCGCGACGTGGAGCGCAATCGGATGAGCGAGCCGTCTGCACTGAACAGTATCCGCAACTCGATCACTCGCTGGTGGATGCACGGCCGTCTCTGGCAGAGCGATCCCGATTGCCTTCTGGCGCGCGATACGGAGACAGCGCTGACGCCAGACGAAGTGCGGACCCTTGCCACCGTCGTCGCAATGAGTGGCGGAATGGTGCTCGATAGCGACGACCTCACTCTGCTGTCAGACGAACGGCAAAAGTGGCTAGCGATGCTGCTCCCACCCTTTGGCAAGTCCGCCCAGCCGCTCGACTTATTTGACACGGATATCCCGCGCATTCTGCGGCTGGACTGCGGGACGCACATTATGATCGCGGTGTTCAACTGGAGCGATGAGCCGGCGAGCATGCAGGCGCCGTTGCCTGCCCGGTCAAGCCATGTCTTCGACGTGTGGAACAACGCTGATCTCGGCGCCAGCCGCGACGCCATGGATCTCGATCTGCCGCCTCACGGCTGCGCGCTACTGGCCGTGACACTGCCAGTAACCGAAGTCAGGGCCGGCTATAGGCCACGACGTTATCCGGCTTTGCTCGTCCCGCAACCTTGGACCTAGTCCCAGAGAAATACGCGCGCGGGAGCGCCGTCCGCGCCGACCACCTTGAGCGGCGCGCAGACGATAGTGTACGCACCGGGCGGCACTCTCCTGAGATCCAGCCCCTCAAGAATGACGACGCCCGCGCTGAGCAAAGTCTTGTGCACCTCGTGCTCCGGGGAGCGAAAACGCTCGATCGATAGGTAGTCGATCCCGACCAGAAGGAAGCCGCGCTCGACAAGCCAATGGGCGGCACCATCGGTCACGCCGACGAAGTCCGTTTGGAACTCATTGTCGTCCCAGAATCGGCTATTGGGCGTTTTGAGGAGCAGTCGATTGGTGCCGATAGGAAGCGACGCCGCCGCGAGGTCTGCGGCGGTAACGTGCCGCGCCGAGGCGTGCTCGATAACCTGAACAGGCCCGACCAGAGACTCCAGGGAGATCGCTTCGACTGTAGATTTACCATCGAGGAAGTGGTGCGGGGCATCGACGTGCGTGCCGGTGTGCGAGCCGAGGGACAATACGCTCACGTTGGCTGAGTCGCCTTGAGCGATCAACTTCTGGAAATCCAGCGACGGGCCGGGTTCGCCCTCGTACGTTGGCATGCCCGGCCGCAGCGGCACGGACACATCGTAAAGAGCCACGAAAGCCTCCTTCTTGCCGATCTTATTATCCCTGGCAGCGGCGGGCCCGTGCTATCTTGAAGGCGAGGAGTGCATCGTGGCTGAGCCGCGAGTTCTGTCCGAGGTTGAGGTCCAGGGGGCGTTGGCTGCGCTGGAGAACTGGGAGCTGCGTGATGGCCGATTACGAAAGCAGTTCACGTTCCGGACGTTCCTGCGGGCTCTGGCTTTCGTGAATAGCGTGGCTTACCTGGCAGAGTCCGCCGGTCACCATCCGGATATCACGATCAATTACAACAAGGTGACGCTGCGACTGATCACGCACAGTGAAGGCGCCCTTACAGACCGGGACTTCGCGCTGGCCGAGGAGATCGACTCGAAGCTGAGCACGAAGTTGATCATCTCGGCCGAAGACAGAGCGCCACCTCAGGCACCGTCTTGAGGTCACGCCGGCGGGAGGAAGAAACAAACGCTCCCGGGCGCTCCGTGGTCGTCTCGGGTCCTCCAGGTCTCGCTCCAGGGGCTTCGGGTCGCCCTTCCGCTCCGGTGAGTCCCTTTGTTCCTGATTTGCTTCTGGATTGCCCGGGAAGCAAGGCGTATTGTTGCGCGAACCTAATGGACTGTCAATTGCACCTGAACTGCGCCAGCGACTACAAGAGGCACCCAAGGTACGCTAGGTCATGATTTCGCCATAATGCTGGCATATTCAATAGTATCGCGCGAGAACCGTAACTTGTCCACAAATCCACACGTAGTTATCCCCTTAGATCGGATCGCGCGCGAAGGGGTCAGCCGCGGGTGGTCAGGCAGGCGAGAAAGACTTGAGCACGACGAGAAATCGCCAGGCGCCCCAGCCTATCAACGCCAGTACGCCTTCCATGATCAGCGCGACGACGAACCACATCGTAGCTGTAAACAGGAGTATGCCGAAAGAATAGCCTTCTTCGTTGAATCCAAACACTCCTCGGTCCATTTCCGTTTCCTCAATGAGCCATGAAGGAGTGTTAGTCTTCCATTCCCATGGCCAGCCGTAGTCCCGATACTGGACGCAGGGATTGGGGCTGCAATCTGTAACGGCCAAGCTCTCATGTAGCAGCGCACCCAATATCGTGGCTACGACGGCCACCGATCCGGCGAACAGTAGAGCGCATGGGATGGCTGTCGGATGCTGCTGCCAAGACGGGTTATGCCTTTGAAACTCCCGAGAGTCGGTCAACGCGCCCTAGGGCAGGAGCTCGTGCTTCAGAATCGCGATGAACGGCAGATTGCGAAAGCGCTGGTGGAAGTCGAGGCCGTAGCCGACGACGAACTCGTCCGGGATCTCGAAGGCGACGTAGTCGAGAGGCACGTTCACAATTCGCCGGGCTCTCTTGTCGAGCAGAGTGCAGATGCGTATCGAGGCGGGGCGTTTGGTCTGGAGGTAATCAATCACGTGGTTCAGGGTCATCCCGGTGTCGACGATATCCTCCACGAGGATTACGTCCCGTCCTTTGATGTTCTCGTCGAGGTCCTTCAGGATGCGCACCGCTCCGGCACCGTTTCCCTCATAGGACGAGATGGCCATAAGGTCGATAGCGGATGGCACCGAGATGTGCCGCATCAGGTCAGAGATGAAGCAGAGCACGCCGCGCAGGACGCCGACAAGTACCGGCTCTTTGCCGGCGTAGTCACGGCTTACTTGCGCCCCGAGCTGCCCTACCCGCTGCTGGATCTTCGTGGCGGTGATCAGCACGCGGTCGATATCTGGTACCTGGCTGGGCGAGAGCGGGCCATAACCGTACTTCGCCAACAGGCGAAGGTAGTCCCGCTTCTTGAGCATGATGACGTTGACCTCAGGGTAGATCTCTTTGAGGAGACGCATCTTGCGGTTCTTCTCCGCAGTGAGGCTGGACTTGAGGGTAGTGAGCTCCACGTATAGATTGAGATCCGGCAGGTAGAAATCCGGGGTGAAAGCTTCAGTAACGTGGCCACGCTCCCAGCGCAGCGGGAAAGAACGGGGTTCGTATTGCCAATCGATCCCGTAGAAGTCCAGAATGCGGGCCAACTCGTACTCGGCGTTGTGCGCAAACGGAGCGGGGACCTCCTCAGTCGGCGCGCCTGTCACTGGAATGCGCGCCCGGGCCTTGGTGATTGCCGGCCGGGCCTTCGCTTCCGGAGCGACCTGCTTCGTATCCGCGGTTGTGGACGACGCCGAACGCCGCGTGCGAGTACCACTACGCTGCGTCTGCCGCGACGCCGTCTTGGAATCCGTGGCAGCTTCCTGCCCGCCGCTGGCTTGCTCCGCTCCGCGACGATGGCGCTTGCCGCCTCGACTCCCGCGTCTGCGCTTCGACTTCGGAGCCGCATCGTCGATCAGTTGTTCCGCAGTCTCTGGCGGAAGCTCGTTCGAGGACGATCTGACTTCGGGCTTGTGGCGAGCGCGGCGGGAGCGCGTGCTGCCTTGGCGGGAGGCGCCGCTCTGGTCGCCGTTCGAATCCGCGCCGAAGGAAGGGCTGAACGTCACCGGGACAGACTGTGGCTCGGAGTCTGGAGATACCGAGGGCGGTGCGATCCCGCGTCGCGTCCTCCTCGCCGGTTGTGCCGTGGCTCGTGCCATCTGTGATAATTGTACGTTAGCGTTGACTTAACTGCTATGACCTTTATGTAGAAGTTATCCACGGATGTTGACCGACAAACCATTTCTTAGCTCCCGCTGGAAGGCTGCAACGGACGTTGCCCACCGCTGAAGTCAACGGGATCAGTCTCTACTACGAAGAGCACGGGAAGGGCTTCCCGGTCGTGCTCGCGCACGGGGCGGGAGGTAACCACGTGAGCTGGTGGCAACAGGTGCCCGTGTTCGCGCGGAAATATCGGTGCATCACGTTCGATCACCGCGGCTGGGGCCTCTCGCCGGACAGCGACGATCGCGGGCCCGCCGCCTTTGTCGAAGATCTCGAGGCTCTGATCGACCATCTGGGGCTGGAAGCGATATTTCTCGTCGGGCAGTCTATGGGAGGCCTGACCTGCCTCGGCACGACGATGGCGAATCCCGCCCGCGTGCGTGGTCTTGTGATGGCCAACACCTTCGCCGGTATGCGGCGGGAGGTCTGGCTAGCTTCGGACGAAGAGTTGCGTGCATCCGTACAGTCAGTCTGGCAACGTCGCCGCGAAGACGGCGTGAAGCGGGCGCTGGGTCGGGAGTTCGCGAAGACCCAGAGAGACCGCGCCTTCCTATACAAGCAGATCCGAATGCTGAACGAGGATGGGCCCAACCGCCTCCAGACCGAAGCCCAGGTGCAGCGTCTGCGCGCGCTGGAGCGCACGCCTGACACGGCGGCCACCATCGAAAAGCTGGCGGCGCTTTCTACACCCGTTCTGTTCATCGGGGGTGAGCAGGACGAGGTGATGCCCGTCTCACTAATGGCAATCGCGAAGGGGTTGATCCCAGGGGCGCAGATGACCGTAGTTCCGGGCGCCGGCCATTCGGTTCATTTCGAGAAGCCGGGGGTGTTCAACCGTCTCGTCCTGGAGTTCTTCGACGCTTGCCCCGGATGAGGTCCGCTAACTTATGGTCTGCCCGTAGCGTTTCAGAGATAATGGCCGCCGAAGGTCCTGATGAGCGCCGCTGAGCACAAAGACCCGGAAGAGAGGCTATCGAAGCTAACGGCTACCTTCCGCGACCTGGAGGCCTACGTGCAGCAGGACAAGATCAGAACGATCCACTACGGCATCGGCGCCATCGGCGCGGAAGTCGTTCGAAGCGTACTCAATAGTCCCGAGATCGAAATTGTAGGGGCGATCGACGCCAGCGCCACTAAGTCCGGGAGGGACCTGGGGGAGGCGGCAGGAATTGGTCACGCGTTGGGGATTCCCGTGTCTTATGAGCCGGAACCCCTCCTGAGAGACGTGTATGCGGATGTGGTAGTGCACTGCACGGGATCGTCGCTTACAGAGGTGTATCCGCAAATCATGACGATGCTCGCGTCCGAGAAGAGCGTGGTATCAAGCTGCGAGGAGCTGGCGTTTCCCTGGATACGCTACCCCGAGGTCTCGGCGAAATTGGACCGCAGGGCGCGCGAGACAGGAGTTCGCGTTCTGGGCACTGGGGTAAATCCTGGCTTCGTAATGGACTTCCTCCCGCTCACGCTGGCGACCGCCAGTCAGCACTTGAAGGCGATTCGGGTCGAGCGAGTAGTGGATATAGCGACCCGGCGAATTCAGCTCCAGCGAAAGGCGGGAGTGGGGCTCAGCGTCTCGGGCTTCCAGCAAGCAGCCAGCGCCGGCGCTGTGGGACACGTAGGCCTGCGCGAATCAGCCCATATGATCGCTGACACGCTGGGATGGCGGCTGGAGGACGTTTCCGAGACACTCGAACCGGTGATGGCACGCGAGCGGAGAAAGACTGAGTTCTTCTCCGTCGAACGGGGATATGGTATCGGGCTTCGCCAGTCGGCCCGAGGGCTCATGTCTGGCCAGGAAGTCATCCGCCTCGATCTCGAGATGACGCTCGGCGCCCGAGACCCACACGACGCGATCGAGATCGTCGGCACGCCGCCCATTAGGGTAGTAATTCCCGGCGGTATTCAGGGAGATGTAGCGACAGCCTCGATCATAGCGAACTGTGTACCGGCCGTCGCTCGCAGCCGGATGACCGGCCTGCTGTCGATGCGCGACCTCGGCGGGTTGCCTTACTTCCGGCAGCGGGCGCTTCCACGCGACGAGATCTAGAGTTACTCTCTTCGGTCACGCCAACGCGTTCTCCGTAAGCGCTCATTTCTCTGGTCAGCCCAGATTGCGCACGCGCCAATGTATCGCGGCGGTCGGGTGGGCCGTCTGTAGTACTGACATGGACTGCCGCCATCAAGGTGAATTTTCTGTTCGCTGGGACTATCTCAACGAGGATGAGGGCAACGGCACGGGCTGGGTGATCTGCCGAGAATGTTCGAGCCTCCTCGAGCGCTTCAGCGTGGCCGGCGGCCGGTTCCGCGGGCGGGGACGCTATCTCACCACCTTCCAGGACCAGATTACGCGTGAGGACACGTTCGCGGCGCTACGCGAGCTAGAGGTGGACTGAGCGCCTTCCAGTAGTGTCCCCCTGAAGCCTCTGTTATCCTCTAAAGCCAGCCGTGGACATAAAAGAGACGATCCTCGACACGTACCGTCGTGCGCATCCGGGCTCCGAGGAGCTCTATGCGGCGTCGCGCCGCACCTTCCCTTCAGGAGTGACGCACGACATCCGCTACGTGTCCCCTTTTCCCATCTTCATCGAGCGAGCCGCGGGCAGCCGCAAGTGGGACGTGGACGGCAACGAGTACGTCGACTACGTGATGGGACACGGAGCGCTCTTCCTGGGCCACGCTCAGCCGCAGGTTACTCAGGCGGTGATCGAACAGGCGGCCAGGGGAACTCATTACGGAGCCAACCACCGGCTGGAGCTCGAGTGGGGGCAACGGGTGAAGGAGCTGCTGCCGAGCGCCGAAGAAGTTCGGTTCACCAGCTCTGGAACGGAAGCGACGTTGATGGCGGTGCGGCTGGCCCGGGGGTACACCGGGCGCGATAAGCTCCTCAAGTTCGATCACCACTTCCACGGTTGGCACGACTATGTCGTTGGTGCACGCGCGGCCGAGTCCGAATTGCCGCGATCGGCTGGCGTACCGGCGGCAACCCTTAGCAACACAATAAGCATCCCGCAGAACGACATCTCACTCTTAGAGGAGCGGCTTGGAGAGGGAGACGTCGCAGCGGTGATCTTGGAGCCGACGGGCGCGTCGTGGGGTACGCTGCCGCTTCAGGAGGGGTTTCTCAGCGAACTGCGAGAAATGACGAGTCGGCACAACACCGTGCTGATCTTTGACGAAGTCGTCACGGGCTTCAGGGTGTCGCCCGGCGGCGTGCAGGCCCGCAACGGCGTTACTCCTGACCTGACGACGTTGGCCAAGATACTTGCTGGCGGGCTTCCAGGCGGCGCGGTGGCAGGCAAAGCAGACGTCCTCTCGATGCTAGAATTCCGGAACGATGCGGGATGGAATGCGGGCCTGCGCGTGGCCCACCCTGGCACGTTCAACGCGAATCCGCTCTCGGCCGCGGCCGGCTCGACGATGCTCTCGCTGGTTGCGACCGGTCAGTATCACGGGCATGCGGACGGGCTGAACAACCGGCTGATTCCCGCCTTGAACGAAGTCCTGAAACGAGCGAAGGTGTGCGGATGCGCATATGGCTTGGCCTCGTACTTCCACATCCTGCTGGGGAAGGACTCCCCGCCAGCGCAAGACGGCATAGAATGGCCGGCCGACGCAGGCGAGCCACCGCGCACGCCTGGGTCGCTGATCGCGGCCTTAAAGCGCGGGATGCTCAACCACGGGGTCGATCTCATGGGCGGCAGCGGGGGATTCACCTCCGGCGCACATACAGATGCGGACATCGATCTCACGATTGAGGCCTTCGAAGCTACGGTCCGCGATATGCAAACGGAAGGGCTCATCTAGGAAGATGTCGGTTGGGCGGGGCAACCTCGCCCGTAATTTTCGGAGCGCCGTATAATCGGCGATAACCGATGAATCCGACCGAACGCAGGCTCATAGGCCACATCGCCGCCGCGCACGCGCTAACTCACATCATCGAGCTTACGTATGCTGTCCTGCTCACGCGCATTCAGGAAGACTTTGGTGCGCGTGATGTAGTCATGGGCGGCATCGCTACGATCGCTGGCTGGACATTCGGCACCAGCGCGATACCGGCCGGATTCTTGACGGACCGGCTGGGGTCGCGGCGCGTCCTAATCTACGCGTTTTGCGGCTCCACTGTGATGGCCGTTCTCGTTGGTCTCGCGCCAAACATATGGCTGTTAGCGGCGGCGCTGGCAGGACTCGGTCTCTCGATCGGGCTCTACCACCCGGCCGGCCTGTCGGCAATGGCACAGGGTGTCCGGCAGCGGGGTATGGCGCTCGGCCTGCACGGCGTTGCCGGCAACCTCGGACAGGCGTGCGCGCCGGCGATCGCTGTTGGACTCGCCATTCTGGTCGACTGGCGGCTCGGTTTCTTCGCCCTGGCCGGGCTATCGGCAGTCCTGGCGATCTTTCTCTCCCGGGCGCACCTTCCGGTCCATGGTGAAAGCGAAGTGCTCTCAGCAGAGGATGTCGCCGAGCCGCCGGCTGGGCACGAGCCACATTCGCGCGGTCTGCTGGCCCCGCTCCTGGTCACGTACGCTGCCTTTGTCCTCGGCGGTATCGTCTACCGCGGGGCCATCACATACCTGCCAAAGCTTATGGAAGAGCAGGTGAGCGAGGAGTTCGGTGCGGCGTTCGTGACCGTCGCGCTCTTGATGGGCGCAGTCGGCCAGCTCGTCGGCGGCTCGATCTCACAGCGCCTCAGGCTAGAGCGAATGGCGCCTGTCATAGCTCTGATGGCGATCCCACCCCTCATCCTGACCTCTACCCTGAGCGGCCCCATGCTCGTCGTGGTGGCTTCCGCGTTCGTCTTCTTCTACTTCGCCAACCAGCCGGTGTTCACCGGGCTGATCGCGGACTACACTCCGCCCGGGGCCATAGGCCGGAGTTACGGCGTTTCCTTCTTCGCCGGCTTCGGGCTGGGATCGCTGGGTGGTGTCATCGCGGGCGCCCTGGTGGAGACCTGGGACACGGAGGCGGCATTCCTGGGCCTGTCGGTCTTCATGATACTCGTAGCCGCTCTGAGTTTGGTCCTCTGGAGGATGGCAGAACGCAGGCACCACGATGTCGCCCTGGCGGCGGTGGCCGAAGGAGTGCCGTGACGGCGCCACTCGCAGGCAAAGTCGCCATCGTCACCGGCGCCGGGCGGATGCGCGGCATCGGACGGGCGATCGCGCTACGCCTGGCGCAAGACGGCGCGGACGCCATCGTCACGGCGGCCCCGCGGGCTCCGAAGGC
>Ga0209521_10005071_pt1 | contig 10450 bp, 7 predicted proteins | sample Rifsed19ft4_FD_184016 | JGI IMG/M metagenome (GOLD analysis project Ga0209521, IMG submission 184016) | Soil microbial communities from Rifle, Colorado, USA - sediment 19ft 4 (version 2) | ecosystem: Environmental > Terrestrial > Deep subsurface > Rock core/Sediment | place: Rifle, Colorado... | reverse complement strand
CGCCGCGAGCTCGCAGTCCGTCCCGCCAGGCCTCCACGGCAAGGTCCCACCACCCGTCGAGCCCCTCGTCCGAGCCGTACCACGGCACGGGCAGTCCGGGCGGATGGACGATCCCCTCGAGGATCACGTTGCGCGCACCGTCGAGGTGGGTCGATGCCTCCAGGATGAGGCCGTCGCCCCAGTCGGCCCGCGCCGCCTCGCCGCCGAGCAACGCGTAGACGCGCCCCGCGATCCGACGCCGCAGATCGGGGTCGTTCGGCAGGCCACCCGCGATGAACCGCGAGCCGACGGTGAGGTACGCAGTCCGCGGAGCGAACCAGGCGCCGGGGATGATCGCATCGAGGTAGCGGCTGGCGTCAAAGCCGGCGCCGAACGGCCGCCCGGCCGCGTCGTCCATGCGGTGCGGCGTGCCCAGCGTGACGAGCGCCCCGTACGCCTCGGCCACCCCCGCCCAGTGGCCCTGGTACGGCTCCGGCGACATCGCCAGGCGGGCCAGCAGCCCGCCCGCGGAGTGGCCCACGACGAGCAGTGGTCGCGCGCCGCCGCGCCGGTAGGCCTGGGCGACCGCCCGGCCGGTGCGGCGCATGAGCGGCCCGAAGCCGACCACAGCCGCGAGCATCCAGTCGGGTGTCCAGACCGGCGCCACGGCCACGCTGGCCGCGCCGCGAGCGAGGAGGCGGTCGGCCATGCGGCCGTACATGGGTGGCGAGCCGAGGAAACCGGGGACGAGCAGGACCGATGGTCGCTCCCCGGGATTCACGCCGTGGGCGCTTCCCGGTGTGGCTCCTCGTGCGACTCGCGGCCGATCGCCCGGGCCACGCGGGCTCGGCCGCCGTGGACGAGCGAGTAGACGACGGGCACGACCACGAGCGTCAGCAGCGTCGAGGTGAAGAGACCGCCGATGACGACGGTGCCCAGCTCGGCCGCGATGATGCTGCCCTGGTTGAGCCCGAGGGCGAGGGGGATGAGGGCGAGGATGGTGGCCAGGGCCGTCATGAGGATGGGTCGCACACGGGTCCGGCCGGCGTGGACCAGGGCGTGCTCGATCGAGTAGCCCTTGCGCCGCAGCTGCTCGACGAGGTCGACGAAGACGATGGCGTTGGTGACCAGGATCCCGATCAGCATGAGCATGCCGATGAGGGCGCTGATGCCCATGGCGCGGCCGGTCAGGAGCAGGCCCGCGAAGGCGCCGATCGTGGCCAGGGGCAGGCTGAAGAGGATGATGAACGGGTCGAGCAGGCTGCCGAAGACGACGACCATGACGATGTAGACGACGCCGATCGAGATCAGCATGGCGAAGAGGAGGCTGCTGAAGCCCTCCGTCTGCTGCTGCGTGATGCCGGTCAGCTCCACGGTCACGCTGCTTGGCAGGCCGAGTGCGTCGATCGCCTTCTGGACGGCCACCGAGGTCCCCCCGGTGTCCTTGGCCAGGACGTCGCCGCTGACCGTGGCCGACGGCCGCTGGTCCACACGCGTGATCGTCGCCTGGGCCTGGACCTCCTCGATGGTCGCCGTGCCCCGCAGCAGCGGCAGGATGGCCGCCGGGTCGGTGATCGCCGCCGGATCGACGCGGACGAAGACCGGCGTCGTCCCCGGCCGGCCGTCCAGGACGGCCCGGATCGCCGTCTGCCCGGCCAGGACGCCGCGGACGAGGCGCGAGACCTGGTCGGTCGTGAGGCCCAGCGCGATGGCCTTGTTCGGATCCACGCGGAGCTGGAGCTCGGGCGTTTCCTCGGCCAGGTCGTTGCTGACGTTGACGACATCGGGGATGCCCTTGACGGCGGCGGTGATGGCGTTGGTCGCCGCGTCCAGAGCCGCTGCGTCGTCGCTCGCGACGACGACCTGAAGCCGGCCGCCGCCGCTCGTGATCTGGCCGACGCTGACGCTGTAACCGTCGCGGTCGATCGGCGCGAGCCTCGCCAGGAGGTCGCGGGTGGCCTCGTCGAGGTCCACCGTGTCGGCCAGCGTGACGAGGATCGTGGCCGAGCTGGCGCTGCGCCCGAAGAATGAAGACTGCACCGTGGCGAAGCCGGTGTCGCCCTCACCCGCGACCGAGGTGTGGTACGTGATCACGGTCGGGTCGGCGTCGATGAGCTTCTCCGCCTCGATCGCGCGCGCCAGCGTGGCCGTGGCGGTCGTGCCGGCAGGGGGCGCGACGATGACGGCCAGGATCTTGTCCGAGCCGACGTTGAGGAAGGCGGTCGGGATGAGCGGCACGAGGGCCATGGAGACGGCGAACAGGCCGGCCGCGACGGCCAGGGTCAGCCCGCGGAAGCGCAGGGCGAGCCGCAGGAGCGGGGTGTAGATGCGCTGCACCCAGGTGTCCTTGGCACCCACCTCGCCGGCACCCGGCGCGTGCTTGACGCGCGGCACGAGGAAGTAGGCCAGCACGGGCACGACCGTGAGGGCCACCGCGAGCGAGGCCAGCAGCGCGAAGGTGACGGTCAGGCTGAAGGGCAGGAAGAACTGCGTCACGAGACCGCCCACGAAACCGATGGGCAGGAAGACCGCGACCGTCGTGATGGTCGAGCTGGTGATGGCCACCGCGACCTCTCGGGTCCCCTCGATGACCGCCTGGCGGATCGGCTCGCGGTTGGCGCGGTGGTGCCGGAAGATGTTCTCCAGGACGACGATGGCATCGTCGACGACCCGGCCGACGGCCACGGCCAGGCCGCCCAGGGTCATGATGTTCAGGCTGACGCCGCCGACGAGCATGAGCAGCAGCGCGGCCATGACGCTGAGGGGGATGCTCATCGCGGCCACCAGCGTGCTGCGCACGTTGAGCAGGAACATGAAGATGATGAAGACGGCGAACGCGGCGCCCAGGCCGCCCTCGCGGACCAGGCCCTCGATCGACTGCTCGATGAAGTCGGCGCTGCGGAAGGCGTAGACGACCGTCAGGTCCAGTCGGTCCTTCAGGTCGGCCATGCGTGCCTCGACCGCTTTCGTCACGTCGACCGTGTTGGCGTCGCTGGACTTGACCACGGAGAGCGCCACGGACGGCGTGCCGTCGGTGCGCGACGTGCCTGCCGCAGGGTCGCGCGCGAACTCGACCGTTCCCAGGTCGCCGATGGCGATCGGCTTCGGCGCCGGCTGTGCGCCCGACTCCGCCTGAGGCGGCACCTGCTCGAAGCCGACGATGAGGTCGCGGATCTCGTCGATGGTCCGGAAGCGATGGCTGGTCGTCACCGGCAGGGTCGCCTCGCCGTTGACGATCGTCCCCGATGGGGAGGTCAGGTCGTTGGCCTGCAGGACGCCGCTCACCTGCTGGACGCTGATCCCCGAAGCGGCGAGCTTGAGCGGATCGAGCATCACCTCGACGCGCTCCAGGTCGCCGCCCGTGGCGTCGACGCTGGCCACGCCGGGGATGCCGGCCAGCTCGGGCACGACCTGGTCGCGCACGAGCGCCCCGACCTCGGTCGAGCCGCTGCCCTGGACGGTGAAGGAGAGGATGGGGAAGGCATTGATGTTCAGCGTCGTGACCAGCGGCGAGACCCCGAAGGGCAGGCCGGCCGAGCGCAGGCTGGCTTCGATGTCGGCGACGGCGGCCTTGATGTCCGTGCCGTAGCTGAAATCGGCCACGACGATGGAGAGGCCCGCTGCCGACGTCGAGCGCAGCGAGGTCACGCGCGCGACCCCGCTGAGCGTTCGCTCCACCGGCTTCGTCACCTGCTCGGCCACGTCGGTGGTGCCCGCGCCGGAATAGGGCGTGATGACGGTCACGATGGGGAAGTCGATGTCGGGCAGAAGCTCCGACTTCAGGCTGCCCCACGACAGGATGCCGGCCACGAACACCGCGGCGGCCAGGAGGAAGGTGACGGAGGCGCGTCGGACGGCAAGCTCGGTGAGTCGGTACACGGGGACCCCACGGCGGCTGGTTGACGGCAGGAGCCCGGGCTGTGCGCGCCGGGTCGGTGGACTCCGCGGAGCGGATCAGGCTCCCGGCGGACCGTCGGAGAGTCTACGACATCGCCTGCCCGCAGTGCCCGGGCGGTCTAGGATGCGGCCATGGTCGAGGCGCCCATCGCGCTGCACGGTGGCGGGGAGGCGATGCCCGGCGACGAACGCGTCGCACGGACGCTCCTCGAGCTGGCCGCCGTCCCGGCCCTCGAACGGTCGCGGGCGTGCCTGCCGGGCACGGCCGGCGACCCGGCGGCGCGGCGGGTCGTGATCCTGCCCACGGCCGCGGCGCGCGGCCGGCCCGACCTCGTGGCGGCGAGCGTCGGCCGCTTCCTGCGCGAGGTGGCCGCCGAGGACGACATCCTCATTCGCGTGGACGTGGCCGGCGTCGTCGACCGGCTCTCGGCGGAGGAGGGGGCGGTCGCCGGGCTCATCGCGAGTGCCGACCTGGTGGTCCTGCCCGGCGGCGATCCGGACCTGATATCGGCCATCCTGCGCGATACGCTCGCCTGGCGGGCGATCCTCGCGGCGCGGGCGCGGGGCGCCGCCGTATGGGGCGCCGGCGCCGGTGCCATGGCGCTCGGGGCCTGGTGCCCGACGCCGGATGGCGGCGTGCCCGGCCTCGGGCTCGTGCCGGGGTTGGTCGTCGTGCCCCACTTCCGAGCGGAGACCTCCGTCGACCGCCTCCGCGCGCAAGCCCCGGCCGGCCTCGGCGTCCTGGGGCTGGCCGAGCGGACGGCGCTCGTCGGCTCCGAACGCGACTGGCGCTGCGTCGGCGAAGGGGCCGCGACCTGGTTCCCGCCTGGGGAGTCGCAGCCCGCGATCGTCGTCCGCGACGGGGAGCCCCTGAAGCTATCCGGCTGAGGCCTTACCGAGCGTTTACGTGCGCGGGTCGCCACGTTGACCGGACCGGCCGAAGGTTCCCACGAGCGGCGGCACCGTCCGCCCGAACATCGCATCCCTGGAGGTTCTCACCGTGGATCGCATCCCCCGCTGGCGGCTCGCCCTCGTGGCGTCTGCCCTGGTCGTCCTCGGCGCCCTCGGCGCCGGCCTCGTCCTCGCCACCGACACCGCCACACCACCGGCCGCGTCCGAGGCCATCGGCCTGGGAGCATTCCTCGACCCCGGTCCGTTGCCCGGCGACGCTGACGCGACGGCCGCCGAGCGCCTCGGCCATCGTGCGGGTCGCCTCCTTCATCGCCTGCAGCGCCTGGTGCACCTCGAAGCCACCGTCGATCTGCCCGACAAGGGCATCGTGACCTTCGCCGTAGACCACGGCACGATCTCCGCCATCGGCGGCGGCACGATCAGCGTCAAGGAGAAGGACGGCCGCACCGTCACGCTCAAGACGACCGACGAGACCAGGGTTCGGAAGGACCGCGAGCCGGCCAAGCTCAGCGACCTGAAGGTCGGCGACGAGGTCGTCGTCATGTCCCGCCTCGAGTCCGGATCGTTCGTGGCCTATCGCATCGGCGTACCGCCTGCGCAGCCCGCCACGACCGACTGACCCTCGCCGCCAACGGCGCTACTCTGGATCCGTGGAGGATCAGCGGGGATCCGGCGAGGTCATCGTCGTCGGTTCGGTCAACGTCGACCTCGTCGCCCTCGTGGCGCGACTTCCCGGCCCCGGTGAGACCGTGACGGGCGGCGTCTTCGAGCGCAAGAACGGCGGTAAGAGCGCCAACCAGGCCGTGGCGGCGGCGCGCGTCGGGGCGCGCGTGCGGCTCGTGGCGGCGGTGGGCGACGACGACGTCGGCCGCCAGGCGCTGGCGGGGCTGCGGGCGGAAGGCGTGCACACGGATGGCGTGGTGCGCCTGACCGGCGTGGCCACGGGCGTGGCCCTCATCGTCGTCGACTCCGCGGGCGAGAACCAGATCGCCGTGGCATCCGGAGCGAACGCCGCGCTGACCGGCGACCAGGTGGCAGCGGCGCTGGCGATGGAGGAGCCGGGCCCGGGGGCGGTCTGCCTCATCGGCTTCGAGGTCGGCGACGCGGCCGTCCTGGCCGCCGCCGGCTGGGCCGCGAAACACGGTCTGACCACCGTCGTCGATCCCGCGCCAGCCCGGCCCCTGCCGCCCGGCCTGGCCGAGCTGCACCCCGTCCTGACGCCCAACCGCGGGGAGGCCACGACGCTATCGGGCGAGGAGGAGCCGGAGGCCGCGGCGATCGTCCTGCGCTGGCTCACGCGCGCGCCGGTGCTCGTGACACTCGGCGCGGACGGCGTGCTCGTGGCCGACGATTCCGGCATCGAGCGGCTGCCGGCCCTGCGGGTGGAGGTCCGGGACGCCACGGGCGCGGGCGATGCCTTCAAGGGCATCCTCGCGGCGGAGCTCGCCCGCGGCGCGTCGCTGCGAGATGCGACGCGCTGGGCCGTCGCCGGGGCGGCGCTCTCGACGCGCCTGCCCGGCGCCCAAGCCAGCATGCCCACGCGCCGGGAGATCGCCGCAGCACTGGACGCGCCGCGCGGCTGGTGAACCGGACGGTCGAACCGCCAGCGGCTCCAGGCCATGACTGCCCTGAAGAGGGGGCATCTACCCCGTGCCCCTGCGACGTCCGGGAATCTCCACGGGGCCGGCGTCGCCGCCGGCCCCGTGGAGTGTCACGTCAGTGACGGACCATCAGTCGTTCGGGCTGCCCGGTCCCGTGTACTCGAAGATGTAGACGCCATAGTCGCGGTCGCTGGCAAGGACGTACTCCTTGCCAGCGTGCTGCCAGACCTGGACGCCCCAGAAGTTGTTGCCGCCGTCGCCTCCATCGTCGATGAAGCGGCCGACCTCATTCAGCTGGCCGCCGACGATCCGAGCGACGCGGAAGCCGCCGGCGTAGTACGAGAAGTAGGCGATGTCATTGACCTGCTCGGACATCGCGACCTCGTGGACCGACAGGTCGCCGAAGCCGGTCGCCTTGGTGAAGTCGTGTGCCTCGGGGATCGCGTATGTGTCGAGCTCGGTCATGGCCGGATAGCTGTACAGGTGGACGTAGCCCCATCCGTCGAACGCGACGGTGAGGGAGATCGACAGGCCGGCGGCGCCGACTGCCGGTAGCCCGGGATTCGCGCCGACTGGGCAGTTCGCCGGGTTGTACCCAGCCACACCGAGGATCTCGAAGCCAGCCGATCGGGCCACGAAGAAGGACGGGATCGTGACCGTCGCCTGCATGTTGACGAGGCCTTCGCAAATGGGCGCGGGCGACGCCGGGTTGTTGGTGTTGAAGACGATCCCCGCCACATAGCCGGCAGCCGTGACGTTGTCGAACTTCACCTGGAACGTGCAGCCGCCGCGCTCGATGACCGCGATGACGCTGGCCCCGCCGGGCGCCGGAGCGGACGTGCACGCCTGTCCGACGAACTTCGTGGGACCAGCCAGCGTGTCGCCCGCGCCAAGGCTCGGCCCGGTTGCGGTGCCGGCACTGAAGGGCTTCTGCGCGCCACCGCCGATCGAGATGAACGGCGTGAACGGGCCGAAGTCCTCGTCTGCGGCGACGACGAAGTCATTGTCCAGCGAGAACTCGGACTGGTGGCCGTTGCCCTCCGGCGGCAGGGTAGCGCCCGTCCGCTCGAGGAGGAGCGGGTCCGGGTTGGTGAAATCCGTGTCGGCGATGTAGACGGGCGCCGTCGGATCGTTGACGTTCATGGCCACGTAGCCCCCGTCCCAGTAGGACAGGAGCATCACGTAGTTGCCGCCGATCTTCTTCACGACCATGTCGTGCAGGAATGACGAGCCTGAACCCAGATCGCTCTGGATGATCTGCGGGAACAGCGCGTTCAGATCGTACTCGGCGATCAGCACGGGGCTGCGCGGATTCGTGATGTCGAGGATGTCGACGTCCCACTGCTCCTCGTTGTCCACGGTGACGGCATAGGCCGTGTCGTCGGAGTCCGTGGTCGTGCCGTTCTCGTCCTCCCAGACGAAGACGCTGTGGACCTCGTGGGCATCGGCGTCGGTGATCGCGGAACCGAAGGGCCCATCCGAGCGGTCGCCCACGCCTTCGGCGAGGTACCTGTGGACCTTGGGGTTGGTGACGTCGATGAACGACGCGCCGCCGATGGAGTGCACGCTGGTCTTGTTGGCGTTGTTCAGGCAGTCTTCGTTGTTGAAGGCGAGCAGATCGCCAGTCCAGGCGGGGGTGCTCAGATGGACGGCCTGGACGCCCTCGCCCGAATACGAGTCGTTGGCCGTCCGGATGAAGTTGATCTGCTTGGGCTGGGCGGGATTGCTGATGTCGAAGACGTAGACCCCGCCCTTCTGGCAGTTCGGAGCGGTCCAGGCCGCCACGTACGCATAGTTCCCGAGCACGCCGACGTCCGCGACGCGCCCTTCCTGGTCCTGGTTGATGCGCATCTTTCCGACCAGCGAGACGTTGTTCTGGGTCGGTGGCAGGTGGCCGGTCGTTCCCCCGTGCTGATCGCTCAGGGGCCCGTGGATCTCCTTGCCGGAGTCGGCGATGCTCAACGGCAGAGCGCCGTCGTCAGGATCCGCTCCGCTGACCAGGCCAGCCCCCATCAAGGCGATGACCGTGGCCAACGCGAATCCGCGCAACAGGGGTCGTTGCATAGTTCTCTCCTCCGTGCGACCCGGCCGATTCAGGTTCGGCAGATCGAAGATGCTGGCGGCGAACACGAGGTGATCGGCCTCGTGAGTCGTGCTCGCACACTCAAGGCATCCAATCCCGGCGCCGCCATGGTTCCCGGACGACCACCCTAGCGGCGCTTCAGGCTCCGGGTCAAGGTCGCGGGCCCATTTGTCTGAACGTAGATCGGCCCTCGAGTCCCTTGCGCGCCGAGGATCTGGTGCCAACTGTCACCATGCCGTGCGCCCCGCGCCCCGCGCCCTGCCGGGACAGGCGCGGTCAGCGGCGCCGCGATCCAGATCGTGCCCGACGTGCGGCCTCCATCCCTGAGCGCCACGCGCGGCATGGACAGGAAGGGGCCCCGAAGGACCCTGTGAACGCTCTCCGACAAGACTTTAATCCTCGTGTCCTTGGTTCGAATCCCAGCCGGCTCACCAGCATTTCACGCACGAAACCGTCGTTCCGGGCGCCCGATCAACCTCCGAGCACGGCATCGATGCGCTCGGCCGCCCGAGGTCTCATCCGTAACCGGAGCGCGAGCTCCTCGTGGCTCGTTGCATGGCTGCGACTCAGGCCGGAGCTGCATCTGAGGCTATGGGCTGCGGAATCCTGGCGGCGCCAGATCGAGGATGTCCTGCCAGTCTTCGAGGGTCGCGAACCTCCGCGTGAGGTGACTGCCAGGATGCGTGCTGCGCTGGAACTGAAGCGCCAGATCGTGGCGGAGGCCAAGGCTTTGGCCATTGCGGAGCACGTCGTGAGCGCCCGATCCCGCTCGCTGATCCCATCGGTCAAGGCCCGGGCCGATGCCGTCGGGACGCCCGGAGCCAGCCAAGCGTACGAGATCCTGTTCGGTCCATGGAGCGAGTGGACCCACACGGGCTCTGGGTCACTGCCGGTGGAGATTTATGGTGCGAAGGTTCGCTTCGACAAGAGTGCGCCCGAGGAGCCTGTGCAGATTCGTGCCATGGCGAGCGCCCTGTACGCCTACCAGCTCGCAGAACTCAGCCGGTGGCTCGGGCTAGGCATCGAGGAGGTGTGTGACCGACTGCGCCAGACCCTCGTCTCGTCCGAGCAGCAGTACGCCCAGGACCGCCGCGCTACGTCGGACCATGGATCCGCTTCGGGAGGGAGCGAGTGAGAGCCGAGCGTTCTCCGGGAGGCGCGCTCGCCTCGCTCGGGTCAACCGCCGGTCACAGAACGACGACCGCTCGCCCTCGGGGGCTCATGCATTAGCGAGCGTCTTCGCGGTAGGACGAAAGGGCCACTAGCCCGGTCTACCTCGGGGGCGCATGCTCCTGACATGGTCAAACGAATCGCCGTCGGCATCCTCTGGGCTCTGGCGCTTTGGGTCTTCGGGGCGTTGGCCGCTTTCTTCCTGGGCATGCCCGAGTGGGCCGTTCCAGTCGGATCGGTCGGGGTCGGGCTGTTCGTCGCCGTCGACCCGGCGGGCTGGCTCTGGAGGGCGAACGCACCGGAAGCGACGAGGCCGCGACCCGATTACGCTCCAATCGAGCTCGATCCGCGGCGTTCGGCTTCCTAGGTCGTCAGGGCGGTCAGCCGAAGCGAGGCTTCAGCTGCGCTCTGCGTTGATGACGAGCCCCTAGCGCTACGGGTTGCAGGGTTCTCCGGCCGTGCAGGCGGCGTCCAACCGGAGGATCCCCATCGAAACGGTGGGCGATCCCTCCTGGTTGAGGGCCGAGCCGCCGCTATACGTCACGGTCCAGGAGATGATCCTCCCGATCGTCCCGGCCTGAGCGGCGAAGTTGCTCGCGACCTTGACGTTGTCGGTCGGTGCCCACAGCACGCCGGCAACGTTGAGCAGCCCGTTCCCGGTGAGGCTGAGAACATTGGTGCCTGTGTTTGACGAAGTGCTGCTGGACGTGCACAGCTGTGGGACGCGGGGGGCGGTGAGCGGTGCGAAGCAGGTGTCGTCGGTGTGGATCATGAACGTCAGCGGTAGGCCGTCCGGCGACTCCACGGG
>Ga0209521_10005069_pt1 | contig 10454 bp, 9 predicted proteins | sample Rifsed19ft4_FD_184016 | JGI IMG/M metagenome (GOLD analysis project Ga0209521, IMG submission 184016) | Soil microbial communities from Rifle, Colorado, USA - sediment 19ft 4 (version 2) | ecosystem: Environmental > Terrestrial > Deep subsurface > Rock core/Sediment | place: Rifle, Colorado... | reverse complement strand
GCGAGTGGCCGTTCGTGATCCCGTACCTGAACTCGGTCTCCCCGCTGCTGTTCAACGTCGAGACGGTCGACAAGCTGCTCGAGGCGGCCGATCGGGGCCTCCCGGTCTGCTGCCAGGCCGCACCCCAGGTGGGCGCCACCGGTCCCGCGACGATCGCCGGCACGTGCGTGATCGCGGCGGCCGAGACCCTGGCCGGCCTGGTGATGTCGCAGCTTCGGCACCCGGGGCTTCCGTTCCTTTCGGGGACCGTCCCCTTCCTCATGGACATGCGCAACGGGAGCGTGACGGTGGGAGGCCCCGATGGCATCCGGTTCATGGTGATGATGGCCCAGCTCTGCCGTCGGTGGGGACTCCCGTCGCTCGGCATCAGCTTCGGAGGGGACTCGAAGGCGATGGACGAGCAGGCCGTGCTGGAGGCGGGGTACTACGGGTTCGGCGCGGTGCTAGGCGGTGTCGACATGGTGTTCGACGCCGGGTGCGTGGAGGGCGGCCTCCTGTTCGCGCCGGAGCTGCTCGTGATCGCCGACGAGCTCGCGCGGATGACGCGCCTCGCGGTCGAGCCGACCGAGGTGAGCGACGAGACGATCGCGTTCGACGTGATCGCGAAGGTCGGGCCGGGGGAGATATACCTGGGCGAGGATCACACGCTCGCGCACTTCCGCGAGCTCTGGTTGCCCCGGGTGCTCGCCTGGGAGGGACGCGACGCGTGGGAGGAGGCCGGCTCTAAGACCCTTGCCGAGCGCGCCCGTGACAAGGTCTTCGAGGTGTGGAAGAGCCACACGGTCGAGCCCCTCCCCGACGAGGTGCTCGACGGGATGCGCGCCGTCATCGAGGCTCGGCGCGCGATCGTCCCACCCGAGTGAGGGCCGAGCCCCCGGTAGGGTAGGCCGATGGTCCAGGCCCAGACGGCATCGGGGCTCCTCACCGTGCCCGACGCTCCGCGAGCCTTCCACCTCCTCGCGAAGCCCACCGGCGCGATCTGCAACCTCGACTGCGAGTACTGCTTCTTCCTCTCGAAGGAGGCGCTGTACCCGGGCAGCCGGTTCCGGATGGCGGACGAGCTGCTCGAGACCTACGTCCGGCAGTTGATCGAGGCCCACGGCACGGTCCCCGAGGTCACGATCGCCTGGCAGGGCGGCGAGCCCACGATGATGGGCCTGGACTTCTTCCGGCGCTCGGTCGAGCTCGCGCAGCGCCACCTGAAGCCCGGTCAGCGCGCGACGTACACGATCCAGACCAACGGCACGCTGCTGGACGACGAGTGGGGGGAGTTCCTGAAGGAGCACGGGTTCCTCGTCGGCCTGTCGATCGACGGACCGCGCGAGATGCATGATCGCTTCCGCGTGGACAAGGGCGGCAAGGGCAGCTTCGATCGCGTGATGGCTGGCCTAGGTCATCTCCAGGAGCACGAGGTGGACTGGAACGCGCTCACCACGATCCACGTCGCCAACCAGGACCGCGGGCGCGAGGTCTACCGCTTCCTGCGGGATGACTGCGGGGCCCGCTTCATGCAGTTCATCCCGATCGTGGAGCGCGCCACCCCGCAGACCCTGCCGATCGCGAACGAGGGCTGGGGCGCCAAGGTGCTCGACCGCCCCCTGTACACCCAGGAGGGCGACCTCGTGACCGAGCGCTCGATCTCGCCCAGGGGGTACGGGCGGTTCCTGATCGACGTGTTCGAGGAGTGGGTGCGGCGAGACGTCGGCGAGGTGTACGTGCAGATGTTCGACGTCGCGCTCGCCAACTGGGTGGGCGAGCCGCCGAGCCTGTGCGTTCACTCGGAGACGTGCGGTCTGGCGCTCGCGCTCGAACACACCGGCGACCTGTACTCCTGCGATCACTTCGTCGAGCCCGCCTACAAGCTCGGCAACATCAAGGACAAGCACATGCTCGAGCTCATCGCGCTCCCGCAACAGCAGGCGTTCGGGCAGGATAAGCGGGACACGCTCCCGCGCTACTGCCGTGAGTGCGACGTGCGGTTCGCCTGTCACGGGGGCTGCCCGAAGGACCGGTTCAGGAACGACCCTTACGACGAGGCCGGGCTCAACTACCTGTGCCCGAGCTTCAAGGCGTTCTTCGGCCATGTCGATCGGCCGATGCGGGTGATGGGCGACCTGTTGGCGGCCGGTCGGGCCCCGTCGGAGATCGTGGCGCTCACGGCGGCCGAGGACGCCCGACGCGGTCGCAACGACCCGTGTCCGTGCGGCGGTGGCCGGAAGTGGAAGCGCTGCCACGGAGCCGGGCAGGCCGAGGGGCCCGAGGCCCCATAAGCCTGATCGTGACCCGCACGCGCGCGGGTCGGCCCGCGCACGGCCGGGCTTCTGCTAGATCCCGAGGACCTTGGCCTTGGCGGCGGCGAACTCTTCGTCGGTGAGGGTGCCCGCCGCGTGCAGTTCGGCGAGCTTCTGAACCTGAAGCATGGGGTCGTCCTCATCGACGGCCGGAGGTGGGGCGGCCGCGGCCTGCTGCTCTGCCGCTTGTCCCGCGTACTTCTGCTGCTGACGCCGGGCCACACGCCCGGATACCGCCGTGGCCGTGCCGGCGACGACCGCGGTCCGAGCTGCCATCCCCACCAGTCCTGGACCCCTGCGCATCATGGTTGGCTCCTTCCTTCCGATCCGTGGTGGATGCTCAGTTGGACTCGGCCCACTCGACCGCGGCCATCACGACGTCGTGCGGGATCCGCTCGAGGTCCAGCAGAACACCGTCGGCGTTCAGGATCGCCTGCTTCAGCTTGGCCGCCCACAGGTCCTCCCAGACCAGGAGCGCGGCCGAGGAGTTCGGGTCGAGCTCCTCGGCGGCGGCCTCCAGGTCCTCCTGGTTCAGCAGCCCTCCAGGACCCTGGCCGGCTAGCTCCGCGAAGGCGGCGCCCACCTCCGAATCCAGGTCGCCGACCTCGAGGGTCGCGACGTTGCCGTCCTCGTCCTTGATCACGAAGGCGAGGTCGATGAGCCGGATCGTCTGGCTGTCTATGAGCTCGGCGAGCGCGGGCGCGATCTCGCCTTTGAACTTGTTGCCCGGAAACGCCACGATCATGTACTCGACCGGTCCGATCGCCATGCCTCCTCCTTCGTTCAAACGAACGGCGGCACCTTATCCCTCGAACCCCGCCGGCGTCACGGTTCGTCGGGGGCGTCGCGGTGGGTGGGAGGGGTTCATGCCCCGCCCATCGGAAGCTTGTCGCGCTGCCCGTACGTGTTCCCGTAATGGCTGATGTCGAGGATCACGGCGAGTGCGATCCAGAGCCAGTCGACTCCGTGGACACCCAGCGGCGGAGCGCCGAGGAACAGCCAGATCAGCGTCGTGAACGGCAAGAAGATCAACCCGAGCAACGGGAAGATGAACGTGTCGAAGGTGCGGTCGACGACCGCCGGTCGCGCGATCCAGATGAGGATGAACACCAAACGTGGTGCGAACGCCGACATCAGCACGAGCAGACAGCCCATCGGGAATCCTCCCTGAAGGACCCCACCGGGTCCGATCGGACGAGCATAATCCGCACCCGAGCGTTGCGCGAACGCGAACCGGGCACGGGTCGGGCTAGAGCCCGATCTTCAGGCTCGCCCAGAACATGCCGGCCAGCGCCAGGGTGCCGGCCAGGGCAGCGGCGGTGATCGCGACGCGGCGCACGCTCCAGACCTGGATCGAGACCGGGGCGCGAGCCGGGGCGAGCGCGCGGAACCGCTCGAGGATCGGGCGGCCATCCTCCTTGAGCTTTTCGCTCACCTGGGTAGGGATGGCTAGGCCCTTGGCCGACGCCATGGCCTCGGCGACGTCCTCGGGTGAGAAGACCCGCGTGGCCCGCTCGTAGACACGGTCGGGGTCGGTCCGCAGGGCGAGCGTCAGCATCATGTTCGCGAGGTCCACGGCCTGGCGCCACGGCGTGGGGCGGACCTGGAGCCCGGAGACGTCGATCAGCTGGAGGTGTCCATCGCGCACCAGCATGTTCGCCGGCTTGAGGTCGCGGTGCGCGAGCCCGGCCCGCCACAGCCGCTGGACGAGCTCCATCCCCTCGTCGATCACCGCGTCGTCGACGTCGGCGTCTTCGAGCGTCTTGGACCCGCTGAAGAACTCGGTCACGAGCATGTACTCGCGATCGGGGGTCAGCTCGACGATCCCGTAGGTGGCGGCCACCGAGACGCCGATGTCGTCGAGCAGGCGCAGCGCGTAGTCCTCGTACAGCGTGAGCCGGCGTACCGAGCCCAAGGGCACCTCGTCCTCGAGCTGCCCGTACATGATCGTCCGCCCGATCTTGTACCAGCGGTCTGCGCGCAGGTGGCTCGTCGAGTAGATCTTGCCGAACAGCCAGCCCTCGACCTCCTCGACGCGCATCCGCAGCGGACTCGAGCCGCCCGAGCCGGATAGGCCGAACGGCTCGACCTCGATCACGGTGAAACCCAGCTGATCGTGGATCGCCTCGACGATCGCCTCGCCCCGGGCACCGCCCAGGTCCAGGTGCGCGCTCTTGCCCCCGCGCGAGTACGAGACGGGGAAGACCTCCTCCGGCACGAAGAACGCGAACGCAAAGCCGGTCGCCACCCAGCCCAGCAGGAGGGAGTAGACCTCGTCGACCGCGTACCCGGCGCCCAGGAGGAGCCGGGCGAGCACGACGAGCGAGGTGAGGATGAAGGCGCCGATCCGGGCGAGGCGTCGCGCGCGGCCGGGTGGCGCCAGTACGATCGCCGCGCCGAACAGGGTGACGGCCAGTGCGGCGACCGGGAGCGAAGGGAAGGTCGTGTCGGCGTTGGTCGAGAGCACCGTGACGCCCGCCGGCGGCGGGCGCTCGATCGCCAGGGCGGTCACGATGAAGTCCACGACCACGAATAGCGTGAGCAGCGTCACGATGTGACGCCACCGCTTGTAGAGCGCCGCGATCACGACTACCGCGACCCGAAGGATCCAGAGCGGCAGCGGCTGCGTGAGGTCGTCGAGCAGGTCGGCCGCGTCGACCAGGAACGGGGTGCGCAGGTCCTGGAACCAGCGCAGAAGCGGGGCCTCGGCGTCGGAGGGGTCGATCAGGCGGTGGAGGAGGACCCCCAGGACGAGGATGGCGAGGACCCCCCAGGCCCACCGGTGCCAGCCCTCGCCGCGCGGCAGCGGTGGCGGGTCGCCCGAGGGCCGACGATGCCAGCCCGCCCGGGGGAGTCGCGCTTCGATCTCGGCCACGCCGCCTCCTTCCGTTCGGTCCGGTGGGACTCTATCCCGCGGTGGCGGCGGCTCGCGGGCGTTGCACCGGTGCGATAAGGTGCCGAGGACGGCCGCGTCCGAGGGTGACGCGGGTCGAGAAAGGAGCCCACGTTGGACCTCAGTGACGTGCTCTGGGCGATGCTCGCCTTCCTCTTCTGGTTCATGATCATCTGGATGTTCATCGGCGTGTTCGCCGATATCTTCCGTCGCAACGACCTGTCCGGCGGCGCGAAGGCGGGTTGGCTCCTGCTGTTGTTCGTGCTCCCATTCCTGGGGATCCTCATCTACATGATCGCGCGGCCAAAGATGACCGCGCAGGACAAGGAGATGATGGAGCAGATGCAGGAGGCGCAGCGGCGCGCATCCGGCTACTCGGCCGCCGACGAGGTCGCCAAGCTCGCGAAGCTCCGCGACTCCGGCGAGATCACCGCCGAGCAGTACGAGGAGATGAAGAAGCGCGCGATGATGACCCTCTGAGTCCGGTCGTTCCGGGCTCCGCAGAGGCCGCCCTCGGGCGGCCTCTTCGCTGCTCAGTCGGGATGAGCGATGTGTGGCAGGCTCTTTCGGATCGCCCTCTCGGGTGCGGAGCCGGACTCGACAAGGTCGGGGTCGAGGGCCGAGGCCGCCGCGTACCACTCCCCGTAGCGCTCGGAACCCCATACGGACGTGACGCCGTGCAGCAGCACCGACAGGGCCACGGTGGCCGCGACCGTCTCCCCCACGAGGGCGATCCCCGGCACGGCCTCCTCGAGCGCGATCAGAGCGAAGACGACGGATGCGAGCCCTCGCGGCCCGAACCACGCGACGTAGGTCACCGTCTGCCGCCGGAGTCCGGTGCCCCGAAGCGACAGGGCCACCGGGATGGCGCGGATAAGGGTGAGGCTGACGACGGCGTAAGCGACCGGGCGCCAGTCGAGGTGGTCCAGCACCGGCCCCAGGAGCACGGCGCCGAACCCCAGGTAGCTGAGCGCGACGAACAGCCCTCCCAGGCCTTCGATGAGGCCGCCGCCGCGCTCGACCATCGCTTCGCCGCCGCCCGAACGGATCGCCGCCCCGAAGGCAAGACCGCCGACCCACGCCGAGATGAAGCCGCTGCCGTCCACCGCGACGGCGAGCCCGTAGGCGCCGAGCGCGATCGCGACGACGGCGATCCGCTCCCAGGCCTCGTCGACCCACCCTCGGGTCCTGGCGCGCGAGAGCAGCCAACCCGCGCCCCAGCCCGCGACGGCCCCGAGCAGCGTCGATACGACGAGCGCTCGCACCAGGATCTCCACCACGCCCGTGTCGGTGAGTTCGGCGCTCTCGGCGGCGGCTGCGAGCGCGATCGTGAAGAACGGCAGGGCCATCCCGTCGTTCAGCCCGCTCTCCACGTTCAGGCTCTGACGGATCAGCTGCGGGACGCGTTGGTTCGAGATCGTCGCGAGCCCCAGTGAGGCGTCGGTGGGGGCGAGGATCACGGCGACGAGCGCCGCCTCCCACACAGCGAGCGCGGGGAGCAGGCCCATGGCCACCAGCCAGCCGAGCAGCATCGTGAGCGGGAGCCCGATCGCGAGGAGCCGGATCGGGACGAAGTCCTGCCGCCGGAGTGCCGCGGACTGGATCGTCATCGCGTCCGTGAACAGCACGAGCACGAGCGCGATCTCCAGGGTCGCCCGGATCAGCTCCTTCTCCTCGTTCGGTCGGATCAGGTCGACGCCCGTCGGCCCGAGCAACAGGCCGGCGGCCACGAAGACCATCGGGCCCGAGATGGGGGTCGTCGAAAGCCGCCGGGATGCGAGCGCGAACCCGGCGAGGACTGCGGCCACTGCGACGAGGGCGAGCGGCTCATGCGCCATCTCCCACCCTTCCCTTCGACTCGGGCTCCGGGCGACCGGATCCTTGCATACTCCCGCGATCGACCCGGGACCGTCCGGCCGGCGCGTGGGAGCATGGCCGACCGTGAGGCGTCTCCTCCTGCTCGCCCTGATCCTCGCTGCGTGCTCGGGGAACGCCGTTCAGGATGGTCCGGCCGTGGAGGTCATCTCCGGGGCTGCGCCGGTGCTTGAGGGCGAGACCCTCACCGGTGGCACGGTCGCGCCGTCCGACTACGCGGGCCGGGTCCTCGTCGTGAACCTGTGGGGCACCTGGTGCGACCCCTGCGAACGCGAGCAGCCGATCCTCGTGGCGGCGCACAGGGAGGCCGGTCCAGACGGCCCGTTCTTCCTCGGCATCGATGAGCGCGATGACCCGGCGACCGCGCTCAAGTGGATCGAGGACTACGACGTCGGGTACCCGAACCTTTCGGATCCGAGCGGGTACCTCGCGTATCGGTTCGGCGTCCCGTTCCTGCCTGCGACGATCGTCATCGACGCGAACGGACGCCTGCGGTACCGGGTCGTTGGCGCGATCGACCGCGGGACGCTGGACCGGCTCGTCCGGGAGGCCTCCGCCCCCCGGGATTGATCGAGGCCCCGGCCGACCGAGCTCGGGAGCGGCTTCGGGCCGCAGACGTCACCCCCCAGCCATCGGCCCGCTCGCGGCGACCCGCGGGAGCCCGTACGGGTGAGTCGCCGAGAGGCCGTGGAGTAGGCTCCGGAGGCAACCCGCCGCAGCCCGGCGCGATCGAAGGAGGAGACGTTGAGCGACCGCATCGAGCGTCAGGTGCTCCCGATACCGGACCAGCCCCACATGGGGTTGACGACCTACGACGCCAAGGATCCCGAAACGTCGTTCCCGCCGATCGAGCCGCTTCGGCCACCAGCCGGGGCGCCGAACGTCATGATCGTCCTTATCGATGACACAGGCTTCGGATCTTCCAGTGCCTTCGGGGGCCCGTGCAACACCCCGACGGCCGAGCGCCTCGCCGCGAACGGCCTGAAGTACAATCGCTTCCACACGACTGCCCTCTGCTCCCCGACGCGACAGGCGCTCCTGACCGGACGGAACCACCACGCGGTCGGCATGGGCGGCGTCACCGAGATCGCGACGTCGGCCCCCGGCTACAGCTCGATCCGCCCGAACACCGCCGCCCCGCTCGCCCAGACGCTGAAGCTGAACGGCTACTCGACCGCCCAGTTCGGCAAGTGCCACGAGGTACCCGTCTGGGAGACGAGCCCGATGGGCCCGTTCGACGCGTGGCCCACCGGAGGCGGTGGCTTCGAGTACTTCTACGGGTTCATCGGCGGCGAGACCAACCAGTATGCGCCGGCGATCTACAACGGCACGGTCCCCGTAGAGCCCGACCGGACGCCCGAGGAGGGCTACCACTTCACCGAGGACATGACCGATCGAGCCATCGAGTGGATCCGCCAGCAGAAGGCGCTCATGCCCGACAAGCCTTTCTTCGTGTACTTCGCGCCCGGCGCCACCCACGCGCCGCATCACGTGCCGACGGAGTGGTCGGCGAAGTACAAGGGGAAGTTCGATCAGGGCTGGGACAAGGTCCGGGAGGAGACGTTCGCGCGGCAGAAGGTGCTCGGCGTGATCCCGCCCGAGGCGGAGCTCACCGCCCGCCCGGCGGAGATCCCCGCCTGGGACGACATGCCGGACGACCTCAAGCCAGTGCTGTCCCGTCAGATGGAGGTCTTCGCGGGCTTCCTCGAGCACACCGATCATCACGTCGGGCGTTTGGTCGACACCCTCGAGGACCTGGGTGTCCTGGACGACACGCTCGTCTACTACGTCATCGGCGACAACGGGGCCTCGGCCGAGGGGTCGATCAACGGATCGTTCAACGAGACGATGATGCTGAACGGCGCCGCAGCGTTGGAAACGCCCGAGTTCATGGCATCCCGTGTGGCAGATTTCGGCACGCCGCGCGCCTACAATCACTACGCGGTCGGCTGGGCGCACGCGATGGACACGCCGTACCAGTGGACCAAGCAGGTCGCGTCGCATTGGGGCGGGACCCGCAACGGCACGATCGTCCACTGGCCGAACGGGTTCTCGGCACGCGGCGAGACCCGCACCCAGTTCAGCCATGTGATCGACGTGGCGGCAACGGTCCTGGATGCCGCCGGGCTGCCTCAGCCGACGTTCGTGAACGGGGTCCAGCAGATGCCGATGCACGGCGCCACCATGGTGCCGACCTTCGACGACGTGGATGCGTCCGAGTTCCGGGAGACGCAGTACTTCGAGATGTTCGTGAACCGAGGCGTCTACCACAAGGGCTGGACCGCGGCCACGAGGCACAGCACCCCGTGGGTCATGACACCCGAGATGCCGGCCTTCGACGACGACGTCTGGGAGCTCTACGGCCCCGAGGACTGGACGCAGTCGCGGGACCTGTCGAAGGAGAACCCGGACAAGCTGCACGAGCTCCAGCGCCTGTTCCTGATCGAGGCGGTGAAGCACAACGTCCTGCCGCTCGATGACCGACGGGTCGAGCGGTTCAACCCTGACCTGGCCGGGCGGCCCACCTTGATCCGCGGGAGATCGCAGTTGCTCTTCGGGGGGATGGGCCGTCTCACCGAGAACGTCGTGCTGCCGCTCAAGAACAGATCGCACGCGATCTCGGCGCAGATCGAGGTCCCCGAGGGCGGCGCGAACGGCGTGATCGTCGCCCAGGGCGGCGCGTTCGGCGGGTGGAGCCTGTACCTACACGAGGGCAAGCCCGCCTACTGCTACAACCTGTTCGGGCTGCAGCGGTTCAAGGTCTACGGCGACGCGCCCGTCCCCTCCGGCGAGCACCAGGTCCGGATGGAGTTCTCCTACGACGGCGGCGGACTGGCGAAGGGCGGATCGGTCACGCTGTACCTCGACGGGGACAAGGTCGGCGAAGGTCGCGTCGACGGCACCGTGCCGATGATCTTCTCGGCCGATGAGACGACCGATGTCGGGGCCGACAGCGCAACCCCCGTGAGCGATGACTACGGCCCGAAGGACAGCGCGTTCACCGGGCGCGTTCGGTGGGTGCAGCTCGACATCGACGAGGCCGCCGAGGACCTCGACCATCTGATCACGCCCGAAGAGCGTCTGCGGATCGCGATGGCGCGTCAGTGAGCACGGCGGCGGCGCCGGCGTGATCTGGATCCTCCTCGCCGCGTTAGGTGTCCCGATCTGGCTCGTGGTCGGGCTCCTGCTGGGGGCGCTGTGGAGCCGCCGCCGGTTCCGCGGCGCCCCGGGGGTCTTCGCGTGCAAGGTCCGTCCCCTCGCGGACGACGGCGGGTCCGAGGGCTGGCCCCGGACCACGAGCTACGCACGGTGGGTGCACGACGTCCTGCTCGTTCACGGCGGGGTCGCCCTCGTGCGGAACCGAGCTCTGCCCGTGCGATCGGTCGAAGGGCCGG
>Ga0209521_10005065_pt1 | contig 10457 bp, 7 predicted proteins | sample Rifsed19ft4_FD_184016 | JGI IMG/M metagenome (GOLD analysis project Ga0209521, IMG submission 184016) | Soil microbial communities from Rifle, Colorado, USA - sediment 19ft 4 (version 2) | ecosystem: Environmental > Terrestrial > Deep subsurface > Rock core/Sediment | place: Rifle, Colorado... | reverse complement strand
CCCACGAGGGGGTTCGCAATCTCCGCCGGCGCGCCACACGCCGTTCCTCCATCCCTGCCGATGCAGAAGGACAGGCTTCGCTCATCTCTGATCTTTCACGCCGCGCATATCCATCCATTGAGCTGTTTGTCTTTTCACTGGTTTGCGGCGCGATCCTCGGGCTTGGCTTATTGCTTGATTCGCAAACCGTGCTTTTACTCGGTATTCTCGTCTCCCCATTAATGACTCCCTGGGTGGGCTTCCTGCTTGCCATTCTGACTGGTTCTCCGCGCTTTCTTTTTGAAACGCTCATGGCATTGCTGATCAGCGTCGCGCTTGTTTTCATTGGCGGTTTGCTGACAGGTTTTGCCGCGCGTCTCTTCATGCCGATGACGCTCCCCAATGTTTTCATCCATTCGCGTTTGTGGATTCCCGCTTTGGTTGTGCTCGCCATTGGCGCGGTCACCCTTGTGGTCTCCTTCGCGCGTTCAGAAAGTAAACCCTTCCTGCCCAGTATCCTGATCGCCTACGTTTTTTATTTGCCGATCAGCGCAGGCGCTTTCGGACTCGGTTCCGGTTTGGAAGGCGTTTGGCCTCAGGGACTGCTCGTTTTCGTTGCGCATTTTGCGTTGGCAAGCGCGCTCGGCCTGATCACACTGTACATTTTACGACTCCACCCTTCGCTTGGCGGAAAAGTTTTCAGCGGAATCGCACTCCTGCTTTTCGCTGGGATTCTTATTGCGTTGATGGGATCAGGCTTCCCGTCGGCGGTTGAAGCGAATGGTGCATCCTCCACGCCCACAGCGCAGGCATCCACGCTTCCATCCTCAACCCTGAACCTGCCGCCAACAACAATCAGTCCCCGCCCTTCGAGCATTCCCGCTGCGCGCAGCCCGACAGTAGAAACACCCAGCCCTGTTCCGCTGACACTGAATGTGACCCTGCCGCCTGCTGAAACAGCGACTGTGACCCTTACCCTCCAAGCGACTCCAATTTATGGAATGGTATCTGCAAGCGAAGGCGGCGGCGCAAACTTAAGACAAACAGCTGATGGGATATATATATTGACCCTGCTCAATGGCACCATCGTGGAAACCTATTCGGAATTCCAGGTAGTAAATGGAGTGACCTGGATCCATGTATATGCCACGCTCAGCGGGCAGAAGATCGAAGGCTGGCTGTTGGAATCTGTCATAGCTTATGCAACGCCCGCACCAAATTTCGAAGCCTCATCCACACCGGCTTTTGGCGTTACACCTGCCCCATAATTCACGCTAAAAAATCAGGGAGAATATTTTCGCCTCCCTCATGGAGAAAAATAAATGCCCATTCACTTCGGCACAGACGGCTGGCGCGCCGTCATCTCGGACAGTTTTACATTCGACAACCTGCGCATGGTCTCGCAAGCCATCGCAGATGCAGTGGCTTCGGATCATTGGGATAAATCTCCAGACGCGGACTCCAAGAAGATCGTTGTTGGGTACGACACCCGTTTTCTCTCAGACCGTTTTGCGGGAGAGGTGGCGCGTGTGCTTGCGGCAAACGGATTCACAGTTTTGCTGGCACAATCCGATTCGCCGACACCCGCCATATCTTACGCCGTCAAGAACAATCACGCCATTGCTGGCGTGATGATCACGGCTTCGCATAACGCACCGCGTTATAACGGCGTAAAATTGAAGGGCGCGTTTGGCGGCTCGGCTCTCTCCGAACAATGCCGCCGCGTGGAAGTGTATATCAATGACAATGAAGAACAGGCGCGCGGGCCCAACTTGATGGATTTTAATAAAGCGCGGGAAGCAGGGCTGATCAAAAAGTTCAATCCGTTGCCTGCTTATTTCGACCACCTGCGAAAATTGATCAATACAGATATTATTGCAGATAACCCGCAGCGCTTTGTCGTGGACGCAATGTATGGTTCGGGACGCGGCGTGATCAAATCCTTTTTGCAAGGGACCGCGTGTGAGATTACGGAGATCCGCGGTGATATGAATCCCGGTTTTGGCGGTGTGCATCCCGAACCCATCGCAAAATATCTTGGTCCCCTCGCGAGTGCAGTAAGTTCCGGTTTCGGAAATTTCGGTGTGGTGACCGACGGCGATGCAGACCGCATTGGCGCGATGGATGAGCGTGCCAATTTTGTTGATCCGCACAAAATCATGGCGCTTTCCCTGAAGTATCTGGTTGAAAAACGCGGCATGAGCGGCGCAGTAGTACGGACGGTATCCACGACCCGCATGATCGACCGGCTTGCAAAACGCTATGGCTTGAAATTATATGAAACACCCGTCGGCTTTAATTACATTGCTGACTACATGATGAAGGAGGATGTTTTGATCGGCGGCGAAGAATCAGGCGGCATTTCATTCAAAGGACATATTCCCGAAGGGGATGGTCCTATCATGGGCTTGCTGCTGGTTGAGATGATCGCCGAGTCGAAGAAAACTCTCACTGAAATGGTGGCTGACCTGCTTGCGGATGTTGGCCCGGCCCTTTATGAGCGCGTGGATTTGCGCCTGAGCCGCCCGGTTGCCAAAGCGGAAATGACTGAGTTTCTCACCCAAAAAGCGCCTGCAGAAATCGGCGGGCAGAAGGTGCAGGAGATCAGTCAACGCGATGGGGTGAAGTACATTATGGCGGATGATTCATGGCTGCTGATCCGCCCATCAGGAACGGAACCCGTCCTGCGTGTGTATGCAGAAGGACGCACACAGGATATGGTTAAATCATTGCTGGCATACGGAAAAACCGTGGCTGAGAGCGTGGCCTAGCGAAAGTAAAAATGGGGCAGCATTTCTGCTGTCCCATTAGATTTAATTTGGATCGGTGATTATGACTTCTTCACCGGCGCGATGCGTAATCTGCGCGCCAGCAGGATTACGATCACAAAAGCGAGCGCCATCGTAACAAGCCCGGACACACCGTAGTCATCCAAAAAGCCGGTATTGGGTAACGCGGTGGTGGTTGGAACAATCGTGAGTTGAGCAATTGCGGCCTGGGTCAAGGCCGCGCCGACAGTGGCAGTCGCTGCAACGGCTGTGCCATCAGGAGTAAGGCCAGGGTCGAGCGTGGCGGTGGCCAGGTTTACCACTGACGTCGGCTCAGGAGTGATTGTGGTTGTGGGCAAAATGGACGCCTGGAAAGTAGCCGTCAATGCATTGCTGATAAAGTTATTGGCAGCCTGAGCTGTCAGGGTGGCATTGGCAGCCTCTGCCTGTTGGGCAGCGGTGTTGCCGCCTGGACCAAACAGATAAAATCCCACGAGACAGGCGACCGAGAGCAATATGATCCCGCCCAGAATAGCCACAGCAACCAGAAAGGTACGGTTGTTGTTTGATTCTTCCGGAAGTTGAGCTTCGTCAAAATTATCGTAATTGTTTTCATCGAAAGACATGGAGCACTCTCCTGATTATTTTGTCATCGCCAAACTGATATTAATTATCTTCGCAATAACTTCGATATTATCCCATAAATTCAAGGTTTACGAGGGGGACAATAACCGTCTCACCGTTTTCCAATTTTACTTCAGCGGCGGGCGCTTGCAAACCACTCGGCAGTCTGGTTAAGCCGGATTTGAGGGCCACGATCGAACCGATCATTCCCAGAGCAGGCGCGAGTCGCATTCGCACTTGCAAGCCGGGCGCAAAGGTTTCAACCTCACGCGGAATAAGCGGAATTTCCGAAATGGGAAGCGGGATGATCACTTCAGGTCTTGCGCCGCTATAACGGTCATGGATCTCCGCATTCACGGTTACGTCACGCCTGGCGTTCGTGCTTAGTAATTTATATGCCGCAGAGTTCATTGGCAGGGAGCCAAATCCATCGGTCACCAGGATGGGATAACGCATTTCCATCGCTTTCTGGATAAGAGCAGGCAAAATACTTGACAAGATAAGCCCGCGCACAGGTAAACCAGCGGCGGCTTGCAAAGTCTCCACGTCATTGACAATGCCAGCCAGAATAATGGAACCGCGCAGACTCACATCCAACCGCCCGACCGTAAGGATTCCATCCGGCTTTTCGGCCAGGTTCACCAACGTTCCTGAAGCAATTCTGCCATTGCCCCATACGCCTTGAATCAGCGCCCCGGCAGTTTGGATCACCACCCCATGATTTGGCAGGACCTGCACGACCGTACCAGGGATGCCTGCCCTCAACTCCACTTTTGTCACACCAACTTCCATGAGAACCTTGCCCCCGCCCACGGCGACCACGCGTCCATCCCGCGGCGCGCGAACTCTACGCGAGAATAGCCCCTTGCCTGCAGTGATCACTGCGCCTACGGCAATCCGATCACCGACATTGCATGTGATAAGTCGATCTGCAACATTGGAAGTCACCCGCAGGATACGTGTCACATCCAGAAGCAGGTGCTCACGCGCCCAACTTGTTTGGGCGACCACGTCCAGCGCGCTGACTTTTTGATTAAGGCGTGCAAGCACTGTGCCAGGGACAGGTAACAATCGTTCCCGCACAATGGAAGTCAGACCATTAACATGAATGACCGGCGCTTGCATCTTCTATTCGCCTCCGAGGGCCCAATTCCATTTTTTGATGAGCTCACGCCGTCGTACAGAATCGGATGGAAGATCGAGGGGACGTCCGCGTCCATCGAATACCACGCCTAAATCCCCTCCGCTAACTGGGATGGTAAGGCTGCGGCCGGGTCCAAAGCCGATATCTGCACCGCGCAACCCCTGAATGCTCAATTTGCCCACTTCCCCGCTGGATAACGGCAGGGTCTCAATGCTTCCGTATTTCAAGTCCACCTGCGCTTCAGCGCCGTTCTCATAATTTAATTTTGCACGCAGAACAACCGTGCCATAACTGGCGGCAACAACGGGGGAAATCACAGTACCCACGCTAAGGAAAGCGCCAGACTTATACACTTGCACAGGCAGGATACTGTTCTGTGAGACTGCCGCTCCCAGCAATGGAAGCAGGCTGTTTTGATCGAGCATGATGGTAGTGACACCCACAGGCTGGATAGAGTCCAGGAGCAGGAGCAGGCTGAGGCCGGGGCGCGAAGCATCGCTTAATGCGCCGCCACCTGCCACGATGGATTCAAAGAGCGGAGTGAGAGTGGGGTTGATCGTTGCAATATTTTCCGGAAAGTCACGGCGGGCAGATTGCATCGCAAGGTATAAGGCCTGCCTCGAAACTGCCTGGGAGATGGCAAAGTCTTCCTTCGTGGCTGGAATGCTGGCTGGATAGAGTGATTTTTGATAAAGATAATCACGCAGTACACTCACTGGAATATCAAGGGATGACCAGCGTAGAATATCTTCCAGTGTTGTATAGTTTTGCATGCGGGAGAGGTTCTCGCCCAGGCCAAATTGCGGATAGACGCTCAATGTGGTTTTACGATTGAAGCCTGCAGAAATGATCGCAGCCGATGAGCCAATATCAACGCTCAAGATTCCTTTTTCCCCGCCATAAACTTTTGCAAGGAAGCGCACCATGCGCCCGGTGGCGTAACCAGTCGGAAGAATATGTCCGCTGGACCATAAATCCAGCGTGTCTACACCTTTGATCTGCCGCTTGCGGATGTTGATGAACATGCGCGCCAGTTCGCGCTCAGCGGGATCCAAATCTTCTGTTTCAAGCGATGGACGCACATTCGGGCTGAAATGCAGGGATGTTGCCAGAGAACCCATCAGGTTTTTTACTTCGTCTTCCATTTTTTCATTACCCGCAAATAATACGTCGGGACGTTTTTCTTCCGGCAGCAAAAAACAAGCCAGTCCAATCGGCTCCAGTACTTTTTGAATGGAACGGGACGCGCCGCCGTCAGTGCCGCCACTGATGACCACCAGGTCAGGACGCAAATGCAGGAGGCTGTCTATTTGTTGATCAGGTTTGCGCAGATCATTCAACCCTATCGTGTCCACAATGCGTGTATAGGTGGACTCTGCAAGCCGGCGCGCACTTTCAAGTGACACATCTTTTAGCAAACCGACAATGACTGTTTTGATAACAGGTCCCGCAGAAAGGGTGACGACTACCGTATCCACACCGGAACCGTTGGGTTGACTCGGTGTAATCAGCCCGCGTGATTCATCCAGCAGGGTATTCCCAATAAGCTTTTGTAAATTTCTAATTGCATTGCGGACGCCCTCGCCCACATCTTTAAAGGGCGCTTCGGCCGTGGTGGGCGCAGAACCGGAAGCCACAAAGCGATATTCGCTTTCAATGACATCGAACAGCACCGCGCGCGTGTTCGCCGCGCCGACTTCTATTGCAAGCAGAGAACTACCGTCAACCCACGAGGATGGCATGAGACTAATAATTCCCAATGAAGTTTATCAGCGCTGAAATACGTTCGATCAGCGCAGTCAGCGCGGCGGCATACACACCTGCAAAGATCGTGCCAAGCGTAATGCCGATGAAGATGCGTCCGACCGAGGCGCTAATTTCGATCAACCTCGGGCGGCGTATGGAACCATCTGCTTTTGGACTGGCGCCAAAATGAAAATATATAAGTGTAAATACTGTGCCTGCCAGGATGAAAGCGCCGTTAAAAACCACCTCGACAACGCTGATGTTACGCGCGCTGGCGGCGCTTAAGTCAAAGGCGTTGATGGTTGCTGCAATCTGAGGCAGGAGAGTCCCGCTCAATGCCCCGGCGATGATCACCGCCGCGCCTGCGCCCACCAAAAAAGCCATTGCGATGCGCGCCAACCCAGCCAAACGCGGAGATATTTTCATTAAGATCAATACCGCTCCAAGCAAAGGGATGGCGGTAAAGGCTTTTTCAAGAACCGAGCCATACACCAACGGATAAATGAGACGCGGCACAATCACCTGCCACCATGTTAGTGCGGCAAGATAGCCTGAGGAAACACCGACAAAGATATACACTGCAATTCGAAAAAGCGGATTATCCCCGATCAAATAACTGAAGATAAGGATGGTGAATAAAAAGCTCAAAAGTCCTGTGACCAGATCAGAAGAGAACACCATGCTATTGTGTCTCCCCAGCAGCCACACGCTCACGCAGACCAAGAGCCAAATTCCATAAACCGCCGCCAAGCACCAAGGCCATGGCAAGCAACATGCCGAGACTGTAGGCGTCCCAATAGGAGCGCGCACTGCCAGGACGCCCGGCGTTGTATTGTTCAAAAAGCGCGCCGCCATATAAGCCTGATACCAGTCCGCTGATTTGCTGTGATTCATAATACGGCTGGATCATCGGCGCGGCCTGTGCGCTGGAAATGACCACGAATGGAATAGCACCGCGGGCGGATTCGGTCTGTTCGATCCATGTGCGGGCGGATTCGGCATCATCGGTGACAACGATCAAGGCCGCAAACTGGGAGAGGGAGCTGATCCCTTCCAATGGGATAGAGTCCCATGCAGAAGATAGAGACATGTCAAACGGGGAAGTGACCACCGGGTTTTGCGCAAAAGCGCGGATACCCATTTGTCCACCGGGCAGGTAACCCAGATTCAAATACTGGATTCCGCTTTGGTAGTTGTGGACAGCCAAAGGTCCGGAAATGAAGCGTTCGACGAGGATTGCGCCAGTTTCGTTTGTTGAGATAAATGTCAAGTGCGGATGTCGCAACAGGATCATCTGGTCAAACATGGGCGCGGCGGCGGCTTCCATCTCTCCAACGCGGGCAGGTTCATAATCAAATGCCACCAACACAGGCGCGGATTCTGGAATGGCTTGAGCGACTTGCAGCGCGCCGTTGACATCCATTGGAACGCCCACAGGCAACGAAAACATTTGAGTACGCATAAATAACGGAATCGTTATCATAACAAAAACAATAAAGGCAAGGAACCAGCGCAAACTGCGTGAAGTTCTTAACACAGAAAATGAAGCAATTGGAACAGGTGCGGTTTCTGCCGCCAGGATCTGCTCCAGCAATGCCGCCTGAGCCTGCTGTTCATCACTGACCTGTAATTTAGTTGAATATGCTTTAGGCCTGCTCCTCTGCGCAAAGCCCATCCCTGATGGCAGCACACCTGACAAACCCGCCAACACACCGCTGGATTCAACAGTTTGATCGGCGGGAAAATTGGAGGATAATTCAGAAATGTCAGAATCTACAGGGCGCATGGACTCCACCCACGAAGGCTGATCATCTGGCGCAATTGCCTCTGAGTTGGTGTCTGCGGTGGGAAGTGGCGAAGGCGGAGCTTCCAATGCGCTCAGAAGCCCATCGGGTATATCCGTAAAGAGACCATCCATGTTATCGCTTGCTTGAAAATCTTCGGCAAAATCGAGGGGCGTAAAATCTACCTGTTCAAGAGAATTCTCAGGTTGATATGCAGATACTGCCTGGAAGGTATCGAGCCAGCCCAGGGTATCCGCATCTTGAGCAGGTTCAATGGTTTTCTCTTCGGACTCTGTATGGATGGGAGACTGAAACTCGACGGCTTTTAACCGATCTGAAATTCCGCCGGAGGGTTCATCCTCTACCGCTGTCAAAAAAGAGGGAGACTGCAACGCGACTGTTTCTAACCGATCTGAAATACCGTTTGATTGTGCATCCTTCAGTTCGGCAGATTCATCCTCTGCAGCTGTAAAAGCAGGGGGAACAGCTGCGTCATTGGATAACCAGTCAGGGATCTCCTCCCTTGATGAAGTTGCAGGCACTGTGCTTTTCAACCATTCAAAGGATTTATCCTGATTAGGTTTTGGGCTATCGGAGGGACTTTCAGCCTCTTCAGATATTATCCCCGCAGGGGGCTCGCCGACGCCTGATTCTGAATGGTCAGCTGAGTCAGCGCTTTTGGATTTTTCATTCTGGCTCCCCGTTACGCGAAGCCAATCCGGCAAGTCACTATCTGTGGAATCTGATTGTTCAGGTTGCTGCGCCTGTTCCGGATTGCCTAAATTGCGAAACCAATCACGTACCTCATTGTTTTCATCAGGTTGTGGTTCAGATGACTTTAACCCAGCCAAGTCAGAAGATGATCCGTCAGACTCATCTTTTGCAAAATCATCCTTGCCGCCCAGTTCAACCCAGCGGACAGCAAAAGATTCAGTTTGAGATTTTATTGGTTTTGAATTAACCCCGGTAATACTGGCAAGCCAGTCTGGCATGTCATCTTCTTCGTCGTCTCCGGCTTGAGATTGCAAGCCTGCCAGCAGGTCTTTTGCAGAGGAGGCCGGCTTGAGTTGTGATGGTTGTTGTAAATTTTGCTGTGTCGCTTGCTGGTCATCCTTCCGCGCTGAATCACGCGCATCTCTTAGCCATTGCGGCAGAATGGGTTCAAGTTCGGCGGTGTTTTTCTTGGTTGGGGCTTGTCCGGGTTTGATGGGCGCATCCGCTCCATCCAGAGGGTCTGTCAATGGCTGAAGACGGGTCTGGCAATATTGGCAGAACTCCTGATCTGGAAGGTTGTTCTCTGCGCATGAGGGACATTTAATCATGTCCGACATTAATTGCCTCCATACGGGCGATCCGCGCCGAACAAAACGCGCAAGCCTGTCGTGAGTGTGCCAAGCGCAACGCCGATCAAGATTCCGCGCGCTCCGCCAAGCGCCAGTATTTGAGTGACCCAGGGGCGCAGCAAAGTGCCGATCAAGGGAATATCTCCAAGGGGCATTGTGGCTGAGCCAAACAGGAGCAAGGCGGCTGTGGACAAAAAGATAATGCCCATCAAATCTGCGCGGCGGCGAAGGAGGCGGATGGCCGCGTAAAGCAGGGATATGGTCAGCACACCCATCAATGATGCTTCTGCAGGGATGATGATGCCGTTCATCACGATCTTCATGGTGGAGTGGTGCGGGCGCAAGATCATGCCGAAGGACAGCGTGGCAACCAACCCGATGACAAGCAGCGCGCTATAGGCGCTTCCCTTTTCTCTGCGGCTGATCTTATCCGTATGCACTGAGATCAAATTAGATATCCCGACCAGCACAGCAACCCCTGCAAGAATGATCGCCCAATTCAATAAGAGCGTTTGAACATCTGCCAATGCAGGGAGGAAATAACCACCTAATATCAAAGAACCGGCTGCGATGGCGATGACTGCAGTTAATACGCGCATCAGATGATTCCCGCAAATTTTGCGAATGCGCCGACAAGTAAAGCAGCGATCACCAGCCAGCGCAAAATATCCTGCACGGTCAGGCTGGCAGTGTGTGAATCGTCTGCATTTAGATATGCGCCTGCGGCAAATAGTTCTTCGCCAATTAACGCATCCTGTGTGCTTGCAAAGAGGACAGCCTGCCCGGTCAGGTTGTCGCTGGCGCCGATCATGATCACATTCTCGCGGTCTGAGGCTTCGGCCAGCAAGGCAACTTCAGAGCTAAAATGCCCGACCAGGATATTTGCAGAGACATCTTCGTTTTTAGAAATGTGCATTGCGCCGGCTGCATAACCAAATGGGGTTAGCCCTGTTACGCGGCCCATCGTTGGGATATACAACTCATCCGCACCTGCCGCTTGATAACCGGCTTGTAATGTATCCTGCATCAAAAGTCCAAGAGGCGGGTTGCCCGCAGAAGCAACTACGGG
>Ga0209521_10005064_pt1 | contig 10457 bp, 10 predicted proteins | sample Rifsed19ft4_FD_184016 | JGI IMG/M metagenome (GOLD analysis project Ga0209521, IMG submission 184016) | Soil microbial communities from Rifle, Colorado, USA - sediment 19ft 4 (version 2) | ecosystem: Environmental > Terrestrial > Deep subsurface > Rock core/Sediment | place: Rifle, Colorado... | reverse complement strand
AGTGATAACTGACAACGTATGCAGCCATGAATGGGACAATCATAGCCAGAAAAGCAATAATGAGTTTACTCTGAACATTTATTTTCATTTCTATATCTATACCTCAACAATCCTTTAAGCATGGAGCGCCTTCTCCAACTTATTCAACCTTTCCTTCAACTCCTTTATCCTTAATTCCCTATGTATTGCGGCCTTTTTAAACTGCTCAAGCTCTCCTATCCTCTGCCTGAGCGTCTCTTCGGCCTTTTTACGTTCGGTTATATCCCTGATAATCCCTGTGAATACCCATCTATCCTCAAACTTTACTGCGGAAAGACTGAGTTCTTGTGGAAATCTGCTGCCATCCTTTCTTAGACCTTCGACCTCTATTGTCTTCCCTATTAAAACATGCTCTCCTGTTTCAATAAACCTCTTCAGGCCCATTACATGCCTATCACGATATTCTTCGGGCATCAGTTCTGTGAGAAACATTCCAATGGCATTATGCTGACTATGCCCGAACATTCGCTCTGCTGCCTGGTTATACAGGGTTATCCGTCCTAACTCATCCATAGAGATTATTGTATCCAGCGACATATCAATAATGTTTTTGTATGCCTCTGACAGCCTCTGTAACATCGTCTCCTTATTTCTTAACTCATCCATAAGATAATCCTCCTTTCTCATGGATACAATTATGTAGGAACTAACACCAATTGATAAGGTTTACTATATGACAGGGAAAAGGCCCACCATCATTTGGTAGTATACTGTCTTAAAGTGGTAAGAATTTTTACTACGGTGAGCAGTGCAGATAGTCAGTTTTATTTTAAATTTACCAATAAAGAATTTACATGTCAAACTACCGTCAAAATTACAACACCTTAAAATTGAAGCCCTCTGCAGCAAGCTTCGTGAAATGCAATCGCTTTGCATTTTTCATCACTTTGCATTTTCATTGACATATTTAGCATAATAGTTGTAAATTATGAGGCACAAAAAAACCTTGTCCATTTCAGGGAGGATTCAGATGTTGATCGCAGAAATGGAGGAAATAGATTTAAAGATCCTGGACCTGCTTCAAACAGAATTTCCGCTTGTATCAAGACCTTTTGACACAATTGGCCGGCAAATTGGAATCTCAGAAAATGAGACTATTGATCGTGTAAAAGATTTATTCACCAATGGCCTTATCCGGCAGATCAGTGCAATATTTGATACGAGGCGTCTTGGTTATGATAGTTGCCTCATTGCCATGCAGATTCCAAAAGAAGAAATTGATGATGCAGCTAAGGTGATTAATGCTCATCCTGGTGTAAGTCACAACTACGCACGCTCTCACCTCTTCAATCTATGGTTTACCATTGCAACCCCTCCTGGAGATAATCTGCTCTCAGATGTTGAAAAACTTTCCAATGATATCAGTTCCCATGCTACCCTTACCCTCCCGGCATTACGGATGTTTAAGCTCAATGTAAGGCTTGATGTCACAAGGAGCAGAAATCCACTGGCAACTGAGTCTTGCAACTCCCGGAATAAGACAAAGGAGGCATTACACCTTTCTCCTCTAACAGATATAGAGATTGCGGTAATCAGGGAATTACAGGAAAACATCCTGATAGAAGAGTCTCCTTTCAGGGGAATTGCAGACCGTATTGGAATAACAGAGATAGAACTTTTTTCCATTGCAAATAAATTTATTAATGAGGGACGCATGCGGCGATTTGCTGCTGTCTTACGCCACAGGGAGTCCGGGTTCAAGGCAAATGCAATGGCCGTATGGAAGGTACCGGAAGATGATGTTGAAAAGGTTGGAAACCAGTTTGCAGCTTTTCAGGCCGTCAGTCACTGTTATGAACGCCCTCCTCAACCACCCATATGGCCATATAATATTTTTACCATGGTCCATGCCCGCACAACAGAAGAATGCCTCGGTATTCTCAATGTAATGTCACAGAGTGCAGGTGTAAAAGAATATGATTATCTCTTCAGTGAAAAGGAGTATAAAAAGATAAGGGTCCGTTATTTTGTCTGAAGTTTAAATAAGGAGGGCTTTGATATGAAGAATAATATTTATAAGCTTACTCTTTTGACTATCACTTCAATCCTTTCCGTTATTCTCATTTCAGATTTCTATCCTGTTATGGCTGTTCATGTTCCATACGAATTAGAGGTGGCAAAACAGATATATTTCGACAGATGCGCAGGATGCCACGGAATCTTACGAAAAGGCGCTACAGGCCCTGATATAACTGACAAAAGAATGAAAGAGAAAAATTATAACCTGGATGCTATCAAGGCATTTATTGCCAATGGTACACCAGGAGGAATGCCTGGCTGGAAAGGGATATTATCTGATAATGACATCCATGAGGTTGCAGAATTTCTCCAGGTTGAACCACCCACTCCTCCTGAGATGTCACTAAATGATATAAAACAAACATGGAATCTTATTGTCCCTGTAGAACAAAGATTAAAAAAGCCCGAACATAACAGGAACTGGCAGAACTTCTTTGGAGTGATATTAAGGGATGCTGGTAAGGTTGCCATTATAGATGGAGATACAAAGGAACTTGTCTCTATTGTAGATACTGGATTTGCTGTACATATATTAAGATCATCCGCATCCGGCAGATATTTTTACTCTATTGGAAGGGATGGTGTTACAACCCTCATTGATCTGTGGATGAAAAAACCTGACAGGGTTGCAGCAATAAAGACCTGCCATGATGCGCGGAGTGTAGATGTAAGCAAATATAGTGGACCTAAGGGTGATTTCAAAGATAAACTCGCTGTTGTTGGGTGTTACTGGCCTCCTCACTTTATAGTCCTTGACGGTAATACCCTGGAACCTAAAAAGATTGTAGGAACCAGGAGTTACACTTATGACACAAATGAGTATCACCCTGAGCCGAGGGTTGCCTCCATTGTTGCATCTCACCATGACCCTGAATGGATTATCAATATTAAAGAGACAGGACAAATATGGATTGTTGATTACTCAGATTTAAAGAATCTGTCAATTACACAGATAGAGGCAGAACGGTTCCTGCATGATGGCGGTTGGGATGCAACAAAGAGATACTTCATGGTTGCAGCAAATATGAGAAATAAGATGGTTGTTGTAGATACTGAGACAAAAAAACTTGCGAGTATCTTTGAAACAGGAAACAAGCCGCACCCTGGCAGAGGCGCAAACTGGGTAGACCCGCAGTACGGTCCTGTTACAGCTACTCCTCATCTCGGAGAAGGGGTAATAGCTGTGTGGGGGAGTGACCCGCAGGGTCATCCGGAAAATGCATGGAAGGTTGTAAGGAAGTTGGAAACCCTCGGCGGTGGCAGCCTGTTTATCAAAACCAACCCGAATTCCAGACATTTATGGGTTGATCACCCGCTTAATTCTGATGATAAGATCCGCCAGAGTATCTGTGTATACGATATAGATAAACTTGATGATAAGCCAAAGTGCTGGCAGGTGGCTGACAGAGGCAGGGTCGTGCATTTTGACTACAATAAAGATGGTGATGAGGTCTGGGTCGCTGTATGGGATAAGAATGGAGAACTTGTAGTCTTCGATGATAAGACCCTGAAAGAGAAGAAGAGGATTAAAGGGGATTGGCTGGTGACACCAACAGGTCACTTCAATGTTCATAATACTATGAATGATATTTATTGATCATTATAATTTCCGGAGGAGTTTTATCCATGCTTGGTGTAACAAAATTACTATTTGAGGCAAATGAAATCTCAAAGAGAATCGGAAGAAGCAGCCCGGAAAAAAGAGGGCTTTGTCCTGACCCCGGACTTCTCCAATTTGCCGCAGAAAAACATCCTGTAGTTGTATGGAATATTACAAAGAGGTGTAATCTCAAGTGTGCCCATTGTTATTCCAACTCTACTGACAGGGAATATCCAAATGAACTCTCAACAAAAGAGGCTGTGTCTGTAATTGATGATCTTGCAGAGTTCAAGGTCCCTGTAATAATCTTTTCCGGTGGTGAACCACTTTTGAGAGAGGATGTCTTTACTCTTGCACTTTATGCAAGAGGTAAAGGTATCAGGTGCGTGCTATCTTCAAATGGTGTATTAATTAATAAAGGAATGGCAAAGATTATCAGGGAGACAGGTTTTTCCTATGTCGGTGTAAGTATAGATGGCACTGAGGAGGTAAACGACAAATTAAGGGGATTGAGCGGGGCGTATCAGAATGCCATGAATGGCTTACGAAATCTCAGGGATGAAGGTGTACATACCGGAATCCGCATGACTTTAAGCAAGATAACACTTACACAACTGCCGGGTATTTTTAATCTTTCAGAAGTTGAAGGGATACCTCGTATATATATCTCCCATCTTGTCTACTCAGGCAGAGGCAAGGGGATAACTGATTATGATCTATCTCATTCTGAGACAAGAGATGCAATGGACTTTATATTTAAAAAGACCATTGAATTTTACAAAAGGGGTATAAAGAAGGAAATCCTGACTGGCAATAATGATGCTGATGGGGTTTATCTATATCTCAAGGTATCAGAAAACAATCCTCTTAAAGGAGAGACGATATACGAACTACTCAAGATGAGGGGTGGTAATAGCTCAGGTGTAGCTATAGGATGCATAGACAATACCGGCGAGGTCCACGCAGATCAGTTCTGGAGTCACTACTCCTTCGGGAATGTACGGCAAAGACGATTCAGTGATATATGGGTAGATACAAGCGACCCTGTTATGCAAGGTCTCAAGAACAAGGCAAAATGGGTTAAAGGAAGATGCCAGTCATGTAAATTCCTTGAGGTATGTGCCGGTAATTACAGGGCGAGGGCGGAGCATGCATACAATGACATATGGGCAGAAGACCCGGGATGTTATCTTACGGATATAGAAATCGGGATATTATAAAATGATAATGCATCTGACGTAGGGACAGACCTTAAGGTCTGTCCCTACAACATGGGAGAGGATTTTTGGATGAAACAATCATTTCTTTTGAAAATAATATTGTTATTTCTTTTGATTAACATTCTTAATACCCTCTCTTTTGCAGAAGACACCTCTTATGGTACTGCAGCCCTTATGGTTATTGTTGAGAGGGAGACAGGGAGTATAACAGTACTGGATACTTCAAAACACACTCTGCTCGGCCGTGTTACAGGACTTGGAAATCTTAACCATGGAACTGTAAAATTCTCAAAAGATGGCAGGTATGCATATGTAATTTCAAAGGATGCCTTTGTCAGCAAGATAGATCTTTTGACTTTGAAAGTTGTAAAAAAGATAAAAGGAGGAAATGAATCTATTGGAGGCACAATCAGTCAGGATGGTAAATACCTGATAATGAGTAACTATTCCCCTGGAGAGGTAAGGATATTAAGTTCAGATACACTTGAGACTGTGAAGGTTATTTCTGCAATAAGGGAATATGAAGGTGGAAGGATTCAGTCATCAAAGGTGGTTGGCCTTGTGGATGCACCAGGTAACCTCCTTATCTTTTCACTTATGGATAGTAATGGGATATGGGTTATCGACGCAGGGAAAAAGGATTTTCCTGTAACAAATAAATTCTGGGACATAGGAGAAAAACCCTTTGATGGTCTGATAACCCCTGATGGCAGATATTATCTTGCTGGCTTCCTGGAGTCTGACTGGTTCGGACTCCTCGATACATGGGAGATGAAAGAGGTTAAAAAGATTCCAACTAAAGATATTAATAATGCATCAGAAAAAAATACAGTGCCATTATGGAAGATCCCTCATCTGAAAGGTTGGGCAATCGCAGCAGGACTTGCGGTGCTGCCGGCAGTGCAGAGAGAGGCTGTGCTGATTTACGATACAAAAGAGTGGAAATTGATAAAGGAGCTTCCACTCATAGGGACAGCCCTCTACACTGTTGCAAGCCCTGATAACAGATATGTATGGGTGGACCTTGTTGGCAGGAACGGAGATGTAATTCAGGTAATTGATTTAAAGTCCCTTGAGGTCATTAAGACATTTTCACCTGGAAAAGGTGCAACCCATCCGCAATTTACCTCAAAAGGAGATACTGTCTATATATCATTAATGGATGAAGATAAGGTAGTTGTCTATGACCCTTCCACATTCGAGAAGATAAAAGAATTCTCATTGAAGAGTCCTTCAGGGATATTTTCTGTTGACCGTATATACAAATTCGGGATGTAGAATTCATGCCAGAACATGGATGAGACAATAGGTCAGGCATCCTGCCTGACATCTCACCCTGTCATTACCTCATTAGATAACTCATCTATATCACCAGGTGTAATTGGAAAATGTCTTGCAAGGAGATCACCTGCTTCCTTGATAACACTGCACAGGACTTCGCTTGCCCGGCCATCTTTTATCCCCTGAGAAACAGTATTAGCAAACCTGTTCAATGTCTCCTGATCGATCTTTTCATAAATCCCCTTATCTGCAAGCACCCAGACCTTATGTTCAAGCAAAGACAGGAAAAATAAAACTCCTGTGTTCTTTCTGGTCCTGTATAGTCCCTTTTCATAGAATGCCCGAATAGCCCTCTCCATAACCTCCTGCTCTTTTCTCTTAAAACTAATAAAAGGAGTTTTAAGTACGGGAATTGCATAAAATATAAACCATAACAGAAAAAACAATATAAAACTAAGTGGTATGTATACCCACATAGAGGAGGAAAAAAGTATAGTTGTAATAATAAGCGAAAACAGACTTCCGAAGATTATAGCTCCTGTAAGCTCTGCCTCAATATACCTGTCGCTGCTGTCTACAACCATCACAGCCACCTCTCCAATAGTTTGTAATTCAACAGAGCGGGTTGTCTCTTTAATCCTTAACATCTCTTCTTCATTAAAAAATCTTTCTGATTTTGTCATATATCGCATTACCAGTTTCCCGAGGCTCCCCCGCCTCCAAAACCGCCCCCTCCACCACTAAATCCACCTCCACTGAATCCACTGTCACCAAACCCACTGCCGCCTGAACCATAAAATCCGCCTCCTGGATAAATGCCGCCTCTCCTGTGGTGCCCGCCAAAGGGCGTAATTATTGGAAGTAAAAATCCGGCAAAAAGACCAATTCCAGCAAGTATAATTAAAGAGATTAAGCCGAGAGGGAACACCAACAAATGAATGAGTAATGGCAATCCGATGGCACCACCAATAGCACTTAATATCTTTGATATGGCACCAAGAACAACCAGAAAGACAATAATAAAGATCAGGAATGTGAAGATGGGTGCATGGCCTTTTCCCCTGTCAGGGATTTGCTCATCCTCAGCCTTAAACTCCCCTCGTGCAGCATCAATCAGTGCAGAAACACCCATAAGAAAGCCCTGGTCATAATCACCTCTTTTGAAACCCGGCTTGATTGCAAGGTCAATTATCCTGCCTGACACCAGGTCTGTTAACCTTCCTTCAAGCCCGCGGCCAACCTCAATCCTCATCTTCTTGTCTTCTTTGGCTACAAGGAGGATAATCCCATTATCTTTGACTGCCTGACCGATCTTCCATGCATCTGCTACCCTGATACTGAAATCCTCAATAACTTCTCCTTCAAGAGAAGGTATAGTCAGGATTACCAATTGAGTCGAATCGGTCTGTTCAAAAGACCTGAGCTCCTCCTCAAGCCTTTGCTCTGCAGATGGAGAAATAATATCCGCATAATCATTTACATAACCTTTAAGCTGAGGTATATCAATTGCAAATCCGGATACAGGTAAAAGAAACAGGGAGAATAAGATTATCCCAACAAAAAAGTTGTTTAACCAGATTGAACTGTTTAAGCGGGTTAAACAGTTTAAACCGCTTATAAGATATCTTTTCACTTTCAGAATTTGACCTGTGGGGCCTTCTCAGCCCCTGCCTCTGCCTTGAACGGTTCCCGGGGTGTCAGATGGAGAAGATATTTGTTTGTAATGAAGTTGGGGAATATCCTGAGAGAGGTGTTATAAACCTCTACAGTCTTATTATAACGTGAACGTGCTACATTTATCCTGTTTTCTGTGCCCTCCAGTTGATGTTGAAGATCGCGAAAGTTCTGATCGGCCTTCAAATCCGGATATCTTTCTACAATGACCATCAACCTTGAAAGCGCACTGCTCATCTCGGATTGTGCCTCCTGAAATCTCGAAAATGCCTCAGGATTATTTAATAAATCCTTTGACATCTGTATAGTGCCAACCTTTGCCCTGGCCTCTGTTACAGAAGTTAATACCTCTTTCTCATGTCTGGCATAACCCTTTACAACCTCAACAAGGTTCGGGATCAAGTCACTTCTTCTTTGATATGAGGACTCAACATCGCCCCATGCTGCTTTAACAGACTCTTCATTTGCCTGCATCTTATTATAACCACATCCGGAAAAACTAAAGATTAATAAAACAAATACAGCATACATTAAGAACTTCTTCATCACTTCCTCCTGTTTTATTATAGAATATAACCTTTTTAACCTTTTACCCCTTGAAAAACCTTACACCATCACCAACATCATCATACAGGCTCCTGTAATACTCCTGCAATATCTCCCCATTTACATTTTTCACTTCATAAGTAACATTCTCCAAATCCTGTATACAGAAGGCGCCGGTCAATATATCTTTGAGACAGTCCTTGTTCTCCTCTCTCTGCTCTCTGGTTAATACCAATTTTTCAGGGAATTGATATTTCCTCCCTATTACATTTTTTAGTTCTTCCCTCCCTTTCCTGATGCTGATCTCATACCTTCCATCTTCAAGTATTCTTTCAAGAAATACAATATGCATGAAAAACCCTCCTTTTTGATAACTGTAATTATTTTAACCCAATAAGGCTTTATTATTCAACAACTATCATAGATGGAAAGAGACGAGAAAAGAATGATAACAGTATTTGGTGTAATAACCTTGATACTTACAGCCGGTATGTTATCCGTTCCATAACAAGATAATTCTTGCAATTTAGAATTGATAGTTCTAAAATGCATGTATGATTAAACGTCACTTCACCAAAAGGCTGCAGACTTTATTAAAGACATTTCCCATCGTATGCATCATGGGGCCTCGGCAGTCCGGGAAGACAACATTTATCCGGACTGCCTTGCCCAGGTGGCAATACCTTGATCTTGAGAAACCTTCGGATTACATCCGTCTCTCCGGAGACCCTGAAGATGCGATAAAAAGACTAAAGCAGCATTTTATTCTTGATGAGGCGCAAATTCTTCCGTCATTGTTTCCTCTACTTCGAAGCTTTGTGGATCTGAACCGGCGGAAAAAAGGCCAAATGGTAATTTTGGGATCGGCATCCCTAACTCTCATCAAACAGATTTCTGAAACACTGGCCGGCCGTGCGGGATTTCTCGACATTACTCCATTTAATTGGAATGAGGTGCAGGGAAGAAGAAAGGCTGCACTCGATATCTTGTGGTACCGTGGAGGTTTCCCTGACGCCTTTCTGACACGCTCTGACAAGGCCCGCATAGATTGGTTTGATGCCTATACTAGAACATTCATTGAACGCGACCTGACTGCACTGGGAATTATTATATCCGCACCACAGATGAGAAAACTCTGGGCAATGCTGGCCCATACCAACGGCGCCATCTGGAATGCCTCTCAGATCGCTTCTTCTATGGGGGTCAGCTTTCACACAGTCAACCGCTATACCGATATCCTGGAACAGACCTTTCTGATCCGTAAACTTCCCCCGTTCTTTGCCAATATCGGCAAGCGGGTCATAAAAAGCCCTAAAGTTTATTTCCGTGACACAGGTCTGCTCCACTATTTTCTCGGCATCCATGAAGCAAAGTCCCTCTCTATCAATCCTTACCGTGGAGCCAGTTGGGAGGGATTCGTTATAGAGCAGGTTATATCAGCATTCCAACTCTTTTCACCAGGTTTTCAGGCATTCTACTGGAGAACAGCAGCAGGGGCAGAGGCAGACCTCCTTATAAAGAAGGGGGAACGGCTTATCCCCTTTGAAATCAAACTACATTCAGCGCCTTCTAAAAGAGATGTCCCTGGGCTGATCTCCTGCATGAAGGACCTGAATCTGAACAAGGGATATATTCTCTATCCTGGAGATGTAGAATACTCCATAGGTGGTGGAATTACAGTCCTTCCTACAGAAACTATCCTTGCTAAACCACGACGACTCTTAAAGTTATGATAAATAGTCAGTAGAAATATTAAAGTCATCAAACCCTCTGGTATATCCTATACTGAAGGGTAGAAAAGTGTAGTTGCCACATTTGTTATATGCAATTCTTATCTAAAACATCACCTTTGCTCTCATTTTTGCCTTTTCCAAATTCTCTAAATTATATTTTTTTCTGCTTTTCTCACTCTAATTTCATGAAGACCAGCCATCATATCGTCTACTTCACCTTTGGAGTTAGTAAATTCTTTTGCAATCTCCTCCCGAATCATACTGAACGGCTTAAATTCTCTAAATAGTTTAACGAAATTCAAAGTGAATTGCAAATTACCATTTTCCCAATTTGATGGTTACTAA
>Ga0209521_10005060_pt1 | contig 10460 bp, 18 predicted proteins | sample Rifsed19ft4_FD_184016 | JGI IMG/M metagenome (GOLD analysis project Ga0209521, IMG submission 184016) | Soil microbial communities from Rifle, Colorado, USA - sediment 19ft 4 (version 2) | ecosystem: Environmental > Terrestrial > Deep subsurface > Rock core/Sediment | place: Rifle, Colorado... | reverse complement strand
CGTAGTTAGATTTAGATTTCGCGGTCGCGGTCGCGGTCGGGGTTGGGGTTGGAGAAAGGGCTTGACAGGGTAACCGGGGTTATTGTATCTTGATGACATGAAACGCCGGGCAGCTGATTCTAATTCATTGCACAGCCTTCTTCTATTTGCCCCTGATAAAATCGGCGCGGAAGTTTCGGCGATTCGGCCGCGTCGGTTCAGGGGCAAGCAATCGGTATGGGTTGAACAATTCTGGGCCGATATAAAAAAACACTATGGCAAAAAAGGGAACGCGTCTTAATCCGCGCGCTGTAAATGTAAAGTTATCTGATGCGACATTCTGGAGTGATTCGCGTCTTATCAAGCATGTTCACAAGGCTGTTTCACACGCATACAAAATTTCAAAGCCCGGACAATTCATTGCAGTTAATATCAAGCATGAGGAAGAGGATCGGCGCGGGCGTGAAGTCATTATTAAAGAGGGAACGTTTCTTGTTAAGAAAGGAAAACGCAAACCTACCAAAGAATCGTTACGTGCTATTGCGCGTTCGGTAAATGCCGCGTTATCGGAAAAGTATGGTCTTGAGGGAACGCCGGAAACAGAAGATGAGATCGAGCCTTACATCGGTTCGCCGGAGTTTTCGCCTGAGTTAGAGTTTGAGCCGACGCTGGAGAAAAAGAGAAAAGCTAAAGTTACCAGGCTACCATTCAAAAGAGACAAGAGGAAGCGTTATCATGATGCGAAAGGAAGATTCACAAGCGGACGTCCCTATCGGGACAGGACCGGGCGCTGGAGAGACCGGCGCGGGTACATTGCGAGTGCCGCAAAAAGGCGAAATCGCTGAACGGGAATATCTCCTGAGCGAATTTCTCAAGCTGATTAAACCGGCGCGCGACTGGTTGAAAGATTCTGGTTGGGACATGAGCGTCAAATTATTTCCCTTGAAAAAGTCGAACGTTATCGGTTCGGTTTCGTCGCGGATTTTGTATCCGTTAAGTCGCGGGGGACGCATACTTGAAAAAAGATAAGATGCTGGCGGCGTTCGATACGGAGAATAAGCCGAACGGCGAATTTATTTGTGGCGCGGTTGTCGACAAGCAGGGTGAGAAAGTTTTTCGCCGTTCGCCTGATCTCCGGTTTTTTCTCAAGCAGCATTCGGGCTTTGTGTTTGCGAATAATCTCTTTTATGATTTCGGTAACCTGTACAGCGAATCTGATTTTGCGTCGGATATATTTCAGATTAACTCAGGGCGAACGGTGATAAGGGCCGGACGTTTTGTTGCGTTGAAGTATAAGGGTTACGATACCATGTTTTACGATCTTTTCAATTATTTAAGAATGTCGATACACGATATCGGCGAAGCGTTAAATTATCCGAAATTGCCGTTTGATCCCGGCAACGTTGACTATTGCGTTCGCGATGCTGAAATAGCGTTCAAGGCGTCGCAGAAGTGTATTGATTTCGTGGAGTCTAATTTCGGCATAGCTCCGCGACCGTCGACGGCCAGCTATGCTATGGCTATTTACAAGACTGGAAATTTTGAGCCGATTCCGCGAATGGCGCGCGACATGGAATACTTCAAGCGCGGATATTTCGGCGGCCGCACGGAGGCATTCTATATCGGAACCGCACCAATGGCAGTTTATGATATTAACTCCGCGTATCCGTTCGCCATGACTCAAGACATCCCTTTCGGTGAAACACACAATATAAAATCTGCCGACATCAGGCCGACGGATTTCGTCGATTGCGTTGTTGACGTTCCTGATTGCCGTTACGGATTGTTGCCGGTGAAATATGGCTGGTCATCTTTATGTTTTCCCGTTGGCCGCATATCCGGCCGGTGGTGGGGAATTGAATTGCTGGCTGCGACGCGTTATGGCGCGCATATTATCAGCGTAAAAAATATCGTCCGTTATAATCGTGTCGGAAAGTTTTTCAAACCTTATGCTGATTATCTATATGGTTTGAGGATAAGATATGGGAATGATCCTATTCTTAAAACCTTTATCAAACTGATTCTCAATTCATTTTACGGGAAGCTGGCATCGAAATTGATAACGCAGAAGATAGTCACCGAACAAAACGATTCGGAGGTTTATTATGACGATTATGTTTTCAAAGGTGGTTCGCGGTTTGGCCTGGCTGAACGCGACTATGGGTTCGCGAAAGATTCCCGTGTCGACGTTGCTGGTTACATTACTGCTGTGGTTCGTTCTCTTGTTCTCTCTGCAATTATTGCCGTTGAACCTTACTATTGCGATACCGACAGCCTTTTTGTTAAGCCTGGCGTTATTCCTGATAACGTCGGTTTGGCGTTGGGAGCATTCAAAAAGGAATATGCTGGAGACATCACCATCGTCGGTTCCAAAATGTATTATTCCACCGATGATAAGAAGATCGCCTGCAAGGGTATACCGAAAGATTCGCAATCGCAAGCGTTACGGCATCCGCGGAAACAGGTTGTGATGGATCGGCCGGAAACCTGGTTAACCGCCATGAAAACGGGAACGCGTCCGAATGTCTGGAAGCGTTATCATAAGACTATAAAAGTTGGAGCCGATAATCGTTTCGGGTTGTCGGGCTGGACCGAGCCATTCATTTACAAAGGAGAATAGTTATGTTCACTCCATCGACGGAATTGAAAGAGGCCTGGGAAAATTTTCAGGGGTATCTCGATGGAAAGTCTTTTGCTGCGGATGCCCTTATCGGCGTGACGACACGGCTTGTTGTTCTCTATGTTCGCGAATCCTCTTTTCAGGATTCGCTTGACAAAGACTTGGAACAGATAAAGGCTGTGATCGATGGCATACGGCCGTTCATTAAGTTTAACAGTTAGTCCGGTTGTAGCGCGGGCGCGATTGAAAGCGCGGCGGAGTGGACGCGTTGGATAAAGCGCCCGCATGCCGGACACAATACAAAAAGGAGATTTCGATGCCGAAAACATCTGAGGAAATTGAAGCAGAAGAAAAGGGTGAAGCGGAAGCTGAAGCTAAGATGAAAAAAGAAGCTTTGGCCGTGACGCCAAAAACCGCGCCCGCGTCTCATCTTGTAACTTGTCCTAAATGCATTACTGAGTTTGACGCGTCAACCGGCGATATAATTAAAGTTGCGCCGGTGGTCGAGACAGAAACAAAACCAAAGCCGGGGCCTGAAGATGAAGTTATTTCGCCGCCATTATTCGACAGGCGTCGACAGAAAAACTTGGGGGGGTGACAATGCAAGTGCGTGAAATAGATGACAAGGGAAAACCGGCTGCGCCAGTATCATTAGAGGAATTAAGCGGGCGCAAACGCGGGCGCAAGGCGAAAGTTTCAGAAACGCCGCCGATTGAGATTATTAGGGTTGACCCGGCAATAATACGTTCCAGTTTCAAGACGGGTTTTAACGTCGGTTGGCTGTTGACCAATTTCGAGGGTTGGCGATTGAGTGATGAAGAATCGGTCGCTTTGGTTGAAGCCTGGCAGCCGATTTTCGATAAATATATCGCGCCGCATTACCTTGAGTATTTCATCTGGTTGAACGGCCTGGGAGCGTTGGGTGGTCTGGTCATAAAGAAAGTTAAGGAACAGCAAATTTGGGAGAAGGAGAAAAAGGAGAAAGAGAAAGTTTCAAAAAACATTAAGGCGGTCGACGCTACAACATTGGCCGCGGGAGTGGTGATACAAAAATGATAACATACAAAGCTGTGATAACTCTTGATGCCGAAGAACATGCCTGTTTGCGTTCCTGGCGCGACCGACTTGTTTCAGTTGTTAGTCCGTTGGAACCGGAAGATTGGTCGTTGGAAAGATCGCAAATGATTGGTTTACTGGAAACGATTCTAATTGCATGCGTCGAAATATCATCATAGCTGTTTTCGGCCGCAAGGGCTTAGGGAAAACTTACCTGGTCAAGTGGATCGTCCGGCGTTCGCGCCGGATGATCCTTATTGATACGCTGAATGAATACAATAACGGAACCGTAGTTTATGATACCGATGCTCTTTTCGATATGGCAATGGAGTCGGAGTTCAGAATTATTTTTCGTCCATTGAATGATGAAGATTTTGAATACGCGCTTGATCTGGCTATTGCGGTTGGTAAATTAACGCTGGTCATAGATGAAATCGATCAGCATACCACAAGCTACAGCTTGCCGGAAAAGCTTCGCTGGGTCATCCACTACGGCCGACACTATAACGTGTCGCTGGTGGTGGCCGCGCGTATGCCGCAGAGGATTCGAACCGACATAACGGCGCAGGCCGACGTCATCCTGTCTTTTCAGCAACAGGGCAAGGCCACTATATCATACCTGAAAGACTTTACAGATTTAGATTTAGATTTATACGTTCGCGACCTGGAAGCCCATAAATTTATTTCGATAATAGGCGATTTTTCTCTTGACAATCCGCCTGATCTCCCGTAGATTATAATCAGGTTCCACTCCTTGAAGAGGTTCCACTCCTGAAGAGAGGTTACCTTTATGAAACTGGACATCATGGGAATCCTGATAACGGTTGGAGCCGTTATCGCTGCTCTCTGGATTGCCAAACAACTCAAGGTTATTTAAGGGGGGGGGTCGATGGGCAGACAATTGGCAATTCAGAACATATCGGCTGGAGGAAACACGTTGCGGGTTCCTGAGGGCCGGTATAAGTTTCTTAACATCGTGTTCGAAGGGACGAACACAGCGGCGCAGGACATAGCTCTGTCCGATCTTGGAACAGTTACGATAGTCAAGAACGGGCGTCCTCTTGTGGCTGCGGTTGACATGGTGAACATGATGCATTATGCCAATCTCATGGGCGGACTGCTTGTGTTTTCCAGTACCACCGGCGCGGCTGCGTTCGGCGGCATTCCCTATTTCTGTTTCGATCCCGGAGCGCCGGAGAACATACTTGTTGTCGGAGATCAGGATTATATGACTATAACCCTGACTTGGGGCGCGGGATTTTTTGCGGCTACGGGACTTCAATCCGGCACTGTTAAGATCGTCGGTGAGCAGGGCGAGGGCGTTCAGCACTACGAACATCATTACAATCAATACAACTTTTCGCTGTCCGCGGCGGGAACAATCAAGGAACGGATTCCCGGCGAAAACTTCGCGCGTCTTATCCTGACCGACATGGATGATACCGACATAACACGCATTATGATTTATGTCGATGGCGCTGTTGTTCATGATTGCACCAGAGTTGAAGCTTTGTCCATGTCCAATTTGATTTCGCGCCTTGAGGAAGCCGCGTCGGTTGGCACCGGCGAATTGACCTCAACGCAAACCGCACAGTTTGCCATTGTATCATCAGGGAAATTCTCGGAAGCCCTGTCCGATGACTTGCAGTTGACGATCATCGGGGCCGGAGCCATAGAGCCTGAGGTTCTGGTTACATCTTTGGACTTCACGCCTGATGATGCCGTTGCTTCAGCCGCTACGTCACGTTCGCGGCTGGACGCCAAGTTGCGCAACAAGCGCCAGCATGGCAAGAAAAGGCCGGTTCAGCTTTTTGAGCAACAACCCGGACTTCAGATAACACCGGCCGCAGGCGCGGCCAGTTAAGGGGGTCGCATGTGTCCCTTTTTCGATAATCCTGAAGAAATTGGCGGGGGAATCATCGGCGCCGGTTTAGGCGGCGCCCTGGGAGCAAAAGTTGGCGCCTGGGCCGGTAAGGCGCTGGGTAGTTTGATACGCGGCAGCGAAACGCCGGAACAATACGTCAACAAGTTGGTAGAAAGCAAGCGCGTGCCATCGGCGTTTTATACCGATGGCACGGCCTCTGCGGAAAAGCCGATTTCGCGGGCGCGACTTATCATTGCCGAACAACAATCGCGCGGCGCGGGCGCCGTAGTCGAAAACTTAAAGCGTGCCATTACCGACGCTGAAACCGTTATCAATCAAAACCAGATTGCAGAATACATTCCGACGCTGCAAAGCGCTATTGCATCAGAAGCCGCGGCTGCGGACGCCCAGCCCGGACAATTCGAGTATCACCGAATTTTGACTGATGCGTATTCGCGGTTACTGGTGATGATTCAGGAAGTCGCTTTGGAAAATCCCGGCGGTGGCGTCCCGCCGCGCGGTGGTGGCGGCGGCGGCTTGGGCGGCGGCGGACGCGGCGGCGGCGGCCTGGGGCAAGCGCCACCGGCACCGAAGATTAACGTACCTGTCATGGCCGGTCTGGCGGTTGGTCTTGTTTTGCTCGTGTCCATGAGGGGCATAAAATGAATTGGGTGATTCCCCTGAGGACGATATGGAAACGCGGTGACGCTGAAGAATGGCCTTCGCCGCGTCCGGGTTCGGTTCGCTTTCGCTTTGCGCCGTTCCTGGGAATCCCTTTGCCGAATATTTTCGGCGAAGATGAACGCTCCGAATTTAACGAACCTTTTTCCGTTGCGGGAATGTCCGGCGTCATCAAGCGCGGTGAATGGCATGATGGAAACATCGACATAATCATTCGCGTTGACGCGGTGGATCAGGGGTTGATAACAGCTTTGCCGTTAGCCCTTATCATCGGCGCTGTCGCCGGAATCATCGGCGGCGTCATCGTCCTGGCGTTGTTATCGAGAATCGAGGCCATTCTCGATTTGCCGATTGCCTGGTTGGTTGGCGGCGCGGTTATTCTCATAGCGTTACCGGCCGGAATCAAAGCGATAAAGGGTAAGGGCCCTATCTGATGCAACCGCAATGGCAGATTTTGATTGCGGCCGCGATCATCATCATCGGGAAATTGCTCATGTCGAAAACGATTGACTTCACAAAGGACACGCGCGAACGGTATGAGCGTTACCGGCCGGACATTATTCATGCCAGTTTCAGCATGCGGGTTCCGACGTACGTTCTATTTCGCGTCGCGCTGATCGAAAGCCGGTTTCGGCCGGACGCGCGCGGGGCATCGGGCGAATTGGGAATGTTTCAAATCATGCCCGCCAACATTTCGCGTTACTACGGCTTCAGTTTTTGGATCGAGTCCGACGTTATGAGCGTTGGAGAAAACAGCCTTATCGCAGCCTGGATTTTAAGATCAGAGCTTGATGCCTTCGATGGCAACATTGAAAAGGCTGTCCGGGCTTATAACGTCGGACGTTCTAATGTCGGATCATCAGCCGCCGACAGGTATTGGGACTTGTTTGTCGCGGCTGGAGAACATTTTCCCGTATAGGAGAACAAAAATGCAAGCAGCAATTCAACAAAGCATACGCATGTATTTCCGATACGATCAAACGGGCGTCTGGAGCCAGAGCTTCAGCTTACCGGCCGGGCGCTATTTGATACTTTCGCGCTTGCCGGTGGATTTCAACTGCAATGAATCCGTTCTCAATCAAGTTACCGATCATATTTTGACTTTAACAAGGGTCAACACCTGTCGAATAAAAATGTCATCGACTGCCATTGCCACTTTAGAATATGCCGTTATCGCGGAAATCCCCGATAAGGAAACCTTGCCGCGCGCGTTCGGGTTTTCCGGTTACAATGCGACGCCTGTAGCCTGGGCTATTGCGGCTACGGCCGTGGCGGTCACAAACGCACAAGTATTTGAAGTGGGAGCGCTAACTCCGACGCCAGTAGTTGCTTTTATAGATAACATCATCGCGATACGATCAAGCGGCGCGACGTTGCCCGCCGTTGTTTTGCGGAATCGCGTCATACACCTGAACATTGCGGATTCAGGAGCTACCGCATTCTTCAACATTCACAATCCGATTGCGGCAAATCCAAACATCGTTGCCAGCTTTTCGTTTCACGCTGAATTGAAGAAACCTCTTCTGGTTCCGGCCAATTTCCGATTGATTGTTACCGGAAACTCAGATGGCGTCAACGCCGACAATTTATTTGTAGCGATTAAAGGCCGTTACCTTGCCTAAGTTCGATGGCATATTAGAACGCGTTCGCAAAGCCGCGTCCGATCCCGATTCGACGCTGGCAAGAATTTTACGCGAACGCCTGGGTTTGAAAAAAGAAGATCGCATATTACCGGCGTTCGGACTTTTGAGATCATCCGAGGGCGATGAATACATCGAGATTCCCATTGTTCACGTAAAAGACCCATCATATATCAAGGGCATAGTTTCCATTCCCGTTCAGAATTATACATCGGAACAGGTCGAGGGGGTCAAGATAACGGATGGAGTTGACGGGCTGGATATTGTTACCTGGAACAACGCCAACGCGTCCGGTCTTAAGGGCATAATCGTTGCGGGTCGAACGGCCGCCGGAAATTATGCGCGGTTTATTCCGGTGGCGGCATATAATGATACCAACGCCGATAAGGGCATTTATGTCATTCCGGTTACGCCTATGACCTCTGAACGGGAAGAGGGAACGAAAATATCCGATGGAAAACTCTTTGCGGAGGTTATGACTCGCGGCGGAAGCATAGACAGCTTTAATTATTTAGGCGTCATGAATCTTTATGGAGATTCGTATTTCAATACTTCGATTTCTGTTTACGATACCGGAAATATTCACTTTAACATTAACGGAAACTTTTCGACAGCACAAGCGAATTTAGTTCTCGTAAATACCGCGACCGGCGTTCCCAACGCGGCTTTTACGGCGGCCGCAAAGGTTATATTGCATAAAGTAATGTTCACGACCGCGGCGGCAATGAATATGTATCTGGACACGAACACCGGGAGAATTATCGTCCCGCGAACCTACTTGGCGGCAAATTCAACGGTTGTTCTGGATTTGGACTGGATTTATCAGTTGCAAGCCGCCGTTAACACGCAAATACGTTTTACATCAAGCGCGTTGGGAGCACATTCACTTTTACTCATAGGGAGAATCGTAAAATGAAAACCGTGTTCTGGATCGTAACGCTTGTGGCCGGACTGGAAACATACGCGTTGCATCAAGGCGTTGATGGCGTCATGTTCTCAGCGGCAGTGGGAGCGCTGGCCGCGATAGGCGGGTGGATTGCCAAATCATCTTTTGAAAAAAGGCATTAAACTTGTCTTGCCCCTGAGTTGTCGGGACAGCGCTTAGACGGGGAGAAAAGTTATGAGCATGAGCGCGAAACGTAAAGAGAAAAACATTAACGTCCCCGATAAGTCGGGGCAAGCAGGAGAATCAAACATGGCACCGCAAAACTTTTTCGATTTTCTGAAGTCGCTAATAGCGTCCGGCCTGTTCGAAATCGGATTTTATGACCATATACAAGATGGTTCCATCGACACGAAATTGGTCTTGAACGCGCCCGGCATAGAAAACGTCACGCCGTTTTTCCACTTCAGATTTAAGATCCTGCCCCTGCCCTGGTTCGTCGCGAAAGTGGAGTAGACCGCAAACGCCGATAAGAAAGGCGCCCCTCTTCTCCCAGGCAGAGGGGGCGCCCTGTTTTTTCTTCGACGCTCAGGTTTTTCGTTTAGTCCTTTCTCAGAACATCACCTTTTAACAAAAGAGTAACATCGGCGTAGAAATCGTGACGGCTTTGGAAAATCATGGTTCCTCCACTTCCATGAACGCGACTTTGTATTCGAAAAAGTCTTCGCGTCCGGGACTGCCAACGTGAACGCAAACGATGTATACCGCCGCGTTCAACGGCACCTTTGACATTCCGGCCAATAACGTAACGTGTCCCGGGAGAATCAACTCTTCGCCGCCGCCAATGTCCAGAACGTAGCGGCGTTGTTCAACGCCGTTTTTGTCGCGGGACATATAAGACCGCGAATAACTTCCGGTCACGTTCTCACCATCCTTTTCCGGTTTCCAGAATGCCGCCGCTGTTGAAACTTCCTGATAACCGGCCGGGATATCGTATTGCTTTGCCCGCAATTCGCGGTCGCGTTGGCGGGCCTCAGCTTTTTTGCTTCTTGTCGCCTTTGTCGGCAGCAACTTTTTTGCTGGCAAGCGGCACCTCTCTGTTAAGGCGTTCGAGAATAATTGATCGCACTAATTCGCGAACACCGGTTTCTCGTTTTTCACACAAGACCAGAAGCCGATCCAGATCAGGCTTTTCCAGACTTGTCTGTACTTGAAGTCGCATCTTGTCTACTCCTCCCTGACCGGGCCTTTTTCGCTTTCGGCGGGGCGATGTAAGATTTTATCGCTTTCGCCGCGATCTCGTCCGGTCGCTTACCGGACATCATGGAACGCTCTGCAAGCAACCGCACCACCGGACGCGGCAGCTCGAACGTTACAGATACAAATTCTAAAGCCATGCTGTGTTCACCTCCTTTCAATCTGTTAAAAGTTTTCACAAATTTCCTCATCCTCTTCCCATTCTTCCCAGTCGAAATCTACGCCTGTCAGCATAATCTAAATCTATAAAATCGGCCGATGCTTGTCAAGAGAAATTTTAATCTTTTTTTGGCGGCCCTCTCAACGCCCAACCCCGACCGCGACCGCGACCGCGAAATCTAAATCTAACTACGCCCAGGACGCAGCGCCAGCCGTCGCGACCGCACAATCTAATTCTAATAACGGCCAGGACACGTTCGCGACCGCGGGGGGGCCACCGGCCCGCATAATCTAATTGCAACCAGGAAAGCCGTCGCAACC
>Ga0209521_10005059_pt1 | contig 10461 bp, 8 predicted proteins | sample Rifsed19ft4_FD_184016 | JGI IMG/M metagenome (GOLD analysis project Ga0209521, IMG submission 184016) | Soil microbial communities from Rifle, Colorado, USA - sediment 19ft 4 (version 2) | ecosystem: Environmental > Terrestrial > Deep subsurface > Rock core/Sediment | place: Rifle, Colorado... | reverse complement strand
GCTTCGGCCGATCGAGCTTCGACCGATCGAGCCTCGACCGCGGGGCACCATGGCCGGGGCCGCTTCGACGGCCGGCGCAACGGCACTATCGTCGCGAGCAACTTCAACGGGCGTGACCGACCCGACCAGGCACCGTGTGCACGACCCGGCACTCGGGATTCGCCCGTCATGGGAGCGGCCGGGAGGTCCCGCCTGGGCGCAACTGCGGGATAAGTGGCTCCGGCCACGATAGTGCCGTTGTGGGACGTCGCAAGAGGAACGGCCGCCGAACGCCGAGCCAGGCCGCGGCGGATCGCCACACGGACGACCTCGGGAAGCGTCTCGGGCGGATGCTGAAGGATGCTCGCGCTGTCAGGCGACTGACTCAGAAAGGCGCAGCCATGCTCGCCGGTCTGGCCGCCAGCACATGGAGCGGGCTGGAGGTGGGTGGCGATGGGCGGGTGACGATGGCAACGTGGAACCGGGCAGCTGCAGCCGTGGGGACCCGTCTGGACGCCTATCTGACGGGCACCTCAGCGGCGAGTCAGCCGCGCGATGCGGTCCATCTGCGCCACCAGGAGCTGGTCATCCGTACCGCGCTCGCCGGTGGCTGGCGGTCACTGCCGGAGGAGCCGATCGACCGTGAGGCTCGGGCCTCGCGCGCGGCCGACGTCATCCTCCAGCGCCACCGGGAGTACGCCATCGTCGAGATCTGGGACTGGTTCGAGGACGTCGGCGCCGCGCACCGCGAGTTCGACCGCCGGCTCGACGCGCTGGAGCGCTTCGCGATCGCACGCATGACGGGCGAGACGCTGCCCCGGACCGGCGGCTGCTGGGTCGTCCGTGCGACGTTGCGCAATCGGCGCTTGGTGCGGGAGCACCGCCACCTGTTCAGGGCGCGGTTCCCGGGTTCCGGGCACGCATGGCTGGAGGCCCTCACCACGGCCCGCGGGATGCCGGCTCAGCGCGCGATGCTGTGGGTCTCGGTTCTGGGTGACCGGCTCTATCCGGCGCGCCTTGGGTGACCGGTCCGCCCGCGTCGCGCTCGCGTGCAAGGGCTAGGCCTCCCATCCGCCGGAGCCTCGCGGTAGACATGCCCTATCCGCCCTCCCGCGACGCCCAGTAGGCCCGCCAGTCGCCGAATTCGGAGACCGGCCTCCCGGGCAGGGCCCTCGAACAGTCCGGCGTCACTGGGGACGGCGCAGTTGGCCGGCGTGCCCATGACCAGCCCCGCCTGGGAGACGCCGTCGAGGCGCTTCACCTCCTCGGCGATCCGCATGAGCTCGACCGAGTCGCGATAGCTGCTCCGGAAGAGCTCGCTGCGGGTGACCAGGCTCAGGCCGCGGCCGCAGCCTCGAGCCCGATCAGGATGCCGAGGAGCGCGTCCGCTCCGGACGAGGCGCCCCACGAGAGGGCTCGTTCGACCTGGACACGCAGCGAAGCGTCGTCTCCGTGGGCGACCGCCTCGAGCACGTCGTGGAGGCGTTCCGGGTAATCGCCGCGCGCCGCGTGCTCAAGAGCGACGCGGGCAACATCAGTCGTGGAATCGACCGCCCGGAACGCGGCGTGGCGCGAAAGCGACCCGGCCATCGGGTGGCCGGTCGCGCGAAGAGCGGCCGTGAGACCGACGAGGAGATCGTCGCCCGACGGGGTGAGCCCTTCCCCCAGGCCGACGAGCGCGTCGGTCGCCTGGATCGCGGCGGGCAGGTCGTGTGCGGCCACAGCCCGGCGCAGGGTCTCGATCGAGTGGAGTCCTATGGATGCCGCCGATCCAGGCGGGCCTGCGGGCTCCCACGACAGTGGCGCTGGCCGGGAGCCTCCGGATCGTGCGTCCGCGGCCGCCCCGACGAGCGCGGGTCGCAGCAGCGTCACGCACTGCGCGAAGCCCACCCGGGTGGCCCGCGCAGCCACGACCTCGGCGGCTACCTCGACCCGCCGCTGGATGGTGGTGTCGTGCGGGTCGATCGTTCCCGCGCGCAAGCGCGGCGACCACGACCAGGCGCGCGCAAGATCGAAGAGGATACCGGCGTCGGCGATCTCGAACGAGGGCCACGAGCCGGTCACGGCCATCGGCATGGACACCCCGAGGGCCCGGAAATCGGGGTGTCCGGACACGGACATCCCGTTCGGCAGGCCGCCCGCCGCCTGCGGGGCCACGGCGATGAGGCGCCCGCCGGCGTCGAGGTTGAGGGCCTGCCTGAAGACGCTATGGACGTGCCAGTCGAGGTCAGGGGATCGGACCACGGGCAGGATGGCGTCGCTCACGAAGGCGACGGGCAGCGTCGTCACTGGATGCACGACCGGTCGGGTCCCTCCAGCCCTGAGGGCGACATGGTAGCCCGCCTCGGCGTCCACTGCCGGCCGTGCGGTGATACCGTTCCCCCAGCTCCTTGACGCGGTCCGGAGAGACCGCCAGGGCCGGTCCAGTGAGGCCGGGAAGGAGGCCCGATGCGAGCGTCTGACCGTCGCGCCCATAGGGGCGAAGGTCGTTCCCGGTGGGCTGTGGCGCACCTCGTCGGCGCCCCCATCCCCGTCCCGATCGCCTCCGTGGTCGATCCGCGCATCGGGGCTCACGGACCCGCTCTGATCGCCCACGAGGACGGCACCGTCTTCCCCGGGATCGCCTTCGGCGCTCCGGTTGCCGGCGGCGGTGACCTGGTCGCCAACACGAGCCAGACGGGCTACCAGGAAGTGTGCACCGATCCGTCATACGCCGGTCAGGTCGTCGCGATGACCTACCCCCTGATCGGCAACTACGGGCGCCGCGTAGAAGACGACCAGTCGGAGCGGCCGTGGCTGCGGGCACTCGTGGTCGCCCACGCCACCGCAGCCGTCGACGAGCCTGGCCGCCAGATCGTCCATCTTCTGCGCAGTGCGGGCGTGGCCGCCATCGCCGGGGTGGACACGCGGGCGCTGGCGCGACACCTGCGCGAGACGGGCGCCCAACGCGCGTGGGTGACGGCGCCCGGCGACGTCGACGTCGACGCCGCGGTGACGGCGGCGCGGTCGCTGCCCCGCTGGGAGGACCAGGACTTCGTGGCCCAGGTATCGCCGGCCGAGCCCCGCGAGATCGGCTCCGGGGGCGGTCCGCTCGTTGCCGTCGTGGACTTCGGCCTGAAGGCGGGGATCGTGCGGGCCCTCTGTCAGCGAGGTGCTCGCGTGCGCGTGCTGCCGCACACGAGCGGGGCGCGGACGGTCCTCGATCCGGAGGTGGCCGGTATCGTGCTCTCACCCGGTCCCGGCGATCCGGCGCGTCTCGATGGCCCGGTGGACACCGCCCGCGCCGTGATTGCGGCCGGGCGACCGCTCCTCGGCATCTGCCTCGGGCACCAGATCGTGGCGCGCGCCGCCGGCGCGTCGACGAGACGCCTGCGCTTCGGGCATCACGGGTCCAATCACCCCGTTCGGGACCTCGAGACCGGGCGTGTCCAGGTCACCGCCCAGAATCACGAGGTCGAGGTGGTCGGCGAAACGATCCCCGCCACTGACGGGTTCTACGTCTCGCAGCGCAACCTCAACGATGGGTCCGTCGAGGGCCTGCGCCACCGCCACCTCCCCATCGAGACCGTCCAGTACCACCCCGAGGGCTCTCCCGGTCCGCTCGACGCCCTGGAGGTCTTCGACCGCTTCGTCGAACGGGTCCGCGCCGCGGCGTTCTCGGCATGAAGCGGTCACCCGTAGCGACGGGGCGGATCGGTTCGGTCCTCATCATCGGCTCCGGGCCGGTCGTCATCGGGCAGGCCGCGGAGTTCGACTACGCGGGCACGCAGGCCTGCCGCGCGCTGCGCGAGGAGGGGATCCGCACCGTCCTTCTGAACCCCAACCCCGCGACGATCATGACCGACCCCGGCGTCGCCGACGTGGTCTACCTCGAACCGCTCACGGTCGAAGCGGCCGAACGGATCATCGAACGGGAGCGACCCGACGGCATCCTCGCCGGCCTGGGCGGCCAGACGGCCCTCAACCTCGCTGTGGCCCTCGCGCGGGCGGGCGTCCTCGAACGGACCGGCGCGCGGCTCCTCGGGACGCCCCTCGAGGCCATCGAGATGGCGGAGGATCGCCGACGCTTCCGAGACGTGCTCGAGCGCATCGGCCAGCCCTACCCACCGTCCCTCATCGTGGAAGGAGCGACCATTCACGAGCGCGACGCCGCCGCCGACCGGGCGCTCGCTGCCATCGGCCTGCCAGCCATCGTCCGCCCCGCCTTCACCCTCGGCGGCTGGGGCGGGGGCATCGCCGCCTCCGAACCGGACTATCGCGAGCGCGTGCGCGCGGGCGTCCGCGCGAGTCCCATCGGGCAGGTCGTGGTCGAACGCTGCCTCGTCGGGTGGAAGGAGATCGAGTACGAGGTGATGCGCGATGCCGACGACACGTGCATCGCAGTGTGCTCGATGGAGAACGTCGATCCGCTCGGCATCCACACCGGCGATTCCATCGTCGTGGCGCCGGTCCAGACCCTCCCCGACCAGGTCCACCAGCGCCTGCGTAGCGCCGCCCTGGCGATCATCCGCGCGCTGGGCGTCGAAGGCGGCTGCAACGTCCAGTTCGCCCTCTCCCGGGACGATCGCGAGTACGCCGTCATCGAAGTGAACCCGCGGGTCAGTCGTTCCTCCGCGCTGGCTTCGAAGGCAACGGGCTACCCCATCGCCCGGGTCGCGGCGCAGATCGCCGTGGGCCGGCGCCTGGCCGACATCCCGAACGCCATCACCGGCACCACCGTGGCAGCCTTCGAGCCGGCCCTCGATTACGTGGTCGTCAAGCTCCCCCGCTTCCCCTTCGACAAGTTCCCCGCTGCCGACCGCTCGCTCGGCTCCCAGATGAAGGCGACCGGCGAGGTCATGGCCATCGACCGGACCTTCGCGGCGGCCCTGAACAAGGCGCTGCGCGGTCTTGAGCAGGCTATGACGGGCGTGCTCAGCGAAGACCCCGCCTGGGCGACCGAGCTGGACGCGATCGCGCGGGGCGATGACCCCGCCGGCCCGCAGCCGCCCAGTGTGCGCGCCCGCCTCGAGCGGTTCGTGCAGGCCTCCGACTCGCGGCTGTGGCGCCTCCTGGCGCTGCTGCGTCGGGGCGTCTCGATCGAGGGGCTCCATGAAGCGAGCGGCATCGCGCCGTGGTTCCTTTCTGAGATGGCCCGGCTGGTGGACCTGGAGCGGGCGCTCCGCACGGCGGGGGCTCCGATCCCGGCCGAGCTCCTGGTCGCCGCCAAGCGGGCCGGATTCGGCGACCGGGACATCGCGTCCCTGTCGGGCGCGAGCACGGAGGCGGTGGCCGACCAGCGCGAAGCGCTCGCGCTATGGCCCGGCTTTGCCATGGTGGACACCTGTGCCGCGGAGTTCGCGGCCCGCACGCCGTACTTCTACTCGACCTATGCCGCGGCGGCTTCCCCGCCCGAGGCGCCCCCGGTGGCCCGCCCGGCGGCACTGGTCATCGGATCGGGACCGGTGCGCATCGGCCAGGGCATCGAGTTCGACTACTGCGCGGTCCGGGCGGCGGCAACGCTCCGGGCGATGGGCGTGCAGGCCGTCATGGTGAACTCGAACCCGGAGACGGTATCGACGGACTTCGACGCCAGCGCTCGTCTGTACTTCGAGCCGCTCGACGAGGAGAGTGTGCGCGCCGTCGTGCGTGCCGAGACCTGTCCCGGCACGCCCGCGCTCGCGGCGCTCGTCCAGTTCGGTGGCCAGACGCCGCTCAATCTGGCCGCGCCGCTGGCCGCCGCGGGCGTGCCGCTTCTCGGTCTAGACGTAGAGGTGATCGAGCGGGCCGAGGAGCGTGGCCGCTTCGCCGCGCTGCTCGATCGGCTGGGCATCCCCCAACCGGACGGCGGCCTGGCGACGTCCGTCGAGGAGGCCCTAACTGTGGCCGAGCGTATCGGCTATCCCGTCATCGTGCGTCCGAGCTTCGTGATCGGGGGGCTCGGGATCGAGGTTGCCTACGGACCATCGGACCTCGAGACCATCCTGGCGATCGCGGCGGTCGTTTCGCCGGACCGCCCGGTCCGCGTGGACGCCTATCTCGAGGGACTCGAGGTGGACGTCGACGCGGTGGCCGACCGCGAGACCGTGCTGGTAGCGGGACTCATCGAGCACGTCGAGCGAGCCGGCGTCCACTCAGGCGACTCGGTCGGCATCTACCCGGCCCGGTCGCTCTCCCCAGGTGAGCGCGATGTGATCGTGGCCACGATGAGCCGACTCGCGCTCGCCCTCGGCGTGCGCGGCCTGGTCAACGCGCAGTTCATCGTTCGCGAGGACGGCATCTACCTCATCGAGGCGAACCCCCGAGCGAGCCGCACCGTGCCCTTCCTGTCCAAGGTGACGGGAGTCCCGATGGTCGACCTGGCGACCCGGATCGCCCTCGGATCGACGCTCACGGAACTCGGCTGGCGCGGGGGCCTCGTACCGGAGCCGCGTTTCGTGGCGGTCAAGGCGCCGGTCTTCTCGACGGCCCGACTGCGCGGGGTCGATCCGTCGCTCGGGCCGGCGATGCAGTCGACAGGCGAGGTGATCGGGATCCACGCGGACCCACGGGTGGCGATGGCCAAGGCGCTCCTCGCCGCCGCGCTGCGTCCGCCATGGCCCGAGGAGGGCAGCGACGTGGCGCTCCTGTCGATCGCCGACCGCGACAAGGGCCTGCTCGAGCCGTTGGCGACGGCACTGGCGCGTTGCGGTTACCGGTTCGCGGCGACGAGCGGAACCGCGGCCGCGCTGCGGCGCCTCGGCCACGCGGTGGCAGAGGTCGATCGGGTCACCGACGCCGGAAGCCGCCTGCCCACGATCCTCGACACGATCGCCTCCGGTGACGTGAGCCTGGTCGTCAACACACCCTCGCCCCTCGCGGGTCCCGTCCGCGACGCGGCCCACATCCGCCATGCGGCGATCGCTGAAGGGATCCTGTGCCTGACGAGCGTCGACACGGCACTCGCCGCGGCGTCCTCCCTGGACCCCGAGGTGCAGGCGCGCGTCGCGGAGGTGCGCCCCCTGGGCGAGTGGCTGGCCACCGGATGGCCCGGCCGAGCGGAGCGGCTGGCCTGACCCGACGACAGGGCCGCGGGATTCGCGGCGGTTCGACGCGGGAGGCGCCGTCCGACCGGACGCCCTGACCAGGCGTCGCCGGATTCGAGCGCAAGAACCCGGTCGCGCGATCGGCTGCCGGTCCGTATCGTTGCGCCATGACCAGCCGCGCCGCCGCGCTGCCCGCAATCCCCAGGCTCAGCTTCACGACCGACGATGAGCGCTGGCGCGCCGTCCTCTCACGTGACCCCCGGGCGGAGGGCCGCTTCTGGCTCGGGGTAACGAGCACCGGGATCTTCTGCCGCCCGACGTGCCCGGCTCGCCGCCCGCTGCGCGAGCGAGCGGTCTTCTTCGACGGCCCCGCGGCCGCGCTTTCCGCAGGGTTCAGGCCGTGCCTGCGTTGCCGGCCGACCGGGTCGGTGCGCACCCAGCTCGACGTCGTGGCCGAGGTGTGCCGCCTCATCGAGGACGCCGAGCCCGGCGCCGGCCCGACTCTCGAGGAGCTCGGGCGGCAGGTTGGCTGGAGCCCGTTCCACCTCCAGCGCACCTTCCGCCGCATCGTCGGGGTGAGCCCTCGGCAGTACGCCGAGAGCAAGCGGGTGGAGCGCCTCCGAGAGCGGCTCCGCGACGGCGATCCGGTGACCACGGCGCTCTACGAGGCCGGCTGGGGTTCGAGCGCAGCCTTCTATGCCTCGGCCCCGGCGCACCTGGGGATGAGCCCCTCCGCGTACCGCAACGGGGCCAGTGGCACCGTCATCCGCTACACGATCGTCGGCAGCCCGATCGGACGGGTGCTTGTCGCGCGCACGGAACGCGGGATCTGCTCGATCGACCTCGGCGACGACGACGCGCGCCTGACGGCCCAGCTGCGACACGAATTCGGCGCTGCGAGGCTGGAGCGCGACGACGACGGCCTGCGACCGTGGGCCGAGGCGGTCCGGGCGAACATCGCGGGCACACAGCCCCATCTCGACCTTCCCCTCGACATCCGCGCCAGCGCGTTCCAGCGGCGGGTCTGGGAAGCGCTTCAGGCCATCCCCTACGGGGAAACCCGGACCTACGGGCAGGTCGCCGCGGCGATCGGGTCACCGGGGGCGGCACGGGCGGTCGGCCGCGCCTGCGCGACCAACCCGGTCGCCATCGTTGTGCCTTGCCACCGCGTGGTGGCCAGTGGCGGGCAACTGGGCGGCTACTCGTCGGGGCTCGAGCGAAAACGATGGCTGCTCGACCACGAAGCGGAGCATTCGCGCTCCCCCGGCTCCGCCTGAGGCCTCGCGGCCCCGGGCGCCGTCACGGAACGGTGATGGTGCCGCTCATGTCCGGGTGCACGTCGCAGCGCAGGGCGTAGCTGCCTGAGGCCAGGGCGGGCACGTCGTACACCCGCTGCGCCGGGCCGCTGAAGACATCGCCTTCGAACTCCCGTGTGCCGTCGGCCGCCCGGATGACCGCGTTGTGGGGCAGCCCGTCGGCGTTGTCGAAGTACAGGACGAAGGCCGCACCGGTCGGAGCCGTCAGCTGGGCCGGCTGGAACGTCGAGTCGGTCACGCGCAGGACGAGCGCGCCGGATGGCACCGCCAGCGTCGGTGCCGGCGGCCCGCCTGAGCAAGCCGCGAGCGTCAGGGCGAGGCTCGCCAGTGCGGCGAGCCGGCCGACTCGTCCGGCCACGCCAGACTGCGCCGGCCGCTTAGCGTCCGCCACGCAGTAGCCCAGACAGGTCTCCCGGCAGCGCGCGCAGGCGAGCAAGCACGCCCGTCGGTCCGCCGTCGAAGCGGTAGATGCTCACCACGAGGAATGCCACCAGGACCGCCTCGATGGCCTTGTCGAGGTAGGCCACGTCGTAGCGGGCGCCGATGAGGACCCAGCCGCCCATCGTCGCGAGCACGAACCCGAGCAGGGCCAGGCGGATCAGCCAGCGGAACCGATCAGCGAGGCCGATGGGTACGACCAGGGCCACCGCGAGCACGGCATACCCGACCGCGTTCATCCTGAAGAGCAGCCACAGCGGCCCACCGAGCGTGAGGTGAATGAACGCGGTCGCAAGGGTCAGCACCACGGCGCCGACAACGAGGGCGATGGCCGCCCGGTCCCTGTCGCGCGACTGCTCAGCGATCCCGATGCTCATGCCGACCGAACCCTCCTCTCAAACAGCACGGTGCCCGGCGACACGGGTCGTCGGGCAGGTCTCGGGCGAGTCTAGCGGAGATCCGCCGATCTGGTCGGCGACGGGGGCGCCCGGTCGATGCCAAGCATCACCCCGCGGCAGACCGCTGGCGCAGAGCGCCCGAGATCGGTCAGGAAGGTGATGATCGGCCGCTTCATGCGAGCTCCGCCACGAGTGCCTCGGCCAGTCGACCGTAGTCGTCCGGACGGTTGTAGAGCTGGGCAGAGATGCGCACGAGGCGGTGCGGCGGAGCCGGCCACGACATCACGGGTACCTCGATCCGCCACCGATGGCGGAGGGTATCGGCGAGCGGGTCCTCGGCCCACCCTGAGGGCTGGGCTGGGTCGCTGGACGCGGCGGCCCCCAAGGGCAGCGGAAGGGCGGCCATCGCCCCGATCATCTCGTCCGGCGCCGGCGGAGCGATGCCGAGTGCGGCGCAGAGGACGTCCCGTCCTTCAAGGGCGAGCGCCCGGTTGCGCGCCATGATCTCGGGCCAGCCCCCCGGGAGCATGCCGCCGACCGTGCGGATCGCCTCGGGCACGGAGAGCCAGGCGCTCGGGTCGTGCGTGCCCGTCCAGTCGAACAGCGCATGGAGGCGGTTCTCCGTGGGCGGGAACACGCGGTTCCAGCCGTGGCTGATGACGAGCGGCACGACCCGCTCCCGATGATCCGCGCGCACATGCAGGAACCCGGCACCCTTGGGGGCGCACAGCCACTTGTGGCAGTTGCCGGCCGTGAACGACGCCCCGAGGCCGTCAATGGACAGGGCGACCATCCCGGGGGCGTGGGCGGCGTCCACGAGGACCGGCACGAGCGGTTCGAGCGCCGCGACCAGCGTCTCGATGGGGAACACGAGGGCCGTCGGCGAGGTGACGTGGTCGATCATGGCCAGCCGGGTGCGGTCGCCGACGCGATCGAGGACGGCCCGCACGACCTGGTCGGCCGACTCGAGCGGGAACGGGACGCTCGCCACGGCGACCCGCGCGCCAGTGCGCTCGGCGGTCGCCTCGACCGCGTTGCGGCAGGCGTTGTAGGCGTGGTCGGTGACCATGATCTCGTCGCCCGGACCGAGCTCCGGTTCGAGCGAGCGGAGGACGGCGTTGACGCCCTCGGTCGCGTTGCGCACGAACACGAGGCCGGCCGGGTCGGCGTCGAGGAAGGCGGCCAGGGCTTCGCGGGCGGCGTCCAGCGCCGGCTCGTAGCGCTCGAGGAAGAACCGGTTCGGGTCGGCCTCCATCTCGTCGCGCCAGCGCCGCTGGACCTCCAGCACGGGCCGTGGACAGGATCCGAACGCACCGTGATTGAGGT
>Ga0209521_10005058_pt1 | contig 10462 bp, 19 predicted proteins | sample Rifsed19ft4_FD_184016 | JGI IMG/M metagenome (GOLD analysis project Ga0209521, IMG submission 184016) | Soil microbial communities from Rifle, Colorado, USA - sediment 19ft 4 (version 2) | ecosystem: Environmental > Terrestrial > Deep subsurface > Rock core/Sediment | place: Rifle, Colorado... | reverse complement strand
CCCGCCCTTTTTTTACCTGGGCAGCATACAGGGAAAAAGTCTGCCCTATGAAACCAGGCCTGTCAGGAAATTTTTTGTGGTATCTGTATCTCCCGGAAAAATTAAATTTTTTTATTTTTATTGCCCTGTGCCCAGTCTCCTCCCTTAACTCACGCCTTGCTGTTTGCTCTTTTCTTTCCCCAAGCTCTATCTTTCCTTTTGAGAATTCCCATCCCCTCCAGTGCAGTTTCCTCCTTAAAAGCAGGTATTCAATTCTTTTTTTTGTTTTAGCATAAGGAAGTACAAAAACAGCTTTCCTGTATTCCCCACTTTTCATTTTTTATTTTTTAACATGAGTTTAGTTATCACAATATAACCATCTACGATTAAACCTATTAAACTGATAATAATTATGATAAACGCTTTTGTTTTAATTATATTTATAACAGATATTCCTATAATTAATAAAATTAAGAACCCTATAAAACCGAAAATATCAAAAAATTCCGCCTTAACCATTTTACTTCGGATTCAGCCTTCCCCATTTTTCCAGGGCTTCCCGCAGTTCCCTGTGCATTTTTGCATATTCCTCAAGTGAGATTTTTTTTCGCGTTGCCTCCAAAGCCTGCATTGATGCCATTGCGCCTGCTCTTGTTCCCCTAGGATGCCCGTGAATCCCCCCAGAGACAAGAAGAACAAAATCTTTTCCATAGATGTCCATTTCATCAGGAATTATCCCCGGATGCACTCCCCCTGAAGAAACAGGAAATGCGGGCTTGATTCCATGCCAATCTTGTTCAAGCAAAATTTTCTTGTATGGTTTAACATGCTTTTCTCTGAGTACATCTGCAATTGATAAAACCTCTTCCTTGCTTCCAACCAATTTTCCGACAGCTGTTCCCGAGTGAATTTGGTCAACTCCGATAAGCTTCATTATCTTTGCAAGAAACTGCATAGTTATTCCATGCTTTGGATTCCTGTCAAAGGCAGCGTGCATTGCCCTGTGCGCATGAATAGCCATTCCGTAATCTCCGAGAACATCTCTCAGAGTCTGCACGCTCGCAGTCCCGCACGTAACAACATCAATCATTGCGTACTTGAATCCATGTTGATGGAGGGTTTTTGCTCTGCGCTCCATTTCTTTCGTCTCTGAAGTGATATTGATGAGCGCGTCCTTGACCTGGCCTGTTTCTCTCTCGGCTTTGTCCCTCGCTTTTCCCATGAGTTCAACACGCTTATCAAAATTATTGAAACTCTGGCTCGTGAGATTTTCATCGTCTTTTACTAAGTCAAAGCCGCCGAGCCATGTTTCGAAACCAATTTGCGCGTGCTCTTCTGCGCTGAATCCAAGTTTTGGTTTGGGTACAGCTCCGGTCAGAGGCCTGTCATAGATTTTGAAATATTTTCTCAATCCAGAAATTCCGAGATTAGGGCCTTGGAAACCACGAATATATTCCTCAGGCAGAGAAACATCTATCAGCCTTAAATTGTTCAGAGCTTTCATTCCAAAAATATTTCCTGCAATCCCGCTGAGAAGCTGAGGAGCATTCCCCTTTTCCCATAATTCCAGAGGATAAGCAATATGAACAAAATTTCCCTGGACTTTGTAAGCAGTTGCCATAATTTTTTTCATTCGCGGCGGCAGTTTGAAAAGAGTTGTCCATGTTCCTGTTGAAGATTCAGAGGCAATTCTTCCTATCGCATCATCCCTTGTTATCCCTTTCGCTGGCTCAAAATAATAAAGAACTTTCAGGTCAGTTTTCCTTGGTTTGTAATTCAGATTTATGAAATCATGATACCACTCAATCTTCTTCGACATCTGTATCCTTTAAATTTAACCTCCTTTCTTTTAGATTTTTTGAAATTTGATATATTACTGCTCCAGCATTTCCCCATGCAATGAATAACCAAAAAGGCACACCTAAAAAATTAGTAATTGTATATTTCCAAATTCCAATATAAACTGCAATTATCTCCAAAATCGTTGCACCAATCCCAATCAATATAAAAATATATAACGTTCTTATCGATTTCCATTTAATCATGCCTAAAATAGTGGTTAATGCCAAAAGGATAGTTGCTAAAGGAATATCTTTATAAAATAAAATAATAATTAAGAGGTTTGCTATTATAAAAAAATATTCAAACCAAATTATTTTTTTTGCACCCATTTTCTTCATCTTATCTCTTTTTTACAACAGCCCCTTTTTCTGTGTCCTCAATAATGAAACCAAGGTTATTAATCTTTTTTCTTATTTCATCAGCCTCTTTAAAATTGCCTGCTTTTCTGAATTTCTCGCGCTGTTCAATTAGCTTTTTTATTTTCTGCGGAATAACTATCTTTTTCTTTTTCAATAAATCAAGCCCAAGAATTCTGTCCATTTCTTTTATTGTCCTTAGCTTTCCTTTGGCATTCTTATTTCTTACTAAATCCCACAAAACCCGCAATGCTCCAGGCATGTCCAGATCATCGTTTATTGCTGTTTTAAAATCCTCGAGATATTTTCCATTTATCTTTTTGTCATCTTTCAGTTCAGAGATTATATTTTCCAGCCTTTGATAAGAATTCCTGGCTGTTTTAAGATTATCAATTGTAAAGCTTAACGGCTTTCTGTAATGCGTTGTGAGACAAAGGTACCTGAAATCCATGGGTTCAAAGCCAAGGCCTTCAAGCTCTGAAATTGTGTAAAGTCCTCCGATGCTCTTGGATATTTTTCTTCCCTTGAACAAGAGCCATGCTCCATGAAGCCAGTATCTGACAAAAGGTTTTCCTGTTGCAGCCTCGCTCTGTGCGATTTCATTCGTGTGATGAATCTGGACATGGTCCTGGCCTCCTGTGTGTATGTCAAAGCTTTCTCCAAGGTATTTCATAGACATTGCGCTGCACTCGATGTGCCATCCTGGAAATCCGATTCCCCAGGGAGAATCCCATTCCTGCTGCCTTTTTTCTCCCAAAGGAGAAAACTTCCAGAGTGCGAAATCTGTCTTGTTCTTTTTTTCTCCGAGAGAGATTCTTTTTCCAGCTTGTAATCCTCTGATTTTCAGCCTTGCAAGCTTCCCGTAATCTTTTAATTTGCCTGTGTTGAAGTAAATGCCGTCATTTGTTTTGTAGGTGAAGCCTTTTTCCTCCAGTTTTTTTATCAGCTCTATCTGCTCTTTAATGTGCTCTGTCGCCTTTGGCCAGGAGTTTGGCTCCAATATATTCAGTTTTTTGAAATCTTCCTGAAAAATTCTCAGGTAATAATCTGCAATTTCCCTGGCTGTTTTGCCTTCACGTTTCGCAGCCCTCTCAATCTTGTCTTCCCCCGTGTCTGCATCAGAAGTCAAATGACCAACGTCTGTTACATTAATGATATGCTTTACTTTATAATTATTATATAAAAAAACTCTCTTTAAAATGTCGGCGAAGATGTAAGTTCTCAGGTTTCCTATGTGCTGGTACCAGTAAACTGTCGGCCCGCATGTGTAAACTCCGACTTGGCCTTTTTTTAATGGCTTGAAAACCTCTTTTTTCCTTGTTAGTGTGTTGTAGAGCTTTATCATTACTTTCTAAAGAAAGAGCAATTTAAAAATTTAAATGATTTCGAGGTCAATAGTAGAAGTCGCGTAAACTTCCCCGTCTTTTTCAACATCTATGTTGTATCTTATCCTGCAAAGAGGGGTTGTTTCAGAAACATCGAACTTAACAAAAATAGCATCCTCAAGCTTATTTCCAGACGCTAAGGAAAATGTTCCGGATTTTCCAAGTATAATCAGGCTATCGGCCTGCGCTATTGTCAATTGGCAGTTGGATGCTATCTCCCCTGCAGAAACCAAATAACTAAATTCCCCGCTTACAGTATCCTTATTTTCAACAGAAAATCCAAATCCCCCATCCTCTCCCTGTTCAATGCTTATTTCCCTCTCTTTCGGGTAAACAACGAGTTTCTTTCCTTCCTGCGTAAATAAATTGTCTATTTCATTCTGAATCTTAGCATCTATTCCATCTATTGCAGTTGTTCCTGTCCTGAAAATCCTCTGTATGAAAAATATTCCAAGGACGAGGACTATCATTAGGAGGACTATAGTGACCATTGTCCCTACAGACATTTCCATTGCTGCTCTTTTGGAGTTTCTCATACTTTTTATTTCCATTTTAGAATATCGGGAAATTTCCGGTGTTGCCTATCCCTAATCTTGCTGCAAAAATCAAAAGTAAAACAGAAATAATTAAGAATATAACGCTCAGAACTATTCCTATCGTGTTTAGTTTTTTGGCTTTTTCTGCTTTCTGCCTCTTGCTCTGGACAAAACCAACGATCCCAAGGACAAGCCCGGCAAGAGGACTGAAGAAAGCGAAAACTATGCTCAAGACTCCAAGGGTGTAAGCCACAGAAGCTAAGTCTATTTTTTCAGCCATCTTTTATATCAGGATAAATAATTTTGATTTTATAAATGTTTTTGATGATTAAGCAGCTTTCTTTACCACCACAATATCCCTAACATTTTGATCATATAAATTAACTGCGTAAAGTTTTACATAACCCATGGAAACAAGCATATTCATCAAGGGTATTTTTTCAGGATGGTTTTCTCTTAAATCAAGCATCAACTCATGATAATCTCTGTCTTCGACTTCTGCCTGTTTCATCAAAAATCTTGCAAAATACCTTTCTCTTACAGAAGGATGAATCCTTAGATTTTTTATTTCTCTTACGCCCTTAAGTTCTTTATGCGGCTGCCAGATGATATTTCCAGCAACCAAATTATTGCTTAAAGCTATAACTCCTGTTTTCCAGCCCATTTCTATTTCTGCTTCTGTTCTTGCAACCCAGTCCTGATAACTAGGATAATTCAAGTCCTGTTGCCTGATAAATTCTAATAGTCTCGTTAGATCTCTTCTACTTTCAACTGTTCTGAACTGAAAATTAAGCATATTAGATGGGCAGGGAGGGAATCGAACCCCCGACGCCATGAGCTTCAGTCATGTGCTCTCCCACTGAGCTACCTGCCCGTTAGATATTTGTAGCTCAGCCACTTTTAAATCTTTTACTATTAAAATAAAATGTAAGCCAGGAATAGGCCAGCTTCTGTCGTTCGCCGTTCCTTTCGGACAGACCGAACGCGTTAACATTCGACTAAGCCCTCATACGAGGTTGCACCGGTTGAGGCAGCCGTTTCAGCCTAACTTAATAGGATCGTTTCTGTTCTGGAGCTTTCCCTCGCGAGAATCTTTCTTTCGAAAGACAACCTTATTGTGGTGGCCGGACCTTCCTCAGAATTCGATATCGATATTTTTCGACATCTGCCCACTCAAGAGCCGAATTCCGAAAGTTAACTTCCCGACTTACAAAAATCCGAGTTTTCCGGAGTTTAAAAGGTTTGCTAATTAAATCATAAAAACCTTGGCTTGTCAAAAACTAATTCCCACAGTCCGCTCCGGGAAAAAGAGCCCCTTTCCCTCGAGCAGACAAAAGTTTCATCCGGCTGAATGTTTCTTGTGAACCTGCTTTCGCCCTCTCTTAATACTTCGTTGATTTTTAATTTGTATGCTTCCTTTTCTTTGTCCAACAGAACTTCTAAAATTTCCACTCCGAGAACCAAGTTTTCCCCTTCAAGATAGAAAGCTATATCTCCTGGCTTCGGCTTATAATCATTCATTTAAATTTCAATGAACAATTCTTTTTAATAACTTTTGTTTCCATATAATCAGTTAGGTTTTTATACTCTGAAACTTTAATAATAATATTAATTAAAAGAGGTAAAAGGGAGGTGGAAAAATGAAAATGGGTACCATCGACTGGGTTGCATATGTCCTGCTGGTAATCGGAGGACTTAATTGGGGTTTAGTAGGATTCTTTGATTTCAACCTGGTTGGAACACTTTTCGGAGCAGGAACCTTTACCGACATCATTTATGATTTGGTAGGGCTGTCTGCATTGTGGTCAATATACACCATGGCTAGGAGTTAAAACCACGCCTCTTTTTTTCTTTAGACCGGCCACGCTTGGGCGGTCTTTTTTTATTTTTTAATTCTGTTTATTTTATTTATTTGAGACATAGTTCCAACTATATGCTGCAAAATATATTATAAGAAATATATGCTAAAAAGATAAATAAAAAATTAAAAACAAATTTTGTGGATTCTAAAAGAAAATCAGAATCTTCTTCTGGGGCCGCCGAAGTCTCTTCTGCCACCGCCACCGCCGAATCCTCTTCCGCCCTCTCTTCTCGGCGGCCTTTCTTCCATCGGCCTTGCCTCGTTGACTTTCAGAGCCCTGCCATCAACTTCTTTGTCGTTCATTTCCTTTATCGCCTTGTTTGCAGCAGCGTCATCTGAGAAGGTAACGAAACCGAATCCCTTGGACCTTCCTGAATATTTGTCCTTGATGACAACAGCTTCCTGGACTTCTCCGAATTTAGCGAAGATTGCCCTGAGCTTCTCATCGTCTATCTCAAAAGACAAATTTCCTACGTAAACTTTCATTATTTGCTATTCCTCCTTACACTCATATGTTGTTATATCTTAGAACTAGTTCAAACCGAAAAACATCGAGTCTCCCTACTTCTAACATTACGGAAATATGTGGATTTAGGGGTTTTTAAAGATGTTGGTTTGGGGTTTTTGGGGGTTGCGAAAAATCACAGACAAATATTTAAACTTAGGTTATGGGGGATTTTAATGGAATTGCTGTGGAAATTGTCTTCGGCATATGAGGCCTGCACGCTTTCCGCCTGTGACCCTATTTCTGTTCCTTCAGATATTAAACTTTTAGCAGGAAGATACTTTCTTTCCCATATGTTTTATGATTGCACAGATCCTGAGGCCAGGGGCATAGAGATGATGAACCAGAGAATCAGGGAAGGAAGCGAGGATATTCGGGCACATTTCAGGATTCATGAGGATCTTCTCGATAATTTTTATTCTGTCGATGATGCATTAAGAGAAGGCGACAGGGAAGGAATTGTTAAAGCAGGCAGGCTTGTTTTTGAAAATCTGGAAATCTATGGAAGACTTGTGGGAGAGCATTCCGAAAGGCTAGGAGAAAGGGCATTCTTTCATTATCCGACATGCCTTCCAGGGCATATTTTTGCTCCCAAAGGCGCAGGAATAATAAGAGAGAAAGTTTTCAATCCGCAACAGGATGCGGAAGGATTAAGGGAAGAAATAAAAAATGGGATAGCTTTGGCACATTTCACGCTGCCATTAGGGCCGGATGAAGCGCTCAGAGAACTAAGCATGTACACTGGCTCTGACTCGGGAGATGGGATCTTTCAGACCTCATTCAGAGGCAGGCTTGAGCTTACAAAAGTGCTTTTGGAAAGGGCAGGCTTTCAGGTTGCTGCCAGATAGTTTTTGGAATTTTTAGAAGACTGGATTTTTGGGGTTGTTATTGTTCTTTTTTGTGATATAAATCCAGCAAAATTATTCTATCTTCTGACTTGATATATGCATAAGATAATCTGAATGGGTTTACATACAATTCTCGCGTTCCCTTGCGATTGTACATCATCGGCTTTCCTACTTCTGGATTTTGGATTATTTTCTCTATTTGTTTCTTGATTCTTTCCCTAAGTAAATTGTCCTTTATTTTATTGAATTTTATTTCGAAGAGCTTATCTCTTCTTAACTTCACCATTTTTTCATTTCTTTTAAGAAGTCTTTAGCATCCATTTCAATGTATTCCCCCGCCTCAATTCTCTTGTAGGCTTCTTCTGTTCTTCTGGCAAATTCCAAATCTTCTTTAAACTGCTTGTCCATTTCAGAGGCTTTTTTGAGGATTATCTTGTCCCCGTCTCTTATAAGTATGATTTTCTCCCCTTCCTTCAGGCCCTTTCTCATGCTGCTAGGAATAACTATCTGTCCTTTTGAGCTAAGCCTTGTTATTTCAAATTCTACCATAGTAAGATATGTCTTACCATATATTTAAATGTTGTTGTTGCGCATTATTTTAGCTCCTTTGTATCTGCTCCTCAATAATATGCGAGATTGGTTTGCCTGTTTTTTCCTTTAATTTTTTTAGCTTCTCTATGGCTTTAACTGACAGGGTTATGTCTATTCTTTTTTTATGAAACGGAAATTCTCTTGTTTTGTCGTAATTTTCTAGCATTTCGAATACCTTTTTGTATTTCTTCAAAATTTTTTTGTCTGTTTTAGTTAATTGCATTCTTTAGTCTCCATTCAATATTTTTTATATCATGTATATTGCCTTTAGCTATTGAAGCTAAGTGATGGGCCAACAATTCCATGTTAACTTTTTTACCAAGTTCATTAGCAAGTCTTAATGCAGCGTAGGCAGCTGTTCTTTTGTTTCCGTCTGAAAAGGGGTGATCTACTAATATCGCCCTTGTGAGATAAGCTAGTTTCTTATAAGAACCAAGCTTTTTGTTTTTTAGTTTGTCCAGAGCATAATCTAAACTAGAGTCACTTCTTAGATTTCCGCCAAAAGCCCCGTTAATTCTTAGCAAATCTTCCTTACTAATTTTCATACACATAAATAATGGTAAGATGTTTATAAATGTTTCTATATCTCACTAAAATCCATACACATAAAAAGTGATTAGATGTCCTCTTTTAGCTTCTTTACAACCCCAATAACTTATACACAACAAACGCAGGCCAGACAATTGCCTTCAAAACCCCAACAACTCCTTCCCAGAATCCTGTCGCCTGCTGTATGTAGTAGATTGCAGCTCCCAGAAATCCGAGGCCGTAGATAGCCCCGCCTGTCTGCTTGTATTCTTTCTTTATGAGGTTGAATTCGCGCTTGGGCATGAGTGGAGAAAGGAGTAGGGGATATTTAAGTGTTAGGGTTTTCCTCAATACAAAAATAAAGATCATTTGTCTTATTTAAATTACAATTAAGATATTTGACCTCAGAGGCTATTTTTAAGGAAGAGATATACGCTTTTGCGGTAATATTTATTGTAAAATTTTCTAGATTATCTTTAGGAAAAGTTAATTCCAATCTATCTGAAGAAGAAAGCTCTCCAGATTCCACGTTTTCACAAATTCCAGTACTACAAGGATTATTTTGATTATATCCTTTATGAATACAAGAAATATTACGGTCTACGGAAGCATAAAGACAAACATTGGGAACAAAAAAAAGATTTCCTCCAACTGTTCCTCCCCTATTCCATACAACTATATCATCTATAATTAATTTTTTGTCATAAGAAATATAGAGATTATCAAGATTTTTTGTTTGTATTTGTATATGTGGTAGATTTAATATTACGACAATTATTGTTATTATTCCAATAAATCCAAGAGAAGCCCCTACACTACTTCTTGTCATAATTTATATAAATTTTTATTATATTTAAGGGTTTTGTGTGGGGTTGCGGGAGAGGGCTTACTTTTTACACAGAAATTAGTTATCTTGGGTATCTCAACTTAATAAATACTGCAAATAAAACAAAGACTATTCCCAGAACAGGAATGAGACCATTTACGGGCTGTTCACTTCCAAAGCCTATTCCAATCCAAATTGCCCCAATAATTAATAAAAGTTCATAAAGGAATTCTCCGACCCATTCTTCCATTTTATATCCACCCCATACTTTTAGCTAAAGCTACTAAAGAAATGACTACTGCAACAACAGAAGCAATTAAAGTTAAATCCTTTCTTCTTATATCTTCAAGCATTCTTAATTGCTCTAAGCCAGAAGGAGTAACTATTTGAGTTGCATCATTCGTAGATGTGACATGCCCAAATTTGTGTAGTGTGTTCCATGGTTCTCCTTCAACATATTTTTTAAACTTTTTAGGGTCTTTTTTTCTAAGCTCGTCAAAAGTTTCATCTAAAGTCCTTTTTGATAAAAAACTTAATACTTCATACCACTCCTTGTCTATTTTATTCATTTATTAAAAAAATGTTTCGAGTTAATAAGGGTTGCGGGGTGGGGTTTGGGGAATGGGAAGGCTTGTGAGAGTTTAACATAAGCTTTAAAAATAAATGGTGTGTGAGGGGGGCATGGGATTAAAGATAGATTGCAAAACAAAAGAAGGAGCATATCAAAAAATTTATGAGAAATTGTCTGAAAAAGGATATAATATAATGCCCTTTAAAGAGATAGAATGGGGTTTGCAATTTCAAGTTTCAAAAAAAGGACATGAGGGATTGATTCGAATTTTTGAATCAAAAAAGAATGGTATTAATTTAGATAAATCCACTATAAAAGATAGGGAAATAGAAAAAGACATCTTATTAATATTTGGATACTCTCAAAATGATGAAACTGGGAATTTTATCGAAGAAAAAGGAGATTTTTATTCTTTATGCATTGGCGTGGATAATTTTAACGGCAAAATTTTCTCTAATCTAAGATATGCAAAAAAAGATGCCTATGATGTTTACGGCTTGATAAAAGATAAATTTGGAGCTAATCATAAAAATATGTGCTTATTGAATGAAAATGCTACTAAAGAAGAAATAATTAAATCATTGAGATTAATACAGACAAAAGCCAAGAAAGAAGATACTGTTGTTATTTTTAT
>Ga0209521_10005052_pt1 | contig 10469 bp, 10 predicted proteins | sample Rifsed19ft4_FD_184016 | JGI IMG/M metagenome (GOLD analysis project Ga0209521, IMG submission 184016) | Soil microbial communities from Rifle, Colorado, USA - sediment 19ft 4 (version 2) | ecosystem: Environmental > Terrestrial > Deep subsurface > Rock core/Sediment | place: Rifle, Colorado... | reverse complement strand
CACTTGCACGATGGCGGCGCCGCGTCAGGCCGGAGAGGGACTTAGCGGGCGGTTGCCGCGATCGTGGGCAGGCTCGGGCTGCGCGGTTCGCCGGCACGGCGCGTGCGGCGTGCTGCTTTGCGCGGCACTCGGGCCGGCCTCGCCGGGCACGGGCCGGCGGCAACCGGGAACGGTCTCACCGGTCGTCTCCTTGAGAGGTCTGCGCGAGGGTGTAGCTCGTGCTCCGGCCTCCTCCCTGGCCGCGGACGAGGAGACCTCGTTCCACGAGAGCCAGGATGTCGCGCAGGGCCGTGTCCTGAGAGCACTTCGCGAGTGTCGCGTAGCTCGAGGTCGTGAACAAGAGTGGGATCCGAAACAGGGTGTATGGCGGGCGCGAAAGGCAACGCCGGGAGGGGCGTCTTCGGGCGCCCCTCCCGGAGGATGGATCTCTACCGATTCACCTCGATGTGGGCCATTCTCTCATAATGCCGCACCAGGCTGCAGTGATCCGCGTCCCCGAGGCCGTCGACCTTGATCGCCTGCATCATCTCCATCACGGCCGCGGTCATCGGGAGCGGCACCCCGATCTCGCGGGATGTTTCCAGAACGTTCCCCAGGTCCTTGATATGCAGATTGATGCGGAACCCGGGGGAGAATTTTCGATCCATGACCAGCGGCGCCTTCGCGTCGAGCACCGTGCTTCCCGCCAGCCCCCCCCGGATGGCCTGGTAGACCAGGTCCGGCCGCACCCCGGCCTTGGCGGCGAAAACGAGCGCCTCGGACATGGCGGCGATATTGAGCGCCACGACGATCTGGTTGGCCAGTTTCGCGACGTTGCCCGCGCCGGTATCGCCCACCCGCACGACGGACGCCGCCATGGCCTTCATGAGCGGGTAGCACCGTTCGAAGACGTCCTTCTTCCCGCCGACCATGACGGAGAGGGTCCCGTCGATGGCCTTCGGCTCGCCGCCGCTCACCGGCGCGTCGAGCATCTCCACCCCTTTTTCCGCAAGCAGCGAGGCGATCTCGCGGCTGGCGAGGGGCGCGATCGAACTCATGTCGATGACGGTCTTGCCCGGGCCGGCGCCTTCGATGACGCCCCGGGGTCCCGATACGACCGCCTTTACATGGGGAGAGTTGGGAAGCATCGTCACGACGACATCGCACTTCGCCGCGACCTCTTTCGGCGACGCCGCCGTTTCCGCGCCCAGGGCCGAAAGCTCCTTCATCGGGGCGGCGTTGACGTCAAAAACCACCAGACGGTACCCCGCCGTCAAAAGGTTCTTCGACATGGGCTTCCCCATGATTCCCAGGCCGATAAAGCCGATCTTCATCGCGGCGTCTCCTTCCGTCGATCCTCCCCGCGGGAAGGGGGGATCAGTTGATCTTGATGTTCAGGTCCTTGATGATCTTGGCGTAATCGGCGGTCGCCTGCTTGATGAACTTGGTGTACTCCTCGCTGCCCATGAACATCACGGGCTGGCCCATGTTCTCCATCGCCTTCCGGAAATCGGGGTCCTCGGTGACTTTTTTCAGAGTGCTTTCGAGGTAATGGACCACATCCTTCGGCGTTCCGGCGGGCGCGGCCACGCCCTTCACGGATCCCCAGGTCGCCACGTCGATCCCCTGCTCCCTGAGCGTCGGGACGTTGGGAAGTGCGGGGTCGCGCTGCGGGAGGGCCACCCCGATCACCTTGAACCGGCCGGCCTTGATGTGGGAGAGGATTTCCGCGGGATGGCCGCCGCCGATCATCAGGTGCCCGCCCGCCAGCGCGGTAGTTGCCTCCGCGCCGCCGGAGAAGGGAACCGTGACGATCTGGATTCCCGCCTTCTTGCCCAAGGCGGTCAGCGCCAGATCGACCGCGCCGGCCTTGACGGCCACGGCGGTGGTGATCGGCTTGTTCTCCTTCTTGGCCCACGCGACCATCTCCTTCACCGAGTTGAACGGGGAGTTCGTGCCGGTGAGGATGGCTACGGAGTGGACGGAGAGCCGCGCCACGGCGATCAGGTCCTTCTGCGGATCATACGGCATCTTCTGGAGCGACGGCATGACGATGTCGTGCCCGGAGCCGTACCCGAAGTACAGGGTGTAGCCGTCCGGCTTGGAGCGGACTACGCCTTCCGTCCCGACCACGCCGCCGCCGCCGGGCTTGTTGACGATCACCAGCGGCTGCTTCGAATATTTCGGCCAGATCTTCTCGACGGTCCGGGCAAGAAGGTCCGTGGACCCGCCCGGTCCGAAGGGAACCACGCCGGTGATCGGTTTGGCCGGATAGGCGTCCTCGGCCATCGATGCGACGGGAAGCATGAGGGCGACGAACAGCAGTGCTGCGAGGACAGTGACGGTTCTTTTCATCTCTCTTCTCCTTTCAGTTGTTGATCAGAGGTTTTTTACGGAACATCACCACGGTCTGGCCGAGGACGAGCAGGGCGAACATTCCGATCAGGGCCATCGAGATCGGATGGGTCACGAAGATCGAGAAGCTCCCCCCCGAGATCAGGAGCGACCGCCGCATGGCCCCTTCGATCATGGGCTCCAGCACGAAGGCGAGCACCAGCGGGCCGGGCTCGAACTTCAGCTTGCGCAGCAGGTACCCGAACAGCCCGAACCCGATCAGGGAGTAGATATCGAACACCTGTCCCTGGATGCTGTACGAGCCGATGGCCGTGAAGAGGATGATGACCGGGGCCAGGATCCCGAACGGAATCCGGACGAGTTGCACCCAGAGCCCCACGAGCGGAAGGTTCAGGACGAGGAGCATGACGTTTCCGACGTACATGGAAGCGATCACACCCCAGAAGATCTCCGGGTGCTCCTGGATGAGAAACGGCCCGGGGGTGACCCCCTTGATCATCAGGGCGGCGAAGATCATCGCGATGGAGGCGTTGCCGGGAATGCCCAGGGTGAGAAGCGGGATGAACGACGAACTCGACGCCGCGTTGTTCGCCGATTCGGGCCCCGCCACCCCTTCGATCGCACCCTGGCCGAACTCCTCGGGACGTTTCGACACCTTCTTCTCGACGGCATAGGAGACGAGAGAGGAGATGACCGCGCCTCCGCCGGGGATGATCCCGACGACGAATCCGATCAGGGTGCCGCGGAGGATCGCCATCCGCGAGTCCACCCAATCCTTCACGGTGGGCCAGACCTGGCCGACCTTCGTGGTGACCGCCTCGCTTTTCATGGCGGATTCCAGTCCCGTGAAGATCTCCCCCAGCCCGAAGACCCCCATGGCGAGGGTCACGAAATCGAATCCGCTCTGCAGCTCGATGACGCCGAAGGAGAACCGCGTCTTGCCGGAGATGGGATCAAGACCCACCGAGGCCAGGAGGAGACCCATGGCCATCATGATGAGCCCCTTGACGATGGATGCGCCCGAAAGGGTCACCGCCATGAGCAGCCCCACCAAGGCAAGGGAGAACATCTCCGGGGGGCCGAAGCTCAGGGCGAACCCGGCGATCTTCGGGGCGAACAGCGTCATGCCCACGATCCCGACGGTGCCGGCGGCGAACGAGCCGATGGCGGCGATGCCGAGCGCCGCCCCGGCCCTGCCCTTCTGCGCCATTTTGTACCCGTCGATGCAGGTGACCACCGACGACGCTTCGCCGGGGAGGTTCAGGAGGATGGATGTGGTGGAGCCGCCGTACTGCGAGCCGTAGAAGATCCCGGCCATCAGGATGATGGCGGTGACGGGCGAGCTGATGGCGTAGGTCGCGGGCAGGAGCAGGGCGATCGTGGCGGCGGGCCCCAGTCCGGGGAGCACCCCGACCGCGGTGCCGAGGATCGCCCCGAGGAAGGCGAACAGAACGTTCACCGGGGTCAGGGCGACGGAAAAGCCGTTGATCAGTCCCGAAAAGATCTCCATGACGCGCCCCTTGATCCTTTCAGGAGAACCAGGTGCCTGTCGGCAGGTAGATCCTGAGCAGGTAGACGAACAGGATGTACATGGCCGCGGCGGACAGCAGGGCGATGGCGGCGGTTTTCAACCACCCCTCCCGCTCGACGATTTTCTGCCAGCAGACCATGAAAAGAACGGTGGACAGCGGGTAGCCCAGCCGCTCGAACAACCAGGCGTACAGGATGATGATGAGAACGCCCGGCAGCATCCCGGAGAGCCGCCGTGCCCGGTCCGGGGCGCCTTCACCGCCTGCCTCGCCAACTCCGCCTTCCGCGCCGCCAGCTTCATGAGCCATTCCGGTCAGAAAGGTGGAAACGAACCAGATCGCTCCCAATGCGGACAGCGCGATACCGATGCCGTACGGGAGGAACCCCGCATCCGGAGTGATCATGAGTCCGAGTCTGAGGTAGTGGCGGGAATAGGCGGCCACGAAGACGCCGAAGACGACCAGTGCGACCGAGGAGATCCTCTCCGCACGGGCCATATCACCCTTCCCCCTTCAGCGCACCCAACTGGACCAGGACGCCACGCAGCTTCGCCCGGTTGGCCTCCGTACAGCGGGCATTCGGCCGGATCGGCTCCCCGACCTGGAACCCCAACAGGTTCAGGGCCTCCTTGGTCACCACCGGGAAGCTCCCCAGGTTGAACGCCATCCGCAGGGGTGCGAGGCGGAACTGCGCCTCCCGGGCCCCTTCCAGGTCGCCGTCAAGGAATTTCTCGTAGATTTCCACCACGAGGGCCGGAACGATGTTCGCCGTGGCGGCGACGCAGCCGACGCCGCCGTACACGAGAGTCCCGAGGATCATGACATCCCTGCCGGCCATGACCCGGAATCCTTTCTTTCGGGTCCTGCGGATATACTCCGCGGTCAGGACCAGGTCGCCGCTGCTGTCCTTCACTCCCACGATGTTCGGCACGTCGGCCAGGCGTTCCACGAGGGACGCCGAAAGGTTGACCCGAATCCGGTCCGGGTTGTTGTAGAGAAGGACGGGCAGATCGGTCGATTCCGCGACCGCGAGGAAGTGGCGGTACAGCTCCTCGTCGCTGGGCGAGAGGAACATGGGGGGGAGGATGGTGATCGCCTGCGCCCCAAGCGATCCCGCCATCGCGGCCGTCCGGACGCACTCCCTGGTGGAGATGGCGCCGATGCCCACGTAGACCGGGACGCGGCCCGCGGCCTGGTCCAGGGTCAGAGCGGCGGCGCGGCGCTGCTCCTCGCGATCGAGGCCGAAGAACTCGCCGTTGCTTCCGAGCGAGAGGATTCCGTGGACCCCCCCGGAGATCACGTGATCGACCATCCTCCGCAACGCACCTTCATCCACCCGCTCGTCGCCGTCCACCGGGGTGATGATGGGGGGGATCACCCCACGGACAAAACCCGTCTCCATGGCCGTTCCCTTTCAGCGCACCAGGCAGGGACGCTTGTTGTCGAATTTCCAGCCCGGGATGAGGTACTGCATCGTCTTCGCGTCGTCGCGGGCGCCCAGCCCCGTCTCCATGTACAGCCGATGCGCCTTCTCGATCTGCTCCATGTCCAGTTCCACGCCGAGGCCTGGCCTGTCGGGGACGGAGACCTTCCCCCCGACGATCCGCAGCGGCTCCACGGTCAACCGCTGGCCGTCCTGCCAGATCCAGTGCGTGTCGATGGCCGCGATCTTCCCGGGGGCGGCGGCGGCCACGTGCGTGAACATGGCGAGGGAGATGTCGAAGTGGTTGTTGGAGTGGGAGCCCCAGGTCAGGCCCCATTCATGGCAGATCTGCGCGACACGGACCGACCCGTTCATGGTCCAGAAGTGGAGGTCCGCCAGCGGGATGTCGACCGAATTCAGCCGGATCGCGTGCCCCAACTGGCGCCAGTCGGTCGCAATCATGTTGGTGGCGGTCGGCAGGCCCGTCGCGCGACGGAACTCCGCCATCACCTCGCGCCCGGAGTAGCCGTTCTCCGCTCCGCAGGGATCTTCGGCATACGCCAGGACGTGCCGCAGGCCGCTGCAGAGGCGGACCGCCTCCTCCAGCGACCAGGCGCCGTTCGGATCGATGGTGATGCGCGCGTCCGGAAACCGTTCCGCCAGCGCCACGACCGCCTCGATTTCCTGGTCGCCGCGCAGCACGCCGCCCTTCAACTTGAAGTCGTTGAACCCGTAGCGGGCACGGGCCGCCTCGGCAAGCCGGACCACCGCCTCGGGCGTCAGGGCCTCTTCGTTCCGCAGGCGGAGCCAGTCGTCCTTCTCGCCGGGGGCGTCCGGATAAGGAAGATCCGTCTTGCGCCGGTCGCCGACGTAGAACAGGTACCCCAGCATCTCCACCGTTGAGCGCTGCCGCCCTTCCCCAAGCAACGCGGCGACGGGCACGCCGAGAAACTGCCCCAGCAGGTCGAGCAGCGCGGCTTCCACTGCGGTCACGGCATGGATCGCCGTGCGCAGGTCGAAGGTCTGGAGTCCGCGCCCACCGGCATCCCTGTCGGCGAAAGAGCCTCGCATGGTATTGAGAATGTCGTGATAGGTCCCGATCGGACGGCCCACGACCAGCCGCCGGGCATCTTCCAGCGTCCGACGGATCCGCTCGCCGCCGGGAACCTCGCCGATTCCCGTGTTGCCCGCGCTGTCTTCCAGGATGACGATGTTTCGCGTGAAAAACGGGCCGTGCGCCCCGCTGAGGTTGAGCAGCATGCTGTCCCGGCCGGCGACCGGGATGACCTGCATTCCGGTAACGACCGGTGCTCTGGAGGAAATCTCCTTGATCCCATCGGTGTTCAGGTATCGCTCCTCAACACCCGGCCGAATGTCCGATATCCAATGACCCGAACGAATAAATGATAGCGTTATCATTTACGGGTGTCAACATTTTTCCCCCGGCCGGAGCGGCAAAATCCGCTGCGCAGCATAAGCCTTTAAGTATCCTGTCCTGATCTGTGCTGCCGCTGGTTGACATGAAATTATGATATCGCTATCATCGTAGACGGGCGCATCGTGGATTCCATGCGACTCTTCGCGGAGGTTTTGCCATAAGGCGATCGACAGGCATCCTCACGCTCCGGGATGTGGCCAAACTGGCGGGAGTATCGCCGATCACCGTCTCGCGCGTGTTCAACCGGCCGGAAAAGGTGGCGACCGGCACGTTGGAGCATGTGCGCCGGGTGATCGAACGCACCGGGTATGTCCCGAATCTGGTGGCCGGAGGGCTTGCTTCCCGCAGAACCCGATTCGTGGCCGCGATCGTGCCTGCGATCTCGAACCAGATCTTCTCCGAGTCCATCCAGTCCCTGACCGATCGATTATGGGAAAGCGGCTACCAGGTGCTGCTCGGGACATCGGGTTACCCCATGTCCCGCGAGGAAAGCCTTCTCGCCGCCATTCTCAGCAGGCGCCCCGACGGCTTGTTCCTCACCGGCATTTCGCATTCCTTGAAAAGCCGTCGACGCCTTGCCGTGGCGAATATCCCGATCGTGGAAGTGTGGGACCTCACTCCAAGTCCGATCGACATGCTCGTCGGGTTCTCCCATGAGAAGGTCGGACAGGCGGTGGCCGAGTTCCTCGTCGGCAGGGGGCATCGGCGTTTCGGCGTGATAACGGCCGACGATGCGCGCGCGGAAGTGAGGCGAATGGGCTTTCTTTCGGTTCTCGGGGAAAAGCGGCTCGACGACGTGCAGACCGTCCCCGTGCCGGCGCCGTCCAATTTCCGGCTCGGCCGCGAAGGGCTCGCTCGCCTTCTTGAACTCGGATCCCTCCCGCGGGCGGTGTTCTGCAGTTCGGACACGCTTGCCCACGGGGTGCTGATCGAGGCGCAGGCGCGCGGTCTGTCCGTGCCGGGGGATCTGGCCATCGTCGGTTTCGCCGACCTGGACTTCGCGGCGCACACTTCCCCCCCGTTGTCGACGGTGCGGATCGACCGGCCCGCCATCGGCCGGCGCGCCGCGGAGTCCCTGCTGGGAAGAATCGAGGGCCGGCCCGTGGAACGGATCGTCGACATCGGGTTTCATGTGATGGAACGCGGGACGACCTGACGATGGGGGAACGGGCGTTCACCATCAAGGTCCATGATCGGGACAACGTCGCGATCGTCGTCAACACCGTTCCGCAAGGCCACAAGGTCGCGCTCGCCGACGTGGCCGAAGGCGCGCCGGTCGTGCGTTACGGAGAGGTGATCGGACGCGCGGCCAGGACGATCGCCCGCGGGAACTGGATCGACGAGTCCCTCGTTCTGCTGCCCGAGCCCCCCTCGCTCGACGATCTTCCGCTCGCGACGTCTCCGGCGCCGGAACCGCCGCCGCTCGACGGATACACTTTCGACGGCTTTCGCAACGAGGACGGCTCCGTCGGCACGAAGAACGTGCTGGGCATCACCACCACCAGCGTGCAATGCGTCGCCGGCGTCACGGACCTCCTGGTCCGCCGCATCAAGGAAGAGCTGTTGCCCCGCTATCCGAACGTCGATGACGTGGTCGCGCTGAACCACACCTACGGCTGCGGCGTCGCGATCAACGCCCCCGCCGCCGTCGTGCCGATCCGCACCCTGCAGAACCTCACGCGCAATCCGAATTTCGGCGGAGAGGTGATGATCATCGGCCTCGGCTGCGAAAAACTGGAGCCGGAGCGGCTCGTACCCGCGGAGAGGAACCGGACCGTCGCGGGGGAACCCCCGGATCCGCCTGTCCTGCGCCTCCAGGAGGAATCGTTCCACGGATTCGGGGAGATGGTCTCCGCCATGATGGAGATGGCGGAGAAGCGGCTGGCGAGGATGGATCGCCGGCGCCGGGAACCGTGTCCCGCCTCCGACCTGGTCGTCGGCGTGCAGTGCGGCGGCAGCGATGCGTTTTCGGGCGTCACGGCCAATCCCGCGGTGGGGTACGCGGCGGACCTCATCGTCGGGCGGGCGGCACCGTGCTGCTCTCGGAAGTGACGGAGGTCCGCGACGCGATCCACCTGCTCACCCCTCGCGCGCTCGACGAATCCGTCGGACGGGCATTGCTGCGCGAAATGGCCTGGTACGATCGCTACCTGGAGAGCGGCGGGGCGGACCGCAGCGCCAACCCGGCGCCGGGCAACAAGAAGGGTGGCCTGGCGAACGTGGTGGAGAAGGCGCTCGGCTCGATCGTCAAGTCCGGCAGCAGCCGGATCGTCGATGTGCTCGGACCCGGCGAGCGCGTGCGGCGGAAAGGCCTGGTCTTCGCGGCGACCCCGGCAAGCGACTTCGTCTGCGGCACGCTGCTGCAACTGGCGGCGGGCATGAACCTGCAGGTGTTCACGACCGGCCGGGGCACCCCCTATGGCCTGCAGATGGTCCCGGTGGTGAAGGTTTCAACCAATATGCCGCTTCGCGACCGCTGGGGAGACCTCATCGATCTCGACGCTGGACGCATAGCGACCGGCGAGGCGGGCATCGCCGACGTAGGCTGGGAGCTGTTCCGCCTGATTCTCGACGTCGCGAGCGGAAGAAAGCGGGTCGCCGCCGACCGGCTCGGGCTTCACAACTCCCTGGCCCTGTTCAACCCGGCCCCGGTGACGTGACGGGCGGGGGCGCCTCGCCTACGTGGTGGAACGGGTGAAGGTGAAGCCCCCTTTCGGGTCGACGTCGACCGTCACCCAGTCCCCTTCGCGGAACTCCCCCTCGAGGATGCGCATCGCGAGAGCGTCCTCGATTCGTTTCTGGAGGGCGCGCCGCAGGGGCCTGGCCCCGTAGGCGGGGTCGTAGCCGATCTCCGCGATCCGGGTCTTCGCCGCCGGGGTGAGGGCGATCGCGATCTTCCGTTCCGCGAGCCGGTCGTTCAGCTCCCGCACCATGATGTCCACGATCCGGGAGAGCTCCTCCTTCCCGAGGGAGTGGAACAGGACGATCTCGTCGAGACGGTTCAGGAACTCGGGCCGGAACTCGCGGCGAAGCTCCTCCATCACGCGCTCGCGGATCACCTCTTCCCCCTTTCCCGCGAGCTCCTGGATCCAACGGGAGCCCACGTTGGAGGTGAGGATGACCACGGCATTGCGGAAGTCCACGGTCCGTCCCTGCCCGTCGGTCAGACGCCCGTCCTCGAGAACCTGCAAAAGGATGTTGAAGACGTCGGGGTGCGCTCGTCACGGTGCGCAAGCGCGTCCTTCGCCTCCTCGAACGCCGCGGCTACGGGCCCGACGCCGAGGCAGCGCAGGACCCGCTCGTGGAGGAGTCACCCGTGCTGGCGGGCATCACGAGCGCGTCGGTGCTCGGCCAGGTGGCGGTCGGCCGTCGCGCCGGCGCGCGCGTCTGGCGTCTCGGATCGGAGCCCGACGCGCCGTGGATTGCCTCCACGGGCCCGCGCCAGGCCCACCTCGACGGCTTTGACCTCCACGCTGACCTGCGCGTGGCCGGTCACGACCGGAAGCGGCTCGAGCACCTCTGTCGATACCTGCTCCGGCCTCCCGTGGCTCAAGAGCGACTGCGGCTGCTGGCCGACGGGCGCGTGCTGGTGCAACTCAAGCGGGTGTGGGCCGACGGCACGAGTCATCTGCTCTTCGAGCCGCTCGAGTTCTTGGAGAAGCTGGCGGCGCTGACGCCACGCCCACGGATCAACCTGCTCCTGTACCACGGAGCGTTGGGCCCGCACGCTCGGTGGCGGAGCCGC
>Ga0209521_10005042_pt1 | contig 10477 bp, 8 predicted proteins | sample Rifsed19ft4_FD_184016 | JGI IMG/M metagenome (GOLD analysis project Ga0209521, IMG submission 184016) | Soil microbial communities from Rifle, Colorado, USA - sediment 19ft 4 (version 2) | ecosystem: Environmental > Terrestrial > Deep subsurface > Rock core/Sediment | place: Rifle, Colorado... | reverse complement strand
TCCTGAAAGTAAAACAAGTTCTGGCGGAATCGCGAATCAACTTCAAGACGGAATTGAGCGATTTTCTCCCCCGGTCATATAAGCCCATCGTAAGTAATTTTAAGAAGGCGCTTATGGCTGAACTTGAACATTACGGTTAAAACATAGCAAGATATCGATATCACAGGGGGCAGACCACGCTATCCTTTTGTCTCTGCAAAGAAGGACGAATCTAATGAACCCGAAGGGCAAAGTTCCACGCCTTTAGGCGTGGGTATCTACATATCCACACAGGCGGCCTGCGCCTGCTTGACACATCATGGATTACCATGTTAGTTTGTTGACGCTACACCTTTAAAAAAGGAGACTTAAAATGGGGAAAAAGATTCTTGTTGCAGAATCAGATAGTGCTGTTCAACAGGTAGTCTCATATTTTTTAGACCTGGAAGGTTATGAGGTAACAACCGCAGCAGATGGCATTGGTGCCTTAGAGGCTGTTGAGAAGTCATTACCAGAGGTCATCCTGTTATCTCCAGATCTCTCCGGCTTAAACGGTATAGAGGTCAGCAGGCTTATCAGAGAAAAGTCTCAATTCAAGGGTATACCAATCCTCTATATTATTGATAGTGAAGACTCCCTGCTAAAGATGGGGCAGGATATACCGCCTGGATACGGGGTTATTAACAAACCCATTGATCCGTCAAAGATGACCAATACTATAAAAGAGTATATTGATAAAGCAAAACAATCTCAGGAAGAGGAGGCTGGTGGGGTAAGTATTGAAGAGCTTCTGGGGTGGGAGGTCACAGAGGAATCCAAGGAGAAAGAGGCTGCGTCTCAGGAAGAGAAACCAGATATAAATGCGGTATTTACTGACCTGTTTGGGACCGCAGAGTCAGAACAGACATTCACTACCCCTAAGTTTGCAGAAGAATTGAGAGCAGCCACCATATATGAAGAAGTCCCAACAGAGCCGGAGAAAAAAGAGACTTTTCAGGATACAGAAGCTGTTGAGGCAGATTTAAAGAGCAGGATTACTGATGATATGATTAAGGATATTGTCAGCAGGATTTCCAGAGACATTATTGAAAGGGTTGTTTCGGATGTGGTCCCGAGGATTGCAGAGGAGGAGATAAAGAAGGAGATCGAGAGACTCAAGGGTGACAGCGGATGACAGAACTGAGCAAGGTATATGACCCGGGGGATACAGAGGAGAAATGGTATAAATTCTGGGAGGAAAAAGGATATTTTAAAGCCAATGCAAAGTCTGATGCCCCTGTATTTTCCATAGTAATCCCGCCGCCAAATATCACAGGTTCACTTCACATGGGCCATGCCCTTAACACAACGCTGCAGGATATCCTTGTCCGCTGGAAGAGGATGTCAGGCCATAATACCCTCTGGCTTCCTGGAACAGACCATGCCGGTATAGCGACTCAGAATGTGGTAGAGCGACAACTTACAACTGAAGGGAGCAGCAGGAAGGAATATGGCAGGAAGAGATTTGTTGAGAAGGTATGGGAGTGGCGTGAGCATTATGGCCGTACAATAATCTATCAGTTGAAAAGATTGGGCGCTTCCTGTGACTGGAGCAGGGAGCGTTTTACAATGGACGAAGGGATGTCAAGGGCAGTACGGGAGGTCTTTGTCAGGCTCTATGAAGAGGGGCTTATATATCAGGGTAATTACATCATCAACTGGTGTCCCAGGTGCATGACAGCATTGTCTGATCTTGAAGTGGAGCATGAAAATATCAAAGGTAAATTGTATTACCTTAAATATAAACTGACAGACGGCTCAGATATCCTCACGGTTGCTACCACACGGCCTGAGACAATACTTGGTGATACGGCAGTTGCTGTACATCCAGATGATAACAGGTACAACAGCTTTATTGGAAAGAGCGTATTTATTCCTGTAATTAACAGGGAGATACCTGTTATTGCAGATGAAGTGGTTGATATGGAGTTTGGAACCGGTGTGTTGAAGATTACACCTGCACATGACCCGTATGACTTTGAGGTGGGTAACAGGCACGGACTCCCTAAGTTAAAGGTAATGACTGATGACGGCAGGATGAATGAGGCTGCAGGTTCGTATAAGGGGATGGAGAGGTTCGAGTGCAGGAAGGCAATACTGAAAGACCTTTCTGACAGGGAAGAACTTGTGAAATTGGAAGATCATCTCCATGCAGTTGGCCACTGCTACAGGTGCAAGACTATCATAGAGCCTAATGTCTCAAGACAGTGGTTCGTAAAGACTAAACCCCTGGCTGAACCTGCTATTAAAGCAGTAGAAAGTGGTATGGTCTCCCTGATCCCGAAGGGTTGGGAGAACACATATTTTGACTGGATGTACAATATAAAGGACTGGTGTATCTCAAGACAGATCTGGTGGGGACACCAGATCCCTGCGTGGTATTGCAGCAATTGCAGCGGCATAACAGTAGATGTAACCGATCCTGCGTCATGCAGGCACTGCGGAAGCAGGGAAATCAGGCAGGACGAAGACGTCCTTGATACATGGTTTTCATCTGCCTTATGGCCATTCTCCACCCTCGGCTGGCCTGAAGAAACAGAAGACCTTAAGAGGTTCTATCCAACTTCTGTGCTTGTAACCGGATTTGATATCCTCTTTTTCTGGGTAGCGCGCATGATGATGATGGGACTGAAATTTATGAAGGGTGTCCCGTTTAATAATGTCTGCATTCATGCACTTGTTCGGGATGCAGAAGGCCAGAAGATGAGTAAATCAAAGGGTAATGTAATTGACCCGCTTGCTATAATGGACAAGTATGGCACGGATGCCCTGAGGTTCACCCTTGCCTCCATGTCTTCTCCCGGCCGTGATATAAAACTCTCAGAGGAGAGGATCGAAGGGTACAGGAATTTTGCCAATAAGATATGGAATGCTGCGAGATTTATAATGATGAAGGTGGATGACTCTGCTGCTCTTAATCCATCAATACTATCTCTTCCGGATAAATGGATATTGAGCCGCCTGAATAAGACAGCGGGTGAAGTTACAAAGATGTTGAACGAATATAGGTTTGATATGGCAGCCCATACTATTTATAGCTTTTTCTGGCATGAGTTTTGTGACTGGTACCTGGAATTTTCCAAACTTCAACTTGCAGAGGGTGGAAGCAGGAAGACTAATACTGCATCGGTACTGGTAAAGACAATGAATGATACTTTAAAATTACTCCATCCATTCATGCCATTTATAACAGAAGAGATCTGGCAGCATATCCACAAATCTTCTATAATGACAGAGTCATATCCGGTGGTTGATAATTCACTGATCGATAACAGTGCAGAGGGTGAAATGGACTCTGTTATGGAGGTGATAAAGGGTATCAGGAGCGTCAGGTCAGAACTTAATATATCACCGGCACAGGAGGTTGATGTCCATCTCAGGGTCTCTGAAGAAGGCTTTATAGAATTACTTAAAGATAATCTCGTGTATGTAAAAAGGCTGGCATGGGCAGGGAATATAGTTATGGGCGCTGATATCAAAAGGCCGGATATGTCTGCGACCGCTGTTTTAACAGGCGGTGAGATGTATATACCTCTGCAGGGGATAATTGATATAGAAAAGGAGAGGGGAATCTTAGAGAAGAGGCTTAAAGGAATAGATAATGAAATAACAAGGATTGAAATTAAACTCTCAAATAAAGCCTTTGTTGATAAAGCGCCTGAGGAGGTAGTTTTGAAAGAAAAAGAGAAATACAAAGAATTTATAGACCAGAAAGAGAGGATTAAGGCCAACCTGTCATGGCTTAAGAAATAAGGATGGGTAATGACCTGCCATTAACATATATCCGGTCTGTTATAAAAAATGCCTTATCCGAAGATATTGGTCCCGGTGATATCACAACATCCCTGCTTATCTCAGAAGATCAAATTGCTGAAGGATTTATCACAGCAGAAGAGGATGTAATTGCAGCAGGTATCCTGGTTGCTGAAGAGGTCTTTAAGACCCTTGACCCTGATGCAGTCTTTGAGACATTAGCAAGAGACGGAGAATCAATCAGTGCCGGCACTAAAATAATCAGGGTGCAAGGAAAGGCAAAGGCCCTTCTTACCGGAGAGAGGGTTGCCCTGAATTTCCTCCAGAGGCTGTCAGGCATTGCAACCTTATCCAGGAGATATGCAGAGGCTGTGAAAGGTCTGCCAGTCCGTATAGTTGATACGAGGAAGACTACACCCGGGCTCAGGGTAGTCGAAAAATATGCTGTCCGGGTAGGTGGATGCTGGAATCACAGGTTTGGACTATTTGACGGGATTTTGATAAAGGAAAATCATATTGCATTGACATCAGGTGTTGGAGTGGCTACAAATATTGTCAGGGATAAGTCGCCGCATACAATCAAGGTGGAGGTTGAGGTTAAGAATTTAGAAGAGGTCAGAGAGGCTGCTGAGGCAGGGGCAGATATTATCATGCTGGATAATATGGATATCCCGATGATGAGAGAGGCTGTAGGTATTATAAGAAATTATAAAGATAAAGAGATAATGATAGAGGCATCAGGGGGTATGGGCCTTGATAATGTAAGAAATGCAGCTTTGACTGGCGTAGATTTAATTTCTGTTGGTGCACTGACCCATTCTTCCTCATGGGTGAATATAAGCATGGATATATATCCGGTAAAGTCAAAAATAAAGAAATGAAACCCCCTGAATTAATAGATGATCTTATACTGAACATGTTTAAAGAGAGTAAGGGGGCGTTTGTCTCCGGTCAGACCATGAGTAATAAGATCAGGATATCAAGAACAGCAGTATGGAAGCATATAGAGGGCCTGAGACGGGAGGGATATGTTATTGTCAGCACTCCCTCCAGGGGATACAGCCTGGTAGTGGCGCCTGATAAGCTGTCAGCTTCAGAAATTAAAAGGGGGATAAATACAAAGACCATAGGGAGAGAGGTTCAGGTATTTAATGCTGTAGTGTCGACTAATGATATAGCTATGGAGATGGGTGCAAGAGGTATGCAGGAAGGACTGGTAATAGTCGCAGAGTCACAATCACATGGGAGAGGAAGGCTCGGACGAACATGGATCTCGCCGGGGAATGTTAATATTTATGCTTCAATCCTCTTCAGACCTGAGTTATCCCCTGTGTATGCGCCAACCCTTACCATGATGGCATCCCTGGCAACAGCTTCGGCTATTTCAAAGACAACCGGGCTTGAGGCGAAAATAAAATGGCCTAATGATATTTTGATAGGTTCGAAAAAGGTATCCGGTATCCTTACAGAGATGAATGCTGAGGAGGAGATGATAAATTATGTGGTCGTAGGGATAGGGATAAATGTTAATATGAGGGAGGGGGACTTACCTGATGGTCTCAGGATTCCAGCTACTTCTCTGATGGAGTGTATCGGGGAAAAGGTAGATAGGACTGCCCTTTTAAAGCAGCTCATAGAGACTATTGACTCAGACTATGATGGGCTTAAAAATAAGGGTATAATGTCAGTTGTGAAAAGGTGGCGGGAGAACTGTATTACCCTCAATAAAAAGGTAAAGGCGACCCTGCCGGGTGAGGTTATTACAGGCGTGGCAGAGGATGTTACACAGCAGGGCGGGCTTGTAATAAAGATGGCAGAGGGACATACAAAGGTTATATATGCAGGTGATATAACTATACTTGAATAGGGTTTGATAAAAATATATGCTTTTTGCCATAGATATAGGAAACACTAATATAGTATTCGGTATTTATGAGGATAAAAATATTATTGACTACTGGCGTATCAGCTCTGACCCTCATAAAACAGCGGATGAGTATGGTTTCTTATTTCTTGATTCGCTCAAATATGCCAATGTAGGGATGAAAGATATAGACAATGTTATTATTGCATCTGTTGTTCCCTCATTAACATCTGTATTTATCAGAATGGTTCAGAGATATCTTAAAACGACGCCAATCATTGTTGATGAGAATACAAAAACAGGGCTTAAGATATGTTATGATAATCCAGGGGATGTGGGTGCAGACAGGATTGTGAATGCAGTTGCAGCATATGCAGCTTATGGCGGTCCTGTTATAATAGTAGACTTTGGGACTGCGACAACATTCTGTGCCGTAAGTAAGGAGGCAGAATATCTCGGTGGTGTTATAGTGCCCGGGATTTTGATCTCGCTTGAGGCATTATCACAAAAGGCTGCAAAACTTCCAAAGGTGACACTTGAGCCGCCAAAGACAGTGATAGGGAGAAGTACTGTGTCAAGCATTCAATCAGGCATTATTTATGGTTATGCAGGGATGGTTGATGAGCTGGTGGAACGCATCAAAAAAGAGATGGATGGCGAGCCGTATATTATTGCAACCGGTGGTCTGGCTGAGATGATAGTACCGCAGACAAGGAATATAAAAGAGATAAACCCCATATTAACTTTAGAAGGTCTAAGGATTGTTTTTGAAATGAACAATAAATAGGGAGGTGAAGGATTTGGAGGAAAGGGAGGATAAAAAAGAAGAGGCTGAGACAAGTAGTGGTATGGTAGAAGAGGTATCACCGGCAGGGGAAGTTAGTATAGAGACATTGAAGGATGAATTAGGTAAAAAAGAGGCGGAGTGCAAGGAGTTGGGTGATAAATACCTGAGGGCCCTTGCTGAAATGGATAATTTCAGAAAGCGTGTTGCAAGGGAACAGTCTGAATCTGTAAAGTTTGCCAATGAAAAGATACTGTGTGATCTGCTTTCAGTGGTGGATAATATGGAGCGGGCAGTATTACACTCGCGTGAGAAAAAGGATTTTGACGTACTTATAGATGGATTAGAGCTGACAATGAAGGAGTTCAACAGTGTATTTGATAAATATGGTGTGAAATGTATAGAGTCTGTTGGCCAGCCGTTTGACCCAAACCGGCACCATGCAGTAGCAATAATAGAGTCAGAGTCCCATCAGGATAATACAATTGTTGAGGAATTCCGTAAAGGTTATGTATTGAATGACAGGATTTTGAGGCCTTCTCTTGTAAGTGTTTCAAAGAAAAAAGAGGAAACTGAAACAAAACAGGGATAGTCCCTTGAATTTAATATTTGCAGTGGTTATAAACTTTATGTCGTGTATCCAGAACTGAAGATTCAAATTATTATAAATAAAATGAGAGGAGGAGTAATATCATGGGAAAAGTTATAGGTATTGACCTGGGGACTACAAACTCCTGTGTTGCTGTAATGGAAGGCGGGGAGCCTGTGGTCATACCAAATTCAGAAGGGAGCAGGACAACCCCGTCAGTTGTGGCCTTTACGGATAAAGGTGAAAGACTGGTTGGTGCAATCGCAAAACGCCAGGCAATAACCAACCCTGAGAATACCATATTTTCAATAAAGAGACTTATTGGCCGCAAGTTTAACGCTCCGGAAGTCAGTGAAGCAAGGAAGAGGCTTCCGTACAGGATAGTTGAGGCGTCTAATGGAGATGCCCATGTGGATGTAAGGGGTAAGGCATACAGCCCCGCTGAGATATCTGCTATAATCCTGCAAAAAATGAAACAGACCGCAGAAGATTATCTTGGAGAGACTATAACAGAGGCAGTTATCACAGTCCCTGCCTACTTTGATGACAGCCAGAGACAGGCTACTAAAGATGCCGGCCGTATATCCGGACTTAGTGTGCTGAGGATCATCAATGAACCGACTGCTGCATCACTGGCATACGGCCTTGAGAGGAAAAAAGATGAAAGGATAGCTGTATATGACCTCGGCGGCGGTACATTTGATATCTCTGTCCTTGAGATCGGGGAGGGTGTTTTTGAGGTTAAGTCTACAAATGGAAATACGTATCTTGGCGGAGATGATTTTGATTTAAGGATCATCGACTGGATGGCAGATGAGTACAGGAAAGATCAGGGTATTGACCTTCGTAAAGACAAGATGGCCCTCCAGAGGTTGAAAGAGGCGGCTGAAAAGGCCAAGATAGAACTCTCTTCCTCAATGGAGACAGATATAAACCTCCCCTTTATTACTGCAGATGCATCAGGGCCAAAGCATATGACTATGAAGCTTTCAAGGGCCAAATTAGAGCAACTTACAGATGACCTTGTTGATGGTTCTATTCAACCATGTAAAAGGGCATTGTCAGATGCCGGTGTTGGAACAAATGATATTGATGAGATAGTCCTGGTGGGTGGTCAGACCAGGATGCCCAGGGTTCAGAAGGTTGTTCGTGATTTCTTCGGGAAGGAACCGCATAAAGGTGTAAATCCTGATGAAGTGGTTGCTGTTGGTGCAGCTATCCAGGCAGGTGTATTAAAGGGTGAGGTTAAAGATATATTGCTGCTGGACGTTACACCTCTGTCCCTTGGCATAGAGACATTAGGCGGAGTTTTTACAAAGCTTATTGAAAGGAATACCACAATCCCGAGCCGGAAGGGGCAGGTATTTTCTACGGCAGCAGACAGTCAGACTGCAGTTACAATCAAAGTCTATCAGGGTGAGAGGGAGATGGCAGGCGATAACAAACTCCTCGGCATGTTTGAGTTATTGGGCATTCCACCTGCTCCGAGAGGGATACCACAGATAGAGGTTACATTTGACATTGATGCCAATGGCATTGTCCATGTATCTGCAAAGGATAAGGCTACAAGCAAAGAACAATCAATAAGGATTACAGCATCAAGCGGGCTTTCAGAGGAAGAGATAAAGAAGATGGTTAAAGATGCAGAGGCCCATTCAGACGAAGATAAGAAAAAGAAACAGCTTGCTGAGGTAAGGAATGAGGCAGATAACATGGTCTATTCTGTGGAAAAGTCTCTGAGGGAGTTTGGTGACAAGGTCTCAGAGGATGAGAAGTCAAATATCCAGGCGGCTATTGATTCAACGAAAAAGGCAATGGAATCTGATAATCCCGATGCTATAAAGAACGCGATACAGGAGTTAAGCACTGTTTCACACAAACTCGCGGAAGAGATGTATAAAAAGGCAAGCGCCCAGACCGGTGAGACAGGGGGTGGTGGTCCTGGTGCTGCTGGTACAGGTGAAAAGGAAGAGAAGCCACGTGAAGATGTTGTGGATGCAGACTTTGAAGAGGTTGATAAAGATAAGAAATAGGGATCAGGGGTCTTTTTAAAGTGGCTGATAAACGGGATTATTATGAGATATTAGGCGTTGGTCGTGATGCCACAGATGACGATTTAAAAAAGTCCTACCGTAAGCTTGCCCTGAAGTACCATCCGGATAAAAATCCTGGGAACAAAGCGGCTGAAGAGCATTTCAAGGAGGTTAACGAGGCTTATGAAGTCTTAAGTGATCCTGAGAAGCGGAGAAGGTATGACCACTATGGACATCAGGGGGTGGGTGCAAGTGGATATGGTGGATTTGAAGGCTTTGGAGGTTTTGGAGCAGGGGGCTTCGGAGATATATTTGAAGATATATTTGAGGACTTCTTCGGGGCTGGTACAAGGAGGGGTAGACGGACTGAAAAGGGTTCTGATCTAAGGTATAATCTTGAGATATCGTTTGAAGAGGCTGCTTTTGGCTTAGAGACAAAGATAAATATACCGAGGATGGAGACATGTTCCGGTTGTAATGGCACCGGGGCAAAATCCTCAACAAAACTTTCTGTATGCCCTACATGCAAAGGTAATGGCCAGATAAGGTTTCAACAGGGATTCTTCACACTGAGCAGGACCTGCACCCATTGCAATGGGGAAGGGCGTATTGTTACTGACCCATGTGATAAGTGCCACGGGAAAAAGAGGGTCAGGAAAGAGCGCACCTTATCATTAAAGGTCCCTCCTGGTGTTGAGACAGGTACACGTCTAAGGCTTACCGGAGAAGGTGAGGCAGGTATTAACGGAGGCCCTTCCGGAGACCTCTATGTAGTGATTACAGTCAGGGATCATCCCTTCTTTGTCAGGGAAGGGAATGACATAATCTGCAATATACCTGTAAGCTTTGTTAAGGCTATCCTCGGAGGGAAGATTGAAGTCCCGACGCTGACAGGTAAGATGTCAGTTACAATTCAACCTGGCACTCAACCTGGCAGTATGTTGAGGATTAAGGGTAAAGGCATAGCTGATATCAAGGGCTACGGCCTTGGGGACCAAATAATAAAGATCAACGTTGAGATCCCAAAGAAACTCACCCCAGGACAGAAAGAGCTCCTCGAGGAGTATGCTAAGACCTCTGGAGAAGATGTCGGCCCCGGTAGTAGTGGTTTCTTTGATAAAGTAAAGAACATGTTTGAGTAATAACCTGAATCCCTCCTTTATAAAAAGGAGTTTCAGGAATAATTTAGAACCTTGCCTAATTTCTTCATAAAAAATAGTTTAAGGGGTTTTCAAATAAATAGGGCAGAGCAAATATAGATTAATACTCCGCTTTTTCAAAATCTTCCCTCCACAAATTTCTTCCACTTTAAAGCATAGCGCAAAAAATAATTGCTTCAGCGCCAATCGTTATAAACGCAGCAGCAATTGCTGAAGGAAAAGCGTCTATTCCATGTGTTGTAGCTATTTTTCCTCTTACCACAGTGTCTATTCCTA
>Ga0209521_10005035_pt1 | contig 10488 bp, 10 predicted proteins | sample Rifsed19ft4_FD_184016 | JGI IMG/M metagenome (GOLD analysis project Ga0209521, IMG submission 184016) | Soil microbial communities from Rifle, Colorado, USA - sediment 19ft 4 (version 2) | ecosystem: Environmental > Terrestrial > Deep subsurface > Rock core/Sediment | place: Rifle, Colorado... | reverse complement strand
GACATAATTCGGATGCTCGGTACGATGCGCCCATCGCGTAGAGCGTCCTAAAAATCTCTTTTTCGTAACGTTTCTAACTAGTTGTAGGCCTCCCCTTCGTCGTAACAGGCGGACCCGCTCACGAACGATCGTCCTCTTCATCCGATCGATCAACGCATGGATCTATTACTCCAGATCCACCTCAACTTGGGAACATCCGTCACTTCGACCTACCCCTCAGGCTTAACGCTGTCAAGAAGCTCCACGTGCGCTGCAAACTGACGCGCGACCTGTCGAAAGTCGTATTTCGCAATTTCTGTTGCATCGGGCGAAGATAGCATTGAACCGTCGAGTATCCGGCGGAACAGCCGCTCGATCTCTGCATCGTCGGCGACGTCACAGACGAGCCCGCCAGTGGTTGTAACCACGCGCGCGCTGCTTCCTCGTAAGGGCGTCAGTGCGATAATGGGGGTTCCAGACCCTAGATAGTCGACGAGCTTGGAGGGAAGGAAGACGCTCTCCCTGGTTCGGGTCAGCGGTGCGTCGACTAGAAGCAACGCGTCGTAGTCGGTCATGAGTTGGAGGGATCGCCGGTAGGGAACCACGGGCCGGATCCGCACGACCTCCTCCAAGCCCTCGTCGCGAACGAAACGCTCGCTATCTGAGGGAAAGCCGCCGTGGCAATCGATGCGTAGTCGCCCAATCAGGCTCTCATGCCGATGAATGCGGGCCAGTGCTCTGAGGAACGGGTCCGGGGAACGCGGGCCATAGAAATGGCCTGTGTGAAGCAGACTGAACGGTTTGCCGGTTCCTTGGCGTGAGGTCTTTCCGCGACTGTACCAGTCCGGGACGAACGCATGGGGCAGGACACCGCTCTTGCCGCGGATGTGATCAGGATAGTCTTCGGTACAGAGTTGAAGCATCTCTTGCGACGTGTACAGCAAGCGGTCCGCTTTGTCCAACACTTTGCCCTCCAACGACTGGTGGTATCTCGCAATGCGGCGGTTAACGAACTCGACATATGGACCCTTGATCCACGGGTCACTGAAATACGCGATCCACGGTAGTCCCGTGCGTTGCTTGAGATCTAGCCCTATCAAATGGTTCGCATGCGGCTGACTACACGTGAGAATGAGGTCGTAGTTGTCGAGAGTGAGTTTCCGAAGACGAGCCTTTGCCGTAAAAATCCACATACGTTTTCGTGGTTCGAACAGTCGATAGAAGGGCGGTAGTTGACCTACGGTTCTCTTCATCGCGCGGACCAGAATGTGATTGTCGGGTGACCAAACCCGATGCCTGACGAGGTCATCAGGCACTAGGCCCTCCAGGTCTGAATCGGTCAGATTTTCACCGGGTGGCAGAAAGGAATCGGGTTCGATTTCCAATGTTTCCACCTCCATGCCCAACTCTCGCAGTCCGAGGATCAGTTTCAGGTAGCACATGACAGCGGGGAGGAGCAGCGGCGGAAAGCAGTAGATGACTGCGAGGATCTTCACTTTGCGCGGTCCAGAAACGCCCGGATGTGCCCCACAATGCGCTGACTCGACCGACCGTCGCCATAGGGGTTGTCGCGAGCAATCATGCCGGCGTACTCGTCAGAGGACCTGAGCAGGCGGTCTATCTGCTCGCGGATCCGGTCCCGATTCGTACCGACGAGGCGCGCGATCCCGGCCTGCACCCCTTCCGGTCTTTCAGTAATATGGCGCAACACAAGGACCGGTTTTTTCAAGCTTGGCGCTTCTTCTTGTACACCCCCAGAGTCGCTCACGATCAGATAGGCTTCTTTCATCAGCTGAACGAACTGTACGTAGGGGACGGGGTCGATGAGCAGAATGCGTTCACGGTCCCGTAGAATCGAATCTACCGCGACCCGGACGTTCGGGTTCGGGTGAACAGGGAAGACAATCCCGATCTGCGGGTGCGCATCGATCACGTCGACTAGGGCGCGGCAGATATCCTGAAGCGGCGCACCAAAGCTTTCCCGTCGATGGGCGGTCACGAGGATCATCCTCCGGTGCGAATCAATAAAAGCCCGGACCGGTGGAGGAAGGCTGCATAAGGTTTGAGGGTGAACGGCGATCTCTCGGACCGCGTCGACCACGGTGTTGCCGCATACGTGTATCGAGCGCGGATCGGCGCCTTCCTTGAGCAGGTTGTCTCGGGCCCCTTCGGTTGGCGCAAAGTGAAGGTCTGCAAGGACTCCCGCCAGCCTCCGATTTATCTCCTCCGGGAACGGCGAGTACTTCGATGCCGTTCGCAGTCCAGCTTCGATGTGGCCGAAGGGGATGCGGTTGTAATAGCAAGCGAGGGCTGCCGTCATCACGGTCGTCGTGTCACCTTGGGCGAGAGCGATCGCGGGGCGTTCCTTTCTCAGGATCGCATCGATTCCTGTCAAGCATTTGGCGGTTACGTCCGAGAGCTGCTGGTCCTGAGTCATCACGTTAAGATCATCATCCGGCTCGATCTCGAACACCCTAAAAACCTCATCTAGCAGCTCGCGATGCTGGCCAGTGGCTAGGATCATGACCCTGAATGCTCCGGATTCGCGAAGTCTCCGGATGACAGGCCCCATTTTTATGGCCTCGGGCCGCGTTCCGACGATGGCCAGGACCTTGTGCAAAAACATCACCCCTTGAATCGGGGAATCAGCGCCCCCTCTGCGTGCAGAAGCGCGTCCAGGAAAAACTTGGTAGCCCAGTTTGGTAAACGGTACCGGCAATAGGCTCCACTCACGGGATAAGATCCTCGGATACCTCCACGCAGCTCATCACGGCGCGATGCGACATCGTGAGTGGACTTGAGGAACTCCAGCGCCCGAGTTGCGGCGTCTCGGTAGCTTCCGTCTCCGGTTACGCGCGCAAGGCGCGACCACAGGACCGAGGTCTGCGCCACGCCGGTCAAGCATACCCAACGCACCGCAGGATCCCACGTTTGCGTAAAGCGACCGGCCATACGACCTCGGTCACCGACGCAGCCGCACAGGGCAAGTGCCGTTCGCTCGGCCGCTTCAATGAATCTCGGCTCATCCAGCAGGACACCCGCTTCCAGTTGCCCACGTGCAGTGTAAGCAATGGTGTGAAGTAGCGGTCGCGTATTGTCGTCTAGGCAGTTATACGAGAACCAACCGTCGCGATGTTCTTGAGTGAGACTCCAGTTTATGAAGTAGCGGGCAGCTTCCTCGAATCGATCGATTTCGGCCACGCGGCCGAGTTCAGCGAGCGCCCAAGCGGTACGAGCGTTGTAGGTGAGTCCCGTCGTCGAGGCCATCCATTGTCGCCAACATCCGTCCTTGTCCATCGTTGAAATTAGCCAATCACCCGCGCGCAACGCTGCGTCGAGGAATCGCCGCTCTCCAAACGCTTCGAACGCGGCCACCCAGCCGAAGATGACCTGGCCGGTATCGAACACAACAGGGTCGCCTGTGTCCAGCGACGGAATAGCTCCCTGGGGCAGTTGGACTTCGATTTCCCAAGCGGCCATCTCGAGGGCCCGTCGTCTGGGTTCTGGCTCGTCAAGCAAATCCGCAAGGTTGAGAAGAGTCGGTATGATGTATCCGGTTGTTTCTGGATACGACGGCATCCAGCCCCGATCGAGGACGTAGCTGTGGCTCACGCCACGATCCTTGCCGGTGTCTTGCGCGCGGTAGATCCATTCCAACGCTTCACGAACATGCACTCCAGTTGCAGAAGGTGGTGTGGGGCGCATCACTAGGTCCTTGACGAGTTCGAGCAGGCGTTCGACCACCATGTTCAGGTCTCCGCTACCTTCATCGAGACGGAGTGCCGCAGATAGGCGTCGCCGCCAAAACCCTTCTTGAACTCATAGAGCCCATGTTGAGGACCTTTTCCCTTTGCTTGATAAGTTGTTACGGTCGGCGGACAGGAACGAAATCAACCCGATTTTGGTCCGGTTTGGGTAACCATTACCTAATTTAATTAATTGATTTATATCTCCCCTCTCATTTTTATCACGCGGGCAGGCACACCAAATGCGATCGCCCCTTCGGGGATGTCTTTGGTTACCACACTACCTGCCCCCACAACAGCGCCTTTTCCTATCCTCACGCCGTCCAGGACTGTAACGCCGACGCCGAGCCACGCTTCATCCTCAATGATGATGTCTCCCTTCGATTCCAGGGGCTGCTGTCTTATTGGCTTATCTGGTGCAACGCCATGGTTGTAGGGATAGAGGACGCAATTCGGCGCAAGCCCGACTCCCTTTCCGAGGATTATAGAACCCTTGAATGCGGACAAGATGCAACGATGTTGGAGACGGCACCCCGGTCCAATTGTCACTGCACCCCCTGCCCCCGTCTGAATGATCACGTCGCTATGAACCTGCACCCAATCGCCAAGTTGCACGGGACCACTGTCTTGCATTTCAAATATCAGGGCCCGATCATCGATAAACAAATGGTGTCCGAAGGCTATTTTTGAGTGATGTATCTGAGCTCTCGGCGAGATGTATCCTTTCCTGCTCAAGTCTCTAAGGTACATACGTCCGATATATGGCGGTACGGTCCATGTTGCGAACCAGGTGGCAATTTTCCCAAATTGTCCAAAGCCCGCGAAGAGCATCCAAAAGCGCGCCCAAATTTTCTCAATGATATTCACTGCGCATAACCTTTAGAGGATTTCTTTATCCCGCTAGGCGAAGATCGCCCCGCGCCCTTTTCCAAGGGCATCTCCATCATGCGGGTTTCATCATGGGACGTATCATAAGGTCCGTAACCTCTGCGGTGCGCGGCAATGCCAAAGCCGCCAAGACCATTGCCGCTACCTCTTCGGGCTGGAGAAGGCGCCCGGGAGAATACGCCTTCCCCTCCGACCGGTGGACAGCCTCCTGCATCGGAGAGGCGGTGCGTCCCGGATAGACACTTAAGACCCGCACCCCCTTTTCATTCACCTCCGCCCTCAGGCTATCCGCTATCGCCTTGAGTGCGTGCTTGGTAGCGGCATATTGGCTTACATTGGCACCGGCGTTCAGGCCGGCTGACGAATTGATGAAGACCACCTGCCCTTCCCGTGCGATTAGCATAGACAGCAATTGTTGGGTCAGAGCATACGGGGCGAGCACATTTGTTCGAAACTGGCGTTCGAAATTATCAAGGGAAGCGGAGGAAAAAGGTTCAGTATGGATCAACCCCGCACTGTGGACAAGGATGTCGACCCCTCCGTAGTCCTGCTCCAAGATCTCCGCCAAACGCCGGAGATCGTTCTCCGAAGTTATGTCTCCTTGGAAACATCGCATCTTATCCGTTTTATCCGCCGCTGCACTAATCGCTACATCCTCCAATCTTCCCCTAGAGCGCCCCACGAGAACGACGGCCGCTCCTTTCTCGGCGAGCCCCAAGGCGATGGCCCGTCCTATCCCTGTACCTGCGCCCGTCACCACGGCAACCGGATTCTTCACGAAACCGTCCTTCAAGGGGATCCACCTGCTCGCGTATCCAAGAGGCCATGGCTCACAAGAAGATCCGCAGCCTCCTGGAGATTCTCGAACTTCATCCCCGATCGTTCCGCGATGTCCAGCAATGTGTGATCCCCGTCCGAACCATTCAGAACCCAAAGCATGGCGAGTTGACGGGTAGCGGCATCCGCGCTGCCCCCTATGGCTGCGTACAGCCCCCGTTTCCCAAGTTGAGGTTCGCACTTGGGCGACCGGTTGACGTACCTCCGGTTGTTCTCGAGCACATGGATTACCCGAAGATAATTCATGAAGGAATCCTCCAGAGACTCCGTCTCCACGAATTCCAGGTTATCTGCCGAGGTGTGATATTCGGGATACTTTCCGTGAGGAGTCCGCATCAGGCACCCCACCGGAAGGTTGAAGCCGGGGGAGCAATACTGGCGTTCATCGTAGCCATAAGGGAAGAAGTCTACGATTTGGTACTCCTTGCCCGATGTTCTCAAAACATGTGCCGCCACACGATCGATCTCCGCGTTCCCCCGGCGGGACTTTTTATACGTCGATGCCCCCGAATCTCCTACGCATGCAGCCACCAGACCATGACTGATCCGTTCGGTTTTTCCCTCATTGACACAGAGCCACGCGATGGACCCGATCGTGCCCGGAATGAACAGAAAGCGATATGTGTACCTCAAAGGAACGGTACGAAGGTGACTTGCGAGAAATGCGAGCAGAGCAACCCCTGATAAATTATCGTTGCACAAGGAAGGATGGCAAACGTGACAGGAAAGGAGGATTTCTTCCGTCGTATCGCCTTCGATCACCGATTCGCCATAGGTTAAATGTCCCGGTTCGAGGGTTGAATCGATACACACCTCGTACTCCTCATCCGGCATTGCCGACAACTGGTTCTGGCTGAGACAAAACCCCCATCGTTCCTGATAATAGGAGGTCCTATACGGAATCCAGTCCGGGTGTTCCGGGAGGGTGTAGATGTGTTTTTTCAACTCCTCAAGGGACATTCTCGCCCGCACCGGCACGCTGTAGCTCATCACGTGGAGGTTGGACCGCCGGAAGTCGACGACACGATCCCCCCTGGAATTCTTGATGTACGCGTCCTTGATGTTCCACTCCTTCGGGATGGTCCAGTCGAAAACCTGCGTTCCCGTGGGAACCTCATGGATTTCCAGTGGGATCTGGCTTCCCACCATCCGCAGCGTTTCGCGGACACCGTCCCCGGTGATGCTGCGGCAGATCGGAAAAAGGTCCGCGATGAAACGATGCATCTCCTCCCCGATCCCCGTTTTCGGGAGAGGCTCGAGAAGTCTCTTCCTTTCCATGGTCAGGCGTGTCGCTTTCCTAGCCCTCGAAATCCGGGTAGTTCCGGTCTCGCTCGGAGATCACCGTAACCTCGGCGGGCCATCGGATTCCGAAGGCCGGATCGTTCCAACGCACCCCCTTGGCGGACTCGGCATCGTAAAAAGCGGACATCTGGTAAAAGACCTCCGTGCGATCCTCCAGGGAAATGAAGCCGTGAGCGAATCCCTCCGGGATGTAGAACATGTTCCGGTTTTCCGCGGAAAGAACCTCCCCGTGGTGTCGGAGGTAGGTCGGGGAGTTCTTCCGAAGGTCGACGATCACGTCGTAGATCGATCCCATCGTGCATCGGACCAGTTTGGCCTCCTCGTGGGGGGCCGACTGGTAATGCATCCCCCGAAGGGTCCCTTTCGATGCATTGAAAGAAACGTTGCACTGCGCAAGAGCGGTGCCCAGCCCGTGGGCTTCGAATACTTTGCGGCACCAAACCCTGGCGAAGAATCCCCTTTCATCCTCCAGTCTCTCGGGCTTGATCAGGTATGCCCCCTTCAGGATCGTTTCCTCAAATATCATGGAAAGACTTCCACCTCCGGTATCAGAACAGCGAATCTTCCTCCCCACTCCCGGATATGGTCCATCTGCCCCATTATCTCATCCTTCAGGTTCCAGGGGAGGATGAGGAGGTAGTCCGGACAGGTCTCGCGCACTTTTTCAGGCGACAGGATCGGGATTTGGGATCCCGGAAGAAAGCATCCTTGCTTGTGCGGATTCCGGTCCACGGTGTATTCGATGAAATCGGTCCGAATCCCGCAGTAATTCAGCAAGGTGTTCCCCTTCGCCGGGGCCCCGTACCCTGCGATGGTCTTCCCCTCTCGCTTCAACCGGATCAGGAATTCCAGGATGTCCCGTTTCTTCTCCTTAACCCGGGAACCGTAGGACCGGTAAAAACCCAAGTCTTTCAACCCGTACGCCCGCTCCCGATTCATGAGGTCCTTCACTTTCGCGCTCACGGGCTTTGAGGGATCCTCGGCGTTCCGGGCGTAGATCCGGAGGGAACCCCCGTGGGTCGGCAATTCCTCGACGTCGAAGAGGACAAGACCTTGGTTTGCAAACACCTTTTCCACCGTGATCAGGGAGAAGTACGAAAAGTGTTCGTGATAGATCGTGTCGAACTGGTTTTCATCGATCAGCCGCATCAGGTGCGGGAACTCCATCGTGATGATTCCCGAGGGTGCGAGGACGGTCTTCATCCCTGACACGAAGTCGTTGAGGCCGGGCACGTGGGCAAGCACATTGTTTCCGATCAGCAGATCCGCCTTCTTTCCCTCATTGACCAACCGATTCGCCAAGTCGGCCCCGAAAAACTCGACAAGCGTGGGAATCCCCGCTTTTCGGGCTGCTTCCGCCACGTTCTTTGCCGGTTCGATGCCCAGGACATTGATCCCACGTTCCCGGAAGTACCGGAGGAGGTACCCGTCGTTGCTGGCAATTTCTATAACGAGATCCTTGGTTCCCACCGGGTACCGATCCAGCATCATTTCCGTGTAGTCCCTGGCGTGTGCGAGCCAGCTATCCGAGTATGACGAGAAATAGGCGTACTCCCCGAAGATGTTTTCGGGGGACTCGTACGCGGGCAGTTGAACCAGAAAGCAACTCCCGCAAACATATGCCTTGAGCGGGTAAAAGGGCTCCATATTATTCAACTGCTCCTCGGTGAGGTACGAGTTCGCCAGCGGGGATGCCCCCAGATCGACAAAGGTGTGCTCCAGGAGCGAACCGCAGAATCTGCAGGAGAGGGCATTTCTCAATTGGACCTATACTCCCTTGTACACGGTTTTTTTCCCGACCCACTCGAGTCGGTCGGTGACCAGCCCGCTTTCCTGCAGTTCCGAAAGGGCTTTGAGACGCATGAACCGCGAATTCCTAAAGTTCGGGTCCCGGAAGCTCATCGCCTCCAGCCCCTCCTTAAGCCCTCCGATCGTTTCACGGAGGCTTACCTGAGGCTGGTGCTCGGGAGCAAGTCTGCGGAAAAGGCCGAAATCGACCTTGTACGAACGCTTGTCGGGCTGGGCATCCTTGTTGATCGAGATGGAAGTCCCCGGGAGCACCTCTCCCACGACCTCGGCCAGCTCTTTTACCTGGTAGTTCCACCCGTCGCAACCGACGTTGACGGCCAGGAAATCTCCGCCGTTGAAGCTTCCCCTGTCGATCGCCCAGTCGATGGCACGCGCCATGTCGTTGACATTGATCAAGGGTCTCCACGGGGTCCCATCGCTTAGTATTGTGATCGCCCCGCTTGCCACCGCCCCGGCGACGAAATCGTTTAAAACCAGGTCCAGCCGAAGCCTCTCGCTCATCCCGCAGGCGGTTGAGAACCGGAGGCTGGTCACAAGGAAGTCTTGGCCGGCGAGGGGCCCGATCTCTTCTTCCGCCAGCACTTTGGATTTCGCGTAGGCCGTGAGCGGGTTTAAGGGAGATTGTTCGTTGCGCGATTCCCCTTCTGCAAATCCGTAGATGCTGCAGCTGGAAGCGTACACGAAAGATTTCACTCCAGCATGTTTCGCCTTCTTGGCGAGGTCCACGCTTGCCTTGTGGTTGATTTCATAGGTCACGTCCTCGAATTTCCGCCCCATCGGGTCGTTCGATATCGCGGCAAGGTGCACGATGGCATCGATTCCTTCCAGATGGCGGGAATCGACATTCCGAACGTCCATGAAGAGCTGAATGTCCGTCCGACATTCGGGTAAGTGAGCGGCACCGGTAAGGCAGTGGGCGAAGAATCCGATGTCCAAGCCGATTAGCGTCGCATTTGGATACGAGGACCGGAGCTGCCGAACTACCGAAGGTCCCACATATCCCATGTTCCCCGTTACGAGGATCTTCATATCTTCTCCTGTTTGTTCGATTGGTCCCGCAGAATCACCAAATCTTCCAGGGTGCTTTCCCGTCCTCCCACAATTTCTCGAGGATATTCTTTTCTTTCAAGGTGTCCATGCAGGACCAGAATCCCCGGTGCCTGTACCCCATCAATTGCCCGTCTCGGGAAAGCATCTCCAGGGGATCACGTTCCCATATGGTGCCGTCTCCCCGGATGTACTCCAGAACCTTCCGTTCCAGGACGAAAAAGCCGCCGTTGATCCACCCCTGGTCCGCCTCCGGCTTCTCGTTGAACATGGAAACCACATTGTCGTCGAGCACGATCCGGCCGAACCGTCCCGGGGGCAGGACCGTCGTCACCGTGGCCAGTTTCCCGTGGGAACGGTGGAATTCGAGAAGGTCTCGGATTTTCACGTCGCAGAGCCCGTCTCCGTAGGTCAGCATGAAGGTCCGGTCCTCCCCCAGCCACTGCTCCAGGCGCTTGATCCTTCCCCCCGTTTGAGTATGCAATCCCGTGTCGATGATGTGGACTTTCCAGTCCGGCTGTTTCCCGTCGTATACAACGGTCTTCCCGTTGGACAGGTTGATGGAGATGTCGTTGTTCAATGCGTAGAAGTTGAGGAAATAGTTTTTGATGTATTCGGACTTGTACCCGGCGGCGATGATGAACTCCTTCATTCCCTGGGTACCATAGACGTTCATGATGTGCCAGAGAATGGGCTTCCCCCCGATCTCGATCATCGGCTTGGGCATCAGATGGCTCTCCTCGCTGATGCGCGTCCCGAATCCGCCTGCAAGAATGACGGTCTTCATCAACCATCCCCCCGATGTCGTCGTCTTAACGTACGAATCCGCTCAATTCGGTAATGTATTCCAGTTAGATTTCTCAAGGAAATCGGCCTTAAT
>Ga0209521_10005032_pt1 | contig 10493 bp, 8 predicted proteins | sample Rifsed19ft4_FD_184016 | JGI IMG/M metagenome (GOLD analysis project Ga0209521, IMG submission 184016) | Soil microbial communities from Rifle, Colorado, USA - sediment 19ft 4 (version 2) | ecosystem: Environmental > Terrestrial > Deep subsurface > Rock core/Sediment | place: Rifle, Colorado... | reverse complement strand
TAACGTCCCCGTTCGAAGCGTCACGCGGGCACCCCCTCCGGGGCAATGACGCGGCCGACCGCACAAGTGAACGGCGCGGCGCGTCGATGCGCTCGCAGGGTCAAGACTAGGCAGGTCGCCAGCATCCCCGCTCCGGCGATCCTGTGGATGACCGGAAGCGCTAATCCAGTCAGCGCCCCATGGGGCAATTCGAAAGACGTGAAACGCCCCACATACAATCCCAGACCCAGGAGGAGTTGAAGGAGCAACAGGCTGCAGAGCACGATCACAGGGCGCACGAGCGTCCCGTCATCTCGATCATGTCTCAAGATCCGTGCTGCAAGCATGGACACATGAATGGTCACAAGGACAGCGAACAGTAGATGGGCATTCAGCAAAAGACCGGCGTGTGTCAGAATCGCTCCGACAATGATCTGTAGAGCAATCAAGCCGGTCGTGAGGAGGGAGAGACGTTTCAGGCGGCCGGCCTCCGCGCCGGGGATCTGTTCCGGTTCCTGTTTCCAGCCCTGGGAGGTGAACAGCGCCACACTCACCGTGAGGGCAAAAAAGGCCTGCGCGAGGCAACCATGGATGATGGCGATCGTCGTTCCGTCGGAAATTAGGATCACCCGAAGACCACCCAATACTCCCTGGACGATCACCGCCATGACGGCGGCACCCCCCAACCACCGAAGCCATCGCCGCGGCTCTGTGATCCAGATCCACACGGCCAACGTCACGGTCAGGATACCGACAACCGAACCGATCAGGCGATGACTGTGTTCGTAGAAGATGCCTCCAACCATCCTCGACCATGGGTACAAGAACATGCTGTACCCAAAGGTCGTCGGCCAATCCGGCACCGCCAGCGCTGAGCCGGTATTGGTCACCAGACCCCCAACAAACATAAGCACGAGGGTGACGCTCGCGGTCAGAAGCGCGAGGCGATGCAGCCAGGCGCTGGCTGTTCCCTGGCGGGGGATGCAGGCGTGACGCTGATCCGGCATGCTTCCGCTCCTAATGCGCTGTCGCCACGCGCTGCGGCGTGAGCTGCCGATCCTGGGGCAGGTAGTCTTCGGTGACCTCGGGCGAGCTATATTCATAGGGGCCGCGATAGACGACGGGAATCGCGTCGAAGTTGCCGTGCGGGGGCGGCGACGGGGCCACCCACTCGAGCGTGTTCGCCTCCCAGGGATTCCGCTCGGCCTTCTTCCCGGCGAACAGGCTCCAGAAGAAATTGATTACGAAGGGGATCTGCGCGAGCCCGAGCGCAATCGCGCTCCAGGTGATGAACACATTGATCGGCTGCAGGGGCTGCAGGAACTCGTACTGCATCGGGTTGTAGATCCGCCTCATCATCCCGCCTACGCCAAGGATGTGCATGGGGACAAAGGCGCAGTTGTACGCGATGAACGTCGCGAAGAAGTGGATCTTCCCCAGCGGCTCGTTCATCATCCGACCGAACATCTTCGGGAACCAGTAGTAGATAGCGGCGAAGAGGCCGAAGACGCTGCCGCCGAAGACGACGTAATGGATGTGGGCAACGATGAAATACGTGTCATGGATGAAGATATCGACAGGGGTCGAGGCCATGAAGATGCCGCTCAGACCCCCGATGACAAACATGGAGACGAAGGCCAGCGCGTTCAGCATCGGCGTCGTGAACCTGATCGAGCCGCCCCATAGTGTCCCGAGCCAGTTGAACGTTTTGATCGCCGATGGCACCGCGATCACCATCGTCGTCACCATGAAGCTAAACCCGAGCGTCGGGCTCATCCCGCTTTGAAACATGTGATGGCCCCAAACAATCCAGCTCAGGAACGCGATCCCGATCATGGAGAAGGCCATCGCCCGATATCCGAAGATCGGCTTGCGGGAGAAGACGGACAGGATGTCGGAGGCGATCCCCATGGCCGGGAGGATCAGGATGTACACTTCCGGATGGCCAAAGAACCAGAAAAGGTGCTGCCACAGAAGCGGCTCCCCTCCCCCCTCAGGAAGAAAGAAGCTCGTCCCGGCCATACGATCCAGCAGCAGCATGGCCAACGCTGAGGTCAACACCGGGAGCGCCAGTAACAGCAGGATGGCGACAATGAAGAGGGACCAGATGACGAGCGGCAGACGGAAGAAGGTCATGCCGGGCGCCCGCATGTTGATGATCGTTGTAATGTAGTTGATCGAGCCCATCAGGGACGAGAGACCGAGGATGATGAGGCTGATACACCAGAGGTTCTGCCCCCAGTCCACGCCGGTATACTGCGTCACGGCGGTGAGAGGAGCATATGAGGTCCAGCCACCGGCCGCATGGCCGCCGGGCACAAAGAAGCCGGCCAACATGACCACGCCGGCCACCGCGCCGACCCAGAACGAGAGCATGTTGAGCACGGGAAAGGCCATGTCCCGCGTGCCGATCATGAGCGGGATCAGAAAATTTCCGAAGCAGCCCACCAAAATCGGCATGACCACGAAGAAGATCATGATCGTGGCATGCATGGTGAAGAGCGTGTTATAGAAGGCCGGGTTCATATACCCGTCGGTCATGAATGGCTCGGGGATCCACCGTGTCCCCGGCACCTGGGTCTCCGGCCAGGCGAGTTGCCAGCGGATCATGAGCGCCATGAGGCCGCCCAGGATCATCATGAATAGACCCAGGAATAGGAACTGCCTGGCGATCATCTTATGATCAGTCGAAAAGACATAGGTGCGCCAAAACCCTAGTTCCTCGTGATGCACATGCGCTACGTGAGCTGCTGTCCCTGCCGTCGTCGTGGACTCGCTCATGAATCGTCTCCTCGTCTATTCAGCACTCAGCTATCAGCCGTCAGCCCTCAGCAGCAGCGAGAAGCGGAACACCTGGCCCCCGTACCTTCCTGATGGCTGATCGCTGATAGCCGATCGCTCATCCTTTAGGAGGATGGCCACTGCTCCTTCACCCATTTGTCGTAGTCATCGGCGGTGTGAACGGTCAAATGACCGAGCATGCCGGAGTGGCCGAATCCACAGAGTTCGGCGCAGGGGAGTTCGTACCGGCCCGGCTTGGTCGCCTCGAACCAGGCCTGGATCTCCCGTCCCGGGACGGCGTCCTGCTTCAGGCGTAGGTTCGGAAGAAAGAAGCTGTGGATGACATCCTTTGCCTTGAGGGTGACCCGAACGACCTTGCCCACCGGCACGTGCAGCTCGTTATCCACCTGTAGGTCATCCGCTGTTCCGATCTTTCCGTCGGGCCCGGGGTACAGGATCTCCCAGTTGAACTGTTTGGCGGTCACCTGGACGTGAACATCCGAGGGCGGCACACGGCCTTTGATATGTCCCCATGACGCCTGGCTCATGAACGACAGGACGACGAGGATGATGGCCGGCACAATCGTCCAGATGATCTCGAGGGTGGTGTTACCGTGCACATACGTCGCCCGGCGCCCCTCACGCTGCCGGTAGAGGACAAGGAAGACCACCATGGTGCCCGAGACCAAAAGGAAACTCACGCCTGTGATGTAGTAGATGATGTAAAAGAGACGGTCGATATCCTTCCCATAGGTCGATACGTTCTCCGGAAGCCAACCCATCATGGAGAGTTGTCCTTTCTTGCTTCCCTGCGATAGCGGTTTGAGGACGAAAGGCCGGCTCTGGCCGGCCTTCATCGTTCTCGCGGGATGCGGATCCTTGAGCCGACAGAGGGGATGCCAACACGCCTCAGCCGTACTTCCTCTTGCCGTAAACCCAAGGGAGTCTAGCTGAGGCGTGAGGTGAAGTCAACCCCCAAAATGATCCGCCTAAGAGCCATAGCTGGTTTCGACAGCCCACAGACCAGAGAAAAGGGCTGTTGTCCGTCAACGGTGAACCATTAACCGTGAACCCAGCCTTCTGGGAGCTCCTACTTCTTGGCGAGTTCGATGCTGAGCTTGGTCTCCTCCTTCGCCTTGACAGTGACAGTCTTCTCCGACTTGCCCAGCGTCTCCTGCCAGATCTCGACCTTGTACGTTCCGGCCGGCACATCCTTGAGCGAGAACGCCCCCTTCTCGTCGGTGACCGCAACGTATGGGTGATCGGAGACAACAATCCATCCGCTCATCCAGGCGTGCGCATCACAGGTCACCTTGATGACCTCAGGCTTCGCGAACTTCTCGATCAACTCCTTCTTGAACTTCGGCTGTGCCTTATTGATCGACGGGTTCAGTTTGCTATAGGTGTGGATGTTGTGAAGAATCCCATCGCTGTTGAGGATCTTCAGATCGCCGCCGGCCGGCATCACCACCACATGCGGCGTGTAGATGCAGCCCCTTTGGTCCAACTCGGTCGTGGCGGTTGCCCACTTCTTCCCTTTCTTGATGTCGATCAGACGCACGACCGCATTCTGAATCCCCTTGTCGGAGCCGACCACGAGATCCCAGCCCAGGTGCTTCTCCTTCCCGCAGACCTCCTTGTCCTTGGTCACATCGAGCGCTTTTCTCGCGGGCGGCGCCCCGGCGAATTTGACTGTGCCGGAGATCGTCCCCCCATCCTTGACCTCCCCCCCGTCGTAGGCTTGGGCCAGAGCTGCAGCCCCAAAGATCAGACCTGCCGTCACCGCTACTGCCGCCATTTCTCGTGTCTTTCCCATGGTTAACGTTGCCTCCTTTCGAGGGTCTGTCCCTCTAGAATGATCTACGCCTTTACCGGAATCGAGGATACGTGTTACCGCTCACCCAGGTGCATCAGGTAATCAGTGATAGCCTGGATCTGTCGGTCCTCCTTGCCGCCGAGGACATTGTCCGGACCGCCCGGATAGTAGCTCGGCATCTTGGTCCCAGGCTCGACCTTCTGCGGGTCCTTCAGCCACTTGGCGATCCAGACCGGTCGCAAGCGGCGCTTGGCCAGGCTCAAATCCGGCGCCCACCCCTCCGGCGGGCCCTCGGGCTTTTTATCGCCCTGCTGGTGGCAACTGAAGCAGTCAAAATAGTCCTTCGACATCAACAGGCGACCCGCCCTCATATGCTCCGTGAGCGGCTCGTGTAGCGAGATGTACTCATAGGGAACCCGCTGCTTGCCCATGGCCGCGAAATACCTCGTCAAGGTCGTGGCGTCCTCGATGCCGAGGCCGAAGGTCGGCATCCGGACCTCAAGCCAGGGCCTGAGCGGCGTCGGTCGCCCCAGGAATTGGTAGAGCCAGGTGGCCTGGACCTTCTCGCCCTCATGCAACCCTCCAACCTCGAGGGGCGGCGGGATCTTGGTCCTGTCGGGGTAGAAGGCGGCAATCGCGCCGCCCTGACCCTCGATGACGTGACAGCCGTTGCAGTTATAGCGCTTCACAAGGCCCCTTCCATTCTGGATGGCAAGCTCCTCGTCAGAAAGCTTCCGCTCGAACTGGGCCTGCGGTCGCTGGGTGCTCAAGCTCTTCAGGAAGACGCGTAGCGTCTTGGCCTGTTCATCGGTGAAGCCGAAATTCGGCATCAACTGCTCGACACGCTCGGTGGCATAGATCTGCGGATTTTTCAGTTTCCAGAAGGTGAAGTCCTCCCAGGTCTGTTTGACCTGGACCGCCTCGCCGAAAAACAGCTCAACCAGCCGCTTGTGGCCATAGTTGCTGAGATCCGGCGCGATCTTCTCGGCCGTCTCAAACCCCTTGATGTCGTGACATCCGAAGCAGCCCCGTTTTCTGATGAGACGCTCCCCCGCCGCGATCCGCTCGGTCTTCTTCACCTCCTGATCCAGGCCCGCGATCGGCCGTCTTTGCCCCAGCGTCATCAGGAAGGCGGTCACGGCCCTGGCTTCGTCGTCAGAGAGGCGCAGACTTGGCATTCGCGTCGTCGGCCCGAAGTGCTTTGGATTCTTCACCCAGGAGAAGAGCCACTCTGCATTCACCTTGCCGGCGATCTTCGAGAGGTCGGGCGCGAAGTCCTGATTCTCTGGCGTGGGCGGCGGCGCCGTCAGCCTCGCCCTCACGGGTTGTGAGGCCTGCTCTCCGTTCACCGCGACGGCTGCCCCCTTCTCGCTCTCCAACGCCTGTGCGCCGGAGTTGACCGGGGATACGGCGGACGGCGCCTCCGAAGGCTGGCCCTTCGGTTCGATGCCGGCGATCCGGTGGCAGCCGAGGCAGCCGACCTTGCTCACGATCTCCCTTCCCCGCTCGACGGAACCGCCGGCCTTGAACGCGCCCCGTAATTCCGGCATCGGCTGAGAAGCGCTAAGCAGATAGGCGGCGATGTTCAGGACGTCCTCATCAGAATGCCCGAAATTGGGCATCTTCGTCTTCGGCAGATACCCCTTCGGCTCTTTGATCCAGCGAAATAGCCAGCTCGGATCGACCTTGTTGGCGATTCGGGTGAGGTCCGGCCCCACCCTTGGGAGCTTTTCGAATCCCGGCAGGTTGTGACAGCCAAAGCACCCGAGTTCTTCCACCATCTGCCTGCCCTGCGAATAGACGGGCGCCAGCGGGAGCTCCCTCTCCTCGACATGGCATGTGCGACAGGAGACCTGGACGAAGCTACCCCGGAGCAGCGGACGCTCCCAGTGCTTCACGTCACCATGTGCGGAATCAACCTCTAGCGCTGGGCCCTGGCCCTGATGGCACGATACGCAGCCGAAACGAGTGATGAGATGCTTTCCGTGCAGCACCTCCCGGTGCGGATGCGTGCGGAACGGCTGTTTCATCTGCTCGAATCCAGGCCGATCGATCCCAAGATGGCAGGTGGTGCACCGATCAACGGTCAGGATCGGCTCCTTGAACTCGTTGATCGCGAGGCCCTCCACCACAACCTGTTTCACCTCAGGGGAGCGGCCCTTGATCGAGGCCAGCCGCCGCTCTAAGGCGGTGACCGGGGCGACCAGTTCGTCGATCTTGGCCTGGATCTTCTCAACCTCGGCCCGGAACCGCTTCACCTCCGCCCGAGCTTCATCCTCCTTTGCGCTGAGCGCCTCCACCTTTGGCGTAATCTCATGCAACTGCTTCTCTAGAATGGCTACCTTGGCCTTGGGTCCCTGTGTATCTTTCTTTTCATAGATCGCGTGCTCCACCCAGTACAATGCCTCGTCCAGCTCGCTCTTGATAAATTGGCCCCTCATGCTCACGTCGGCGTACTCGGCCTCCCGTGCTGCGAGGAGCTTCTGCGCCTTGGCGTATTCGGGTCCGGCCAAGCGCGCCTGCGCCGCCTGTACATCCCCCTGGAGTTTCGCGCGGGCAGCTCGGGCCTCAGGGCTGTCGAGCTTAGACCTCTCCGCGGCCAGTTCCTGCGAGACCCGCTGATACTCCAGGCGATTGAACTCGGCCTGGTACTCTTTCCAGGGACGACGTGTTGCTTCTTCGTCCCAGACCGCCCAGCCGGTGACCACGACAAACATCATGCTGGAGACGAAGAACACAATTCGCAGAGACCGTTCTTCGGCTAACTTCGTGCCGCGCTGTCGCCCCCACCACCGCACCGAACCACCTCTGCTGAGAGTGTCAGATATTGAACCAGGGTGTCACCCAGACGTATTTGATGTTGAAGGCCAGACGGAGGAAGACCTTGAGGGGGAGGCTCATCATCATCAGGAAGAGCGCGGCAACGATCCCGTAGCGCACCGGGCCCAACTGACGGATGGTCTCGTTCGTGTCCCGCTTCCAGTAATAGAAGATGACCGCCGTGCTCAAGTAGAGCACAATCAGTACGAACCCGATGACCTCGGCGCCGAAGATCGTGGGGTTCCCCAACCACTTGAACGGCCCCCAGGCGGCGAGATCGACGTTCACCAACGCAATGACCATATGGGGGTCCCAGGTCTCCCATGGCCAAAACAGATTCCAGCCGGGGCCGCGGAAGAACACGCCGGTGATGATCAACGACACCCAGAGGAAAATGAAGCCAAAGAGATAGGTGGCGATGGCGAATGGCCGTTCCTTAAAGGTGTAGTAGCCGTTCCCCTTCGGGTTGATATCGATGTACGGGATGACCATCAGTCCCACGATGATCAGGCTGGGCAGGACCACCCCGGCGAACCATGGATCGAAATAGACCAGCATCTCCTGAAGGCCGAGGAAATACCAGGGGGCCTTACTGGGGTTCGGGGTTTGTGTGGGATTGGCCGGCTCCTCGAGGGGCGCATCGATCGTGATCGACCAAACGGTCAGGATCACCCCCACGATGACGGTGCAGATGAATTCACTGCGGACGAGATAGGGCCAAACATGGACCCGGTCAGCGACCGCCGGTTTGGTGGCTGCGGCCGGTTGAGCCAACGGCTTGGCCGCTGCCGCGCCCTCTTTTGCCTCAGCCATTGCTATCGCTCAGCCCTTTCACGCACACACGCCTCATCTCAGGGAGACCTCCCCGCGCAAGGCACCGCCTTCTTGGTTCGCCCGGGGCGCACCTACATGGGGCCCGAGATCCCCCCGTCTTTCCTGATCCTCCAGAAATGGACGATCATCAGGAGGCTGGCCAGGATCGGAAGGAAAATACAGTGAAGGACGTAGAACCTGAGAAGGGTGGGAGGTCCGACGAGCGTCCCTCCCAGAAGGAAGGCCCTGGCATCGTAACGAGGGGTGACCCCGACCACCTGAGCAAAGGGTCCTTCGCTCCCCAGGAGCGGGGTGGCTCGGGCCATATTCGTGCCGACCGTCACGGCCCAGATGGAGAGCTGGTCCCATGGCAGGAGGTAGCCGGTAAAACTCAACAACAGCGTGATGGTCAGCAAGATCACCCCAACAACCCAATTAAACTCCCTCGGGGGCTTGTACGAGCCCGTCATAAAGACACGAAACATATGAAGCCACACGGTAATCACCATGCCATGCGCGGCCCATCGATGCATGTTGCGGACGATCATACCGAACGGGACATCGAATTCCAGGTACTTCATATCGGCGAAGGCATACTCGGCCACCGGGCGGTAATAGAACATCAGGATCACGCCCGTGATGACGGTGCTCAAAAACATCAAAAAGGTGATGCCCCCCATGCACCAGGTGAAGCGGATCTTGATGGCGTGGCGCCGGATCTTGGGTGGGTGAAGGTGAAGCCAGACGTTGGCCATGATCTGGAGCACCCGGTTACGAGGGGTGTCCAGATAATCGTGACGGAACATCGACCGCCACAACTGCGATTCCACGACCTTCTGCTTGAGCTCTTTCAGGCGAGCCATCTGCGAGTCTGCCCCTTTCGCGCTACGCCTTCAGCTTGAGAAACGCCTCTGGCTTGGTCCAATCCCCCTTTTCGTAAAGGAACAGAACGCTCTTGTCGATCACAAGCTGCCCGTCATCGGCCAGGGCGATCTTGACCCGCTCGAGTGACCGCGGCGCCGGACCCTCGAAATTGATCCCGGTTCTCCGGAAACCGCTCCCGTGGCAGGGACACTTGAACTTATTTTCCGTGTTCAGCCAGTACGGCGTGCATCCGAGGTGCGTGCATACAGCGAGGATCGCGTAAAATCCGTCTGGCTCGTGCACGATCCAGACGCGCTGCTCCTGTTTCCAACGTTCGCTGACCGTTCCAACCGGATACTCTTCCGGCAAACCCGCCTTGAAGGTGGGCAACGGCTCGAAGAGCACCCTGGGGAACATAAAGCGCCCGAACGCCAATCCGCCGGCGGCAAGGGCCGCCAGTATCCCTCCCCACCCGGCCAACGAGAAGAAATCTCGCCGAGACCAGATGGTCGCCTCGCCCTCCTCGGCCTCGACGATCAGACGTTCCGTCTGACCGCTCTTGGCAATCAGCTCATCGGCCATCGTGCCCCTATGCGAGTGACGTCAGGTTTTCTCTTAGCAACGATCCAACGTTCAGCTTTATAGTATAGCGCTCTATACCTGTCAAGGTCAAAAAGGCGATATGAAAAAGATTCCTCGCCGAAAGGGCCCGCTCCATGTGACGTTGTAGCGCGGAGCAACTCGTCATCGAGCCTTCCTCAGCGAAACTGCAAGATCGTTCTGGAGCTCCCCCGCCGCAGAACGCGCAATCCGTCGTCGGTAGGCTCTCAGATGAAATCGGCCATCAGGCTTCGGCGCGTGTCTCCGTCGATCTTCGTCTGCCTCTTATAGCCGGGATGATCGACAACCAGTTCGATCGGCTCCCGCCAATCGAGAAAGGCGTCACGCGCGGAATCTGAGAAGGGGAACTTCACGAAATGAACCGCGCTGATCTTCTCCTCATTGCTTCGACCGCCTTCGAAGATCCCCGGGACCTGGAACCGCTCCCCGATCTGAAGGGCAACGGTGGAGCCCTGATCGATCCCTTTCAAGCGATCCAGCACCTCCCGGATCCGCCCCGGTTCATCGACCTCGATAAACATGGTGGCGCTCAGCTCGCGCTCTCCAGGCATCAGGTCGTTGTAGGTCTCGATCTCTTCGAGGATCTTCTCCTCCTTCACCATCCGCTCCGTGCGGATCATTTCCTGAATTTGAAAGAGGACGGTGTCGCGGTTTTCGAACAGGAACGTGAGACGGTCACCCACCGGCACACGGCGCCAGCGTTTTAGGCCGATCAACCGTTGGCGCATCTCATCCCGGACCTTTTCGTACTGGACCAAGTCCCTCACATCATCTCTTAGAATCTTTTGCATCAGGCCTC
>Ga0209521_10005031_pt1 | contig 10494 bp, 11 predicted proteins | sample Rifsed19ft4_FD_184016 | JGI IMG/M metagenome (GOLD analysis project Ga0209521, IMG submission 184016) | Soil microbial communities from Rifle, Colorado, USA - sediment 19ft 4 (version 2) | ecosystem: Environmental > Terrestrial > Deep subsurface > Rock core/Sediment | place: Rifle, Colorado... | reverse complement strand
CTGAATTGCAGTGAGAATCAGTTGAAATCTCTTCCTTCTGACCTTGGACTTTTACAATCATTGGAAGAGTTTTATTGCAACTACAATCAACTTGATTCTCTTCCTTTTTCTCTTGGAAATCTTTCCAATCTAAAGAATTTTTTGTGTATCAACAACCATCTTTCTTCTTTTCCATTTTCTCTTTGTCATCTTTCTCCAAAGCTCAACATCTCGTATTTCGACAATCCTCTTCTTCCTGAAATCCCTTCTGATTGGAAAACTCTTTTAATTTATTTGAAAGAGAAAGCGGTGGAAGAGGTTCAAAATAAATATTTGAAATCCGCCGCAAAAAGACGTTAAAAAAATAAAATTTCAGAAATAGTTTATCCTTATTAAATTGTTGTTCAGAGGAGTACAAAAAGGCTGGGTATAAAGACAACCTGGGAGGTTTTCAATTTGTAAATGTATAATTTACAAATTATTTAATGGTCTAATAATGGAATCTTTTAAAAACTATATATTATCTTTTAATTTGAATGATATTTATTTGTTAACCAAATATTATAACATTGATGTTCCTTTTAGTGATATCCCACAGGTTCTTTTAAATATGTTTAGCCATAAAATTTCTGCACAAATGGACGATTGTGTGAAACAAAATGTAACAAAACTACGCTCTGGATCCTATAAAAGTATGGCAATGAAAGGAAATGACAAACAATTGATAGGCTATACAATGAGTAAAGGAAAATACACTGATGAAAACATTAATTGCTGGTTGGTTGATATTCCCTATTATTTTGTTTCAGGAGAAACCGTTGATGAGTGTAAAAGATATTATTTTGTTCATGAAAATACAATTGTTTATACGGATGATAAAGAGGGAGAATTATATACCTTTTTAAAGGATACTGAACAGAGAGATATTTATCTAATATCAAATAAAAATTGTAGAAATTTATTCATGGTAATGAATCCATATTATCCATTTATAAATACACAATTTAGAATGAACGGCGCTCCATTATATACCCCAAAGAGGGTATATGAATATTTATGGAGTATATCCATTAAAAAGAATAGTTTTTGCTCCAATTTTCGTGTTAATTTATTTAATAAAATTGAAACAATCCCTTTTCACATTATAAAATCAACGTGTGTTCCACATAAATTATCACAGGAATTTGAAATTCCAAAAAAATATATAGATATCGCAAAATCAATTAATTACAAAGAGTATTGTGAATTCAATGGGCAATATCCTCAGTATAAAAAATCTGTTATAAATTTTACCCCTGAATTAACCTTTGATTTTCCCCAAAAAAAATATAAACCGCCCAAATTCGGAGAGATTAAAAATATACATTGGGGTCAGGTTAAATTGCTCTTGTCAGAGATTGAATTTTTGTCTGATATTACAAATAGACCACTTTTAGTTGTTTATGCTGGTGCAGCCGGAGGACAACATATTCCAATATTATCATCCTTATTTCCGGATATATTATTTATTTTATATGATCCAAGCAAATTTGATATTAAACCAACGCCAAATATTGTGATCAGAAATGAATTATTTCTGGATAGCAATGCCAAACTATATAAACATTTTTCCGCAGTATTTATTTCTGATATCAGAATTGTTAAGAGTGGAAAAGTGGAGGAACAACAAATAATAATAGATAACAAATGGCAGATGGACTGGGTGAAAATAATGGATCCATTAAAGAGTATTCTAAAATTCAGAACACCATGGCTGTCGGACCCTGATCATATTATCTCCCTTTATGGAAAACAACAATTTCAGGCCTTTGCACCTGCCCATTCCAGTGAAATAAGACTAATCTCTCAACGGCCATACGTTGAGAAAAAATATATGAATAAAACACATGACGACCAAATGTATTATTTTAATAATGAATATAGAAATAAAAATTTTCACAGAGAAGACTGTTTTTTTGGAGTAAATTATGACACATTGAGAACGGCAAATATTTTAAAGAAATACATTGAAAATGTTTCAAAGTTTACATTTGAGTTTTCTGTTAATATTATCATTATGGCATTGATATTATATATCGAAAATAAACTCGGGAAATATAAAATTAGTAAGCTGCTAATAGGCCAAATAAACGCACAGGATATTGCGGGGGATATCACGGGGGATATCACGGGGGATATCAGGGGGGATATCACGGGGGATATCCCCCGTTAGCCCCCTTACGCTATATTCACGTTAGCTGGTACCGTTCCAAGCCAGTAAACGGGGATATCACGGGGGATATCCCCCGTAAGCCCCCTTACGCTATATTCACGTTAGCCGATACCGTTCCAAGCCAGTTTATGGGTATAGCCCATTACGTTATAATCACGTTAGTTGGTACCGTTCCGTGCCAGTAATTACGGGGTATAGCCCATTACGTTATATTCACGTTAGCCGGTACCGTTCCAAGCCAGTAATTACTGGGTATAACCCCGTAATATGGGTAACGGCTTACGGGGATATCCCCCGTACATAGAATGAGCCAGTTCGAGTTGGTGTTGCCTTAAATTGTCCACCAGGAATATTCAATAGGCCAGGTGAATTCACTGTGTATTTTATAATGTTTCCATTTTGGTCTATGCGATATTCCTCTCTGAATTGATACCATGCGTTTTTGGGGGGTTGATATGGCCAAGTGTTATATATTGGATTAAATGATGATGGGGTATTTGTAATGGTATTTCCGTCGTTTAGATACATTATAAAATAACAATAAAATTTAAATATTTTAAATTAAATAATAATGTATAAATGCGAAAATATCGGATTAGACATTGATTTTTATATTAGACTGAATCAGGCTCCTATTAGTGTAATACTTGAAATGTTAAAGACAAAGGAAGAATACACAAAGATATCAGATATTAGGCAAAAGATATTCAAAATAGCCCTGAAATCAGCCTATATTATGATTAAACGGCCGTTGACAAAAGAAGGAATAAATGAAAAACAATTTTACGACAAAATAACGCAAGACATGTTAAATGGCTTGGTGCCCTTTTTTTTCCAAATGCTTTACATGAATTTTGTTATTGAAAATAAACAATATATGGTCTTTAATATACCTGATATTTCATTTGATTCCCTTATAAATTCTGCAAATCGCGCTCTATTTACGACACAATGGTGGAAAACTTTTCTTTATCAAGTATCCAGAGCCATCAAATATTTAGAAGAAGAAAAGATTATGCACAACTTTTTGGGCATCACCGCAATAAATTTTTATGTATATCCAAGGACGCCTGATGATATTGGGATTATGATAGGCTCTTTTCAACGTTCTCCTTTTTTTACAAAAGGAAAGGATTTAGAGTATTTCAGAAATTCCTTTATTAATTCAATAATTAAAAATACCTTACCAAATAGGCTTTTAGACCTATTAAATGAGAGTAGAACAGGGGAGGAATTATTTGAGAAAATAAAATTGATTAATATTTAAATAATTTCAGTGTTTCAATATGAGTATTGAAACACTATACAATGTTGTTTCCACTGTTTATGTTATGATGAATGACAGGGGGTATGAGGCTCAACCCAAATTGGATAAAAAGGCTTTTATCGATAAATTCAAGGATATATATTCTAATGAAAAGGAAATGGTATTCAAAAAGATTGATGAATTGGTGCTTGTATTTAAAAGGGATAATAAAAAGATAATTGTTTACTTTCATCCTTTGTCGATAAAGCTGTGTCAAAATGATATGAAATACATTGTAAAATATTTTAATGATAACAAAGGGGATGAATTAATACTCATTTCCAACAGCCAACTCTCTCCAAAGGTTTTAACTATTTTAGATATGCTTGGAAAAAAGAGCCAATATTTTAATGAAAGAGAATTGTATTTAAAGTATGTTGACCATCAATTGGTCCCAAAACACAGCAAGGTTGATGAGAAGACTAAAAAAAAACTGGATAAAGAGTTTAATACGAAAATGTTTCCCCTCATTTATGTTACTGACCCGGTATGCAAATATTTTGACTTTCAAGTGGGAGATATTCTAAAGATTGAAAGGCCAAGATCAGATGGGAATTTTGACCTTTGTTTCAGGCTCGTTGCATATCCTTTGCATGAAAAACCAGATAAAAAATGATAATTTATTTATTTAAATAAATAAATAAATGGATCCAGAGAGAACGTATAGTCTTGAAATATACGATCACATAAAAAAACAAAGAGAAAAGGAAAAACTATGTTCAAATAAAAAAAAAATTGGTAAGGGAGCGGCGGGAAATGCCTATATTGCGGATATTAAAATAGGAGACCATATATATAATGTTATTCTAAAAAGACAGGAACTATGCAGTTATAGTATAAATGAACTGGAAGCTCTCCGCCATTTGCGAAGGCAAATGTTGGCCTCAAAATTGCCAAATTATTATCTTTTCATGTATGGGGATTATATTCATAAAAAATACAGTTATTTTATACTTGAAAAAATAGATATTAAATTAGAAGACTATTTGACTGATTATAATATTTTCACGGAAACCTATTTTTCTGTGTTTTTTCAGATTGCACGTGCAATCTCTTTTTTAGAGAATGAAGAGTTTAACCACGGAGATTTATGGATTGAAAACGTGATGTTAAATTGGAAGGATGGACAGGATGAAAAGCCAATTGAAGAAAGGGAATTTGACATTAAACTCATTGATTATGATGCAGCCTGTAAAAACAATTCGAAAATAAACTGCCCCAACAGAGGGGGTTCAGTGCGTAAAAGAATAAGATTTCTTTTAGGCTATGATCTGAATAGATTTTACGACGCACTTTTATACACCTATAATGACTATATGAAGAAAAAATTAGAATACAAGATCAAAAATATTTCCAGACGCCATGCAGAAATTGACGAAGATACACCGAGCGATATAGAGTATGATAGAATAAACATCGTATATCCCACTAATATTGTAAATTTTATGAACTCTCTTCCCCTTATTAGTATTGATAAATTGCGTGACCATGCGGAAATGTCAGGAGAGAACATTATGACAAAAATTATTGAAACCGCAAAGGAATTAAATATTGAAATAGCTTAATTATCCTTATTCGCATAAAAGATAAAATAAAATGTGATAAAGAATAATACTGTTTTAATACATAGTCTTATCAACCAACTCTTTGAAATGGGAGAAATCATTTCAAACAGGTTATCAACATATGGAATGGACAGAAGAATAAATATCGTCGTTGCATAAAATACCGGCTTTATCTTGCTATATTCCTCTCCACTATGAATGTCCAAAATATTATGCAAAACCTCTAATTCACTTGCGTCAGCCTTTTTATCATCAGAATCGGACAAATCACTGACCGATTCAACTTGTTTTTTTCGTTTTCCCATTAATTTAAATTTATACTTTAAAATATTTGTTTAAATTAATGAATTGTTCTCAAAAATATAGACTCTCCTATCCAGAAAAAAATATCGTTTGGATGAACCCCAATCCCGATAAATGTTTTACTCAACGAATTAAAGAATGTAATCAAATCTCTCAGTTTACCCCTACACCCTGCTCCCAATGTAAATCAACCTTTATGCCATGGGATAAACCTGACCCCCAAGAATGTATTAAAAAATGCCAGGGTATTGACGTAAATAAGGTTGATGCCTGTTTATACGCCAGAACCTTATACAAAAAACGGCTCTGTAATGGGCAATTGATGGAACCATCGGTCGCTTCTTATACAAATATTGCTTTTGATAATGGCAATCGTGCAACAAGCACTCTGACCAGCAAATATAGGAATCCTCCTCCACCTCCTGAATATGGATATAAAGGCAGTGCAGCCTATAACCCAGTTGAATGGATCTGTGGGAAATCATACTTTTTCTAATTACGACGGGGGATACGGGGGATATCCCCCGTAAGCCCCCTTACACATGAGGGAGCCATAATAATATAACAAAGACATATATATATATATATATATACAACTACCGGGAAATATTACAGGGATATGGTGTAATGGGGCTTACCGGGGATATCCCGTGGTGTAAGGGGGGCTTACGGGGGATATCCCCCGTAGTGTAAGGGGGCTTACCGGGGATATCCCGTGGTGTAAGGGGCTTACGGGGGATATCCCCCGTAGTGTAAGGGGGCTTACGGGGGATATCCCCCGTATCCCCCGTATCCCGTATTTTAAACATTGGCTTTTTCAATAAACTTTTTATTAATTCGCAAGTATATATTGACCCCATTGCACATAGAAATTGATCAACACTTCCATCTATACTTTGTAAATAACCCACTATATTCTCCTTTGGATTTGCGAGAATTTCTCGCACATCATCAGTTTCAATATTAAACAACTCCCTTACCTTACTATATTTTAACACTGCTGTATCCATTGGCAGTTTATCTATAGACTCATATTCTATAATTAAATTATATGCCTTTTCTGGCCCTATTCTTGCAATATTTGTATTATAATCCGTTCCACACATTATACAAAAATCCAATAATTGTGGGTAATCAAGGCTCAATTCATTTAACAAACGTTCAATAAAAATTATTGAACACTCTTGCGAGCCTTTTCTGAAATCCCGAATTAAAACTGGACATCCATAGGCTATTACATCCGAATCCGATGTAATAACTCCATCCACATATCCTTTTTTACACAACCAAGAGCAACTTTTCTCTGCTTCTCCCACTGCATTCAGCCATGGAATCCCCATTAAAGAGAGTAAATCACGGGCGATCGCATTGTCCTGCAGAGTTATGTTTACGCTGGCACTATTATATTTGAGGTATTGCTGTAATAATTCACTTTTGTTTCCCTCTTTTTGCATTTTATTTTTAATTTCTGTGGCTTTTATGTGATATTCATCGCGAATTTTTCTTCTTTGCTTTTTGGTTTCTGATTTCTCCTCTGGCGCCGACCCATCAAATACAAAGACAGGTTTAACCTTTAAATTTAATAAATATATGCAAAAGTCTATAAACATATCAATCCACATACCCTGCGCACGAGCTTCAATACAAATAAACTTGTATAAATAACAGGAAATATCAATGGCCAATGTTTTTCCAGCAAGACTTGCGCATGGAATTTGTATAATTATATTGCGTTTTTTAAGAAAACTATATAAATTCTTTATTCCCATTATAATTATACTATTTTAACCTTTCTTTCCCCAACGTTTACACTATCTTTAACCTCTTTTAATTCAATGGATATATCAGGGTTATAATTAAATGGAATATCATTACAGGTGTTATCCCAATAGCAAGGAAATAAACAATTCTTTTTATCGTGTTTAATGCATTTGCTTTCAACATTTGGATAAATACGGATATGACTTTTTTGTACATTTTTAAATGTAATATCATTGCTCAATATTCGGAAATCTTTTATTTCCTTTTTTCTCTCCAATTTGTTCAAATAAAAGTTTCTATAATAATTTAAAAATAAATTTGAATATTTTCCTTTACATTTAACAACCAACCGCTGAAACAACGTGTTATCAGTTTCTGAGACCCTGTTTTTAACATAAAACTGCTGTTGTATGAAATCCAAATATCGTATCATACAACTCAGGGTGTTGTTGTAAAAATTTAGTTCCGAATAAAGTTCAAATTTCAAATAGTCTATTGCGACTATTCTTTTCCCCCTATATTTGTATCCCACACATGTATTTAACTCTCTAATTTCGGCAATTAAAAGTTCCTCAAAATCCAATGTAATAGATAAGGACACGCATTTATTATTAACATCTCTAAATTCCTCTGTATATCGTGTAATTTTTATATTTGTAATACCCATTGCTTTTAAAACAGCTTCCATTTCGTTTGTTGTTTTTTCCAATTCAGACGTCAACACCTTTATCATTGATTCTCTCAAAAAGAATGAGCCTTCGCCAACCCTTATAAAAGTGTTATATGCTATAGGCCCATAATGTAATAATTTTTCCTTTCTCGAATATGCAACAAGACTATTTATATATTTTAATACTTTTGGGTCTTTGTAATCATTATTAAAGAATTTATCACATTTTACAAGTGTATATGTTGGATAAGGCAACAGAATACTTCTGTGAAATGTTTTCTCCAATCTGAATGGGGCCAAAAGAGGTAATGCAAGTTCCCTATACATATTTCCCATTAATATACTTAGAGAAACAACTTTATATCCCCCTTTGTTTCTAACCTTTAATGAGCCATATTGTTCCGAAGGCATAAATGAAAAGTCAACAATTTGCATAAATTCTACAAAAACACGAATAGTTTTTTTATTCAAAGCCATTCGTGCCTCAGAAATATAACCATTTGCAATAAATAAATCGACCAATTTGCGGGAATATAACATTGGATCATCTGTATAAACATCAAGATCAACAAAGTCCATGCTTTTATAAATCTTTTTATCCCTTGGCAGATGAAGATTCAATGCAAAACCTCCATATATCGCAAGTTTACTTTTACTAATAAACTTTTTTGCAATCGCAAAAATTTTTCTATATTTTTCAATGCTGTAATCCTCATTAAATTCAACCTGTTTACTCTTTCTTTCTAATTCACCCTTTATATCTCCAACAACCTTGTCAATATCAATCCGCGATTTTAAACTCTTTACTTTGAATTTTTTTCTGTCTATCGTAAACATTTACATTTAATAAATATTTTTTTAAAAAGTATAAATGAACTTGTGTTTTTACTATATTAAATATATATTCTACACATTTAATATAGGAACAATGAATCCTGCTTGGGAAACATAGAAAATAAAGTAAATTATTTAATCCTATGTCATTTTACTCGAATTTTGAAATGATCAACTCTTTAAAGAAAAGGCTTCGTTTAAGTATAAAATCATCTTTTATAAACATTGCTGGCTCATTTAAGACCTCCTCTAACAGAGGCTTAAAATCCCTTAAAATGTTACCCATATGTTTACCAGCATAAATCCCAGTTGAAACCTTTGGTATTACAGCAATATTTACCCCTCTCATTATGAGAGCATCTAACCCGGACGCAAGAGCCTTTTTAAGACATTCTTTAAAAAATGTATAGTCCTTTGCTGCCAATTTATTTAGAGTTCTTCCGGTTGTGCTTGTTTGTCCTCTGGTTGCACCAGCATTGGGCCCACCAATAAATACAAGAGTGGCGGGATAAATGTCCTCTGTCAATACTGGTGCCGTTGTATAGTCATCGGAGAGTAGAGCAAAATCAACAACCCAGGCGGATGCAAAACTATATGGGTCTGTAGTTGTGGTATAATCGATACCCTGAATGGTCATTGTATTAGTAGAAATATCCTTAAATCCCCATTTTTCATGTATAGTTGTTTTAAATAAATACATCATGTGTAATATATCTAATATATCTATCATATTTTTTGTTTTTTCCAATTTCTTTTTTTGTTCTCGAATAAAAGTTTCTTTCATAATCTTTTCATCGTCAAACCTTGTGAATCTCGTTGAAGTCAAAAGCCAATTTGACACCACTTGTTCCTCTTGAGTTTTATGATACAAATGAATATTTTTATAATCCAATATATCTGTAGAAGAATAAATTGAGCCACCAGGACGACCACTATTTCCAGCGATAAGAATACCTACTTTTGTTTTATGTGTAGTTGACAAATCAAATCCAATACCCTTGTAATATTGTTCTTTGACTATTACTGGTGCATAAAAAACAAAGTTTTCGTTTAAATTCCAATATTTGTTCCGCATAATTCTTTCGGCCTCATGTACAAAGAAATAGGTAATAAAGGTTGGTGAGAGAAGACTAAAACTCTTTTTTTCATAGGATGAGATAATCACTTGTTTAAATAGTTCACCTTGTTGGTCATTAAAAATATAATTTAAAAATAATACCCTCACTACAACATCATAGGTTAAATAAGATGTTTTATTTAAAATACCCTTTAAAAGCTTTGAAATTATTATTTTTGTTTTTTCATTAGTCAATGGCTTATTATATTCTATTATTCTTCTTACATATATCATTGTATCCATAAATCTTGACAAAGAGAAATCTCGCAATTTTAAACACAATTCATCCATTATTAAACATAAATATTAAATTCAAATTTAATATTTTAAATCTCTCCAAACGTCATCTTTGCATCTCTATTATAGCGTAGATCAAATTTTCTTTTTCCATTTTCAATAAGGGATTTATAAACACGAAAATTAAACTTTCGATTATATGCGTAAAAGACTGCATCCTGAAGATTTAAAAAATAACCTCTTAACACGTAAAGTTCATCTGGCGATTTTTCCAGTCTCTCGAAAAGAGCAAAGTATTCGTCTTTATGTGGATCTATTGTTTGCATTTATTATAAATATTTAAAGAAAGAAAAAAAAAGTCAATTTTAATGCCAAAAATGGTTTAAAGGAATGAACGCCGCGGGCCGAAAATGGTTTAAAAGAATGCGCGACGCGGGCCGAAAATGGTTTAAAGGAATGAACGCCACGGGCCGAAAATGGTTTAAAAGAATGAACTCCGCGGGCCAAAAA
>Ga0209521_10005030_pt1 | contig 10495 bp, 22 predicted proteins | sample Rifsed19ft4_FD_184016 | JGI IMG/M metagenome (GOLD analysis project Ga0209521, IMG submission 184016) | Soil microbial communities from Rifle, Colorado, USA - sediment 19ft 4 (version 2) | ecosystem: Environmental > Terrestrial > Deep subsurface > Rock core/Sediment | place: Rifle, Colorado... | reverse complement strand
AACGGCGACCGTCTCCCTGTCTGGGGCCTTGCCGCTAGGCCCCTTGGTGGGCCTCTACAACTTATCAGATCTGACGCGCATCTCGAAGCGCAAGCTGCTCCACTACGGGACAAACGCACCCCTTTGTCTAAACGTCGGCGCTTGTAAGCTAACTGGTAACAAACTCGAAGTGACTTGCAACAAGTGCCGGCGAATGCTTCAAAACGACTGGTGAGGTATGGTCATCATCAACCTGACACCCCATCGGATTGTCATCTTTCGGGATGGGGTTAGCGTTAACGAGTTTCCCACCTCCGGGCAGGTCGCCCGCTGCGAGAAGGAGATGACCGAGATCGACCGGGTCGAAGGCGTCCCGATCTATAGGCGAGAGTACGGAGAGGCCAGCGACCTGCCTGAGCCCCAGGAGGGCGTGCTGTATATCGTCTCTACTTTAGTGAGACTCTCGGAGCCTTACCGGACAGATCTCCTTAGCCCAGGAGACCGCATCCGGGATGGGAACGACCGGATTGTGGGCTGTTTGAACCTTATAGGAAACTAGGATGAAGAGGCATATCCGGGTCAAGCCAGCGCCTTATTGTCCTGCGTGTGGGGGCCGGATGTACCTGCGCCGACCTCGGCCTGACCAGGCGTGGTCCCCCTTCTGGGGCTGCACCCGGTATCCCGAGTGTAAGGGCACTCGCCAGGTGGTCGTCAAAGGCCAGGAGCAGTTGGCTTTTTGGGAAGAAGCAGAAGCTGTTTGGGAGTTGATTTGAATAAGGAGAAAAGGCATGAAGAAAGTCTTCAAGTGGGCTTGCGTCGGGCTGCACATTTTGACGTGTGTGCTGACCTTCTTCAAAATCCAATGGGGACTATACGAGGTGACGTGGCTGAGTTCAATTCTGCTAGTCGTCATCTTGAGCCTGTCCATTCTGGGGGCCTATACCTACTATCAGTTTGCCTTAGGAGAAGGTGCATGAAACCTGTTTGTGTAGAGTGTCAGTTGGAGTATGAACCAACCCAGGCGGGGGTACTGGTAGCAGTGCATTACATCCACGGCGTCTATCAATTATGGGGTGCCGACCAGTGGGAATGCCCGAACTGCCTGAACAAACTGGTGATGGGGTTTGCCGACAAACCTCTGGCGTATAGCAACGAGCAGGCTAAGATCGACTCCGTTCTGGGAAAGATGGAGTCCGAGCATCCAGAGTACGTGGTGCATACGTTCGAGAATCTGAAACAGCGCGATACTTGGAGAAGGCAAAACTTCGAGAAACTCGTAAGAGAGCTTGTTATTAAGGAGACGAGGCATGAGCAAGAACAAGGGTAATGTTAGTTCGTCCAGTGGGGGCATTGGCTTCGTGGGTGCCCTGACCATCCTGTTTATTGCCCTGAAGTTGTTAGGGGTGATTGACTGGGGTTGGTTGTGGGTTCTGTCACCCCTGTGGATCTCGTTTTCTCTGGGGATAACCCTGGCATTCATACTGGCAGTAGCCTATCTCGTCATGGCCGTTCTCAAAGAGAAGTGAGATTAGTCATGGAAGAGACAGTCATTTGGACGTGTGAAACGTGTCCCAACCGCCCCGTATTAGAGCACGAGGCCTTTGTGGAGCACGCAAGGCAAGTTCACGGCCTATCAAGCTGGGCCAGTGGAACACCCGAGATGCTCCGCCATGCAGATGCCCGAGAGTGGTTCTCGTCCACCTTCCGTTGGACGTTTGACACCTGTAGTGCTGTGCAAGTCATCAAAACGCCGAGAATTGGAGAAGACCTGGCTTTGTGGATGGGAGACTGACTGTGCCTAACGCCTGGATTGACCTTCGCCCTGGCTCTTCCCGGGAAGCTGACTTTCTCAAAGTGTTTGGACGCCTGAAAGACATCCCTGTCACTGGCTGGCTGCCGCAGTTAGCCAACCTGCCTACCTTTGACAAGCCCCAGGAAGTGTGGGTGCTGGACACTAGCAAGATCACCTCTGAAGAACGAGAGCGGCTGGTTATGCACATCGCAGAACGCTTTCAACTCAAGTATAGCTACGTGGATGCCGAATTGGAAAGGGTTGGAACACCTATCCTGGCTTCCGACTGCTCTTTTCACACCACCGACCCCTTGCCCTTGATTGTGGCGGATGACCTGGAAGATCCCAGGCTTGTTCGCTCAGATGAGGGGCAGGAGGAAGACGAATGCGAGTGGTATGGGGATGAGGAGGATGACGGAGATTACCCGGATGACGACCATGAGAACTGGGACGATGACCCAGACGAGTACCCTTACCGGGAAGACCTGGCTATCCCAGACGACGGAGATTGGCCCTTCTAGTGGGCGTCCAAATTTGGACCGATGGATCGTGCTGGCCAAACCCAGGTCCAGGAGGCTGGGCGGCGGTCTACTTGAACGGTAGCCAGCGCAAGGAGCTTGCTGGAGGCCGGGCTGAAACGACCATCTCCCGGATGGAACTTATGGCAGCTATCGCCGGGATGCTACTGCTGCCTAAAGACCACCAGGGGGCGGAGCTTTTCACGGACTCCCAGTACGTGGAAGGGGTCATCTCTGGACGTTTCAAGAGGATCAAGAAGAACCACGTCCTGGTCGCCACGCTTCAACTTCTGTGCTCCCGCCATGCCATCCAGGTCCACTGGATCCGAGGCCACGTGGGCTACCCGGAGAACGAGCGCTGTGACCAGTTGGCCGCTGAACAAAGGGAGAAGTACACCCATGGACGCTGACCTGCAACGTCTCCTGGCTGAAGCCGAGCGCATTCGGGCCGATCTCTACTGGGTCTCAGATAGAGAGCCAACCTCGGTCAAGATCCTGACTCTGACTCAAATCATCATTGAACTGGTCCGGGAGGTGCAGAGACTCAGAGAGAAGGGCCGGGAGCCGGGAGGTGAACTAGAGCATACATAATAAACTGCTCCAAACTGGACTTGACTTCACTGGAATTTAGTGTATCATAGGAGAACCCATGAGCGTAGACGTACTGACAGTTTATGACAGCAAGCGTGGATGTGGCTGGAGGGCAAGCGGCGCGATGTATCTCGTCTCCGGCGACTTCTTCGACACCTGCGGGAAGCTGCCGGCCCCGATCGAAGTTTGTGAGTGTTGCGGGGCAGGGGTGAGGGTAACGCGGGGGTTGACCAGGATCAAGCCAGCCCGGTTGTTTGCCGGCCTTGTGTGCAAGACCCAATCCCGGAAGTGTGGAGCGTGTCTGATCAACGCCCCGGACGGCTTCATTATGGGGGTGGGCACGAAGTCCTACAAGCACCCACGTTTGTTCCTGAACGAAGCCCTGAGCTTGAAACCAGATGGAACCACCCAGGGGATCAGCAAGCGGATTGCAAGGGGTGGCATCCCCCGGGGCTTCAAAGTGGGGGAGAGTGTGGTGCTGTTGTCGCACGCCAACGCCAGCACCCGCTATGAGAGGGAGGGGGACGACTTGAAGGCGGTCAAGATCCCAGGCGTCATCTGTGCTTTTATTCCCAAGCGGATCGAGTACATCACCAAAGGAACTGAGACCGAGGAGCAACTGGAGCGGCTGGTGGAGCGTGGAATAACCCCGGTCAACGTCGTTCGGGTTGAGGCCAAGCGAACTGGAGATCGCATGACGAGTAATCCGGCAACACCGCACGAGTATAGACCAGGGAAGTTAGGGCATCTACACGAGGATGTTATTGACAGGGGGATAACGTGCTTGACCAACGAGCTTTGGTCCGGGACTGGTCCTCCAACGGGAAGATGCCTAGGCATTATGAGATTCACTCATGAGACCCTTACAGACTCTCCCCCGGGGAGCCGAATGGTCTATGCTCTATACGAGTGCAACGTTTGCGGGGCTCAGTCCGCATTAGTCTCGAACAAACAGCAGGAGTTGGTATGAGAACGCTATTCAAGTGGGGCCTGGTTTATCTGGAGTCCGGTATCCTCCTGGTTCAGGTTCTCATTCGTTCTATGAGCAAGCAGGTTACTAGGGTTTCCCACTGGTGGTTTTACCGGATCTATTCGCCATTTCATTTCTGGAACGACAACCAGCAAGGGAAATAGCCTAATGGAACAAGCTATGAAAGCCATGTTGGAGATCGCAGACAGGTTAGAGCGCGAGTATCTGAACGCTCACGAGATTCGCGAGAAGTTGGCCTGGTCTACACAGCGCCTGGAGGAGATGGAGCGGGGGGCTACGCCTGAAACGGGCTGGCCAGGATCAAATGAGACCCAGCGCAAGGCAGCCAGGCTGAAGGCCTTGGAAGCAACCTTGGGCTATGTCCCACTTACGGGAGAAATCCAGAAGCTCCAGACTGCCTTGAGCCTGAACGCAGCCAACCTTGAGGGGCTGCGGGCCAGGCGGAGAGCTTTGGAGTGGAGTTATGCCATCCAGTTCCTCAAGCATCCGATCGACCCTCTGCAACTGGTGACGGGGGATGAAGAGGGTTAGCTTACTCACGGTCGTCCACTACAACCTGCATGGCTACCATCTCTCCGACTGCGAAGTCTTTTACTTCTGCCCTAAATGTAAGGAGCCTCAGCGCAGGCTCTACCGCAACGTCACGCTCACTTCAGCCAGGCGGGCAGCCTGGGCCTGCGGGTACATCTATCACGCTGGTCCCCGAGACGCCTTCATTCGCCTAAGGAAGGATGGCTTTGGCTGCTATGCGCCCGAAGGTGTTTGGCTCGACCATCCCCGATCGACTGACGAGGCGCTCTCTACCTGGAAGGCCAAGCCTGTGCCCGAGAAGGCCAGGTACGGAGATAGGTGGGGCTACTATGCAACGCCGGAAGTCTTGGATGACCCCGGAGGGCAGATGACTAAGCCCAAGAAGGAGAACGTCACCCTGAAGGTGGCGTTGGCGTTCGTGACCGAGCACTTAGAGCGGGCCTGGACGCCAGCCGACTACTCTGGCTCGCACATGAAACACGCCAGCCTGCTGCTAAAAGCGGGGCTGGAAGCCTCTGACATCTTAGGGTGCCTGCAAGCCCTCAAAGAAGGCGTGCTGGAGTGGGACTTCCCAGTGGAGTACCTATCTACTCTGACTAAGGGAGAGCCGCCGCTGATAGAGCGCTGGTATGCGTACCGGGACACGCCGCCTCCCATTTACGAGGAGATGACCTACAACAGGTGGCTTCGGCTCACCGGAAAGGAGCCGAGTGTCCATCAAGAAACTGCCCAACGGGAAGATCCTGGAGTGTCGCTGCCTCCGGGATACCTGTGGTCTACTTAAGGAGCCAGTCAAGATCGACGCGGAAGACGCAGACAAGATGTGGCTTCCGGTGCGCTACATCAACTTCATCGAGGAGGCATCCTACCTGGATATGGAGGTGGCCAAAACCCGCGAACTCAAGGCTGAGTTTCCCGCCCGACTAGACGCTGCCCGCAAGTACATCAAGGATCTTATGGCTTCCAAGTCTAATCCGCCCCCAACTGACGAACAGGCAAGTGGGGCAAAAGCATGAGCATGTCACTCTCACCTTCCGACGCTGTCGCCCTGGGCGCAATTGCCCACGGAGCGACCAAGAAACTCGATCAACTTGGCCTCCAGCCCCACTGGCTGGAAGGCGAGTCTACCCGGATCATGGTAGGCTCGGCATTCTACCTGTACCGTTCCGAGAAGCACGTCAACATCATGAACATCATGGCCGCCTCCCGGGGAGTGCCTAAGGAGGACTGGGCTCCAGTCGTGCGGATCTTCAACAACGGCTATGGCCCGGTGGACGCTAAGGAGGCTTATGAGGCCGTGCGGGCCAGCTACATCAACCGGGAGTCGGACAAGGTCAGGCTGGAGATGAATGCCGTCTACCAACAGACCCCGGAACTGGCTTACCAGAAGATGCCAGCCCTAACGGCCAAGATGCACGCGCTCTACAACACCGGCAAACCCCTGGAGGCGACTCCCTCGGACATCTACGCTAAGGACGTGCCGGGAATCATGTTTCCCAGCTTAATCCCCCAGTGGAACGAGGTCATTCGGGGAGGCTATCGTGGAGGGAGTCTGGTCATCTTCATAGGTCCACCTGGGCAGGGAAAGTCGTCGTCACTCTACTCCCAGATCAAGGACGGGCTGGTGCAGGGGAGGCGAGTGGATCTGATTAACAACGAGAACACCCCCCAAAAGGCCTTGCACCGGATACTGAGAGCCTGTTCCCACCTGACGGAGGAGGAGATCCGGCTTCGCAAGGGCAACACGCCCGAGCGGGACTATGTGCTGAAGTCCTGGCTAGGGCACACGCAGGACCGGCTCAGGATCTACGACGCCAACTACTATACGACCGACGACATAGACCGCATTCTCGCCTGGGACGAGCCCGAGATGCTCTTTATCGACTATCTCAAGCTGCGCTCGGGGATGATCTCCGGCAACCGGCTGCCGAAGGACCCAGTCGGAGATATGTCCGATCACCTGCTGGAGATGGCCAACAAGCACGACTGCTACATCTACGCCCCCTCCCAGACAGCCGGGCAGGCCTCCCGGGACTTCCTGGCCGGGAAGCACGTGGAAATCCCGGTTCAGGCTTATGGGACCGACCGGCCGCAGCAAGCCGCGAACATCTATGGCGGGCTCAAGCGTCATCCCGTGCTTACGGAGATGGCCTGGGCTATCGTCTGGAAGGATAGAGACACCTCCCGAGTCAACACCACTCATGACATCCCCTTCAGTCCACAGGACCAGGCCTTCAAGTTTCCCAAGGAGAATCAGGCATGACCAATCAAGCGCTCGAAATCCTGGATAACCAGGTGCTGATCCGCAACATCCGCGACCTTTTGGAGGTGTCCACCGTCCTGGTCAAGTCAGGCCTCTTACCCAAAGCGATCGACACAGCCGAGAAGGCCTCGGTCATCATCCTGAAGGGCCGCGAGTTGGGCATCCCGATGATGGCCAGCTTCAGCCTCATCAACGTCATCGACCGGGTTCCAACCGTCTCGCCACAGGGAATGCTGGCCCTGGTCAACTCGCGGGGAGTGGCGGAGGACCTGAAAATCGAGGGGGATGACAAACAATGCACGGTGACGATGAAACGCAAGGGGCAATCGCCCCATACTGAGACTTTTACTTGGGCGCAGGCTCAGAAGATGGCGACGGCGGAGTGGAAGGACGGGCAGCGCACAACCATTCCGCTCACAGAGAAGTACAACTGGCGGCAAATGCCCAAGTTCATGCTCCAGTGGCGGTGTGTGGCCGCCTGTGCCAGGATTGTCTACCCAGACATCGTCGGCGGTCTCTATCCTCCCGAGGAAATTGACCCCGGCCTGGTAGTTAACGAGGAAGGCGAAGTCGTGGAGGGGCAAGTCGTTGAGGCCCAGAAGCATGCCACCGTAGACCAGGAGATGCAGCAAGCTCAGGCCCGAGCGGCCAGTGAGATGGCTGACCGGGTGCAGGGGGCCAGTCTTGAACAGGTGCAAGCTAACATGGAGTTTGTCCAGGGTGTGTTGACCTACCGGCACAACGCCGCAGGCAAGGCGGAGGTCAACGTCAACGGAGTCTGGAAGGAGGCAGGGAAGCTGGTTGGCAAGCTGACGGACGGAGCCCTGGCACGTTTTCATGACCTGTTCAAGGACGAAAAGGGCAAGTTCAACGAGTTTGAGTTGTCCGGCCACTTGAAGAAACACTTCAAGAAGGGCACTGTGCCGGCCCTGACTTGGGAAGAAGCTGCCGCCCTCTTGGAGTGGAAGAAGAACGAGCGGGCCGACCCAAAGTGGTATGCGGACAAGATAGCCAAGGAGCCAACTGAACCCTTGGACGCAGTCGCCCAGTCGATTGCCCAAGTCTTCGAGTTGGGAGCCGAGGTGGATGCCGACTTTCTTGAGTTTGTCGGTGCCATTCGCAGCCTGAAGGACCCGTCTCAGCTTTCATCCCTGGCCCTGTCACTCAGAACGCACGGAGTCGCCTGGGAGACCCACAAGGACGAGATGCGGGCCTTGGCAAACCTCCTGGCTGAGGGCACGGTCGAGTTTGGGACGGACGAGTTCAACCAGATGTTAGCCAGCCTGGAGCAGGCGCATGCTGAAACAACAGCTAGTTGACGGAAAGCTCTTAGACGAGTTCGACAAGCGGATGGCCGTGGTCGAGACAGCCTACGCCGACCTGACGCACGCGACTTCGGACTACTGGTGGAACCTGTATAAGATCCACCAGGACGACCTGTGGCGAGCCCGGTATGACAGTCATGGAGATTGGCTGGGAACCCTGCTGACGGAGCGCTTTGGGCCTAGACGCCAGACGTTCTACACCGTCATGCGGGCCATCGAGCGCTGGAAGTCATTCGGGATGGCCTACCCGAAGATCTACTCTCTCCTGGGCGATCGGAAGGTTGCCCTGGAAGGAGACCTGGAAGAACTATTCGACAAGGACGGCCTCAAGCCCGAAGTCGCAGAACAACTCGAAGAGCAGGGAATTACGCCCCTGGAGCTTATCGAGCAGGCCTCCGAGTTAGGCCCGGGGGAGGCCCGCAGCCGGATGCGCCAGTTTGTGGAAAAGGACCAGATCTTCTTCCTGGACGACTGTGCCTACAATGCAACAACGGGCGTCATCCTGGCCAACCTCCGCTGGGACAACGAGACCGGGTTGGTGGGGGTGTGGACAGTGAAGATCACGGCCCAAGACGTGACGGAAGGGAAGCCCAAGCGGCAGAAGGGCGAGTTTCTGCCGGAAGAACTGGCCCGGTTTGCGGCCTCCAAGCTGGGGATCCGGATATGACCCACGCCCGGGACCTCTACGAACTCAGCCGGAGGGTCAAAGACCCGTTTTCCAGGCGGCTCATCCGGGAGTTGATCCTGGAAACTCTGCCTCCCTGGCTCAGGCGGATCTACACCTATGCTGCCAAGCACTCCCCGGTCAGGGTGATGGACGTATCGGCGGCTTTGGGCTTGAACTGGAACGCAGCCTCTAATGGGCTCAACCAGTTAGCGGAGGTCGGGCTGTTGAAACGGCGCAGAAACAGGACTTTGGGCAGACTTCAGTGGACCGTGATTAAGGAGAATAGGCATGAGTAACTGGGGCATCTATAAGCCGCTTTCCTGGCAAACTGGAGCGGAGTACGCCTTCAAGTTGGATCGGTGCCGGCACCATGTGTATAGTGACATTCCTGCCGGCTTTCACCAATGTCAGCGGAAGCCCAAAGTCACCCTTCGGGGATTTCGCTTCTGTCTCCAGCACGCCAAGATCTTCCGGGAGAGGAACGGGCTGAAGTGAGTAACTTGCTGGGCGACAAAGAAAGCGTTCAGGGTGCAATCGTCATCTATGACGCTATTCGAGCGGCTTCCCGGGAAGAAGGCTTGGCCCTATTTCTGGGGGTTATTCAGGTCGCTATAGACCAGGCGCTGGAGGGCAAAACTGAGGAGATAACCAAGCTCCAGGCCGAGATTGAAGAGGTCAAGCAAGCCCTCAACCAGTCCGAGAGAGATATGGACCGGGAAGTGAGGGCGTCGATGCGGGAACGGGGAGATTATCGAGGAAACCGTGACTATTGACCTGTCCCTCTTCGCACAACAGGAGACGACATGACCGACACCACCGCCGCGACCGCGCTGAGCTGGCCCACGCTGCCCCCGATCTGTCCTGTCTGTCGCGGTGCATTACCCTATCCAGATGATAGCCAAGGTCATCTCAGCAAACGCTACCAGTGCGGCCAGCTTCTTTGGCTTATCGGTGAGCAATGGGAATTGGCCGTCGATGAAAGTTGCCGCGAAGCCAGTCGCCTAGCCGTGGCCCAGCGCCAGCGGGCGGAAGACGCAGAGCGAGATTATGCCGCCCTGCTGGAAGATTACAACGCCGCTGCTGCCTGGCTCGGAGTCCTGGAAAGTGGAGATGATCTGGAAGTGGCGGCCAAAAGTTTGACTGACCAATTGTCAGATGCGATCCAGCGAGCGGACGCGCTCCAGGCCGAACGTGACGCGGCCTATGTCCGCGCCGACACCGAGTACGCCGCGCGCGTCAGGCTGACCGAGAAGTACGACAAGCTGGACGAGGAACGGGACGCGCTCACCGCCCAGGTCGCGGCGCTTATACAAGAAATTGAACGCCTAAAAGGATTGACTTCGATATGAGATCAGCATATACTGGAATGGCTGAGAGTGCGTGGGCGTTTTTATTTCTCCACTAAATAACGGCTGCTATGCGTAGCGTCCATGTGCTCTCAGCAAGCATTGGCGAAAGCGCATGGCAGCCGTTTTTTGGTGGAGAGATGAAATCCAACTATCCCGGAAACGCAATCAAGGGTACAAAAGGCTTCGTAGTTGTCCCTGTGGAGAAAAGAATTTGGTCCAGGATAGAAAAGACTGAAACCTGCTGGTTGTGGAAGGGTTCTACAGATGGTAGATATGGTCAGGTGCGGTATCGGGGACGACATTATAGAGTTCATAGACTCATTTGGGAAATCCGACACGGAGAAATCCCGGATGGAGCGGAAGTCTGCCACCATTGTGATACTACATTGTGCGTTAATCCCGACCACCTATTCTTAGGTTCTCACAAAGACAATATGAAAGATATGGCGGTTAAGGGCAGGGCGGCACGTGGGAATTGGCTTGCCCGAA
>Ga0209521_10005021_pt1 | contig 10502 bp, 12 predicted proteins | sample Rifsed19ft4_FD_184016 | JGI IMG/M metagenome (GOLD analysis project Ga0209521, IMG submission 184016) | Soil microbial communities from Rifle, Colorado, USA - sediment 19ft 4 (version 2) | ecosystem: Environmental > Terrestrial > Deep subsurface > Rock core/Sediment | place: Rifle, Colorado... | reverse complement strand
CTGCGTGACGAACTCCTCGAGGAGGGACTTGATGAGCCGCCCCTTCGCGTAGTAGCGCAGGTTCCCCGGGTCGGATCCGGGTTCGTAGTCGACGAGCTCGAGCTCCCGCATGAGCCGGACGTGCGGGGGCTCCTCCTTCGCTTCGCGGGACTTCGCCATCTCGTGTACGGCGAAGCGGCGAAGGTTCTCGTGGGCTCGGAAGTCGAACCCCGCGAGCCGGCCCGCGTCGATCGTCACCGGATGCAAGGTCCCGTCCATGTCGAGAACGAACCACTCCGACCGCAGCTTCGCCTCTGCCTTGACGGCGTCGGAGACCTCCTCGCCTTCGTTCGCCGTCGGCTGCGCGAGGATCTCCCGGGACAGTTCGCTCAGCGGGTGGCCCTTCACGCGGATTGCGAACGACTTGTAGTACCCGAACGGGGACGCATGGACCTCGAAGCCGCGGGCCGCGAGATCCTTTTCAAGTGCTGCCAGGATGGCGAGGGCGGACTCGGGTCCCGCCAAGGAGGAACTCAGGTGTGCGTACGGGTACAGGACGACGCGCCTCGCGCGGACTTGGTCCGCGACCTCCGCGACGTTTTTCCCCGCGGCCGTCGCCGTGCCGAGGGGATTCGACTCGTCCCGTTTCTCTGCGCTGATGAAACAGACGAGGGCATCGTCCGTCCGTTCCTTCCGGCGATCTTCGGGGACATCCGGGATGCCCTTGATCGCCTTCTCCCTCACCTCGTACTCGAGGTAGTCCGCGTGGAGGAACAGGACCCGCATGGATCGCGCCCGCGTTATCCTCCGTCCGTATAAATGTGCTCCCCCTCGCGCTCCTAAAATAGGCGGCGGGGGATGGCCCGCGCCGTGCCGGAGCCCCTCCTCTGGAAGCACTTGACCGGGGAGATCCCCCTTGACCGGACTCGGGTCATGGGGGTCCTGAACGTGACCCCGGACTCCTTTTCCGACGGAGGGCGGTTCCTCGACCCGGACGTCGCGATCCTCCGGGCCCTGGAGATGGCGGAGGAGGAGGCGGACCTGATCGACGTGGGAGGCGAGTCCACCCGTCCCGGCGCCGAGCCGGTGCCCCCCGAGGAGGAGTGGAAGCGGATCGGTCCCGTCATCGAAGGCATCGGGCGCAAGCTCGATGTTCCGATCTCCGTGGACACGCGGCGGTACGAGATTGCGCAGAAGGGGCTCCGCGCGGGCGCCTCGATCGTGAACGACGTCACGGGACTCGGCGATCCGCGGATGGTCGAGGTCATCGTTCGATCGGGCGCAGGCGCGGTCGTTATGCACATGCTCGGCGACCCCAGGTCGATGCAGGCGCATCCGACGTACGCGGACGTCGTCGAGGAGGTCCGCGCCTTTCTCGACGCGCGGATCCGCGCGGCGGTGGCATCCCGCATCCCGCGGGAGGCGGTCGCCGTGGATCCTGGCATCGGCTTCGGCAAGACCGCGGTCCACAACCTCGATCTCCTGCGCCGGCTCGATCGGATCGGGTCCCTGGGGCAGCCCGTCGTCGTCGGCGTGTCGCGCAAGTCGTTCCTGGCCAAGCTGGGGGCCGGAGACGCGGTCGACGAACGGCTCTCGGGGAGCCTCGCCGCCGCGACTCTAGCCGTCGCCCACGGGGCCCACGTGATTCGGGCCCACGACGTCCTCGAGACGGTCCGGGCGATGCGGGTCGCCGATGCCCTCGGGAAGTGACGGCTCCTCGTCTCGGCGGGAGAATCCGCCCCAGATTCTATATTACCTCATTCGCCGTGACGGCCTCCGGGGGAGCCTTGGGGGCGGGGAGGGGACTTCCGGACGAGATCCATCGGTTCTTCCGAGTCCGCGGGGGTCGGTCCCTCCTCGTGAAGGGTCCGTCGGGTGGAGGGAAGACCCTGTTCGTCCTGCAGCTCGCGCACGAGCTGCGCGACGCGTTCGTGCCCCACCACATCCATCCGCGCGCCGCGGTCTCCACCTTGCGCCACCAGTTCCCCGCGTTCGCCTCGGATCTCCAGGTACAGAAGCCTCTCGTCGTTCATGCGGAATCCCCTTGGACGACGCAGTGTCCGTCGTGCGGCCTGTCCGTCGATGTCAAGGCGCGGGCGAGGCCCATCGAAATCGCTTGTCCGAACTGCGGCGCGGGTCTCCGGCTTGCGGATCGGGCGGAGCTCCATCGTCTCATCGGGCACGTCCAGGAGGCGGGCGGCCACTCTCCGATTCCACTGGACCTTCCGGAGATTGAGACCGCGTACGAGATTGTCGATGCGAACTTCCGCGATCATCCTTCCCGCCGGACGCTCGTGTCCATCGATCCCATCGACGCACTCGAAGATGAATACGACATCCCCGCGTGGCGCCTGATGAAAGCGCTCCAGAGGGACTTGGTCGACAACTCCGCGGTGCACCTCGTCGCGGTGCGCGGTTCGTCCGGTGATCGCAGGCTTGAGGCCATCGCCGACGGCGTGGTCCGGATCGCCGCGCCGAGGGATGGGCACCCGTCCCTCCGGACCCTGTCGATCGACAAGCTGCGCGGCGTCGAGTTACGACGGTGGCAGGTCTCCCTGCTCGTCCGCGAGGGCCGCCTCTGGGAGGCGACGCGCGCCCTCGGCGCAGAGCTGGACCGACGCTGAGTCCGCCTCCATGAAAACCTTTAATGGGACGGACCAATTAGCGGGACAATGGTAAGTCGGAAAGCGATCGCGTCGATCCTCTCGGACTACGAGGACCTCACGATCGCGACCGTTTGTTCTCATTCGTCACTCCAGATTTTCCACGGGGCCCGCCAAGAGGGATTCCGAAGCCTCGGCATCGCGATCGGCAAGCGACCCCGTTTCTACGACGCGTTCCCCCTCGCGAGGCCGGATGAGTTCCTCGTCGTCGACTCGTACGAGGACTTGCTCGACCGAGCGGACGACCTCGTCGCGCGCCGGATCGTGGCGGTCCCCCACGGTTCCTTCGTCGAGTACATGGGCGCGGCGAATTTCGAGAAGTTCGCCGTACCGACCTTCGGCAACCGCCAGGTCCTCGCCTGGGAGTCAGATCGGGAGAGGCAGCGCTCCTGGCTCACGTCTGCGGGGATCGACATGCCTCAGAGGATCGAACGGCCCGAGGACATCGATCGTCCCGTGTTCGTGAAGTATTACGGCGCGAAGGGCGGGCGGGGCTCGTTCGTCGCGAAGAACTACGAGGACTTCAAGGAGTCGATCCGGCCCGGCATGAAATTCGCGATCCAGGAGTACATCGTCGGCACGAGGTACTACCTGCACTACTTCTATTCCCCGCTCTCCGAGGGCGGGTATCGGCTGTCGAGGGGGTCCCTTGAGATCCTCGGGATCGATCGCCGGGACGAGGCGAACATCGACGAGATGTACAAGCTCGGGGCCCAGGAGGCGCTGCGCAAGATCGATCTGTTCCCGACGTTCGTCGTGACGGGGAACATGCCCGTCGTGCTGAGGGAGTCCCTCCTCCCCGCGGCTTTCGAGATGGGCGAGAGGGCCGTCGAGAGCTCCCTCGACCTGTTCGGGGGCATGATCGGCCCCTTCTGTCTCGAGACGATCGTCACGGACCAGCTCAAGTTCAAGGTCTTCGAGATCTCCACGCGGATCGTCGCCGGGACGAACCTGTTCATCTCCGGATCCCCGTACGCGGACCTCGTGGAGCCCGGCATGTCGTCGGGGCGTCGGATCGCCCGGGAAATCCGGCGCGGCCAGAAGCTCGGGCGCCTGAACGAAGTCCTGAGCTGACCGGCCTCCGGTCCGGCGAGAGAATCACCGCCAGATTTCGAGAGGAAACGCTTTTATTCGCCGCCCCGGCTGGCGCGGCCTCGATGGCGGGAGAAGAGACGATCCTCGTCGTGGTCGTCCTCGTCGTCGTTGCGATCGCCGTGATCGCGTTCCTGGAGCTCAAGCACATGCGAAAGTCGATCCGGTCGAAGCGGGCGCGAGACGCCCGGGATCTGGGGCAGCTCCCCGACGATGCGCACAACGCGATCCTCACGACCCGCGCGATCGCGAGCGCCCTCCAGCGCGGAGGGATTCGAAGCCCGGAGGTAAATGCGATCCTCAAGGAGGCCCAGACCGCGTACGATCGGCGGAACTACCGCGTCGCCCTCGACCTGACGACGAAGGCGAAGGACCGGTTGACCTCCCTCAAGGCACGCCAGACAGCGAAGGGCGATCTCGTTAAGCTCGAGTCGATGCCGCCCGGAGGCGCCGAGGAACCGACGACGAAGGAAGTCCTTCAGCGGGACTTCCCTGCGAACTTGACTCAGGCGAAGTTCACGATCGAGATCGCCTCGAACGCGCTCGACCGGGGTCGGACGTCGGACCGGGATGTGAACCAGGCTGAGGTCCTCTTGGCGCAAGCCCGGTCCCGCTTCGACGCGCAGGACTTCTCCGGGGCCCTCGCCAGCGCGCGTCAGGCGGAGCGGAGCGCGGAGGGAAAACCGCTTGCGGACATAGTCGTCACGGAGGAGAGGCCGTCGGACATCGCCGTCCAGCTCGCGTGTCCATCGTGCGGTGCCCCCCTCGCCCCGGACGACCTCTTCTGCCGTAAGTGCGGCACCCGGGTCGGAGCGGAGGCCTGCGGGTCCTGCGGGTCACCCGTCTCGTCGGACGACACGTTCTGCCGGAAGTGCGGCGCCAGCCTTGCGGGGTAGCAGGTCGAGATACGACACGCGTTCCTGGACCGCCAGGCCGCGGCGTCGAGCTTCCTCGACGAACGGCCGCGCCGGAATGCCCAACTCCACGGAATGGGTCCCCGGTCCGATTCGTCCCGTCGCAATCATCTCTGCGGCGATCGCAGCATGCCACCCCGTGAGCCGCTCCATCGCGGTGAAGCTCGTGGCCTCGTCATAGCGGTCAAGGAGGTCGACGAGGACCTCCGCCGGCCGCCCGTCCTTGCGTCCGCGCGCGACGATGTGCTCGATGCACACGTCCCGGATGTCCTTCGGGCTCACGAGCGGCTCGAAGAGTGCGTGGAAGACGTGGCGAGGGGCGACAAGGCAGCCGTCCACTTCGACCGGCTTCAACTCGAACAGTCCGAGGTCCCGGTACGCGACCATGCGGGACCAGTGGCCTGGATACCGGAGGGTCTTGTTCTGGAACGTCGTGAGCTTCCCCCGGAAGGACCAGGGGGCCGCGGACAGTCCTCCGGACGTGACGGCGGCCTCGAGCCAGCCGAGGGGCGGCACATCGATTTCCTCGAGCTCTGTGAGGGCCGGGACCTCGACGAGTTTCCCTTCCCGGAGGAAGACCGTGGTCCCGCTGTATTCATTCGTGAGGCCTTCGACGTTGAACGTGAGGGCGTACCCCCACGGGGTCACCGGCTCCTGCGGGAGGCCCCCGTCGTAGATGTACACGTGCTCCGGGTCATCGAGGAGCTCCATCGCGTAGACGGCCAGGGTCAGGTTCAACCCGGGGCCCATGCCGCAATCCGGGAGAATCGCGATCCCCGCGGTCTTCGCCTCCTCGTCCAGGGCGAGCTGCTTCCTCACGATGGAGGTGTTCCCCCCGAGGTCGACCATCGACACCCCGGCCGCAAGGGCCTGGCGCGTGAGCTCGAGGTTGTAGAAGTACGGGACTGCGCTCAGCATCACGTCGCAGCCATCGATCGCCCTTTGCACCGCCGCCGGATCCCGAACATCGATGGGAACGGGTCGCGCGACGGCTCGGCCAAGGAGTGAGTTGAGCCGCGCCGCGGCACGGGTCGCTTTCCCGACGTCGATGTCCGCGAGGACGATATCCTCGGCGTCGCCGAACTTGCCAAGGTCGTACGCCGCCGCCGTCCCTTGCCGGCCCGCGCCTACGACCGCATACCGGTATCCCATCGGATTGCTCCGTTTGAAAATTCAACGGGCACGAGGATGAAGTACGTTCGGACAAGAGTGTAAATTCGGGGATAGACCGAGTCCCGCGGATTGCGCCGCTCATAAACCTTATTAGCGGACCGCTGCTTCCGGCGTTAATGTCCGCCGGCAGCGACATGGAACAAGCCCTTTCCGCCCTCTACGGGGAGGACCAGGTCGCCGCTGTGATCACCCTCAAGGTCGACACGAAGGAAGCGGACCGGATCGCAACGGAGATCGCGAAGTTCGAGGTGATCCAGGACGTGTTCCTCGTGACGGGTGACACGGACATCGTCGCGAAGGCGCGATTCAAGAACTACAAAGGGCTGAAGGAGTTCGTCCTGTCGAACCTCGCCCCGATCCCCGGAATCAAGGACACAAAGACTCTAATGGTAGTGACGACCTACAAGGAGAGCGGGACGTCACGGGTTCAAAGTTGAAGCCCATGGTGATAGGCACGAGGATGGTCCGATGGACACCGACGCGAAACTCAAGCAAATTCTGGAGGTCCTGGACCAGATCTCGGAGGACACCTCCGTGCCCCGGAACATCCGCCGCGGAGCGACGGACGCGAAGACCCGCCTGACGAAGAAGGACGAGGCCCTCGACCTCCGCGTGACGAGCGCGATCATGATCATGGACGATCTCGCGAACGATCCGAACATCCCGCTTCACGGCCGCACACTCATCTGGAACATCATCTCGCAGCTTGAGACGGTGAAGTAAGGTTTCGCGTCGACGCGGCCAAACTCCGTCTCCAAAGCATCGCCCTGAATACGGTTGTGACCCCTCATCGGAATCGCCGTCTCGAACCGGACGGAGGTCTTCCGCGCCGTCCGCCCCGTCGAAGCGGGGACCGCGGGGACGATCGTCGCCCTCGGATGGACGTGCCTCGCCCCCTCCGCTCCCGCAGCGCGTAGGAGTGCGCCGGGCGGGAATCGAACCCGCATCGAAGGCTTGGGAAGCCTTCGTCCTGCCACTAGACTACCGGCGCGTGCGGGGCCGAACCGAGTTGTGGTTCATCAATCTTGCCGGGCCCGGGTCGAAGACAATCAGGCGGCGCCCGCATCCGCATCGATCCGTCGGATCGACATGAGGAGCTTCGCCTCCTGCCTCAGCCGCGTCGCCGCATCGGAGGCCTCGAGGAGTTTCTGCTTCACGTCGTCGCCGGCAGGGAGGATCGACGCGACCCGATAGGAGAGGGCGCGCGGGTCGAGGTCGTGCCACGTCTCGTCCACGATCGGATGTCCCTTGACCTCGAGAGATTCCACGACCCCCGCGGCGAGCGCCGCGACCGCGCGGGCGGTTTCCTCCGCGCCGCGGCCGAGCGTCTCCGGGAGGAACTCGACCTCCGCCCAGAGGAGCTTGCGGCTCCGGTCCAATCGACGGATTTCGAATCGACGTCGGCCCTCGACGACGACATCGTACCGTCCGTCGGGATAGCGCCGCGAGGCGATGATAGCCGCTTCCGTGCCGACCCGATTCGGCACGGGGGCCTCGGCTTCCTCCTCCAGGAGGAGCGCGATTCCGAAGGGCTCATCGTGTTCGAGGCACCGCCCAACCATCTCTCGGTACCTCGGCTCGAAGATGTGGAGCGGGACGGTCGCCTCGGGGAACAGGACGGTCTGGAGCGGGAAGAGGGGGAGCCGCACGGAAGCGGACAACCCGCCGGACTCCATAAGCGTTCTTACTCGGGCCGGATGTCGAGGGCCACGGCCCACGGCGTCCTGCAACCGGGGCAGTGCACGACCCGCTTCATCGCGTCCCCTTCGTCGGCCAGCTTGAAGGTGAAGAAGAGCGGGTTGTTGCACTTCGGGCAGTTGAAGTTCAGGCCGCCGACGGTCACGGGAGGCGATCGATACCGGGACGGGACCTTAAGGTTGGCGGCTCACGTCGACGAATCGCTTGAAGGCGTCGGCCCCGGCGGCATCTTTATGTCTGGTCTGCGCCTGCCAGCTCGCGCCCATGCGCATCGAGCGTTTCGTGGTCCCGCCCCTCGACAACAACGTCTATCTCGTCGTCGATGACGCGAGCAAGGAAGGCCTCGTCGTCGATACGTCCCTCGGGTCTCAGCAACTCCTTGGGAAAGCAAGGGACCTCAGCGCGACGATCAAGTTCATCCTGAACACGCATGGCCACGCGGACCACGCCGCGGACAACGAGCCAGTCCGCGCGGCGACCGGCGCGAAGATCGCCATCTTCGAGGTCGATGCTCCCCGCCTCCAGAAGATCGCGAGGGAGCCCCGGTGGTACCTGCCCAGCCCTCCCCCTCTCTCGAAGGCGGAGGTGCTCCTTCGGGAGGCCTCGGACGTCCGCGTCGGCGAGGTGACCCTGACGACCCTCCACACGCCTGGACACACGGAAGGGAGCGCCTCGTTCTACAGTGCGTCCCAAGGCGTCCTGTTCTCCGGGGACACCCTGTTCGCGGGAACGAGCGGTCGGACGGACGTCGGAGGTGGGAGCCCCGCACGGATGGTCAGCAGCCTGAGACGACTCGCGGGGTTGCCACCCGAGACCCGCGTCCTCCCGGGACACGGCCCTGAGACGACGATCGGAGACGAGAGCTGGATCGCGGACCTCGAGTATCCGGTCGTCTGACTAGCGCCGGAACCCCCCGTTGGTCGCCCATCCTCGCCCGAGGAATCGGGAGGCCCTGGGCACTCGGACGCCGACGGTCCGACGTCCGGTTCCCAGGCCCAAGCGACGATAGACGTGTTTCATGCTGTACACGACGGACAGGAAGTACAGGTAGAGGATGGCCAAGGTGGCGGGCCACGCGTACTGCCAGACGATCGCCACGAGGGCGGTCGTGGTCAGGGCTCCAACGACGACGCGAAGCACGAACGCCTCGATCGCAGATTTCGCAAAAGGACCGCTGGCCGTGCCGTAGTTCGTATGCCGCACAGGATCCTGGAACGCCTGCCGGGCCACGGCCCAGACGGCGTAGATCAGGATCGGCGCGAACAAGGACAGGACCACGTGGGCGGTGCCCGATGTGAGGAGGAGGTCGATGATCCACGCTGCGTAGACGATTAAGGCGACCTGAAACAGCTTCTTGCGCCGATAGATCGGAAGGAAGTTCGGCATGACGATCGTCTTGAGGGTCCGTTTCACGATCTCCGCACCAAAGGTGATCGACTTGGGGAGGCGCCGCGCGAAGAAGGTCGCGATCCCCTCGGACCGAGACATCAGGAGGGGCGCGAGGCCGCTCATGACGATGCACAGGATCCCCGTGAACGGGGTGAGGTACGTCCCCGCGTAGTCTTTCGTCAGGGCGTCGTTCGCCCGGATGGCTCGCGTGCCCACGCTCGCGTACAGGATCGCCTCTTCGTTCCGGGCGACGAGGCTCGTCCCGATCGCCGTGGACGCCCGCGCCCCGAACCCGATGAAGTAGGCCAGGCTCGCGGTCAGGAACAGGTCGTTCAGGAGGATCAGAGGCACCGCGATCACGAGGATCGGCAGGACGGCCGGCAGCGCCGCGGGGTCAATGAGCATCCCGAAGCTGAGGAAGAAGATCGCGACGAAGGCGTCCCGGAGGGATTCCATCTTCCCCCGCATGCGGCCTGCGATGCGGGTGTCCGCGAACACCATGCCCATGAAGAAGGCCCCGACGATCGCCGGGATGCGGAACGACTCCGCGAGAGCCGCAGCGAGGAAGACGAGGGCGAGGGCGAACAGGACGAACAACTCCTCACTCTTGATTCTCTCGAACAGACGCGCGGTGTTCGGCACGACGATGGCCGCGAGGAACGTGAACACCCCGAGGAAGATCCCGACGCCCAGGAACAGCTCCCCGACACCCCCGGGGCGGACGTCCGCCGGCACGATCATCCCGTTCACGAGGGTCAGGAGGAACATCGCGAGGAACGATTCGAGAATCACCATCCCCAGGAGGAACTCCGTCTCCGCGTTCCCGAGGCGCTTCAGGTCGATGAGCGATTTCGCGACGATCGCGGAGCTCGACATGCTGATGACCCCGGCCATGAAGATCGTGTCGACGAGGGGCCATCCGAGCCACGCGCCAATCGCGAACCCCGCGAACATGTTTACGCCGAGGTTCGTCACGGCGAGGATCGCTGCGGCCTCCTTCGTCTTCCGGAGTTTCGCGACGCTGAACTCGAGCCCGACAAAGAACAACAGCAGGACGAGGCCCATCTGGGAGATGCTCTGGATGAAGACGGTCTCCTGGAGGAGTCCACCATACGTGAGCCCGAGGACCTCCAGGTCGATGTGGGGACCGATGAGGATCCCCGCGACGATGTATCCGACGATTACGGAGACCCGCGCGCGCGACGCGAGCAAGGCGCCCACGAAGCCGGCCGTCGCGATCACGCCGATATCGAGCATGATCGACGCGGGATCAGTCATCGTCGCACCTCGACACGAGTCGGGCCGCGGGCACGAGCGTGGCCGCTCGCGTTCGCAAAAGGAGAATCAGAAGTCCCATCCCGCGGCGCGTATCGCGGGGGGTCCTAGAAAAAGGTAACTGCGGAGTTGCTCATCGACGGCCCGACGCGCCGCGGCACGCGGCATCCCTCGGATGCCTTTATTAGAGTCCCCCGGTTTCGACGCGCGATGGCCCTCGCCTGGCACAGCCTGCGGCCCGACGAGGTCCTGAAGAAACTGGTCGGCTCCCCTCTGGGCCTCTCCAACGCGGAGGCGAAGTCCCGGCTCGAGCGTTATG
>Ga0209521_10005020_pt1 | contig 10502 bp, 11 predicted proteins | sample Rifsed19ft4_FD_184016 | JGI IMG/M metagenome (GOLD analysis project Ga0209521, IMG submission 184016) | Soil microbial communities from Rifle, Colorado, USA - sediment 19ft 4 (version 2) | ecosystem: Environmental > Terrestrial > Deep subsurface > Rock core/Sediment | place: Rifle, Colorado... | reverse complement strand
TGGTCCGCTGTTGACGTGCCATGTTGAGCCTGTTCAAACGCAAGCATCGTCCCGCCGGCCGCGCGGCGCAGGTCGGCTGGTTGCTCGATTCCGACAAGGCGACCGTCATCTTCGATGCGCCGCGGAAGATTTCGAGGGACGAGACGATCAGCCGCCACGCAAAATCTGTTCGCTACTGCCCCGCAGTGCTCGATCACGAAGCGAGACATTTCGAGGTATCGTGTCCGATCGACGTCACCTTGCGCATCGGCAAGAATGAGAAGACCAACGAGTCTGTTCTCATCAATGCCGAGGGAGACAGGTCGGCCATCCGCACGAAACAACTCGGCCAAATCGCGGTCCTCGTGTCCTCCAAGGAGTGGCGGCACCCGGACCGCCCCATCGTGCAGATTCAAACGCCCTATCTGTTCATTGCCGACGAGCCGATATACGTCACCCAGCTGCCGCCTTTCGCCCATTATGCACGGCAGCCATGGCCCGGGGTCGTGATCGGCGGGCGCTTTCCCATCCACGTGTGGCCGCGAACGATGATGTGGGCGCTCGAGTGGTACGATACCAGCAAGGATCTCGTGCTCCGACGCGGGGAGCCGTGGTTCTACGTTCGCTTCGAAACCGAGGATCCGTCACGCCCGGTAAAGCTCGTCGAAGCCGAGATGACGCCGCAGCTGCGCGAATTCGCCAATGCGGTCAGCGGCGTCACCAATTACGTCAATCGAACGTTCTCGCTGTTCAACACCGCGCAGGCGCGCCGGCCGCAGACCCTGGTGGTGCCCAAGCAGCGCTAGTTCCCGCTTTCGTTGCTGCGTGAGTCAATTGCAGAGCCCCACCCCATCCCTGCCCCTTGCAGGGGGAGGCAGGAGCATGCCGCCCACGAGTCGCGTGCCATCGAGCCTTGATCTCGGCGGTCGCCCGCCCCGTCAACCGCTCCATCGCGCGGCGCAGGTCGGCGTCCGACTGGGCCAGGCAGGGTCGATTTTACCAAAATCTTACTACGCGCGGGACTTGTGCCCGCCGACGGCACCGCGCTTGTCAGGCATTTCCCCATCAACACGCTAATTTAATAGCGGTCGTGGCAACGACGGCCATGATGGCGGCGTCGCGACCACTTCTCGGCGAACCAGACTGCGCGCGCGGCCGCTCTCATGCGGCCGAGCCGCGCGCGAGCCTGTCGCTTCGACTGCTGGCCGCCGCCGCGCTGGCGCTCTTCGCCATCGCCGTTCCGCTCGTCTTGATCGCGCACGGCCACTATCTCGACTTTCGGCGGGTGCAGGCGGTGCGCCAGTCGGTCGCCCTCGCTGAAAAAATCTCTGGCCTCGTGCATGAATTGCAGAAGGAACGGGGCCATTCGATCGCCGCGGTGCTCGCAGCCAGCGCGGCTGGCAGCAGCCTCGCCGAGCAGCGCAGGCGCACGGACCGGGCGCTGCGCGACTTCGCCGCCCGCGATGGGCAGCCGGCCGCGGCCGACGCGCAAAGGGGCAGCCGCGACGCTCGGCTGCACCATCTGCTTGCCCGCCTGCCCGAGCGGCGCTCCGCCATCGACCGGCGCGCGCTCGACGTGCACGGGGTGCTCGCCTTCTACGACGAGACCATCGAATCCCTGTTCAGCCTGTACGCCGAGCTGGTCCTGGATGTGGAAACTGCGCCCCTCACGCGCCAGATGCTGGCCTACCGCGCGCTCGCCGCCGCCAAGGAAAGCGCCGGGCGCGAGCGGGCGATCGGGCATGCGCTCGCCATCCGCGCGCAGTTCGATCCCGACTACTATCCGCTGTTCGTCGAGGCCGCGGCCAGGCACCGCGACAATCTCCGTGAGTTCGCGATCCTGGCCACGGCGGACCTGCGCGACGTCTGGGCTGAGTGGGAGAGCGGCGGGGCGGCGGTCGCCGTGCAGTCGATGCGCAAGCGGCTCCTCGCCCTCACGCGCACCGCGACGGCGCTCGAAGTTGCGCCGGCTTCGTGGTGGCAGGCTACCACCGCGGCCATCGACGAACTACATGGCATCGAGCGGCGTCTGCTCGGTATCATCGCCGCGACCGCCGACACGCAGATGCTCGCCTCCCGCCAGGTCTTCTGGCTGGTCATCGGCATCGAGTTCGCAGTGTTTGCATGCCTGACCGTGCTCGCCATCGGCTACGTGCGGCGGACGAGCGCGGCCATCGCGGCGGGACAGGACGAGATTAAGCGCCTCGCGCTGCGCGACGCGCTCACCGGGCTCGCCAACCGCGCCCCGTTCGCCGAAAGGCTCGAGGCGGAGGTGGCGCGCGCGCGCGCGGGCGCCGCGCGCGCCGCCCTCATCTACGTCGACATCGATCGCTTCAAGGATATCAACGATACGTTCGGGCATTATGTCGGCGACGAGCTGATCCGCCACGTCGCCGGGCTGCTCGCGCGCTCGGTCCGCGACAATGATTTCGTGGCCCGGCTGGGCGGCGACGAGTTCGCGATCATCCGGCCAAACGCGTGCGAGCCGGCCGAGTTGCAGGCGTTCGCCGACAACATCATCGCCGCCCTGCGCGAACCCTGTGTGATCGCGAGCCACTGCCTGAACGTCGGTGCAAGCGTTGGCGTCGCGGTCGTCGACGAGACGGCGGCGGCGGCGGGCGACGTCATGGTCTGCGCCGACGTTGCGCTCTACCGCGCCAAGAAGGAAGGCCGCAACCGCGCGTGCATCTACAATTCCACCATGGATGCGGAGGTGCAACGGCAGGCGCGGCTGCGCAACGACCTGTCGCGTGCGCTGGCCGCACGCGAGCTAGGCCTTGTCTACCAGCCCATCGTGTGCGGCGACGGCACGACGATCATGGGCGTCGAGGCGCTGTGCCGGTGGGACCATCGGCAGCTCGGCGCAGTCTCGCCCGTGGAGTTCATCCCGATCGCCGAGGACGGCGGCCTCATTGCCGAGCTGGGCGAGTGGGTCCTTTGGCGCGCGAGCGTCGACGCGGCGGCGTGGCCGGACCTCGTGCTGGCGGTCAACGTTTCGCCGCTGCAGCTTCGCCGTCTCGACTTCGTGAAGGCGGTCGCGCGCATCCTGGAGGAGACTGGGCTTGATCCGCGGCGGCTCGAGCTCGAACTGACCGAGAGCACGTTCGTCGGCGATTTCGAGACGACGCTGCGCAACATGCGCAGCCTGAAAGCGCTCGGGATACGATTCGCGCTCGACGATTTCGGGGCCGGATATTCGAGCCTCATCTATCTGCGCAACTTCGAATTCGACCGGCTCAAGATCGATCGCGGCTTCGTCGCCAGCCTCGGACGCACCGAGGAGGCCGCCACCATCCTGTTCGCGATCGTCGGCCTGGCGCGCGCGCTGGGCATGCAGGTGACGGCGGAGGGGGTGGAGACGGTCGAGCAGTACGCGTTTCTGCGCGGGGCCGGCGTCGATGCCATGCAGGGCCTGCGCTTCGGCGCGCCCATTCCGGCGCCCGCCCTCACGCTCGAACGGCGTCGCCGCGCCGGCTCGCGCCGGTCGACGGGCGATAGCGCGCCAATGGCGGCAAACGTCGGCTCGCGCACGGGCGCAGGCGAAGCGGCCTCGCAGCCGGGCGCGGCACTTATTTGCCGGCCCTGATCTCGGCGATCGCCCGCTCCATCAGCTGCTCCATCGTGCGGCGCAGGTCGGCGTCCGACTGCGCGATGTTCTTGGCGTCCAAATCCCTGCGCACCTTGCCCAGCACGTCGGCGTCGCCCGGCTGTTCGAAGTCGGCCATCACGACGTCCTTCGCATAGGCCGCGGCGGCGGCGCCGGAAAGCCCGAGCTTGTCGGCCGCCCACAGTCCAAACAGCTTGTTGCGCCGTGCCGTCGCCTTGAACCTGAGCTCCTCGTCGTGCGCGAACCGCTTCTCGAACTCTTCCTCGCGTTTGTCGAAGGTGGTCATCTCGTCCCCGCTGGCGTGCCGGTGTTGACAATCACATGCCGACGACTGACAGCGCCCGCAGTCGTTAACGGCCACGATGAATCGCCGCCTTGCATACCGAGGGGCGGCCGTCAAGGCAACTCGCGGCGGATTAAACATTGCCATTGCGATCGCCGCTCGCCGGCACTATCTCGATTGTGCTCGGCACCCCGTTCGGCTACCTTGCCGGTGCGGAGGGGCAGGCCGATGCCAGGTGTCGCCGCCCACCGCCGCCGCGGACCTCGAACCAAGACCGGAGTCCGGCATTCGATGGATTTCCTCAAATCACGGTATACCCCGATGAGCCGCCGTCGCCGCATCTACGAGGGCAAGGCGAAGGTTCTCTATGAAGGACCCGAGCCCGGAACGCTGATCCAGCACTTCAAGGACGACGCCACCGCTTTCAATGCGAAGAAGCATCAGGTGATTGAAGGCAAGGGCGTCCTCAACAACCGCATCTCGGAATACGTTTTTCAGCACCTCAACGACATCGGTGTGCCGACGCACTTCATCCGCCGGCTCAACATGCGCGAGCAGCTCATCCGCGAGGTTGAGATCATTCCGCTCGAGGTCGTCGTGCGCAACGTCGCCGCCGGCTCGCTCAGCCAGCGCCTCGGTATCGAGGAGGGCACGCAACTGCCGCGCTCGATCATCGAGTTCTACTACAAGAACGACGCGCTCGGCGATCCCATGGTGTCGGAGGAGCACATCACCGCCTTCGGCTGGGCCAACCCTCAGGAGATCGACGACATCATGGCGCTCGCCATCCGCGTCAACGATTTCCTGTGCGGGCTGTTCCTCGGCGTCGGCATCCGCCTCGTCGACTTCAAGATGGAATGCGGGCGGCTGTGGGAGAACGACATGATGCGCATCGTCGTCGCCGACGAGATCTCGCCCGATTCGTGCCGGCTGTGGGACACCAAGTCGAACGAGAAGCTCGACAAGGACCGCTTCCGCCGTGATCTCGGCGGCCTGGTCGAGGCCTACACCGAGGTTGCCAGGCGGCTCGGCATCATGAGCGAGAACGAGCGCCCGCAGGGCACGGGGCCGGTGCTGGTCAAGAGCTAACCGCGGCAGACGCGCATGCGCGACAACATCACGATCGGACTGGTGGTGCCGTTCGCCGAGGACCGCGTGCCCGAGGAGGGGCGCGCGATGTACCCGCAGGTCAATTTCATCGCGCGCGGGACCGGCGTGCGCGCGCTCACGCCCGCGGGCTACGACGCCGCCGTCGACAAGATCGTGCCTGCCGCCGAGTACCTCGCCGGCAAGGGCGTCGAGGCGGTGATGGTGATCGGCACTTCGCTGACCTTCTATCGCGGGCCGGAGTTCCACGACGAGCTGCTCGCGCGCGTGCGCCGCGCGAGCGGGTTGCCGGCGAGCACCATGAGCCAGGCGGTGGTCGACGGGCTGCGCGCGGTGGGCGCCAAGAGGATCGCCGTGAGCACCGCCTATGCCGACGAGGTCAACAAGCGCCTGACGGAGTTCCTCGCGGCCAAGGGTTTTGAGGTGCGCGCGCTCGAGGCCTTCGGCATCACCGAGTTCGGCACCGGCGCGATCAGCAAGAGCCCGCAGGAGATCGTCGATCTCACCGTAAAAGCCTGCCGGCGGGCGCCCGACGCCGAGGCCGCGCTGATCTCCTGCGGCGGCCTGCGCACGCTCAGCGTGGCCAAGCCGGTCGAGGAGCGCTGCGGCATCCCGGTGGTAGCGAGCACGCAGGCCTCGTTCTGGGCGGCGCTCCGGCTTGTCGGCGAAAGCGGGCAGCTTTCCGGCTACGGCCGGCTCCTGGAGAACGCCCGCGCGGGCGCGCCGGTGCACTGACGCGCAAGCCCACAGTTTTCGTCATGGCCGGGCTTGTCCCGGCCATCCACGCCTTGTATCCGCATCGAAGACGTGGTTGCCCGGCACCGGGCCGGGCATGACGCCGGGTGGGACGAACCACGCCATGAGGGCTCGCGTCATCGTCACGCTGAAATCCGGCATCCTCGATCCGCAAGGCAAGGCGATCGAGGGCGCGCTGAGATCGCTCGGCATCGCCGGCATCACCAGCGTGCGCCAGGGCAAGATGTTCGACCTCGAGATCGCGGGTAGCGATCGCGCCGCCGCCGAGCAAACGCTCAGGCAGGCCGCCGATAAGCTGCTCGCCAATACCGTGATCGAGAACTACCATATTGAGCTTCTGGCCTGAGCGGCGCGCCGACCCCGTGAACTCCGCCGTCCTCGTCTTTCCCGGCATCAATCGCGAGCGCGACATGGCGCGCGCGCTGACGCTCATTGCGGGCCGCGCGCCGGCGATGGTGTGGCACGCCGACAGCGCGCTGCCCGCCGGCACCGACCTCGTGGTGATCCCGGGCGGCTTCTCCTACGGCGACTACCTGCGCTGCGGGGCGATCGCGGCGCGCGCGCCGATCATGGCGGCGGTGCGCGCGCACGCCCGAAATGGCGGCCTCGTGCTCGGCGTGTGCAACGGTTTTCAGATCCTGTGCGAGGCCGGCCTGCTGCCCGGCGTGCTGATGCGCAACCAAAACCTGCGCTTCATCTGCCGCGACGTCTACCTGCGCGTGGAGCGCTCCGACACGCCGTTTAGCCGCGGCTACAACGCCGGACAGGTGATCCGGGTGCCGACCGCGCACGGGGAGGGCAACTACGTCGCCGACGCCCAGACCATCCGGCGGCTCGAAGGCGAGGGGCGGGTGATCTTCCGCTACGTCGCGCCCGACGGCACGCTCGAGCCGAAGTGGAACGTCAACGGCTCGACCAACGCCATCGCCGGCATCCTCAGCGAGGCCGGCAACGTCGCCGGCATGATGCCGCACCCGGAGAACCACGTGGAGGCGGCGATGGGCGCAACCGACGGGCGTGGCCTGTTCGCCGGGCTCGCCGATCATTTCCGGCGGGCGGCGTGAGACCTTGAAATTGTGTACACAAGAGTGTACATAAATGGTCCGGTTCACCTGGGACGAGAAGAAGCGACGAAATATCCTGGTCGACCGTGGGTTTGATCTGCTGCGTGCCATCCGCATTTTTCGCGGGCCGATTATTATGAAGGAGGATACACGCCATGAGTACGGCGAAACGCGCTACGTCGCGCTCGGCGCGCACGAAGGCGAGCACTTCTACGTCGTCTACACGCCGCGCAAAGATCAAGCGACGGGTGAAGACGTATTCCATGTCATCACTGCCTGGCGCGCTGGACAGCGAGGAAAACGCCGATATCAGGAGCGCTTCTCTTGATGACATTGATCAAATGGCCCGACGTGGGGAATTGGCTGCGACCCGTCGCGACGCCGAGGAGATCGAACTGGACGAAAGCTTTTGGAGAAACGCGCGTGTGATCATGCCGAACGCGGTTGGCAAGACATCTGTCCATCTGCGAATCGACCGCCCGGTGCTTGACTGGTTCAAGGACCAGGGGAAGGGCCACCTCACTCGCATGAACGCGGTCCTGCGAGCCTATTACGAAGCCCATCGCGGGCGTGGGCGGAAACAACGGGCGCGGCGGGACTAGGATGGCCAATGAACGAAAGTTGAAAGGACTATTGCGCCACGCAAAGCAACTTGCTGCTGATTATTATCGACTAACCGGAAAGCCGTTGGGCGTGACGGGCGAAGTGGCGGAGTATGAGGCTGCCAACAAGCTTGATCTGACGCTGGCGCCAGCGAGGACGGCTGCGTAAGACGCCTTTCGCCGCGTCGGCAATCGGCGGAAGCGATTTCAGATCAAAGGGCGCGCGGTTTCAGTCGATGATCGATATCGCGGTCGGGTACCGCGGATCGCGATCAAGGGCGGCTTCGATGCCGTCCTCTTGGTGCTGCTCGATAAAACCAGCTACGACGCGATTGAAATTTGGCAGGCGAGTCGCGCTAAGGTCGTCGAAAGGTTGAAAAAGCCAGGCTCGAAGTCACGCAACGTGCGCGGATCGATGGGAATCAGGCAGTTTAGGTCGATCGCCGGCAAAGTTCCGGTATGGCGACGGGTGGATTGAAGGTCATATAACACCCGCAATGATTCTCAACGAGCCCCGCATCGCGCCCGACCTCGTCGCCGCGCACGGCCTCACGCCCGACGAGTACGAGCGCCTCATCGCGCTCATCGGGCGTGAGCCGAGCTACACCGAGCTCGGCATCTTCTCGGCGATGTGGAACGAGCACTGCTCGTACAAGTCCTCCAAGGTGCACCTGCGCACGCTGCCGACAAAGGCGCCATGGGTGATCCAGGGCCCGGGCGAGAACGCTGGCGTCATCGACATCGGCGAGGGGCTCGCCGTCGTCTTCAAGATGGAGAGCCACAACCACCCGAGCTATATCGAGCCCTACCAGGGCGCCGCCACCGGCGTCGGCGGCATCCTGCGCGACGTCTTCACCATGGGCGCGCGGCCGATCGCCTGCCTCAACGCGCTGTCGTTCGGCGATCCCGCGCATGCCAGGACGCGCCACCTCGTTGCCGGCGTGGTCGCCGGCATCGGCGGCTACGGCAACTCGTTCGGGGTGCCGACGGTGGGCGGCGAGGTGCGCTTCCATCGCCGCTACGACGGCAACTGCCTCGTCAACGCCATGGCTGTGGGCATCGCGGACAAGGACAGGATTTTCTACGCCAAGGCGACGGGCGTCGGAATGCCCGTCGTCTATCTCGGCTCGAAGACCGGCCGCGACGGCATCCACGGCGCCACCATGGCCTCCGCCGAATTCGGCGAGGATTCGCAGGAGAAGCGCCCGACCGTGCAGGTCGGCGACCCGTTCTCCGAGAAGCTGCTGCTCGAAGCCTGCCTCGAAATCATGGCCAAGGACTGCGTGATCGCCATTCAGGACATGGGCGCGGCCGGGCTTACCTGCTCCGCGGTCGAGATGGGCGCCAAGGGCGACCTCGGCGTCACCCTCGACCTCGACCGGGTGCCGTGCCGCGAGACCGGCATGTCGGCCTACGAGATGATGCTGTCGGAGAGCCAGGAGCGCATGCTCATGGTGCTGCGCCCGGACAAGGAAGAGGAGGCAGCGGCGATCTTCCGCAAATGGGGGCTTGATTTCGCCGTGGTGGGCGCCACCACGCCATCCAAGCGCTTCGTGGTGCGCCACGGCGGCGATGTGATGGCGGACCTGCCGATCAAGGAGCTGGGCGACGAGGCGCCCGTCTATCACCGGCCCTTCGTTGAGACGCCCAAGCGCCCGCGCGTCCAGGCCTCCGACGTCGCGCCGCCGATGTCGCTGGCCGACGCGCTCGAAAAGCTCATTGGCTCACCCGACCTGTGTTCGAAACGCTGGGTGTGGGAACAGTACGACCACGTCATCGGCGGCAACACGGTGCAGCGGCCGGGCGGCGACGCCGCGGTAGTGCGCGTCGAGGACGGCCCGCGAGCGCTCGCGCTCACCACCGACGCAACGCCGCGCTACTGCGAGGCCGATCCGGTCGAGGGCGGCCGGCAGGCGGTGGCGGAGGCCTGGCGCAACATCACCGCCGTCGGCGCAAAACCGCTCGCCGTCACCGACAACCTCAATTTCGGCAGCCCCGAGCGGCCCGAGATCATGGGCCAGCTCGTCGGCTGCATCCGCGGCATCGCCGAGGCGTGCGCGGCGCTCGACTTCCCCGTCGTCTCCGGCAACGTGTCGCTCTACAACGAGACCAACGGCCGCGCGATCCTGCCGACGCCGACCATCGGCGGCGTCGGGCTCATTGACGATTTCAGGCGGTCGGCGACGCTCGCGTTCAAGGCGCCGGGCGAGACGATTGTGCTGGTGGGGGATACCGCCGGCTGGTTCGGCCAGTCGCTTTATCTGCGCGAGGTGTGCGGGCGGGAGGAGGGCGCGCCGCCGCCGGTCGACCTCGCCGCCGAGCGCCGCAACGGCGACTTCGTGCGCAGCCTCATCCGCGACGGCATCGCCAGCACCGTCCACGACGTCTCCGACGGCGGCCTGTTGGTGGCGCTCGCCGAGATGGCGATGGCCTCCGGCATCGGCGCCCGCCTCGCCGCCGCGCCCGCCGGGCTTGTCGCGCACGCCTTCTGGTTCGGCGAGGACCAGGCGCGCTACGTGGTGAGCCTTGCCGCCGGCGCAGCCGAAGCGGCGGCGGCGCGGGCGGCCGCCGCCAGCGTGGCGGTGCGGCGCATCGGCACCACCGGCGGTGACACGTTGACGGTGCCCGGCGAGCGCCCCATGCTGGTCGCGAGTTTGCGCGAGCGCTTCGAAGGCTGGCTGGCGGCCTACATGGCTGGCACCGCGCCGTGATCCACATGCAGGAGCACCCCCATGGCGATCGACGCCAGCGAGATCGAGCGGCTGATCAAGGCCCGCATTCCCGACGCGCAGGTGACGATCCGCGATCTCGCCGGCGACGGCGACCACTACGCCGCGGTCGTCATTTCCGAAACCTTCCGCGGCAAGTCGCGCGTCCAGCAGCACCAGATCGTCAACGAGGCGCTCAAGGACGTCATGGGCGGCCGGCTGCACGCGCTCGCGCTGCAGACCGGCACGCCGAAGTGACGCGAGAGCACAGTTCCCGCGCATGATCGCATATGCGCAAATCGCTCATCGCGGCGGCGCCGCGCCCGGTGCGGCGAGCCATCCACATTCCACGCGCAGCGGCCCGCAGCGGCGTGCGGTTTTGATGACCGAGGCCGG
>Ga0209521_10005019_pt1 | contig 10504 bp, 13 predicted proteins | sample Rifsed19ft4_FD_184016 | JGI IMG/M metagenome (GOLD analysis project Ga0209521, IMG submission 184016) | Soil microbial communities from Rifle, Colorado, USA - sediment 19ft 4 (version 2) | ecosystem: Environmental > Terrestrial > Deep subsurface > Rock core/Sediment | place: Rifle, Colorado... | reverse complement strand
TCCGTCCTTCGGTTTTTCTGGTCGATTGGTCTTATTTCCTTTTTATCTGTATTCACGACCTTGACCGGATGCACCTCTCCTCCACCGACCGGGCTGACATCACCGACTGCAAGCATGGAGGTCAGCGCACCTGCCGAACCAACTGAAGCGCAGGCGACCCAGGAACCCACCGCCATGCAGAAGCCGGTGGAACCAGCCGACCTGATCTTCACCAACGGCAACCTGATCACCATCGAACCAGACCGACCCCTGGCACAGGCAATCGCCATCCGATCCGGGCTGATCCTGGCGGTCGGGAGCAATGATGAGGTCCTTATCCACCAGGCGCCATCCACCCAGGTCATCGACCTGCAGGGAAAGACGCTCATGCCCGGGTTCATTGACGGGCACACCCACATCCTGACATTCCACGACAGGATGAGCAAGTCCCTCGCAGAGGCGCAGGAAGCCGCCATCAGCCACGGATTCACCATGGTAAGCGAGATGTGGGCGAACATCGATGTGGTCAATGGTTTTCTGCAGGCGGAAAAAGACGGGGAAATACGCCTGCGGGTGAACATCTTCCCCAGCTACAACGACGGCATTCTTGACGGGCAGCGTAATAGGATCATGCTGAACACCTGGTTCCCGGGTCATACCCCCATCCTCGATCCCCAGCGAATGGTTCGCATCCCCGGCATCAAGATCTTTGTTGACGGCGACAATGCCTCCTCGGCGCGCGGCTGCTGGGCATTGAGCGATCCTTACGAGCCGGGTGCACCGGTCCTTGTGAACGGTGTATGCGGCTCCAATACGGGCGATCTGTACTGGACGCAGGACGAACTCAACCAGGCAGTCTCCCAGGCGCAGACAACCGGTTACAGGGTGGCTTTCCATGCCATGGGCGACGGGGCAATAGAGCTGGCGATCAATGCCATTGAGTTCGCGTTGGATGGGCAACCCAACGACACGATCCGCCATCAGATCGAACACAACAGCCTGCTTCGCGATGATCTGCTGCAGAAATATGTAGACCTCGACATTCCCGCCTCCGTCCGCGGACACGTCGACATGTGCGACCCCAACCTGGGGGTAAAAGCCTGGGGTGCCGAACGCCATCAATGGTATGCCAACCGCTATGCCATGGCAATCATCAATGACCACTCCTACGTGGAGACCGATTTCGGCTGGCATGAAAGCCCGGATGTGCGCTACTCACAGCGCACGCTCGACCCGATCATGGCGCTCTACGGGCTTGTCACCCATCAGTATACCGGGGAGGGTGGGTTCGTCTGCAACCCTGCCGATTGGGTGGCTGTCCACCAGATCTCCGTTGAAAAGGCGTTGCAGATGCTGACCATTTCCCCTGCCTATGCCGTTTCGATGGAGAATCACACGGGCAGCCTGAAAGCGGGAAAATTTGCTGACCTGGTGCTTCTTTCCGGCGATCCTCTGACCGTCCAGCCTGTTGAACTTAAAGACCTGCGGGTGGGCATGACCATCATCGGTGGCAAACTGGAGTACTGTGCCCCTGGTTACGAGATGTACTGCCCCGGGCTTCAGCTTCCGGTAGACCTGCCCACCAGCGGCAACCTGGCATTGGGCAGGTCGGTGAATGCCTCACGCAGCGAAGGAGGCAATCCACCAGAGTGGGCAGTGGATGGAAACGAATCCACCGCCTGGAGTGCTGGAGATTTCCCACCCCAGTGGATCGAGATCGACCTGGGCGCACCGGCAGACATCAGTGCCATCCGCCTGCTGGTTACCCAATATCCGGAAGGAGCAACGAAACACCGGGTGCTTGCCTGGGGGAGCGGCAGCCAACCGGTTGAAGTGACCTTTTTTTCGCAGGTCACGACTAGCGGACAGTGGCTGGTTTACACACCCGCCCAGCTGCTGGAAGGCATCCGTTTCATCCGGGTTGAGACTCCGGTAAGCCCATCCTGGGTCGGCTGGGTGGAGATCGAAGTGCTGGGAACCCGCTGAGTTGGGTGAACTGCGTGCCTACACCGACCTGGCAGAAATGCTCCATAAGGAGGCCAGCGCCGAACATACCCGGACCGAGATCGATAACATGACAGCGGGTTTCGCCAGGGATTTTCCGGACTACAGGTACATGGTACTGTTCATCGAACCGCATGACCCCTCCCGAAATTACTTCTTCCTGATGCATGTCCCCTCGCCTGGGTTGAGATCTCTCGCCATGGCGGAGCGCATGGTCATGCAGAGTGGTTACCACCCGGTGGCATACTGGATGAGGCAGGATCAACCTGCCATCATCCGTCCAGGGAATATGGATTCTCGGACTGGGTGAGGGAGAGTCAGTCGACCACATCGTCCCCGTTCTTGTTTTAAGGGGGTCACCCGTACAGATGACATGGGTCATCCTGCTGGATGAGGCAGGATCAAGCCGACATTAGCATCAAGGTGCGGAATTGGGAGTCGACCATCACCGTCATCCCCACCAACAAGCTTATCCATGCGCTGCTCAAGTGGATTGAGAAATCAAAAAGACCCGGGCTGGCTTTGTTAAGCCAGGCAGGTCTTATGCTTTAATGATCCGGTTGTATCTATACCCGGTAGAAGAATATCAGGTTCACGGCCGTCAGGATGACCAGCACGATCGGGAAGGCGAATGCCAGCACGATCCCGCCGATAGCCCAGCCCCTGCCGCGTCCGCCCTTCAGTTTGATCTGGATCAATGCAATGCTGCCGCACACAAGCGCCGCCCCTGCGACCAGTATGTAAAGGACCATGTAGTTGCTGAAGACCAGCGCCAGGTCGAATATGCCGAAAATAAAGCTGGCAGCCGCCAGTTTGTTGGTGGCGATGTCCATGCTGTTTTCCACCATCGGTTCCTGCTCCCGCGGCCTGGTTGTTTTTCCCTCGCAAAGTGAGATGAGGACTGCCAGGCTGACAATGAATTCTATCATCAACCGCCGGACCGGTACGGGTTCCTGCTGCCAGGCTGGTCAGTTTATGAAAAAACCATCCAGCGTTCCGCCCCTCAACCGATCGCTTTCTTTACCAGCGCGATGATCTTTTCCTCTTCGGCGGCGGTCAGCTCCTTCAGCGCGAAGGAGGTCGGCCACATGGCGCCATCATCGAGGGCTGCCGTGTCGCTGAAACCCAGGGTCGAGTAGCGTGATTTGAACTTGGCTGCGCTCTGGAAGAAACACACCACCTTGTCATCCCTGGCATAGGCGGGCATGCTGTACCAGGTCTTGGGTGTCAGTTCCGGCGCGTTGGTGGTGATGATCTCGTGCAGGCGGGTCGCCATCCTGCGGTCCGCTTCGTCCATCTCGGCGATCTTCTCCAGCAGGGTTTTCAACCCGGCTTCCCTGTCGTTTTTAGCGCGCTGCTCCGCTTTCAGCTCCCTGGTGCGCTCCTTCATGGCTTGCTTTTCGAAGTCCGAGAACTCGGCGGTAACTTTAGGTTCCTTCTTGGGACTCATAGTCATCTCCTTGTCATGGTGGTCGTTAGTATCTCCCACCCTGGATGAGCGGGAAGGTTATTATAAAACAACTGTGTGTATTCCGGACAGGATTTATCCTATTAACGGGTCGGTGTGAGAACAGCGATAGCGCAGCATACTGTCATTGCGAGCCTCGGATGGTTTTACCGAGGCGTGGCAATCCCAGGTTTTTTGATCGATTTAATACACTTCAAGATTGCCCCTCTCCCCTAAAAGCACGGGGACGATGTCGCAAAGATACACTTTCATCATAGCCATACACTCCCAGCCCCCTCCGGCTGAGCCACCCCGCAGAATGAGGGCGGGGTTCTTCGCCACCCCGCAAGCGGGGGAGGAAAGGTGGGGGCAGGGATAACCCAGATGTAGGGGCGACTCATAGTTTTTTTTTCCCCCCCCCATATGCGGTAATGATTTAGGTGGGTTGGCAGTGGTGCGGCGTATCTAAATCAACCCCCTCTGACCAACTTCCGCTGAAAAAATGCGGAACCTGGTCTTCTCCCCCAAATAATTTTTTATTTGGGGGAGATTAAGAGAGGGGGAAAAAACCTCACCTCCCTGTCAGTCAAGTCCCCCGCTGTTATTGCGAGCGGGCAACGAGCGTGGCAATCCCAGGTTTTCTGATCGATTTAATACATTTCAAGATTGCCCCGCAACCCCCACAATGCTACAATAAACAGAAAACACCCACCGCCAACCAGGAGACCGACATGAAGAACAAATTCCTCATCCCGCTCTATATCCTCATCCTGCTGCTCGTGGCAGCCGGCTGCTACCTCTACGCCACCGCCATGATGGACTCGCTCACCTTCTACCGCTCCCCGCTGGCGGACACTCCCCCATCGCCAGGCGCATCACTCGGGCAGCCCCTGGCGGATCGGGTGGTTATCGTCCTGGTGGATGCCCTGCGTGAGGATACCTCCCTCGATGCGCAGGTCATGCCCACCTTGCAAACTCTGCGGACGCAAGGCGCCTGGGCAACCATGCACAGCATCCCGCCCACCTATTCCGCCCCCTCCTGGACCACACTTCTGACCGGTGCCTGGCCGGATATCAACGACGGACAATCCATCAACCCGCCCGACAATGACAGCGTGCGTATCTTCACCCAGGACAGCATCTTCGACGGCGCCCAGCGTGCCGGTCTGAACACCGCTGTCTCCGGGTATACCTGGTTCGAGGGTATGCTGGCAAAAGACGGATTGGATGCCGGCTTCTTCACCGAAGGCGAGGACGATGCCGCTGATCAGGACGTTATCGCTGCCGCCCTGCCCTGGCTGCAAAGCGGAGATTACCAGCTTGTGCTGGTGCACATCGACCAGGTCGACTGGGCTGGGCACCACGAAGGCGGTCCGATCGATCCCAGCTGGAATCTGGCTGCCAGCCGCGCCGATGCCATGATCACTGAATTGATCGCACAGCTTGACCTCTCCAAAGACACGCTCATCATCCTTGCCGACCACGGTCAGATCGACCGGGGTGGTCACGGCGGGCAGGATCCCATCACCATGCTTGAACCCTTCATCATGGTCGGTGCCGGCGTGGTGCCCGGTCACTACGACGACATACGCATGGTGGATGTGGCTGCCACCATCGCCGCCCTGCTCGGCCTGGATTCCCCCGGCTCCAACCAGGGTCGCGTGCTGGACGAGATGCTCACCCTCACACCCCAGCAAAGTGCCGATATTAAGGAGATCGTGGGGGCACAGCAGGCCAACCTGCTGACTGCCTACCAGGCATCCATCAGCGTACCCGCCAACCCATACCAAACCCTGGAGGAAGCACGCCAGGTGCGGCTGGATCGCGAACGCACCCCGCGTGCCTTTGTCGCCCTGCTTCTGGCGCTCATACCGGCTGTCATTTTGTATGCCCGGCGCGGCACAAGAGCTGCCTGGATCCTGGGCGGAGTACTGTTCTACCTGCTGCTCTTCAACATCATCTATTCCGTCATCGCCGGCAAGACCTACTCGCTCAGCTCGGTCACCAGTGCCAATGACCTGATCTTCGGCACAGCAAAATATGTGGCAGTCAGCCTGCTGATCGCCTGGTTGGTCGTCATGCTGGGACTGCGCGCCTTTACCGGCCAGCCCGTCACCGCCGTACGCATATCGCTGATCCTTGCGGTCACCACGCTCTACCTGCTGTCCCTGCCCCTGTTGTGGAGCTACTACCGCAATGGGCTACTGGTCAGCTGGACACTGCCGGAATTCGAGAGCATGTTCCTCGGCTTCCTCTCCGTTCTGCAGGGATTGTTCGTCAGCGCCATCGGTCTGCTGCTGGCGGGCGTCTCTGCCCTGGTAACGCGCTTTGCCAGGAAAGCATGACCACCATACCCATCCTGACCGTGATCGCCAAGTCCGGTTCCGGCAAGACCACCTTCCTGGAGAAGATGATCCGGGAGCTGACCGGGCGGGGCTACCTCCTGGCAACGGTCAAACACCACTCCCACTCCGGCTTCGAGATCGACCATCCCGGCAAGGACAGCTGGCGCCAGGCTCAGGCAGGCAGCCAGCATGTGATCATCGCCGCCCCGGACAAGATCGCCTCCTACCGCCTGCTCGACCACGAACTGACCCTGGATGAGGTCGTGGTGGATGTAACGGGAGTCGATCTCATCCTGGTGGAGGGATACAAACAGGCTGGCAAGGACAGCATCGAGATCATCCGCAGGGAAGTGGGTACCGAACTTATCTGTGACCCGCACAAGACCATCGCCATCGTCACCAACACCCCGCTGGATGTCCCCATCCCGCAGTTCGGGTTGGACGATATCCCCCAGGTGGCAGACCTGGTGGAGGAGTGGCTGGCAAGGCAGAAGGGTGGGTAGGATGGATATTCCTAGTTTAGAAAGGAGAAGGGAAATCATGACTAAAGATGGAGATTTGACTGGAAAGATTGGGAAGAAATTAGCAGGAAATAATGAATTGGATGATTACCTGGTCTATTATGACCACGGGGAATCTAATGATGAGAAAGTAGGAAACATCTATATCACCATTGACAAAGAAGTAAACAGGAAAACCCAGATTGGGCAACTCGATATCGCCATTGTGAGGAAGGAGGACAGCCACGCCGTTCTCCTGGTCGAGATCGAGGAATCAAGTGCCAATCCCAAAACAATTATTGGAGATATTTTTACATTCCTTCTTGGAAATTATGTCATTTTCAAGAAGAAAAACAAAGATTTCAAGGTTACAAACGAAACAACTTTCCTAGTTCTTATTAATGGTAATGAAAAACCGGAAAGGATTAAGAATATTATCAACCAAAAAGCAATGTTAGCAAAGAAAGCGATTAGGAATGACAATGCATTAGTAGGAAAGATTGAGATTGAATGGTATTCGAGTGAAAGTGAATTAATAAACATAATTAGATCAATCGTTAAGTAAATATCTTATTGAACGAATAATTCTTCCATTTTTTTACTCGTCTTCCAAAGTGTGGTAGACATGCCAGATATAAAAGGTTAACGGTATGGGAAAATTTCTCGAATCCTATCGAAATCCAACCTCAATGCGGAGCAATTTGACAGTTCAAAAAAATAGCGTTCAAACAGAAAACCTGACCTAAACAAAGTTGCTTGCCTGCATCATGATTGTTTAAGGGATCTCTTTATAATTCAAATAATGGGGGTTAAAGATTTTCAGAATTTAGATTGGATGCATATTGACTATCATGTGTAAAGGTTGTATTCTAACATCAGATTAAATTCAATGTATTTTTCCACGAGATAATAATTTAACCCGTTGGGAAAAATGATCACCCTCCCATAAGCACTTTCTTTGTCGTTCCCTCCAACAAGTGGACAGTACTTGGATACATGAAAGGAGTGACCCAATGCCAATTCCACCCATGCCTACACCTTTAGAAATAGCTCAAAGGAACTTGCAACAAGAAGCAAATGAGGAATTCTTGTACGCAGAAGAACAATTGGGGATTGGCAGTTTTGTAGCAGTTTCATCTCATCGGTTTATCGCTGTAGAATTTAAGAAGGGTAAATTTGTTCCTTGGTTAACAATCAACTTATCTGATATATCTGCGATTGATTTTGATTGGAATAAAAGTGCATTTTATGACAGCCCAATAATCGTTTTTGATCTTCGTGACAATCAACGTAAAGGTTTTGATATTATAAATTTTGAGGATTTAGAAACGCGAGAAAAACTACCTAGAGCGATATCCCAAGCTGCCCATGTGCCATTTGCACCTCCTAGAGTATTGTCACCACAAATTCATAAAGTGAATCCAGCATTTTTTGTGCAATTTTATCCAAAATCTGATTTGCTTTGGCCGAGTAAATGTCCTGCGTGTTTACAACCCATTAATGAGCATAACTCGTCATTCCATCGCATAATTCCCAGACTAGGGGGTGATCGTTTTAAATTTCGTTTGGATAATCAGATGAATTGGAATTTACGCACTCATATCGAATTACACATTGGATACTGTTCTTCTTGTTATCAGACATTATTTAACCAGAAAAAAAGTTTCTTTTCAAAATCACCAAAAGCACCGGTTTTTGATAGCAGTTTCGATGGTATTAAAGTATTTATTTTTATCGATAAGTCTGATTATGCAAATGAATTTGCACAATTGAATAGTACTCCAAGTGTAAATTAGGAATAAAAGTTCTATTCGTTACTAGACCAAAGTAAAAAGACTATCTAATGTCCAATTAGGTTTGTTTAACATTGTGTTAATGGGACGGGGTTTCTACTTGAAGCCATGGCAGTCCGGCTCGTTTACATCCACTCCCGCTACTCCTGGTTACAGAAAGCATAAACTCCACTCTTTTTTCAGGGGGATTTACAGATGCATTTTATGATAAACTTGACATAATTTGTCCAATATATTATATTTTCAATACCCATACCTTCGTGCTGTTTTATCCACCTGTGAGAGTGTAAAATGACAAAAGTGCTGACAGCCAAAGAACAAAAAAAGAAAGCCATGATGGAAGAAGTCTTCCGCAGCGGAGACCAAACCATGTTCTCCCGCGGCAGGAAGTTGTATGGACTGCTGCCCAGCGACCCCCGCTGTGTGACCTGCATGGCTCCCTTTGAAGGTTTCGGTGGAAGCCTGGTGCGCTCCTTGATGCACATCAAACGATCCAGTCTGAATCCCCTCATGTGCGATCAATGTGATCAGGAACTTCGCAAGCTGGAATACGGTACGGAGACCGAAATGACCATGCTCTTCGCCGATATCCGCGGCTCCACCACCCTGGCCGAGAACATGACAGCCACCGAATTCAAGAACCTGATCGATCGTTTCTACAATGAAACTTCGCATATCCTGGTGCACAGTTACGCCATCATTGACAAACTGAGGGGGGACGAGATCAACGGCTACTACATGCCCGCCTTCACCGGCAGGGATTACACCCGCAAGGCGATCCAGGCTGCCCGCGACCTGCTTAAGGTGACCGGGCACAACGACCCCGAGGGTCCCTGGGCGCCGGTCGGAGTTGGACTGCACACAGGCACGGCTTATTACGGTGCGGTCACCTCCAGCGATGGTTTGGTCGAGCTGACCGCCCTTGGCGACGCGGTCAACACAGCTGCGCGGCTGGCTTCCAAAGCCGCCACCGGCGAGATCATCCTCAGTTGGGAAACAGTCAAACAAGCCGGTATCGACATCTCCAACCTGGAAAAGCGCACGCTGGAATTAAAAGGAAAGAGCGAACCCATGGATGCCTGGGTGATGCACATCCCCTGAACATCCCCCCGGGAACAGTTAATAAACTGAAGATCTCTCTGGTGGTCTGCCAGAGGAAAAAATGGCACCCTCGGGGTGATGATCTCTTCCGGCGGAGCCTCTGTCAGGCGTTCTCCTCGCTCAGCGCTCCGATCACCCTGTCCGCCGTCGTGACATAGGAAAATCCAAACGAGAGGTTGAGCAGACTTGCCAGGTGCATCTCTTCATTGATACTGCCGGTCCCGTCAGCCAGGAAGAACACCCGGTAATCCCTGTAATAGGCATCCCGTGCCGTCGATTCACAGCACATGTTGGTCATTATCCCGGTGATCACAAGGTCTTCGATCTTGAGAACGCGCAGAATGGTTTCCAGGTCGGTATTGTAGAACGAAGAATAGCGATGCTTGAGGATCACTTTTTCCGATGGCATTGGGGTCAGATCCTTATGGATCTCGCTTTCAGGACTGCCTTCTATGCACATGCCTTCCCACCACCCAGCCATGATGCCGCTGTCAAGGTGGTCGGGATGATGGACGTGCTTTGTGTAGATAACCGGACGGTTCTTCTCTCGGAACGCTGCTGCCACTTTTGCGATCGTCGGGATGATGGCAAGACCGCCGCAAGTGTACGAGGGGGATTGTGGATCAAGGAAGAAATCCTGCATGTCAATGATCAGCAATGCGCTCTTCTCCCCATTCAATGTCATGCCGTGCTGGTTGAAGGGATCGATCTCCTTAAGCCATCGGTCTGTCTTGCTGGCAAGGGTACTTGTGGTCACATACGGGTCCATTGTTTGCTCCTTGTCGTGAATGAGAACCTGACAAAAATATTGAAGCCCATGATATCAGAAATTGGCAGGTTCGCCAACAAGGGAATTGAATAAGGTATCACCCACCAGTCGGAAGACTTTCGCGTTGAGGATAGCGCTTTCATGTAGGTATAATTACCCAGGAGGAACGACCATGCCTGAACATCGAATTTTTGCGTATAAATTCGCAGATATCCATCCACTGTATGTCAAAAAAGCAGAACGCAAAGGTCGCACCAGGGAGGAAGTCGACCGGGTCATCTGCTGGTTGACCGGCTATGACCAGGCAGGTTTGCAACAGCAGATGGACCAGGGGAATGATCTTGCCACCTTCTTCAGCCAGGCACCCGCCATCAATCCCAACAGTTCGCTGATCAAGGGTGTGGTGTGTGGTGTGCGCGTGGAGGAGATCGAAGACCCGCTCATGCAGAAGATCCGTTATATGGATAAACTGATCGACGAGCTCGCCAAGGGCAAAGCGATGGAGAAGATTTTGCGGAAGTAATGCTGACCCTTCGGCTGATTCCAACAGAGATCGTCCATCACGC
>Ga0209521_10005018_pt1 | contig 10506 bp, 8 predicted proteins | sample Rifsed19ft4_FD_184016 | JGI IMG/M metagenome (GOLD analysis project Ga0209521, IMG submission 184016) | Soil microbial communities from Rifle, Colorado, USA - sediment 19ft 4 (version 2) | ecosystem: Environmental > Terrestrial > Deep subsurface > Rock core/Sediment | place: Rifle, Colorado... | reverse complement strand
CTGGGACAGAAGGACAACGCCCTCGCGGCGATCGACGAATTCCTCGCCGTCGAGCCCGGGTCCGTCGAAGGCCTTCGCGCGCGGCACGACCTCCTCCTCGCGGAGGCGCGGTGGTCGGACCTCGTCTCGACCTGCGATCGGCTCCTCGCGCTCCAGCCGGATGACGTCCGGACTAGGGTCGACAGGGGGCGGGCCCTCATCGCCCTGGGCCGCTCCGAGGAGGCCTACGCCGCCTTCGAAGATGCCCTCGTCCTCGCGCCGCAGGACCTCGACGCCCTCCGAGGCCGGAGGGACGCGTTGAAAGGATCGGCGAACGCGAAGGTGCTTCTCCGCGCGTGCGAGGCGATCCTCGAGGTCGAGCCGGGCGATGTCGGCACGTGGGTCGTCCGCGGCGAGGCCCTCGAAGCGCTCGAGGAGCGGGCGGAAGCCCTCGCGGCCTACGAGGGGGCCCTCCGTCTCGACGCGAAATGCGGTCCGGCCTGGGCCCACAAGGCCTCCCTTCTGTTCGCCTTCGAGCGGTACGTGGAGGCGATCGCCGCGTTCGATGCCGCCCTCGAGTCCGACCCCGCCTCCGGGCCCTTGTGGCATGGCCGCGCGAGGGCCCAGTACCGGATGAAAAACTACGCGGACGCGGTCGAGTCCATGGAACGGGCGACGCGGTACGCGCCGGAGGATCGCCTCGCGTGGCACCACTACGGTGTTGCACTCGTCGGCGCGAAGAGGTTCGAGCAGGCGGTCGCGGCATTCGAGCGGTCCGTCGCGCTGGATCCCCGGGACGCAACGTCCTGGAGCGGCAAGGGGGATGCTCTGGTCTATCTGAAGCGGTATGAGGAGGCGATCGAGGCCTTCGGTCAGGTCGCCCGGCTCGATCCCAAGGCCGTCGACGCGTCCGTTCGCCAGGCCAGGTGCCTCCTCGAGCTCCACCGATACGAGGACGCGTTGCCGGTGTTCGAGCGGGTCCTCTCGGCGAGGCCCCACGAGCGGGAGGCGGCCCATGGTCTCTGTGAGGCCCTCGAGGCCCTCGGTCGCACCCGCGAGGCATTCGACGCGACGGAGCGGCTCGCGGCCGCGGACCCGAAGGATCCGGAGGCCTGGATGCGACGCGCCCGGCTCGCTCGCGCCGCGGGCGAGGACAAGGTCGCCCTGTCGTCCGTGAACAAGGCGGTCGGGCTCGCCCCGGACCGGGCGGACTACCTCCGAGTGAAACGGGAGCTCCTCGGGGTCCAGGGGAACTCGAAGGGGATCATCGACGTGTGCGACCGGCTCCTCGAGATCGATCCCCGGGACACGGACGCCGCCCGGGAGAAGGCTCGGGCCCTCGAGGCCCTGGGGAAGGTCGACGCCGCCGTGGAAGCACTCGATTACGCAGGCCGCGCGGACCCGATGGACCGACGGACGTGGAACTCGAAGGGTGCGCTCCTCGCCCGCCTCGGACGACGGGACGATGCCCTCGCCGCGTACGAGCACACCCTGTCCTTGAGCCCGGGAGACCGGGACGCGATCGCAGGACGAGGTCGGATCCTCTTCGACGTCGGCCGCGTCGTCGACGCCCTCCGGATGTTCCAGGATGGGCTTCTCCTCGAGCCGAACCATCTCGGCTTCCTTACGGGGAAGGCGATGTGCGTCGCCGCGGACGGACACTACGACGACGCCCTCTCCGCCCTCGCGCCCGTCTTCGCGAAGGACCCGAACAACTACGATGCGCACCGCACGAAGGGCTACTGCCTCCTGAAGACCGGCCACGCGCAGGAATCCCTCGAGGCGTTCGACTTCGCGCTGAAGTTCCATAAGGACGACGCGAACCTCCTCGCGTGGCGGGGGGAGGCCCTCGCGAGCCTCGAGCGGCACGAGGATGCGCTCAAAGCGTATGCGGAGGCCGTCTCCCGGGACCCCGCCCACGGGGACGCGTGGCGGGGGAAGGGGATGGCCCACCTGAAGCTCGAGCAGTTCCCCGACGCGGCGGTGGCCTTCTCCCACGCGACCGCGGCCCGGCCGACCGACAAGTCCCTATGGTACATGCGCGGCTTCGCGGAGGAACGCGCGGGCCAGTACGGACACGCGGTCGAAGCGTATGACGAGGCGATCCGGCTCGACGCGCGCGACAAGGCGTACTGGAACAGCAAGGGGATCGCGCTCCTTCACCTGAAGCGCGCCGAGGAGGCCCTCCGGTGTTTCGACGCGGCCCTCGCCCTGGACCCCGGATACGAGGCGGCCCGACAGGGGAAGGCGACCGCGGAGGAACGGCTGCACATCGCGAAGGTCGAGACGTTCGCGGAGTCCGTCGTCCGGTACGAACGCCAGATGGAGCGGCCCGCGACGCGCGAGGAGGTCTTCCGGTACTGTTCGGTCCCGAGCGACTACCTCGACGAGGTGATCCGGTACGTGAACGAGCCGATCCCCCTGGCGCCGGAGCGCCTGGAGTCGTCCGACCTGCAGCGGTTCGAGGCGATCGGCGCGACGGTCTTGCGGCGGTTCGAAGATCTTGATGAGGTCCGGCTCGCGGACGTCGCGTCCGCGCTGCCGAACGTCGAGCTCGAGGAGGCTCGGGCCCTCTGGGGCTACCTCGACTGGGTCCGGGGCGCGCATCTCGAGCCGACCGCCGCATGGGGGAACGACGACCTGATCCGCCAGGCGATGGAGCTGCCCAAGGAGGAGTGGAACCTCGTGGACCTGGCGCGGGAGCTGCGGCTCGGCCCGTTCGAGGCGAAGAAGCTGGAGACGTCGCTGAAGATCTTCGAGGGCGGGGGCTACCGCATCACGACGGAGCCCGGGCCTGAGGTCCCTACCCGAAAGAGGAAGGCGAGGAACGCGAGGCCCGAGGAGCGGACGCCCGGTGCACCGGAGTCCGGCGAAGAGACGGAAGAAGGGGACGAACCGAACCCTCCGGAGGCGCCGGAGGCGCCGCAGACGCCAGGGGCCGCGAAGCCCCACAAGGCGGCGGCGAAGGAGCCCGTCGCCGGAAAGGCTGTGTGCGGTACCCACGAGGCGCAGGGCGTCGAGCGGCACACCTGCGGCGCGTGGCTGTGCAAGGCGTGCCTCGAATCCGGGGTGGCGTGTCCGGAGTGCCAGAAGCCCGTCGGGAGAGCTCCGAGGGAGTCCCGTAAGCGGGAGACGGACGGCGCCGCGCGGGATTTCGGCCGGCTCTGACCGAGAGGTTCATCGACGGGCCCCCATTCCGGAATGGACGCATGGCCGCGGCTCCGAGACGTCCGGTGGACTGGACGACGGCGTGGGAGTCCCTCGTGCCGTTGTACGGTCTCTCGATTGTAGCACACACCCTCTCGCCCCTGTTCTCGATCCCCGCGTGGGCGATCTTCGTGTACTATGCGTACCGCACGTTGGAAGCCTCCCGGACGGCGGAGGACCCCTGGAGAGGCCACGGGAGTCCCAGACCCTACCTCCTCGTCTGCATCGCCTCCTTGACCGTGCACTTCGTGACCTTCCTGAGCCTCGGGGAGGGAAGCCTGCCGGCGGCGTTCGTCACGCCGAGCCTCGCGGGCCTGGTCGTCCTCACGACGGCGGCGGTCTTCGTCGCGACGTCGGCGCCTCCTCAGGTGCGCGATGTGCGGTCCTGGATGGTAATCGGCGTCGTCTCCATCGCCGGAAGTGCCGCGGTCGTTCCCGCGTTCCTCTTCGGACTCCTGCCGCCCTCCGAGCCGTCGGCCACCATCGCCCCGCTCGCCCAAATCTCCCTCGCGGTCGCCTCGCTTGGGTCGTTCCTGGTCGCGGGCCGGACAGCCCGGCGGCGGGTTCCTCTTGTCGCCCGGAAGGCGGCGGTCCCCCGCCGAGGGCCGTGAACACGTCTACCGGTACGTCGAGACGGCGATCGCCAGGAAGGCCCTCGCGTCTGGCGTGTCGACCCGGTAGTTGATGCCCGTGGCCACGCAGACGGCATCGCCCCAAGAGGTGACCGCGACGAGGACCTCCGGACCTCCGTCCGAGCGGAACGTCGGGCCACCCGAATCGCCCTCGCACGTCCCTCCGGCGCCGCGGTGCGGATTCTGGGAGAGGTAGAGCCACGCGGAATGGAGGGATAGTCCGATCGACTGCGCGATCTGGCGGTACCCAGTCACGACCCCATGTTGGTTCTGCCCGTACCCGACGACGTCGAAGGACGCCCCTCGGAGCTGGCCCCTCGCCGCGAGACCGTCGAGATAGCCCATCGGCGCGAGGGTCGCGGGGACGAGGCTCGTCTCGGGCCGCGCAAGCACGATGACGCCGAGGTCGTGCGGGTCCGACGTGGGCCCCCATCGGAACTCGGGGTGCGTGACCCATCCCTCAATGGTCCGCCAGGACGCTGGATCGGACCAGATGTTCAGCGCGAAACTGACGCGCACGACGTCCACGGGGACGCGATACCGGTCCAGGTCGCGCGTGCAGTGCCCCGCGGTCAGGAGGACGCGCGCGGAGATGAGCGTCCCGGTGCACCATTGCAATCCGCCGGGTCCATCGAAGTCCAAGAGGATCGCGCCCACGCTTGTGTGCACGACGTCCGGGATCCCGTAGGTCACGGCGTGGGCGGGGGCGGCAAGGCCGACGGCGAACGAGAACCCGAGGAGGACGGGGAGCCAGGGGCCGACGCCCTGCCGACCTCCCAGGCGGACCATCGATCCCCTCCCCGGCGCCCGACCGCTCGTACCTCAGGATGGCCCGGACGGCAGAAGAAGTTCGCGGTCCCCGCGCCTACTGGAACGTCCAGTGGTCCCGCTCTCGGAGGAGCCCGCGGAGGAGCCGGATCCCTCTGGCCGAATCCACCTGCCGCAGGAAGGCCCCCAGGTGCTTGCAGAGCAACCTCGCGGTCGCGCGATTCGTGCGGAAGTCGACGCAGTCGTGTTCGAGGAGTCGCTCCTTCGTGTCGATCCGGACGGCGTACGCCTTCACGGATCCGGAGAGAAGGGTTGCGGTCTCCTTGTCGATTGAGATGAGCTCCGGTGCGATTCCTTTCGCGGACTCCAACCGGTTCCGGCCAAGGAGGACGAGAAGTAGCTCGTCGAGGCCCATCCGATCGATGTCCTTGTTCATGGGCACGTCTGCCTGGATGATTCCAGCTTCTTCCTCGATTTCCCCTCCGCGGATCTTCACGGCGACGCCGAACCGCTCGAGGGCCTCGTTAATCTTCTTGTCGACGTAAGCCTGCTCCTCTGGCGTGTAGCGCGCGCGATTGCCGGGCTTGTTGAAGTAACGACGTGCAGCCCGCGCGTGGAATGGTGTGTGGACCGGGTACTTCCAGTTCGCGGGGTCCGCGTAGCGGTCCGGGTCCTTCGGATAGCCTTGCGGCGGGCCTGGACGGCCGTCGCGTTTCCGCATGGGCTTCACCGCGCGGACCACGGAGGGTTGGAACGCCTCCGGCAGCCTTAAAGGGTACTCGGGCTCCCGATTCGAGACGACGCTCGCGGCGGATGCGCGACGTGCATCCGTGGCGCCGGTCCGTGTCCGTCGACCGACCCTCATGCCTCTGCGGCCGGCGCGCCCTCTGCGGATGCCGGGCCTCGCCACTCCGTCACCAAGATGTAGGTGAGAACCGCGAACGTCGCAAAGCCGAGGAAGGGAGAGATCGCCAGGGTGGGGTCTGTGATGATGTTCTGATAGTACGGATCTCTCCACGTGTACGTTCCAGGCAGAACGTGGTCGAGAAGGACGAAGACCGCGAACGGACCCATGATACCCAGAGGGAGACTCTGAAGAAGAAGAGCGGCGATGATGTCCCCCTTCACCCGCTCCGGATCGCGCGTCACGGCGGCCCAGAACCAACTCGAAGAGCCGAGGACGAACAGGAACATGGGAATGGGCAAGATGAAGAGGATGTATGGGCCGCTCCGGCTCCCCAGTTCCACGGCCTGTGGAATGCTCAGCGCCCCGAACGCGGCGGCGAGAACGTGGTACACGGTTACCTTCTCCAGGAGGCTCCGCCGTGAGGGCACTCCTGCGAGTGCCGATTCGCGCAGGATTCGCCTGTGGGCGACCGACGCGACGCCGAATGTCGCGAGTGCCATGAGGGCAACAGGCCCGAAGACCCAGACGACAAGATCTTCGACTCGGGCGTAGGCCGAATACGGACCGAGCAGGCCATACCCCCCGAGTCCCGCCCAGACGAAGGTGAGGTAGGCCGCCGCGGCGGCGCCTCCGCGGACGAAGGGCCAGCCCCTAGGCGCCGCGTGGCCGCACGTGCACGCCACGAACGTCGTCACCGCGGGGATGACCGGGGCCACGTACAAAGAGAAGATGAAATCCCCCCAGGGAACCGAGAGCCATGGTTGTGCACCGAGGACTCCGAACACAATAAGAGCCAAGAGGGCTCCCGCAAGTCCTCCTACCGTCGCGAACAAAGGAGCGCGGTCATCGATGTCTTTTCGCACGAAGGGACGTTCCCCTGTACGAAAGGAGGGTGCCCTGTCTTATCGATTCCGGATTTGTTTCTCTGAATCCAAACGTGCGACGCCGCGCTCCGCATCGCGGTCCCCAGGCTCAGGACACCGCTGGGTTCCTTAAGTGTAGACCTGCGATGCGGCATAGATGAGGCGTGATCTCGAATGACCGAACGGCCCGTGAAGGTCAGGTTCCGCGCGGCGCGCGTCAAGGACGACCCCGTCCCGGCGGCGGACATCATCAAGGGGAGCCCGAAGGCGCGGACGTTCCTCCTCTACGACGAAGACGGCGGCCGCTATGCCTGCGGAATTTGGCACTGCTCGCCAGGCACGTTCGACTGGACCTTCGGCGTGGACGAGTTCGTGTACTTCTTGGAAGGCGACGCCCGCATCCGCTACGAGGGGGGCCGCACGATTCGTGTGAAAGGAGGTGAGGCCGCGCACTTCCCTCCGGGCCGCGTTCGATGGACGATTACGAGGACCGTGAAAAAGGTCTTCGTGGCGCGATCTTGAGACGCCCACAAAACCTTTCACTGTAGATGGCCTCGCGAGTCGCGATGGCGCGCCCCCTGAGGATCGTCGGTCTCGGCGATTCCACCATCGCGGGCACGCCCGGATTCCAATCGCCCATTGAGGCCCCTCCGGACGGCCGAGGAAATCCCGAGAGTCAGTGCGGGTACTGGATGATGCAAGCCCATCCGGAATGGACGGTCCTCAACCGAGGGGTAAACGGGGAGCGTTCCGACGAGATCCGCACCCGATTCGCGCGGGACGTACTCGAGGCGCGGCCAGACTATGTGATCGTCCTCGCCGGCGTCAATGACATCTTTCAAGGGCTTCTGCCGGAAGCGGTCGAGAGGAACCTGGGGCCGATCTACGCGGAGGCGATCGATGCGGGCATCGTTCCCGTCGCCGGGTCGGTCCTTCCATACGACGCAGCGACGGAACGGGCCAACCTCGCGATGCATGAGCTCAATCATTGGATCGAGTCCTTCGCCAGGATCCTGTCGATCCCGTTCTGCGACACGCGCGCCGCCGTGGCCGATCCTCGCGACGGGGACAGGCTCCGCGGTTCCCCGGACGGGCTGCACCCGGACGTCGACGGGTACCGGCGGATGGGGGAGGCCCTCGCCCAGTCAATCGAAGGCGCCGTCGAGGCGAGATCGAAACCTCGACGCTGAAGACCGTCCCTGTCCAGCTTCGCACAACGATGCAGGAGTCGGGTCGAGTTCGACAATTTTGTCGAAACGGCGCTGCGGGTCGAGCAAATCGTTATAAACGTGGTCCGCGTCGCCCCCAGCACGATGCAAGCAGCCGTCGCAGCGTGGGGTTGCCTTCATGCGGCCCAGACGCAGGTCGACTGCTCTTCGGGCGCCGCGTAAGCGCGCATTATTTCTGTCATGTTTGAGTGAGATGAGCGGACGCGCCTTCCCAGGCGCAGGAGTTTCTCCATGACGATTATCCGGACGGCGATTCCTAACAAGGGTCGACTAGCCGAGGACGCCGCAGGTCTCTTGCGGGCGATTGGGCTGCGCATCCCCGGAGCGAACGATCGAAAGCTTCTCGTCGAGTCGGGGAAAGGCCGATATCAGGTCCTGTTCGCGAGCCCCTGGGACATCCCGCGGTACGTCGAATCGGGCGCCGCGGACGTAGGGATCACGGGCCTCGACATCCTCGAGGAATCGGGGAACGGGGTGAAGCGGCTCATGTCCCTGAATTTCGGGTACTGCCGGTTGAGCCTCGCGGCCTCCGAGACGTCTGCCGCAAAATCGGCGACGGACGTGCCTGACGGATCTTCGGTTGCGACCTCGTTCCCAAACCTCGTGCGCGGCTACTTCCGGCGGCTCGGGAAGGCCGTGGAGATCGTCGAGGTGCGCGGCGCCGCGGAGCTCACGCCGAGCATCGGGGCCGCGGATTTCCTCGTGGATCTCGTCGAGACAGGATCGACCCTGCGGATGAACCACCTGAAGGTCCTCGACGTGATCCTCGAGTCCCGAGCGGTCCTCGTCGCGTCCCCGAGAAGCCTCGACGAGAAGTCCGCGGAGATCCGCGAGTTCGCGTCGGCGATCCAGAGCGTCGTTGAAGCGGAGTCTCGACGCTACCTCATGGCGAACGTCCCCGTCGATCGGCTCGCGGAAGTCCGGTCGTTCCTCCCCGGAATTTCGGGCCCGACCGTGATGAACCTCATGGGTCGCGAGGACATGGTCGCCATGCACGTCGTCGTGAAGGAAGACGAGCTGAACGCGGTGATCGCCCTCCTCAAGGACGTCGGCGCGACGGGGATCCTCGTCGTGCCGATCGAGCGGATGGTGGTGTAGTGCGGGTAATCGACGCGAAGGACCGGTCCTCCGCAGAGGTCGCGGCGATCCTCGCCCGTCGGCGGCCCTCCCTCGACGCTGCGATGTCGGTCGCTCGGAAGGTCCTCGAGGACGTGAAAGCTCAGGGGGACGACGCGCTTAGGAATTTCGCGGAACAGTTCGACAGCGCACGCCTCGGGAAGCTCGTCCTCGAGCGGTCGGACCTCGAGGCGGCCCTCACGCGGATTGGGCCATCCTTGCGCGCTGCGCTCGAGTTTGCCGCTTCCCGGATCGAGACGTTCCACCGCAAACAGCTTCCGACCGGGTACGAGATCCCGATTGGTCCGAAGGGATCCCGCGCGGGCATGATGCCCCGCGCCCTCGATCGGATCGGTCTGTACGTGCCCGGCGGACCCCAGGGCTATCCTTCGACGGCCCTCATGGGATGCATCCCTGCCCGGATCGCCGGGGTTCGGGAAATCATCGTGGCGACGCCTCCTGCGAGGGGAATTGGCGTGCCTCCGGATGCCGTCCTCGCGGCCGCGGCCATCGCGGGCGCGGACGAGGTCCTTGTCTCGGGCGGAGCCCAGGCGATCGCGGCCCTTGCGTACGGGACGGCGTCTGTCCGGCCCGTCGACAAGATCGTCGGACCGGGGAACGTCTACGTGACGGCGGCGAAACTCCTGGTCCAAGAACACGTGGCCACGGACGGAATCGCGGGCCCGAGCGAGGTCGTCGTGGTCGCAGACGAGACGCTTTCCGCGGATCTTCTCGCGGCGGAGCTCCTGGCCCAAGCGGAGCACGACCCCGCAGCCGTCGCGATTGCGGTACTCGTGGGTCCGCGCCCCCCCGCCGAGCTTCTCGAGGCGGTCGATCGTCGGGCGTCCCTGCTCCCGACGGGTCAGGTTCTACTCGAGACCCTTCGCAACCGCGGGGCCATAGTCGTGGTGGCATCTACCTCGCACGCGATCGACCTCGCGAACCGCATCGCCCCGGAGCATCTCGTCCTCGCCGTACAGGATGCCTCTGCCTTCCGATACGCCGTTCGCAACGCGGGTTGCGTCTTCCTTGGGCGATCGTCTGCTGCCCCGTTCGGCGACTATGTCGCCGGGACGAACCACGTCCTGCCGACGGCCGGAAGCGCCCGTTGGCGTGCCGGGCTGAACGTCCTCGAGTTCGTCCGGTTCATCGCCTACGTGGAACTGGAGCCGGGTGACGTCGCCGACCTCGCGGGACCGGGGGCGATCCTCGCTCGGGCGGAGGGCTTCGAGGCCCACGCGGCCGCCCTCGAGGCCCGTGCGACCGCCGCGAAAGGGGTGACAAGATGAGCCGGACCCTCGAAGAGGAACAGCTCACGCGGCTTGACCTGAACCTCGCTCCGTTTCTGAACGAATCGGCCGTGAACCGGGCGCTCGGGTCGAGTCGAGCGGAGGACTTCGCGATGTATCCGGAAGTGGACCTCCCGCGGCTTCGGACCGCCCTGTCGAACCGTCTCGGAGTCCCGCCGGAGGCGTTGATCATCGGCTGCGGGTCCGACGAGCTGATCGACCTGGCGATGCGCACCCTCGTGCCGACGGGCGGGTCGATCGGGGTCCTCGCGCCGAGCTTCGGGATTTACGACCATGCGGCCCGGGCCTGCGGACTGCGGGTCGGCAGAGTGCCCGTGCAGGCCGATCTTCCCGTCGATGCGCTCGCGTCCCTGCGCGCGGACGCGTACTTCCTTCCGTCACCGAACAACCCGACGGGGGCCGCGTTCTCGCGAAGCGGGTTCGAGGATCTCCTTGACCGCACTCCGGCGCCCGTCATCATTGACGAAGCGTACGCGGAGTTCGCGAGACAGGACC
>Ga0209521_10005015_pt1 | contig 10510 bp, 9 predicted proteins | sample Rifsed19ft4_FD_184016 | JGI IMG/M metagenome (GOLD analysis project Ga0209521, IMG submission 184016) | Soil microbial communities from Rifle, Colorado, USA - sediment 19ft 4 (version 2) | ecosystem: Environmental > Terrestrial > Deep subsurface > Rock core/Sediment | place: Rifle, Colorado... | reverse complement strand
TATGGATGGAATCGGCCCAGGCTCTGTCATCTTCAAGATCGGGTTTGGCTGTCTCCCGCCAAAGCAAATCGGCAAAGGGCGCCAAGGCAAATCCCCTCGCCACAGCCATTTCGCGGCCCCCTGTAATCTGATAAAAACCTTCCGGCGTGCTAGGCAAGTCCCAACTCCAAAAGATGTCGATTCCCATGGACTTCGCTTGCTCACGAGCTTCGCCGTTGGAAACATTCCTGGCAAACGTTTTCCACTGATCGATTGTCATGGGTAACTTGACGCCGCTGCGCACCCGTGTCTGCATCACCTCCGCAACCGCGTCGGCGTACGTTTTAAGACCTGCTTTCTCAGCCCATGCCTGACGGATCCCTGCCAAAATATTGTCTACAGTTTCTTCCGTGGTCTTTTTGGTCAATACCTCGCGCGCGGCAAGTTCTTCACGAGCGTCCTTGAGGCCGCTTCCTTTGCGCCGTACTTGTTGGCGAAGTTTCTCCCAAGACGCTATCTCCTCGCTAATTTTTTCGATCCCTTCATTAATACGAGATGTAAGATGTTCTTGCTTCAGCCATTCCTCGGCTTCCCGATAGGCTTTCTCTGAAATCCTGTGCAGCAGATGTCCATTAATTTCCTTAAATCCTTGGTCGTAAAATCTCCTGATCACCGCCAGGCTGACATTCTTGATAGACACGATATCGCGATTCGTCGCCCCATAAACAAACCGGTGATCCCGCTCGTCATCAATGCTATCGATTGCGGTCGCGTCATTGGTATCGGTTCTCGCAACGACAACGCCTTCCACGCCCATAATGTCAAATTGCAGCCTCGCCGTATTGAGCCTTGCGATCATTTCCGCGGTAGAGACCAGGACTTTTTGTCCCTGATGTCCGCACACTTTGCTGCCCGGTCTTTGATCCTCTATATGGACTGCGCCAATTTTGCTTTCAACGAACTTTTTCACAAGGTTTCTGATATGGTGCTCACCCCCGTGACCAGTATCCCCGTCCGGAATGATCAGCGGCGGACTGAAATCAATGGCCGGGCTCTTTTTCCTTTGCGCTGAAGTCATTCTCATCCGATTTGATCTTTGGACTTCGTCCTGGTGAAGCAGCGCGCGCACCCATGACGCTCCTTCTTTGGGAACGCGATCCAAGGCATAATTGGCTAAATCGGCGCCGGGATCTTCAGAATCGGAACCTCTCGCCGAAGTCGCCCAGCCGCCCAGATAGAGAATCTTGATTCCTTCCATCACGGCTCTCGCCGCTCCCGTTGACGAAAAAGGGCCGTAAGTGATTTCTTGCCTTTTGTTTTTGAACAATCGCTGCAAATAAGCATACATTTTTGTCGCCGATTGCTTGGCAATTGTATGATCTTCCTGTATCCTTCCGCGTAGCGCGACTACGTCATACGGTGTATGAAGGCGTGTGATATGGCGGAATCTTTCACTTCGAAACCATTTCTCGATTTCGCGTAATTCCTCTACCCATGCAATTACTTCTGTATCTCGCCTTAGCTCTGATCGCGCGGTTTTTACATTCATGGCGGGTTTTAAATTTGCTGCCTCCCTTTGGACAAAGACAACATAATATCTTAGGCGCAGGAGTTTTTTCAAGACCCGTTCAATCTAAACCTTGAGTGATGAACTGCTGCGATTGGACCAGAAATTTGCAAGAGTTTGATGGTCATATACCTAGAGAACGCCAAGAGAAGCGCAGGTAGGAAACTCCCGGTCCGCGAACTGAAGAAGACGGCGCGGAGAATCCTTGAGCTTCTCAATCAGAATCAGGCTGAGTTAAGCATTGCCCTGGTTAAAAACCGGGAGATTCAGCAGTTAAATACCAGGTATCGGCACAAGAACGAGCCCACGGACGTCCTCTCTTTTCCCTCGGGGGGGGTCCTGCCAGAAGGTATGCGGCTCCTCGGGGATGTGGTCATCTCGGTCGAGCGGGCGGAAAAACAGGCAAGAGAAAGGGGAAAGACGCTAATGGAGGAAATGGAAAGCCTGCTGATTCACGGCATCCTCCACCTCCTGGGCTACGACCATGAGCGTTCTCAAAGGGATGCCAAAATTATGCGCGGCATGGAAAGAAAAATCCGTCGGGCGCTTTGTGGGACAAAGGCCTTAAGGGTATAATTACTATAGCCGCTGCAGCAGACCGCTTAATCCGGCTGCTGAGCGGCAGGACATTAACCACTGCAGCGGACCGGCTCGTCCGGCTGCTGAGCGGCAAGACTTTTGTGAGGGGATAGCGAATGTTTGAGGAAACCAAAGAGCAATTGACCCAATTAGAAGAGAGGCTTGAGCTTCTGCGGAGGCGTCTTTGACCTCGACGAGAAGCGGAAAAGGGTAGAGGAGCTAAACCAGGTTACTGCCCGCCCGGATTTCTGGAACGACGGCGAGAAGGCGCAAGGTATCCTTAAAGAACAGGCCGGCCTGAAAGATATTCTGGAATCGTGGGAAAGGTACCGCGCCGGTCTCGAAGAGGCGCGCTTCTTTCTCGATCTGGCGAAGGATGAAAAGAGCGATGAGGCCTTGAGCGAGGCGGCGACGAAAGTAGCGGAAGTGGCTGAGGGGGTGGCCGGGATCGAACTCAGTCAAACCCTGGGTGGTCCGGACGATCGCCGGAACGCCATCGTCAGTCTCCATCCGGGGGCGGGAGGGACTGAGGCCCAGGACTGGGCGGAGATGTTGCTGCGCATGTACCTTCGCTGGGCCGACCGCAAGGGCTATCGCAAAGAGATCCTGGAGTACCAGCCCGGCGACGAGGCGGGGTTAAAAAGCGTCACTTTTACCGTAGAAGGCGATTATGCCTACGGCTATCTCAAGGCCGAGGCCGGTATTCACCGCTTGGTGCGTATTTCTCCCTACGATGCCAATTCGCGCCGTCATACCTCCTTCGCCTCGGTCTTTGTCTATCCGGAAATCGACGAGACCATCAAAATAGAGATCGACGAGGCGGAGCTGCGCATAGACACGTACCGCTCCAGTGGCGCCGGCGGGCAAAGTGTCAACAAGACCGACTCTGCCGTGCGCATCACCCATCTGCCCACGAATATTGTGGTTGCCTGCCAGAACGAGCGCTCCCAACACAAAAACAAGGCGATGGCGATGAAGATCCTTCGCTCCCGGTTGTACGAGTTTGAGCTGGAAAAGCAGAAGGAAAGAATGGAGACCTTTCATAAGACCAAGAAGGAGATTGCCTGGGGCAGCCAGATTCGTTCCTACGTCCTCCACCCCTACCGCATGGTAAAGGACCACCGGACCGGCATTGAGGTCGGCAACGCCGATGCGGTTCTGGACGGCGACATCGACCGCTTCATTCAGGCCTACCTGCTGCAGGTAAGCGAAAGCCACGCGGCTTCCTAACGTTTTCGACCGCCAAAGGAAACTCTCCGTTACTAGAATCACAACCACCGCCGAATGAGTCGCCCAGCCTACAATCTCGTCGCTCTCTACGGCAGCGGCGCCCTCTGGAATATCTGCATGGGGATGTTACAGGTTTTGGTTCCTCTCTACGCTCTATCCTTGGGCTTTTCGATCATCAAAATAAGCAGTCTTGTCTCCCTGCCGGTCTTGGCGGAATTGGTAGTCCGGTTTGGCGGCAGCGCTATCTCAGACCGTTTCGGCGAGCGGCGCGTCCTTCAGATATGCTTTCTTCTAATGGCATTGTCAGGAGCAGTACTGCTGTTGGCGGATCATTACCTTCACCTCCTGCTGGCACAGGCCCTCGCTTTTTGCTCCCGCAGCACTTTTTGGATCTCGATCCAGTCGTTGGGCAGTCAACTGCCCGGCGCCAACTTAGGAAAGAAGTTGGGCAAGCTCTATGCATGGAACCGTGGAGGAGAGCTCATCGGCTTGAGTCTTGGAGGAGTGATTTTAGCGCTCTTGGGTTTCCACAATGCATTTATTGCACTGACCTCTATTGCCATTTTGTGCGTGGTATTGAGTCTGGGCTTTCCGCATGTCGAACCCAAGCCGAGCGGTCGGGCATTGTGGGAGATTACGCAGGGAATCGGGCGATTTCTCGGCTACCGGCATATCTGGCTCGCCATCTCCGTCTCCTTTGCGGCGGCCTTACCTTCCGCCCTTAGCCAATCCATCTATCCCGTCTACCTCGCTTTTTTGGATTATCAGGAACAGTGGATCGGCCTGCTCATTTCATTACGCGCCTTGGGCCCGCTCATGATCGGTCTGATGTTAGGCTCGTTCATCACGATTTCCCGGCAGAGAGGAATTTATGCTCTGGGAATGGCGGGGCTCGGCCTTTTCCTGGTGGCGGCCGGGTTGGCAGAGAAGCCTTTGTCTCTTGGCTTCGTTATCGTAGCCCTAGGAGCAGCCGGAGGCATCATGGATCTCTTGTATCAAGTACAGGCAGCGGAGTTCAGTAGAGCGGGCGATCGCTCTGTGGCGATGGCCAGCACTGGGCTAGGTTGGATTCTATGCCCTCTGATCACGCCCATGATCGTTGGCTGGCTGGCGCAGGTCCAAGGGTTTAAGGTTGCCTTCTCGGTCGCCGGCCTGTTTATTATACTGATCGCGGCGGGAACTCGACTTTGGCACCGTCTGCTGGCACCACGAGAGGCGAGCCCTGTTGGATTTGTGCCTACAGAGTTCAAGAGCGAAGTGGATGCTGGCCATCAGAGTTAGATCTTGCTTGCCAACGCAATTTTGTCCTATGTTGGCGCTTCGATGAGGCGCACCGAGATTAGTCCTTAGAGTGGAGGAGAGATGGAATATCGAACACTGGGAAGAACCGGCTTGCGAGTCAGCGTCATCGGACTGGGGACGATGGTGCATGCGGGTCACTTCGGGCCGATGAGCGACGCCGAATCGCTGAGCGCGATTGATGCCGCCCTCGACCTGGGGGTCAATTTTATCGATACCTCAGACGCCTACGGCGCCGGCTACTCCGAGACGCTGCTGGGAAAGGCCCTCAAGGACCGGCGCGACAAGGTGATCCTCGCCACCAAGGGCGGCAACACTATGGTCGGGCCGAATAAAGGGAAAACGGATTTCTCCGTTTCCACCATCGCTCGAGTCATGGACGAGAGCCTCAAACGTCTCCAGACCGATTACGTGGATCTCTACCAGCTGCATAATCCGAACGTTGAGGTCATTGAGCGAGGGGAAGTATGGGAGCTGCTTGACCGCCGCAGAAAAGAGGGGAAGATCCGCTACCTTGGTGTTTCCATCAACAAGATGGAGGAAGGCATGGCCGCGGTGAAGCGCGGACATTCCGATACCATCCAGGTCGAATACAACATGCTCATGCAAGAGCCGGCTCAGGAGCTTTTCCCGCTGGCGCAAAAGGCGAATGTCGGGGTGATCACTCGGGTGCCGTTGCGCCGGGGACTGCTCACCGGGAAGATGACGCTGGCTGATCAGAAGCGCTTTCAAGGGGAGGATGTACGGGCGCGAAGTTTTGCGGGCGAGATCTTTGCCAGGGAGCTTGAGAAAGTGGAGCGGCTCCGCTTTCTGGTGCGGGGGCCGGTGAAGTCTCTTGCGCAGGCGGCGATTGCCTTCTGCCTTGGCGATCCCGCTGTGAGCGTCGCGATACCGGGTGCGCGGAATGCCCAGCAGATGCAGGAGAACGCTGCGGCGGCGGACATCCATCTTTCTCCGGAGGATCTCCGTCGGGTCGAGGAGCTCTGGCGCAACGGCTTTCGTGCTTAAACAGCCATTTGAAAGAGGTTCGTTGATTTCTTGCCCGGAACTATCTTTCCGGGCCGATGCAATACAGTCGTCCTACGCTCGCCAGATAGCTGATGGCACCTCTGGGGTACGCTTGAATCTGCTCGTCCGGTGCATCGGCCCTTCAAGACACCCCCGGGCAAGAAGAAGGAGATAAGATGCAGAGAGATGGTCGGCAATGGCCCAATGACGCGAAGATTGCCATTCTTGTGACGGTCATGTTTGAGACCTGGTCCGAGGGCAAGGCGCCGCCTTACTCACCCATGACCACTGCGCTCAAGCCGGGGACCGTTGATCGCCTGGGGATATCCTGGTCCGAGTATGGGGGAAAAACCGGCATATGGAGGTTCATGAAAATTCTCGACGAAATGGAGATTAAGGCTACCGTTTGTATCAGCGGAAAATCGGTAGAGCTTTATCCCGAAGCGGTCCAGGAGCTATACAAAAAGGGACACGAATTGGCCGGTCATTCCTATACCCAGGATTTGATCCTTCCCTATCTCACGCCGGAGGAGGAGCGGGGAGTGATCCGGAGATGCCGTGAAATCATCGAAAGAGCAGTGGGGTTTAAACCGGTCGGTTGGTTTAGTCCTGTGGCTGCGCCTACGGAGCATACGGCGGAATTTTTGGTCGAGGAGGGATTCCTGTGGCACGGCGACACCAACGACACCGACCTGCCGTATCCCTTAAAGACCGCGAAGGGAACCATTGTTGCCATTCCGCACAGCGATTTCACGGACAACCGGGTGCTCAGAGGAAGTCCGAGGGACTTCTACCAGGTCTACAAGGATACGTTTGATTTCCTGTACAGAACTGAAACGAAGGGGATGATCAACCTTACGGTCCATGCCCATTTCGGCGGGCGGCCGCTCATGTCCGCGATGCTGGCAGAGATTCTCCGGTATATGAAAGGTTTCCCCGGCGTCTGGTTCGCCAGGCATGACGAGATTGCACGATGGGTGCTGGCGGGACAGTGAAATTAGCGAAACGCCTGATTCAGGATTTGCACCTGCTTGGCAGATAGCCTCCAGCCCGACGCCTGGCAGTTTTCGACTACTCGTTCTACTCTGTTTGATTTTGGGATGGCGATGACATTCGCTGCCTTTGGCCTTTAACCGCTTCTCCAACTATTTCCTCGGTGCCGTACATCTCAGCCGTGTCGATCAAGATCGCGCTGAGAGACACGCCCTTTCGGAGCGGCTTTAGACCGCCGCTGTACTGCCAAGTTCCAAGTCCGATCTCTGGCAACTGCACGCCGGTCTTCCCCAGTTCCCTAAATTCCACGATTCACCTCGGATTTCGTTAAGGCCTTATAGCCCAATGTTTCACCTGTTGCAATTATTGATGCATTTGTGGGAAAGGATAGATGTCTGATCAAAGGAGGGAAAAAACCATGATTATAGAGATGCGCACCTATCTGCTTAAGCCAGGGACCGTTCCGGCCTTTATGGAGCGCTTTGCCGAGGGGCTGCCGGCGCGGCTTCAGTTCTCAAAGCTGGGCGGGATCTGGCATACGGAAGTCGGCACGCTGAACCAGGTCGTTCACGTCTGGCCTTATGAGAGTCTTGAGGATCGGGAACGGATCGGCCAGGCAGCGAGAAAGACTGGAAAGTGGCCGCCCAACACCCACGAGTTTATTATTTTACAGGAAAATAAAATCCTCCAGCCTGCGCCTTTTTCTCCGCCACTAAAAGAAGAAAAATATGGCAACATCTACGAAATCCGCACCTACACTTATGTGCCGGGCGCAATGCCCACAGTGCTGGAGCGCTTTGGAAAGGTAATGCCCGCGCGCGTTAAGCTGTCGCCGCTGGCCGGCGCCTGGCACAGCGCCATCGGATCGCTGAACCAGTTCATCCATGTGTGGGCCTATCGGGATGCGGGCGAGCGGGAGCGCATTCGAGCGGAAGCTCAAAAAACGGTTGAGGGGTGGCCGCCCCCGACCAGAGAGTTTATGCTCAAGCAGGAAAATATGCTGGTTGTTCCTGCGGCATGTTCGCCCTTGCACTGAGAGAGGCGAGTGCCATAATCGTTCTCGTAGGAGGATATATGAAACGACTGATTCTAAGCACGGCGCTCATGGTCCTGTTAGTGGCGCCGTTTTCGTGGGGCGCTGAGAGGATTCGCATCGGCTACAGCTCGATCAGCGGCTCCTACATCGGCATTTGGGTCGCTCACGACGCCGGACTGTTTGCGCGGGAGGGTCTCGAAGACCAGATCATTCTCATCCCGAGCGGCAGTCAGCTCGCTCAGGTAACGGTTGCCGGTGAGGTCGAAATTGGTTCGTTCAACGGCAGCTCGGCGATGGCGGCGGCGCTCAAAGGGGCCGACATAAAGATCATCGGCAATACCGTCAACAAGATGATCTTTTCTATCTATGTAAGACCAGAGATCAAGACCGTCGAGGGTCTCAAGGGGAGAAAACTTGGGGTTACGCGCTTTGGATCGAGTACGGACATCTCCGCCAGGTATGCCCTTAGAAAGCATAACCTCCAACCAGAAAAGGAAGTTACCATCCTCCAGATGGGCTCGATGAGTTCCATCATGGGAGGGCTTCAGGGCGGCTCCATAGAGGCCGGCGTGGTCTCACCGCCAACTCTCTTTGCAGTAGATAAACTCGGCTTCAAAGAGCTCATCAACATCACTGACATGAACCTTACATTCCCCAATCCCTCTTTGATCGTTCAGGGAGGCATCCTGAGAACCAGGCCCGAAATAGTGGACCGGTTCATGCGGGCCTATGTCCGTGGCATGCACCGGGCCAGGACGGACAAGGAACTGACCATGAAGTCTATCGCCCGATACAGCAAGGTCGAAGATCCTGTCTTTCTCCAGAAGGCCTATGATCTTTACATCGGCAAGGTGTTGGAACGGGCCCCTTATATTGATATGCCGGGGATGCAGAATGCTCTGGACGACCTGGCGAAGACGGACCCGGCTGCCAAAAATGCCAAACCCGAGCAGTTTATCGATTTTCGCTTTCTGGACAACCTGGAGAAGGGCGGCCTTCTAAAGGAGCTTTACAAATAAACGATTCTCAGCGCTGCAAGATGAATGATCTATAAATATTGCTTTCGCCCGCTTCTTTTCCTCAAAGACGCGGAAGAGGCCCATGAGCAGACTCTGGCGTTTCTGTCTCGCGTCGATTTCCTGGCTCCTATCCTGGAGCCTTTTTTTTCGGTTTCTGATAGCCGGCTTCAGGTGGGAATCGGGCCGTTACATTTCCCTAATCCTGTAGGGTTGGCCGGCGGCTTTGATAAAAACGGCAAAGCGATAAAAATCTGGCCCGCTTTTGGTTTTGGCTTCATCGAGATCGGCGCGGTGACGGCGCTTGCCCAGCCCGGCAATCCAAAGCCCCGGCTCATCCGCCTTCCTAAAGATCATGCGCTGATCAATCGTCTTGGCTTTAACAACGAAGGGGCTGAGGCTATAGGCGCCCATCTGGGCGCGATGCTCAGAAACGGCGGCCGGCTGAAGATTCCTTTGGGGATCAACATAGGTCGGAGCAAGGTCGTCAAAACCGAGGATGCAGCGGCAGATTATCTCTTCACATTTGAAAGGCTTTACCCCTTCGGGGACTTTTTCACGCTCAACGTGAGCTCTCCCAACACGCCCAATCTCCGGGATCTCCAGGAAAAGAACCTGCTCAAGGATTTGTTGGCAGCGATCCAAACGAAGAACCAGGAGCTGGCGGAAAAGGAGAGATCCGGGAGAAAGCCCATTTTTGTGAAGGTCGATCCCGATATGGAAATTTCGCAGCTGGATCAGGTTATTGATGTGCTGGAATCCCGGCAGGTAACCGGCATCATTGCAACGAACGCTACGGCCTTTCTCAGAGAGAAATTGACCGCCGGTATCGATGAACCTGGCGGTCTGAGCGGAAAGCCGCTAAGGGAAAGGGCTACGTCCTTCATCCGGCACATCTATCAAGCGACCAGAGGTCGCTTGCCGATCATCGGCGTGGGCGGGATATTCACCGCCGAAGACGCCTACGAGAAAATCAAGGCAGGCGCCACGGCGGTGCAGATTCTTACCGGCTTTGTCTACGAAGGCCCGTGTGCGGTGAAGCGGATCAACCGCGGGCTGCTGAGATTGATGGAACGGGACGGATTTAAGAATATCTCCGAGGTTGTGGGGAGCGAAGCCAGGAACTAAAGCTGAACGCCAGGATTTGCTTTTTGATATAGTTCTTTTACTTCACGAAGAGGAGATATAAAAGGCAGCATTGCCACAAATCCCTGTCTTGTACTTTCAACTCTCGGAAAGATTTCCAGCATTAAAGCATACGCCAAAGCGCCAGGCAGATATCTATAACTCGGCTTTCCGTCTTTTCCCGGATGTTTCGTAAGCACGAGCATTCCAAGATAGTCTCTTAAATCTTCTGGGTTATTATGCCTTTTGAGTATTTCTTCTTGGGTTACATTGTCCAAATCACTTTCTCTTACTCTTTTAGCAAGAGTATCTAATGATTCTTGTAATTTTAATTTTCCTCTCTTTTCAAATATTGTGGCAACTATTTCTGTTTTGCCATCCCCATAAACCGGTCTGCCTCCATATTCGTCAACTGGCTTTTTTGCATCAATTCCTGCTTCAAATGGATTAACTCCTGGGGCTTCAAATGCTTTATCGACAATCTTCTTAATCTGAAAATGTAAATGTCCACGTTGAACTCCACCGCCAGGACCGACACCGGTATTACCTGAAAACGCCACGATTTTTAACATATTCAGCAATTGATTTCTGTAGGTTTGTCTATCGAGGGAGGATACATATGGCTCACCTTTTTGTATTAGCTTAGCTATCTCATTTAAATGTACATACTTGCTTGTA
>Ga0209521_10005013_pt1 | contig 10513 bp, 8 predicted proteins | sample Rifsed19ft4_FD_184016 | JGI IMG/M metagenome (GOLD analysis project Ga0209521, IMG submission 184016) | Soil microbial communities from Rifle, Colorado, USA - sediment 19ft 4 (version 2) | ecosystem: Environmental > Terrestrial > Deep subsurface > Rock core/Sediment | place: Rifle, Colorado... | reverse complement strand
GGATGAATCCCTCAGCTTCCGCCCTAAATCTCCGCCTTCTGGCGCCGCGCCCAACCGACAACGTCCCTGATCGACTCCCGCAGGATGGCGACGATGCGGTCGATCTGCTCCGGCGTCGTCACCAGAGGCGGCGCCAGCAGGTAGCTGTCTGCCAGGTTGCGGCTGATCAGGCCCCGCTCCTTGCACGCCGCGACCAGCCGCGACCCCACCGACAGCTCGATGCTGAACGGCCGTCGCTTCTCCTTGTCGGCGACGAGCTCCACGCCGGCGATGAGCCCCAGGCCCCGCACCTCGCCGACGCCGTCTTCGTCCAGCAGCGTGCGCAGGCCGGCCTGCAGGCGCTCGCCCAGCGCCGCCGCGTTCTCCACCAGCCCCTCCTCCTCGATGATCTGCAGGTTGCGCAGGGCGACGGCGCAGGCCGTCGGGTGGCCGGAGTTCGTGAAGCCGTGCATGAACTTGTCCTCCGCCTGCAGCACCGCCTGGTGGATCTCGCGCGAGACGACGGCGCCGGCGAGCGGCACGTAGGCGCTCGTTATCGCCTTGGCGAAGGTCAAGATGTCGGGCTGCACGTCCCAGTGGCGCAGCGCGAACCAGCGCCCCGTGCGGCCGAAGCCCGTGATCACCTCGTCGGCGATGAGGAGGACGTTGTGGCGGTCGCAGATCTCTCGCAGCTTGGGGAAGTACTCGGGCACGGGCGGGATGACACCGCCGGCGCCGTGCACCGGCTCGGCGATGACGGCGGCGACGGTGTCCGGCCCCTCGCGGATGATCGTGTCCTCGATGGCAACGGCGCAGTCGAGGCCGCAGCCCGGGTAGGTCTTGTTCCACTCGCAGCGGTAGCAGTAGTTAGTCCCGGTGCGGATGAAGGTCGGGTCCAGCGGCCCGAAGCCGCGCCAGAAGGGCGCCAGGCCCGTGGCCGCCGTCGTCGCCAGCGTGCCGCCGTGGTAGGCCTGGCGGCGGGCGATGATCTTCACCTTCTCCATCTTGCCCTTGAGGTACCAGTGGAAGCGCGCCAGCTTGAAGGCGACCTCGTTCGCCTCCGAGCCGCTGTTGGCGAAGAAGACGCCGCTCATGTTCGGGTAGCTGATCGAGCACACTTTCTCCGCCAGCTCGATGGCCGGCAGGTTGGAGTAGCCCGTGTAGCCGTTGGCGAAAGCCAGCTCGCTCATCTGGCGCGCCGCCGCCTCGGCCAGCTCCCGACGGCCGTGACCGACGGCGACGTTCCACAGGGAGGAAAGGCCGTCGATGTACTCGCGGCCGCGGGCGTCTGTGAGGACGGCTCCTTCGCCCTTGACGAGGACGATGGCGTTGCGCGCCTCCGCCTGCAGATACTGGGGGTGGATCAGGTGGGCGATGTCGCGCTCGACCAACGAGCGATACTCGCTGTCGTTCATCTGGGACCTCCTCCTCGCCCGATTCTACTATGGTGCCCGAGTCTGCTAACAGCACAGCCGAGGGGTTGACCAATGCAGGCTGCGCATCGCTGTCGCGCTGCTCCGCCGGAGATTAGAAAGGGAGGAGTCTGAGGGGACACCCCCTTCGACAGGCTCAGGACAGGCCTCAGACTCCCCGTCAGGCTGCGTCCTGAGCGTGCCGAAGGAGGGCTTTGCCCCCTGTACCCCCAGCAGTGGCGCGTCGCCGGCGAGCTGCGCAAACGCCTCAAGCTCGCCTTCGACGCCGAAGGGATAGTCATAAGGCCCTGAGACTAGATTCAGACCCCTGCAGGATGAATCCTGCAGCTAACGATCGATGAGATGACGTACTACCACGTGTGGTTCAGCACGAAGAGCGGAAGCCGGCGCTAGTCGAAGACATTGACGCGACGGTAAGGAGTTCATTCCTGGAGGTCTCGGGGCGCACGGGCGTCGAAATCGTGGAAATGCAGACGGCGTTCGATCACGTCCATCTTCTGCTCTACACCAGGCCCGGTCAGGCGCTGCCGAGGATCATGCACGACCTGAAGGGCACGTCTGCGCGGCTCGTCTTCGAGCGCTATCCGGAGCTGCGCCTCGATATGGGCAGCAACTCCTTCTGGCAGAAGAGTTACGGGGCTCGCCGCGTCGCACCGGATCAGCTTGACATTGTCCGGAGCTACGTCCGAACTCAGTCCGAACGGCCGCTGCGCCACGTCTAGGCGGTAGCTGCAGGATTCATCCTGCAGGCTTCGTTGTCACCTCTCCTTGCTTCGCCGTCTTCATGCCTTTCTTCCTCTGGTATAGTCTAACCGCCCTGCCGGCGGTCCGCGAGTTCGTCCGAGCACTCGTCGAGACGTAAAATGGTTTTGCTCTGTGACCAGGTGACTTAGTCCGGAGGTTAGGCAATGAAGACCGTTCCCGTCGAGTCGACGGCTGAGGCCTACGTCGAGCTCCTCGCCGCCCGCGGCGTCGACTACTTCTTCGGCAACGCCGGCACCGACTTCGGCCCCATCGTCGACGTCTACGCCAAGCGCCTCGCCATGGAGCTGCCGCTGCCGAAGCCGGTCACCGTCCCGCACGAGATTACGGCCATGGCCATGGCCGCCGGCTACGCCATGGTCACGCGCAAGCCCCAGGTTGTCATGGTGCACACCATCCCCGGCACGGCGAACGCCACCGGCGGCCTGATCAACGCCCGCAGCAACAATGTGCCCATGCTCTTCTCCGCCGGCCGCACGCCGATAACCGAGGCGGGCATGAAGGGCTCGCGCAACGGCGGCATCCACTGGGCGCAGGAGTCCGTGGACCAGGGCAGCATGGTGCGCGAGTGGGTCAAGTGGGACTACGAGCTGCGTCACGGCGCCGACCTCGAAGGCGTCGTCGACCGCGCCCTGGCGATCACGCAGAGCGAGCCCCAAGGCCCCGTCTACCTCACCCTCCCGCGCGAAGTGCTGGCCGAGGAGCGCGAGTCGTTCTCCTACTCGGAGCAGCCGCGCATGCGGCCGAACCTGAGCATGGCCTCGCCGGACGCCATCCGCGAGGCGGCGCGCGTCCTGGCGCGGGCGAAGAACCCCATCGCCATCGCCAAGGCCGTCGGCCGCGACCCCGAGGCCGTCGCGCCCCTCGTCCGCCTGGCGGAGCTGATCAACCTGCCGGTCTTCGACGCCGGCCCGACCTACATGAACTTCCCCGTCAGCCACCGCCTGCACGCCGGCGCCAACCCCGGCGCCGTGCTCGAAGAGGCGGACGTCATCGTCGTCCTCGAGAACGACGTGCCGTGGATGCCTGCGATGGGCCGCGAGCCGCGCCCAGACGCGACGATCATCGGCCTCGGCGAGGACCCGCTGTTCACCGGCTACCCGGTGCGCGGCTTCCGCGTCGACGTCAACCTCGCCGGCTCGCCCCGCTACACGCTGGAGGCGCTCTCGAACGCCCTCAAGGCCGAGATGCTAGACGCCGCCGTCGTCGAGGAGCGCGGCCGCCGCTGGGCGGCGGAGCACGAGAAGGCGCGCGCCGCCGCGCGGGGGCGCGCCGAGGCCGGCAGAGGCAAAAAGCCGCTGGACAAGGCCTGGGTCGCCTCCTGCCTCGAGCGCTTCCGCGACGACGACACCATCGTCCTCAACGAGCTCGGCCTCGACACCTCCCAGTTCGTCTTCGAGAAGCCGGGCAGCTTCTACGGCGTCTCGACCGCCGGCGTCCTCGGCTGGGGCGTCGGCGCCGCGCTGGGCGCCAAGCTCGCCGCCCGCGACAAGACGGTCGTCGCCTGCGTCGGCGACGGCTCCTACATGTTCGGCGTGCCGGAGGCGGGACACTGGGTCTCGCGCAAGATGAACCTGCCCGTGCTCTACGTCGTGTGGAACAACGCCCAGTGGAGCGCCGTCGTCGGCGCGACGCGCAGCGTCTACCCGGAGGGCTGGGCGGCGAAGACCGACAACTTCCCCTTCAGCGACCTCTCGCCCAGCCTCGACTTCGAGCTGATCGTCCAGGCGGCGGGCGGCTACGGCGAGCGCGTCGAGGACCCGGCGGAGGTGCCGGCCGCCTTCGAGCGGGCGCTGCACGCCGTCAAGGTCGAGGGACGCCAGGCGCTGCTCAACTTCATCGGCTACGGCCACTAGGCCACTAGCGTGGCGGCATCCTGCTGCCGCGGCTGATGATGGAGACCAGCGGAGACGATAATCTCCTATGGACAGTGGAGCGCAGCGAAATGCCTGTGTCAGTGCGACACTCGACCGCATCCTTGAGCAGGCCGCGTAAGGAGAGCAACGACTTGGCTACTACTCCAACGGCAATTGAACGCATCTTGGTAACGGGGATAACTGGAACACAAACGTCAGACCTCCTGCGCGAGTTCATAGAAGCATATCAATGCAAGGCCCGTCTGCATGAGCTCGAGAGCCAAGAAAGAGGCTCGCTCGACCATTACTGTGAGAGCTGCCTGATGCATTACGATCTGGGGCAAATCATGCGAGACAACGCGCGCGTGGAAGGCATAAGATTCGACGAACGCACGATACTTCAGGCACCATCGTCCACATTGAAAGCTTTGGCGGGTCGAGGAGCGCAGACTGTGTTCTCCCCGCTCGAGAAGCCGGGTTTACACATTGTCGACGGTCACGCAACGTTCCTTCCAACGACTGGCTTTATTGAAGGACTGTCGTTTGCTGACGTACAGCGAATCGATCCCGACGTGTTAGTCACGGTTATCGATGGTCCTCAACAGGTGCACAAAGCGCTTCAACAGCACCCTGCGCAATACTTCGACCTCTCGATCGCGGATATCGTAAAGTGGCAAGAGACTGAAGTATACGTGACAGCCCAATGGGCTCAGATACTTCAACGACCCCACTTCGTCGTTCCCAGATCTCATGGCAGCCGCATCCTTCGCTCGCTCCTCCTGGACAGGAAGCCACCCATCTACGCGAGCTACCCTATGACCGAATTGGCCGGTCCAGAAAGGGAAGAAGTCACGCGGTTCATAGAGAGTCTGTGGGAGAGTTTCACGGTTTTCGATCCAGGAGCGATTGAATCTAGCCACGGCACTGAGACCTATTTCTCGCGGGAAGACAGAAGGGCCATTTTCAGCCATACAATTGTCCGGGACCTCAACTGGTTTGTCGGGATCAATTCTGAGATTGTCATCGCTTACATGGTAATACGGGCGAATGGAAAAGGGCCCGCAGTGGTACCATCTAGCGGTTCTAATGATGAGCTGCGATACGCTCATGAAGTTGGCATGGAGACATATCTGGTAATGGGGCGTTCCAACGTGGACCCATTGCCGAGGATTAGCCCTTTCACCTGGTACAAAGCCAAGATGTTCGTGACACCGGAGGAGCTCTTTTACTACGTCGGGCTATCTCCGGAGATGCGCTCAGCGTACGACATTATCGTCCGAGAAGTCATGGTATGGATAGGAACAGCAGGCGGCAGCTCTCTGACCCACACCCAGATGGACGACCTTGTCGAAGAATGCAGAAGGCGATGCCAGTACAACCTGCCGGCCGAACACTTCGGGGGCGTCGAGGACAAGCTGGACTCACTTGTCAAACGGCTTGCGTTTGCCTGGCGGATCAGCAAGAGCGGCCCGCGCGCACTCAAACCAGGCAATCGGGACTCCTCACTCGCGGGCTAGCTGGCGCTGCGCCAATCTGTAGTGCCGTCCGCTGCTGCTGACACAGCCGCCGGCGGCGCTTAACATCTACGCGACCCCGCGACGAGACAGACGAGGGAGAGCGACGTGAAGATCGACATCTTCAACCACATCATGCCCCGACCCTACTTCGACCGGCTGACCAACATGAGCGACCGCGGCGCCTACATGATGAAGCGGATCAGCGCCATCCCGATGCTCTACGACCTCGACGAGCGCTTCCGCAAGATCGACCAGTTCGGGCCGGAGTACCAGCAGGTCTTCTCGATGAACCTGCCGCCTATCGAGGTGCTGGCCGGGCCGGAGGACAGCCCGGAGCTGGCCCAGATCGCCAACGACGGCATGGCTGAGATCTGCGCCAAGTACCCAGACCGCTTCCCCACCTTCGTCGCCTCCCTGCCCCTGAACAACATCGACGCGGCGATGGACGAGATCGACCGCTCGATCAAGCAGCTCGGCGCCGCCGGCGTGCAGATATTCTCCAACGTCAACGGCCGCTCGCCCGCCGAGCCCGAGCTCTACCCCATCTACCAGAGGATGGCCGAGCTCGACCTGCCGATCTGGCTCCATCCCACGCGCGGCGCCGACTTCCCCGACTACGTGACCGAGCCGCGCTCCAAGTACGACTTCTGGTGGGTCTTCGGCTGGCCCTACGAGACGACGATCGCCATGGGACGCATCGTCATGTCCGGCCTCTTCGACAAGCTGCCCGACATCAAGATCATCACCCACCACATGGGCGCCATGCTGCCCTACTTCGAGGGGCGCGCCGGCCCAGGCCTGGAGCAGCTCGGCAAGCGCAGCGACGACCCGGAGGACGGCGCGGCGCTGGGACGGCTGAAGAAGCGCCCGCTCGATTACTTCCGCATGTTCTACGCCGACACCGCCCTCTTCGGGTCGATCCCGGCGACGGAGTGCGGCCTCGCCTTCTTCGGCTCCGACCACGTGCTCTTCGCCTCGGACGCCCCCTTCGACCCCGAAGGTGGCTCCGGCTACATCCGCGAGACGCTGCGCGTGCTGGACGGCATCACCTGCTCACGGGAAGACCGGCAGAAGATCTACGAGGGCAACGCCCGCCGGCTGCTGAAGCTGCGGTCGTAGAACGGCCCCTTGTCTTTGCGAGGCTCGCCGTAGGCGAGCCGTAGCAATCGCACAAGCTTCGTCTGGCGTTACTCGTGAGATCGCTTCGGCCCGAGTCTGTCCTGATCTCGGTCGAAGGGGCCCCGCAAAGACGAGACGCCTATGCCCCGCGCGGCTCGGCGATGGCCTGCGAGAAGAAGTCCGGCGAGACGGTCGGGATCACCGTCGATAGGCCCGCGTTCTTCGCCCCGGCCACGACCAGCAGTAGCGAGTCCGGCGACTGACCGAAGCGCAGAAACTGCTCCTCGTCGCCATCGTCGCGCAGCAGGCCAAAGCGACGCAGCTCGCCCCGCGTTCGACCCCAGTGCTCCCAGATGAACTGCTTCGCCGCCTGCTTCGTCCAGCCCTGCCGCGCCAGGAGTTGGGCGTGCTCCGGACCCATCACGACCGTGTAGCCGCGGCCGGCCTCGAAGGAGCCGGCGTACGACATCGAGTCGGCGATCGTCAGCAGCACCTGCTCCGGCTTGTTGCTCCGGCGGTTCTCCACGTGGAGGTTGCTGCGCGCGAAGTGCGCCGTGACGACGCTGGCGTCCTTCGCGAAGCCGCGCTCGACGTGCAGCGGCTCCCACGGGCTCTCCTCCTCGTTCTCGGCGATGCAGAAGGTGTACTTCGCCGGCGTGCCGTGCGTGCTCTGGTCGAACTCGTGCGGCCGGACGCCGAAGGCGTTCAGGATGACGAGGCGCAGCGCCCGTCCGACGGTGGCGTTGGCCCTGAAGCCGGGCCCGAAGAGGTTGCCCGTGCTGTTGAAGCCTAGCCGCTCGCGGATGGGGCCGTTGACGATGACCATCTGGCACTGGCCGGTCGTGCTCTGGACGAGGCCGGTGTCCCAGCCCCGCGGCGCGTTGAACGCCTCCAGCGCGGCGAGGACGACCGGGAAGTGCTCTTTCCGGCAGCCCGCCATGATGGCGGCGACGGCCGCCAGCTCCACCGTGCAGGTTCGGTCGAGGTGAGCGAGCGTCGCGACGACCTCCTTCGGGTCGCGGCCGACGTAGTCGGCGAAGTCGCGTACGCGCTCCGCGGTCGCCGGCACCACGGGCAGGCCGTCTGTCCAGCCCTGCTCGTAGTAGTGCTCAACCACCCGTTCGAGGTCCCTCAGCTCGGCGTCGGAGAGGCCTTCGACCGAAACGGGCCTCGATCCGTTGGTTGGCGCCGCGGGCGCGGCGTCCGCCGGCTCGGCTGGCGCCTGCGCCGCGTCTTCGAGCCCGAGGATCGACATCACCTCGGGCAGAATCTCGCGCGCCCGCGTCTTGCACTCCTCCGGCGTGAGGCTGCTCACGGGATGGGGCACCATGGCGTAGCGATAGCTGGCGAAGCCCTGGCGCCGCGCCATCGCGTCGCCGCTCTTGCTGAAGGCGTCGGTGACGATAGTCGCCGCCTGGACGCCCAGCTTCTCGAAGATGATTCCGTCGGCCACACTGGCCGCGCTGCAGGAGCCTCAATCGCCTACGGCAGTGATCACCACGTCGCAGCGGGAAGCCAGCTTCTGCGCCTGCGCGATGGGCACCGGCCGCCCGAAGTACGGCTTTCGCTCGCGGACGATCTCCTTGACCGCGTAGCGCTCCTGCAGCAGCTCGCCAATGGCGTCCAGCACCCGGTCCGAGTTGAACTTGGTGCTGTCCAGCAGGCAGACGGTCTTGCCATTCAAGTCCCGAAATCGCCTGGGCGCCAGCGAGCCTGGAGCTTCGGCCGAAGACCCCGTCGGGTTGACCACTGTTGCGTTCATCGCCTTCTCCTTCAGGTTCTCGCGGGGCAACGGTTCCGTCCGCTCGGATTCTAGCACCGCGGCGAAGCGTCTGTCGCAGGCCGTAGCCTGCCCTCCGAGCTAGTGGTAGACTACGCCCTGCCTGCCGGCAGGCAGATGCGTCCCAGACCCCCGCCCCAGCTACTACAGGGCGACCAAGCCTCGCCCGACTACCGAGCGCGGCCATCGCCGGCCGAGAAAGTGAGAAGAAGCGTGTACAACGACGTAAAGGTCTTCGATGTCCACGGCCACGTCTCGGCGCCGAACGCGGTGCGCGCCCAGGGCCTCGTGCTGCTGGCCTCCAACACGGCGGGCCCGAGCCCGATAATGAGCCCGCGTCGCGGCCCGGAGTTCTCGGACGAGGCGTTCAAGGCCTCGGCGCAGACCCACGTCAACTATATGGACGAGCGCAGCATCGACGTCCAGATCATCGGGCCGCGGCCCTTCACCATGCTCGGCTGGATGGAGCCCCACCTGCTGCCGTCCTGGACGCGCGTGACCAACGACTCCATCTTCAAGCAGTGCGAGGCCTTCCCCAGCCGCTTCCTCGGCGCCGCCATGCTGCCCCAGAACCCGCACGCGGAGGACACGAGCCATTGCGTCCCGGAGCTGGAGCGCTGCGTCAAGGAGCTGGGCATGGTCGCCGTCTACCTCACGCCCGACCCGTCCGGCCGCCGCGACAGCCCTGGCATGCACGAGCGCTACTGGGACCCGATCTACGAATACTGCCAGCGAAACGGCCTGCCCATCATCATCCACGGCACCAACTGCCTCGACCCGCGCATCCGGATCATCCCCCAGAACTACCAGATCGGCTTCCTCTTCGAGCAGTACCTGGCGACGCAGCTCCTCTCTCACGGCGATGTCTTCGAGCGCTTCCCGGAGCTGAAGGTCTGCGTCTGCCACTGCGGCGGCGCCCTGGACCGCTTCATCAAGACGGACGGCCACCTCGGTCAGCGAGACCTGAGCCGCAACCTCTTCTTCGACACCTGCGGCTACGACCTCCTCTTCCTGGAGGCCGCCATCAAGCAACGCGGCGTCCACCAGATGCTCTTCGGCTCGGAGGCGCCGGGCTCCGGCCGCGCCGTCCGGCCGGAGACCGGCCTGACGTCCGACAACCTCGTGCCCGTCCTCACCGCCTTCGACTTCCTGACGGCGGAGGACAAGCTCTACATAATGAACAAGGGCCCGGCGGAGTTCTGCCCGCCCTTCACCAAAGTCAGCTAGGACGCCTGAAAGCTTCGGCGCCTGCAGGGGCGACCGCGAGGTCGCCTCTCTTGCTGTTCACTCGAACCGGGCGCCGAAGTATAATTCGCCCCGCACCCAGATCTCGCGCTCGGCGAGACTAGAGCGGAGCTTCATGCTCGACTTCGAGTTCATCAGGTACGAGAAGCGCGGCCGCATCGCCTACCTCACGCTCAACCGGCCCGAGGTCTTGAACGCCATGCACGCGCCGGCCGGCGCCGAGATGGCGCAGGCGTGGGACGACTTCGCCCAGGACGACGAGAGCTTCGTGGCTATCGTCACCGGCGCCGGCGAGCGCGCCTTCTCCGCCGGCATGGACCTGCGCTGGCGCGCCGCCGCAGACGCCCGCGGCGAGCGCTTCGAGAGAGCGCGGGGGCTGCAGCGCGGCTTCGGCGGCCTGACCAACCCGCGCCACGTCCAGGTCTGGAAGCCGATCATCGCCGCCGTAAACGGCTACGCCGTCGGCGGCGGCCTGGAGCTGGCCTTGGCCTGCGACATGATCGTCGCCGCCGAGCACGCCCAATTCGGGCTGCCGGAGCCGAGGCGCGGCATCGTCGCCGGCGCCGGCGGCGTCCACCGCCTGCCGCGCCAGATGCCCCTCAAGGTCGCCATGGGCTACCTGCTCACCGGCCGCCTCATGAACGCCCAGGAGGCGCTGCGCTGGGGCCTCGTCAACGAGGTCGTATCGCTCGCGGAGCTGATGCCTGCGGCCGAGCGCTGGGCGCGGGAGATCATGGAGTGCGCGCCGATCTCGGTGCGCGCCACGAAGCAGGCGGCGACGATGGGCCTCGACCTGCCGCTGGCGGAGGCCTACAACGGCAC
>Ga0209521_10005006_pt1 | contig 10522 bp, 11 predicted proteins | sample Rifsed19ft4_FD_184016 | JGI IMG/M metagenome (GOLD analysis project Ga0209521, IMG submission 184016) | Soil microbial communities from Rifle, Colorado, USA - sediment 19ft 4 (version 2) | ecosystem: Environmental > Terrestrial > Deep subsurface > Rock core/Sediment | place: Rifle, Colorado... | reverse complement strand
GGTTTTTCATCGGCATGGTTGTTTTCCTTCTTAGTGATAGTCAATGAGATCCACGTCGTAAGCTTTGCCATTGTCGAAACGAAAGACGATGCGCCAGTTACCGGACACCGACACCGCCCACATGCCTTTTAGCTTGCCCTTGAGCGGGTGAAGCCCAAAGCCCGGTAGCACCATGTTTCGAACCTCCACCGCCTCGTCCAAGCGGGCCAATATGCGCTTGATTTTGTCCACGTGAGCCGGCGAGAGGCCTCGATGGTCGTCGTCATCGTAGAGCCTTTTGAGCCCCCGATGTTTAAACGACGCGATCACTGAGTAACCGTAATGCGACAAGCACTGCTTGTCAACCAAAGGACGGGGTCGGGGGGCAGTACCGAGCTGCCCCGCTCACCCACCGCCGGCTCGTCCAGCTTCGGCTCCCCATCCAGAGGCGTTGATTTTCATACTTTGAATCTCCTTCTGGTGTCCCAGCCGGCTTGCATCACGCGATGTTTGCTCAATTGCGCAAGTCCGCAACTATCACTGGAACGCCGAAGACGAATCGATGAAAATTCCCAATGCCTTGAGAAGCTCTCGGGTTTCGCGCGGATGCTTCAACCGATAGCGCGCCTTTCTCCCGTCGGTGTCATAGCGCACGACTTCCGCCAACCGTAGCGACGCCAAGACATGGCTCACGCGCGACACGCTGCGGCCGACGGCGCGCGCGATCTCGCTCGGGGTCAACTCTCTACTGTGAGTGAGCAAATGCACGACGGCGAAAGCGATCGGGTTGCCCAGGAGGCGGCAAAGACGCGACTGACGATAAATCTTTTCGTCCATGCCGTCCCCTTACCCCATGTTTGCTCAATTGCGCAAATCCGCAACGATCAGGTTGCAGGAATTGATTCTTGTTAGGTGGAATCGGCGGAGCGTTCTCTTCGTAATTTCTTACGGATGCGTTCGACAGTGTTCGTGGAGAGCGGCGCAACAGCTTCGGCAGAAACCGCCACGAGCAATCGCCCCTTCCGCTCGAGCTTGACCGTCAAAGGAGCCGGAGTAATGGCAATGGCACCTTTCTCCCATCGGACCTCGAGCGGCATTCCCGGCTCAATGCCGGACTTTCGACGAATCTCCTTGGGAATCACCAATCTTCCGGCACGATCAATACTCGTTCTCATGATATAGAAATTACTCTTTGCTCGAGCGTCTGCCAAGCTAAATCCGACGATGTGATCTACAGACAGTCACAGACAGGATAGCACGCGCATACCCCTTGCGACTTCGCTTATTCTTCTTTCTCCATCGCCGACTTCTTGAACTCCGTCCTCATCTCCGACTGCAACCGGCCGAGCCGATAACTTTTCCAGTCGATGAACCTACCGACCTCGGCGAGTGCTGGGTGCACTTCTTGAATCCTGCGCCACATCTCCTGTGCGATGAAGCGATAGTCGGGGTGGCCCTGGGGCATGGTGCGCAGCTCGCAGAGATGGACCGCTTCGCGCAAATTCATCTTCATGTACCAGCGGATTTTGTAGGCGAAGGGCACGACGTACTGCGCCTCGCAGGGAAGCTCGCGATGAATCGCCTCGTATAATTCCGCCGCCCGCGCCATGCAGCGGTCAAAATCGAGCTTGAAGCCCGCCTCTTCGAGCTCTGGCGACGTATCGTAGCCGTGGACGGTGGTAAACTCCTGGCGCTCTTGGGTCAAAATGCGGTGGCGGTGCAGGTCGCGGTACAAACCGAGATTGCCGACGATGTCGAAGGTGTAATAAACGTTCTCAAACGCCCGCCCCGGCTTGTCGCGGCGGTGGCGGCGCTTGGCGAAATGCTCTTCCAGAATCTTTCGCCGCTCACCCGCGCTCATGCGGGCGGCGATTTGGCGCAGTTGCTGCAAAGAATCGCGCGCGTGGGGATAGAGAATCGCGGCGATGATTTTTTCTTCGGCATTGCGATCGTAATCTATAAGCGCCACCGGCTCGTTGGCAGCGGCCGGGTCTGTACTTAGCGCGCCGAGCGCCGAAGCTTTTGCCGCGGCGGCGGCGCCGATTAGATACTCGTTCGCCTGCGCCCGCTTGACGAAGGATGGAATAAGCTGATTCAGCTCACCGTGCATGGCGCCGGCTAATTCTTTCGCTTCGGCCAGCTCATGCGAGTAGAGCTTGCTCAGCAGATACTCGAATGCCTGCCCGGCGCCGAAAATGCCGACGTTCGTCAGCGTCGCCGCCGGCAAATAACCGCGCAGTACGTCGCAAGCGTGGGCGCGCACTGTGGCGCGGTAAGCCGTCTCCGCCCAGCGCCTGAGCTTTCCATCTTTTTTGGCTTGATCGTAGCTCAATCCCTTCCCCGTCGTGGGATCGCGCACTTCGAGTTGCTCGATGGGCAGCGACTTGCCGACATGCTCGATCATCGGCTCCATCTGCTTGGAATAAGTCTCGAAGAGCAGATTCATCGCTTCGACGTAACGGTCGCGGTGGCGCGAAGCCATGATCCTGGGCTCGCGGTAGAAAAAATAGTTTCCCGCGGCGTCTTTCTGATCGAAGCGCACGTAGCGCGTCGATTTCTCCAGCGGCGCGATGCCGATGCGCGCGTCTTCCAAGAGCTTGGCGACGACGTTGGAAATATTCTCGCAGGCGAGATGGGCGCCGCCTAACTGCGCCACCGAATCATCGCCGTAGCCGACCAGCACGCGGTCGTAAAACGCCCGCGCTTTCTTGAGCGCCGCGCTGTCGTCACCGGCCGAAGTCTGCGCGCCGAGCAGATCTTTCAATCCCAACTCGGGATCGCCGAGAAATTCATCTAGAAAAGTACGGCGCAAACTCTTGGTCGAGCGGCTGTAGCGGGAGAACAACGCGCCCGCCACTTCCTGCGGCAACTTGAGGCCGAACACGGATCGATCGAGGTTGGTAAAAAACGGGGCGAGCTCCTTTTGCTCGTCGGCGGTGAATTCAGCAGTCATCCCGCGGTGTTCCTCAGCTATTAATTGACGCGTGAGTATTGGAAAGTCAGCCCTCCAGCACTCGCCCCCTCACCTTTGTCCTCTCCCCCGTCGCGGGGGAGAGGGAAGGGTGAGGGGGAAGCGCCAAATATGGAGCCGCCGAAAACCGGTCTTTGGTTTTCCGTTCTCTCGGCCGTTCTGGCTCCGATCATTCGCAGGCTCGACAATCCCTCGCGGCCCAAATACGAGGGAGATTTGATCCTTCCGGGCCTCCACCACAGAGTTGAAATATACTGGGAATCTCATGGTATCCCGCATGTGATCGCGGTCGACGAGCATGATTTATTTCTCGCGCAAGGCTACCTGCACGCTCAGGAACGGCTCTGGCAGATGGACATGACCCGCCGCTTTCTTGCCGGCCGCGTCGCAGAACTTTTCGGCAATTTTTCTGTTCCATGGCGGGAACTCGCCAGCCGGTTTCGCGGCGGAGGAAGCGCCGACTTCGATTACTTCATGAGGCTTATCGGCATCCGCGAAAGCGCGCTCTCCTCCCTGGAACTTTTGCCGGAAGATGACCGCTTGCGCTTACAAGCCTACAGCGATGGTGTCAACCGCTATATCGAGCGCTGTCGCAAAAAACTGCCTTGGGAATTTCGCGTGCTACGCTATCAACCGGAGCCCTGGAAACCCGAGGACAGCCTAACCATTGGAAAAGGATTCGCGTTCCTGGTAACGCCCGCGCTCTTCACTCGATTGAACATGATTTCAATCTCAGCGAGGCTCGATCATCAACCGGAGAAACTTCGTTCCCTGTTTCCGTCCTATCCTGAGGACGGGCCCACGATCACGCGCGCGGTTAAGGACGCGGCGCAAGGCATCTGGCGATTTGTAAACGGCGCATTGACGGCCAGCGACCGGCATCCGGCCGGCCACGGCAGCAACAGTTGGGTGATCGCGCCCCAGCGTTCCGCTACGGGAGGCGCCATCCTTTGCAACGATCCTCATTTGCGCATGACGCTTCCGCCGGTCTGGTACTTGATGCATCTGCGGGCCCAATCGAGCCCGACAAATGCTGAAGCGTACGAGGCCTGGGGCGCCTCCGTGCCCGGATGCCCCTGCATTCATATCGGGCACAACCGCTGGATTGCGTGGGGCGTAACCGCAGCGGTCTGCGACGACGTCGATCTTTACCGCGAGAAGATTCATCGTTTGGAGCCAGACCTCTATCTTTCAGGTCACCATTGGCGGCCAGTGACGCGGCGCGACGAACTGATTCGCATTAGAGGCGGCGGCGCGGTCAGACGAACCGTGCGCTTGACGGGCCATGGACCGGTGATCAGTGATTTTGACGGCGATGTTCGCGCCAGCGAAGTCTTGTCCGTTCGCTGGACCGCACATGAGCCGGGCCAGGACTTTCGAAGTCTATATGGCGTCAACCAAGCGCGAGACTGGAATCAGTTTCTAGAAAGCCTATCTTTTCACACCGCCCCCGCGTTGAACTTCGTTTATGCCGATCGCCGAGGCAACATCGGCTACAGCCTCGCCGGGAAAATTCCGAATCGTCCGCGCGGACCATCACTGTTACCGCTGTCAGGTTGGGAGGAGAGCAACGATTGGCAGGGATTTATTCCCTTCGCCGAGCTGCCGCGCATTTACAATCCGCCCGACGGGGTCATCGCCACGGCGAACAACAAGATTGTTGACGCATCCTATCCCTATTATCTTTCCTGTTTCTTCGAGCCACCCCATCGCGTGCGCCGTATCCAGGAACTTCTCGTCGCGAAGCAAACCCATTCGTATAACGACCTGGCGCGGATTCAGCTGGATTCGGTCTCTCTGCATGCTCAAGAGACTATCGAGGCTTTAAAAACGGAGTTCTCGATCATCCGCCTGGAGGACTCCCGAGTGGGAGAAGGCGTCGATAGACTGTTGAGTTGGGATGGCGACTGTGGCGAAAATAGTATTGAGGCGGCGATCTTTCACGTATTTCATCACCGGCTGATGGCTAACCTGCTGATTCCTGAGCTGGGCGAGGAGCTATTTCCGGCCTACTTGGAAATTTTTAACCAGTGCATCGTCCCCATCGATCAAATTTTACGAAATCCCGACTCGCCCTGGTTTGACTCGCGACCGCGCTGCGATCTCGTCGCTCTTTCTTTGCGCGAGGCAATGTTGGAACTCGAAAGAGAGCTGGGGGCAGACATAAGAAAATGGCACTGGGGACGAATCCACACGCTTTCACTCAATCACCAGTTGGGCCGTTTGTCGCTCCTGAGACCAATTGTCTCCGTCGGTCCGTTCGCCTCCTCCGGCGACGGCAGCACGATCAACATGGGTTTCTACCGCCATTCCGCTCCATATCATCACACCGTCGGACCGTCCCTTCGGGTTATCGTCGACCTTGGCGATTGGGAACGGTCGGGTTTCATACTTTCGTCAGGGCAGTCGGGGCGTCCCTATTCGCCCCACTACGCTGACCAAACCCCGCTATGGCGTAATCAAGGCTACGTCCGCATATGCGCCACTGATGAGGAGATCCATAAATGCTCCCTTTTGTTCCTGTTGCCGCTGAAATAAGCCGGCCGGGGCAGGAGGTCGGCCAAAAAAACCGTGAACCTTTGGAATAAATCGGTTCCGCCGGCTGTTTATCACACAAGGGTTCTTTTTTTCGGAACCGGTTCCAACGAGTTCTTCGAAGGTCCTGGGAGTCTTACAAATTGTGGACAATGCTGATGGTATAGTCGCGCATATTCCGCCTTTGCGGCGCTACGCAAGGGCGCTCACCGGCGATCATGCCGCCGCCGAGGACCTGGTTCAGGACACCCTGGAGAGGGCCTGGAAGCGGTTCCGGTTGTGGCGCCGGGGCACTAACCTACGCGCCTGGTTGTTTGCCATCATGCACAACGTTTTTCTCAATCAGGTGAAAGCCGACCAGGGCAGGCAGAATCAAGCCATCGATATCGCCGAAGTTAACTTGCCCGTCGCACCACCACAGGACGAGCGGCTGGATTTAAGAGACCTGAACAGAGCGCTACGAAAACTCTCCGCGGAGCAAAGGGAAGTGATTTTGTTGATAGGTCTAGAGCAGATGTCATATGACGAAGCAGCGAAGGTTCTCGGCGTGCCGGTCGGCACCGTGATGTCGCGTTTATCTCGCGGCCGCGAGGATCTGCGCCTGCTGATGAATCGGGGCAGTGCGACAGCCCAACTCAAGGTGGTCAAATGACCTCCACAAAGGTATCCCTTCCGGAACTCGATTTGCATGCCTACGTAGACGGCAGACTGCCGGAGAAACGCCGGGAGGAAGTGGAAACCTTTCTCGCCGCCAATCCGCAGGAGCAGGAGCGCGTGGGCGTTTACCTCCAGCAAAATAAAATGCTCCATGCCTTATTCGACCCGGTGCTCGCCGAGCCTATCCCGCCGCAATGGCGAACTCCCGACCAACGCTGGAATTGGCGGCTTGGGCCGGTCGCCGCGGCTTTGGCATGGATTGCCCTGGGAGGCGCGCTGGGTTGGCTGCTCCGAGGAGAGCTGACCGAGAGCTCAGGTAAGAACGTTGATTTTGCCCGGCGAGCGGCAATCGCGCACGCAGTCTACAGCCCCGAGGTTCGCCATCCGGTGGAAGTCACCGCCGAGCAGGAAGAGCATTTAGTCAGATGGCTCTCCAAGCGGCTGGGCGGCGATCTCAAAGCCCCGCATCTGGTCGATCTTGGTTATGAACTCGTCGGCGGGCGTCTGCTTCCGGGAGAACAAGGCCCGGTGGCCCAGTTCATGTATCAGGAAAAAAACGGCCAGCGTCTGACCCTCTACATTAAGACAGACGCCAGCTCCGAGCGCGAAACCGCTTTTCGATATTCCCAAGAAGGAACCGTGGGGGTTTTTTACTGGATTGATCATCGTTTGAGCTACGCGCTCTCTGGGGAATGTGGCAAAGAGGAGTTACTAAAAGTCGCCAATGCGGTCTACCAAAAACTCAATCCGTGAGATGGCCAAGCAGCGGATCATGGCATCTTGTGCCTGAGTGAGGTCAACGCGAGGAGCAACGGAGAAGCAACCGAGTGTTTTGATGATTGACATTTACGGTGGATTCCGGCAAAGGTGGTCGCGCCGTAACAAACCCTAAGAAAGGAACTCTCGTATGGTACGATTAAAACGCATGATGATTCATTCGGCGCTCGTCGCGCTTTCCTTAGTGATGTGGGCTCCTCATGCCCACGGACTCGATGTCGGCGACAAGGCGCCGGACTTTGAACTGGAAAGCACCAAAGGGGGAAAACTCAAACTCGGCAGCTTACGCGGCAAGACCGTTCTGATCAATTTCTACGGGAGAGACTACGATCCCACCTGAATGAAACAATTGCAGGCGTCCGGTTCGGACGAGAATTACGCGAAGTTCCAGGCCGAAAACACTGAAGTCCTAGGGATCGCAACAACCACGATGTTTTCCCAAAAAGCCGCGGCCGATTTCTTCAAGATCGCCTATCCTCTTCTGAGTGGTGGGCGTGACGTTACGGTTGTTCATAACCTTTTGAGAACCTACGGTGTATTCAACGAAAAGAGGCTCGATGCCATGCGCGCCTACGTTATTATCGACAAGGAGGGGATCGTGCGTTATAAGAACATCCGCCCTACCCCGCAGGAAAAAGACCTTCTCTCGACAGAAACTTTGCTGGACGAAGTCAAGAAAATCAACAAGAAATAGTTAACACCGGTATTCCAAAATAAGAAAGGAGAATTGGATGTTGCAAAGAAAATATTTACTAGGCGGGATGGCGTTTTTCTCGGTGCTGATCTTCTCCGCTCAGGTCTTCGCTCAGGTGGACAAGAGGCAGGATCTCATGAAAGGCCAGAGTGCCGCAAATAAGGCGATTAAGGGAGCGGTAGAGGCTAAGGACTTCGCGACTATAGAAGCCAAGGCGAAAGATCTCATGGGAAGCTCAGAAAAGATTGTCGGGGCGTTCCCCAAGGGCAGCGACAAAGGCAAGACGAAGGCCACGGCGGCAATCTGGGACAAGTCGGATGATTTCGCGAAAGCCGCCAATAGGCTGAGCAAGGCCGCCGGCACGCTCGCGAGTGCGGCGAAAGCCAAGGACGAGGCAGCGGTGACAGCTGGCGTAAAGGGCGTTTCCGATTCATGCGGTGGATGCCATAAGGCGTTCCGCGCCGAGAAGTACGCCGAATAGAGCGACTGGCAATACTTGATTAGCGTGCTTTAAGAAAGCCCTTGCCGCCACGGCAAGGGCTTTCTTGTTTCTACCCCTCCCGTCTTGTATTATGACCGCAGATTCACTTCGAGGTGTATGTTTATGGCGACAAAAAGAATGCTCTATTTGACAGTCGCGGCATTGCTTTCCCAGGTTTTTTCCGCGCCGTTCGCTTGGGCTCAAATGACCCGGCTAAACGTCGGCTACAGCGCGGCGAGCGCCGATCAGTTGCCCGCCTGGGTTGCGAAAGACAGCGGGATTTTCGCCAAGAACGGGCTGGACGTGCAACTGATCTTCTTCACTGGAGGCACGACCGCGATCCTTGCCCTGGTGTCGGGCGACGTTCCGATCACCCAGGTTTCCGGCCCGGGCCTGGTTAATAGCGCCTTGGCTGGATCGGACGCTGTATTTGTCGCCGCCGGGATCATCTCGCTGAATTATGTGCTCATGGGCAAACCGGGAATCAAAACCGCGGAACAGCTCAAGGGCGGCACGGTCGCGATCAGCCGGTTCGGATCGGCAACCGATTCGATCGCCCGTTTCGCGTTGAGAAGAATCGGTTTGACGCCCGGCAAGGATGTCACCCTCGTGCAAGTAGGCAGCGGACCGGAGCGGCTGAGCGCCGCCCTGACTGGCAGAGTGACCGCCTCGGTGATCAATCCCCCTTCCAGTTTTATCGCTGAAAAGCGCGGATTGGCCGTCATAGCCGATGTCGCCAAGATGGGTCTGGTCTTCCAACACACCGGCGTAGGGACGACCCGTACGTACATTAAAGAACACCCGGACATAGTGCGCCGCTATGTAAAGGCCCATGTGGAAGCGGTTCACAAAATGTGGACGGATAAGGAAGCGACGATCAAGGCTTTGAGCAAACACATGGGCAGCGGTCTTGACCGTGAAACGCTGGAAAAGAGTTACGACAACGTCATGACCGAGGCTTTTTATCCCAAGAAGCAGTATCCCAGCCTGGAAGGGCTCAAAACCGTCATCGAAGGCGTCGCCGAGCGTGACCCCCGCGCGAAAAGCGTGACGCCCGAGCAGTTCGTCGATTTTACCTTCATCAAAGAACTCGACCAGTCTGGCTACATCGACGGCCTGTACAAGAAAAAGTAAATTTGTTCATACCGTTTAGGCCGTTCAAGCCGTTTCGGCCGTCTTGGCTCCCGCTAAACGGCTTGAATTTTTTTTGAACGGTTTGAACTGCTGGAACTTTTGCTCTCCACAGGCTCCCCTGTCTCAGAGTGTGTGAAAAAATCGTTCATGCTTTGGCACGCTCACCACGAACGGGATAGCATAGATAGAAGTTCAGGTACTTAGCCGTTCGTCCTGAGCTCGTCGAAGGGCGGTCGGCTATTTTTTCACACACTCTCAGACATGCTTACCGATAAAAAAGGCGAGGCGGCGGCTCGTGACATTGAAGACTGGGCGAACCGAATCGCGGGGCGATCAGATCCTGGGTTGGAAATCACGGTCTATGACGAGGCCGACTCAAATACCTACGTGCTTCGTCTAGCCAAAGGAGCGAGGATTTTGATTTTCCGCCTCTCCGGGTCACAAGTTCGAACCGACGGGCGCGAGGTTGAATGTGAACGGACGCTGCAAAGGAAAATCCAGGATCTGCGTAACCTGCTCTAGCCGAAACCCCACACCAAAAACGGCCATCCTAATAAGGATCCTCAGGTTTCCGTGTGGCTAACCGCCGAAGCGGCGAGCTTTTGGGTCTCGGGTTTCGAGTCTCGGGTTTGAACTCGAGACTCAAGACTCGGGACTCGGAACTATCTGTCTGCGAACTCTGCCTCTCTGCGGTGAATACTCTTTCACAGTTAACCCGGAAGCGCCTTTCTGACAGAAACCGTCAATCTTACCTCAACCCCAACTCCTTCAACGCCTGTCTCAAGTAACTCTGGTCGACGTACTTTTCCGGACTCGGAATGGCCCCTTTCATCCCCGTCTGCTCGGCGTAGATATCGACGACCGTTTTGAGACCGTCCAATTCGATCTCCAGTTCCGGATGCCACGCCTGGTTCGTTAGATAGTAGTCGAGTCCCTTCTCCGCGAGGCTGGGGGAAAGCTGAAATTCCTTGGCCAAGAATTCAACAGCGCTCTTTTTATCCTGCTCGAACCATTTCTTCGCCCGGATCACGGCCTTGAGAAAGCGCACTACGAGCGGCCGGTTCTTTTCCGCCCAACTTCGCCTGACTGAATATGCCGAGAGCAGATAGGTGGGGAAAATATCCGCCATGCGCCCGATCACGTTGAAGCCGGCCTCCTGGGCATAAAAAGCGTTTGGCACCGCCTGCATCGCCGCGGCAATCTGCCCGGCGCTCATGGCGGCGAAAGCTGTGGCGGTGCCGCCGACGTTCAGCAGCTGATAATCGCGCGGGTATTCGAGGCCCTTTATTTTGAG
>Ga0209521_10005000_pt1 | contig 10525 bp, 4 predicted proteins | sample Rifsed19ft4_FD_184016 | JGI IMG/M metagenome (GOLD analysis project Ga0209521, IMG submission 184016) | Soil microbial communities from Rifle, Colorado, USA - sediment 19ft 4 (version 2) | ecosystem: Environmental > Terrestrial > Deep subsurface > Rock core/Sediment | place: Rifle, Colorado... | reverse complement strand
GACCGGTTCAGGATAAGAACAGCCACCTTCTTCCTGCAGTTATTGCATCTGTATTCGTAGATTGGCATGATGAAAATAATAATATCATTACTAATATGGAATTATCAAGGAGGTTGTAACCCCTCAGTAAACGGTACGCCTTCCGGGCCCCAAACCTCAATGTATTGATCAAAAAATTACGTTTGTCCTAAGACCGTTTAAATAAGAATTATAGATCTGATATACTTATGCTGTATGTACCCGAAGCAGAAAAAACAATCACATATACAGACAGCCAGTAAATTATATGCTACGGCACCACCTCAAAGGCGTCTATATTAATAATCGTGCCTGTTGCACTTACGTTCTTTTTTCCTGAGACCTCGATGGCAACCGTATGGCTGCCGGGAGCAAGTCCTGTCTTTTGAAGAACCTGGTTGTATTTAATCGTTGGACTGTAGAGGTCAATGAGACCCATATACACCCCATCCAGATACACCTTTGCCTTCCCCATCATCGGGCCCTTTGCCACAATCCACTTGATCCCTGTACCGTTAAATGTCAGCTCCGCCTTTGCGCCTGTTTGATTTGAATACATGAGCGCTCCACCGCTGCATGAGGGACAGGCATACGAACTCCATGAACCGGTATATATAATATCTGGATCGTTCTCTTCCAACCATAACTGTTGCACAGAAAAATCCTTGCCTGCCTCATCAGCGCCGGCTACTGTTACTGAATGACTTGAAGGGGTAAAAGCATATCCGCTTAATGTGGGGGTTATCGTATAATTTCCATCAGGAATGCCGGCAAAACTGTAGGTTCCATCGGGTGCAGTAATTGTAGTGGTGGAGGCTCCTCCGCTAAGAGTCACTGTCACCCCGCTTAAGCCTATACTGTTTTCCGTGACGGTTCCGGTAATCGAATGAACCGGAGTACCAACATGTCCGGAACGTACTGGCCACACAGAAACGTAGCCCTCGGACTTATTGTTTGTGACCCTGAGTCCATCCCACATACCGAGGATCCACGCGATGTCCGGGGCGAAGGCGCTGGACGTAGACGACCAGTAGTAATTGGACTGCACGTTGATAAGACCCTGTATATTCAACCATGTTGCCGTATTGGTTTGTTCCGCGTTTACCAGACTTTCAAGCTCGTTTATATTGGGTAATCGCCAGTCGGTATAGCCAAGGTAGGAGTAAGTATTTAGACAGACTACATAATCGAGCGCACCCTGCCATGTCTTTGAGGTTCCAGGAGAACAGACAACAGGCCCAGGCGCATTGCCATCCTTTGTCCATATCAGGCCGGTGAGGTTGTCGGTGACCGTGTCGTCACCATTGTCTGTAAAGCGGGAGATTGGCCAGATCACCCCCGCCTGAATCTCGCCATCCTGTCCTGTCCCGGCACAGCCAATCACCGCCCCACTTGAATCATAGCAGGTTGTCTGGCCAGTCTGGGGGAGTTGGATAACCGAAGAACCAAATAACCCGGAATTTCCGGAACGTACTGGCCACACATAGTCGAAACTGTTGGACTTAGGATGGCTATCGTACACGTAGCCATGCCACATAACGACGACCCACACGTAGTATGGGTAGTTAGCAACGGAAGTAGACGACCAGTAGTAGTTAGACCGCACATTGTTGAACCCTTGTGTGTTCAACCATGTGGCTGTATTAGTTAGTTCTGCATTTATCAGGCTTTCAAGCTCGTTTATATTCGGAAGCCGCCAGTCGTTGTAACCAAGATAGTTATTCGTATTTAGACAGGCCACATAGTCGAGCGCCTCTTGCCATGTCTTATTTATAGCAGGTGAACATGCGAAAGGCCCCGGTGCATTGCCATCCTGCGTCCACATCAGTCCGGTGAGGTTGTCAGTAACGGTGTTGTCACCATTGTCTGCAAATCGGGGGCTTGGCCATGCCACCCCAGCCTGAATATCCCCATCCTGACCTGTTCCGGTACAACTAATCACAACCCCGCTTGAGTCATAGCAGGTCGTCTGACCAGTCCGGGGAAGTTGAATGGCGCCGGCATAACAGACCTCCGTCTCTGTAGTGGATACAGAGCTTATAGTCGCATTGGTATCTGTCCCAGTTACCCCTGTAGAGGTTATATCAGCGCTCGTATTGTTTACCGCCGCGTTTGTGCTATTTACAGATGCGCTGGATGTCCCCATGGCAGGGCAATCGAAAATCTCTCCATCAGCGTTTAACATCAAGACCCATGCATCACGACCTCCTGCGCCAAAGGACCACGTCATACCGGCTAATATGTATTCACCATCAATGGTTTGCCGGGCAGAACTTATCCAGTCATCACCTGTCCCCCCATAAGTCCTTTCCCATAGCACCATGCCATTACTGTTTAACCTTAATAACCAGGCATCAATATTGCCCGCCCCATAGGAAGACGTCCCACCGGTTACGATGTATCCGCCATCTAAAACTTGTTGGATAAAGGAGGCGCCATCCCAGTCCGTGCCTCCGTATCCCTTTTGCCAGTCTATCGAGCCATCGGATTGTAGCTTCAATACCCAGATGTCACTATTGATATCGCCAAAGGCGGCAGTTGATCCTGCCACTATATAACCACCATCCGCCGTTTGTTGAACAGAGTGTGCCTCTTCATTATTATTTGTCCCATAGGTATTCTGCCACGCTGCCGTGCCATCGGCATTTAGCTTCAACAACCAGGCATCGTCGCCTCCCACGCCAAAGGAGGAAGTATACCCTGCCACAATGTAGCCATCGTCCTTCTGGCCATCAGCATCATCGTCAGTCTGCCGGATAGAATAGGCCCAATCGGTATTCGAGCCTCCATATTTCTTCTGCCAAACCACAGAACCATCGCTGCCGAGTTTCAATACCCAGACATCATCACCTGTGGCTAATGACCTGGTTGTACCTGCCACGATATAGCCGCCTTCCGCTGTCTGCTGAATAGACCAGGATTCATCCCTGTTTAAACCAGCATAGGTTTTTTGCCATGATACTGATCCATCACTGCCAAGTTTCAACACCCAGAAGTCACTCCCGCCACCAAAGGAATCAGCAGCGCCCGATACAACATATCCATCGTCCTTCTGCCCATCCGCGTCGTCATCCGTCTGCTGTATCGAGTAGGCACAGTCTCTTTGCGCCCCTCCATAGATCTTTTGCCATTCCACGGAAAGATCACTATTCAATTTCAAGACCCAGAGATCCCCCCCACCCGCGCCGTAGGAGTAGGTACAACCCGCGGCAATGAACCCGCCGTCCGCTGTCTGCTGGACGGATTTGATGTCATCATCGTTTCCCCCTCCATACGTCCGGGCCGCATAAGGCCCAGCCGCACCCGCCTCATCAACCCCACTCCAACACAACTCCAGTATCCCGAGTGTCAACATGATAATCATTGTGAGGAAGACCACTCTGCCCTTAACCATTGCGCTTACCTCCGTTCCGAAACTCTATAATTACCCATCCCCGCCTCTTGATAAATACTTCGGGGCAAGCTCTGACCTCCCCTTGAAGAGGAGGGAAACTCCTGTGCTCGATTGATATCACCATGTGTTTTTTTCATTCCTCTTCTACGGTGTCACCTCAAAGGCGTCTATGTTGATGATCTTGTCTGTGGCATTGGCATTTTTCTGCCCTGAGACTTCAATCGCAACCGTATGGCTGCCTGAGGCGAGCCCGGTAGCCTGCAGTGTCTGCTTATACTTTGTTGTCGCGTTATACAGATCCAATAGCCCCTTATAGACTCCATCAAGGTAAACCTTCGCCTTCCCCATCATTGGGCCTTTGGTCACAATCCACTTGATCCCTGTGCCATCGAATGAGAACTCTGCTCTCGCGTTGGTCTGTTTTGAATACTTAAGCGCGCCTCCGCTGCATGAAGCACAGGGGTAAGAACTCCATGCGCCGATGTAGGAAATTGCGGGGTCTGATTCCTCAAACCGGGTCTTCGCCCGGAATTGTCCGTATACATCGCTAAACGTATAATCAAAATCCATATTGTTCCACACAACGAAATATTTTCCGGCAGCAAAAAGAACGGGTGAATCAAGTTGATCCCCGGCTTCTGCATTGATAACAACTTCCTCTCCTACCATCTCTCCCGACCTGGAGACATATTGCCCATAGATATCAGTGCATGTCCCCTCGTTGATGTCACAAATCCAGTTGTCATTCAGGTCATTCCTGAGATCACTCCATGCCACAAAATAATTAGACCCGTCAAAGGCAATAAAGGGAGCTACCTGATCGCCGGGAGATATAGTGATGGGGAATTCATTTCCCGGGAAGGTTCCCGCAGGAGATACCATGCGGCCGTAGATATCCCATATCGTTGGATTCGGGTAACCCAGGCCGATATCCCTGTTCCATGCCACAAGATAGCTTGTTCCATCAAATGCGATACCAATCGCATTAAAACTGGAGGATGGCGTTTCACTAATCACGAAGGGTGCGCCTGAAAGTGTTCCACTCGTAGTGACAAATTGTCCGTAAATATCCCAACGTTCAGGGTCACCGCTTCGCCGGCTTGCGTAAGCCGCAAGATAATTTGTTCCGTCAAAACCGATGGAAGGCACTACCTGATTTTCCGATCCCGTGCTGATGGCAATCTCAGTCCCCACAAGAACTCCTGAAGGGGAGATCAATTGGCCGTAGATATCAGTGCAGCTTCCCTCACTCGAATCGCATTGTCTGTTATAATTTGTGTCATTACGGCCATCTTGCCAAACTGCAAGGTATTTACCCCCACCAAATATAAGGTTTTTAATGCCGCGTGACTCCTGGCGGCCTTCAGCCTGATTGACGAAAAAGGGTGACCCTATCAACGATCCGTCGGCACCAATCAACTGTCCCGCAAGATCGTTATCAGGATAATGACAATCGTCAGACCACACCATTAGATAGTTGGTTCCATCAAACGCAACATGCTGCGTGACACCGGTGGCGACCGGACGCGGACCATAATTACAAGCATCTCCTGGAACAACAGGGGGGACCACAATTCTTCCCCCGATTAAATCGCCCAACGGAGAAATCAATTGGGCCGTTATCTCGCTCAAGATAAAATCCCCAACATCAACATCATCTTGAATCGCCACGAGATAATTGGTCTCATCAAAGGCCATACTTTGTGAGAACTCCTTGCTCTCAGTCGCCGCGATGGGGAATGGACTCGATACGGCAGCGATGTCCGCCGCTTCAGTGAATGAGACGTTCATGAATAAAAATGTCAGAATCATCAATAAACTGTAGCCGGTCCTTTTATTACGCATATTTGGATCCACTTTCGATTTCTTTCATTCCTCTACTACGGCACCACCTCAAAAGCATCAATGTCAACGAAGTAACCTGCAGAAGCGGGGTTCTTCTGGCCTGAAACCTCTATAGTCACAGTATGATTACCTGCAGAAAGACCTGTCTTCTGCAAAACCACCTGATACTTTGCTGTTGGGTTATAAAGGTCCACCAGCCCCATGTTCACTCCATCCAGATAAACCCTGGCCTTACCAAGCAGGTTTGCCTTTGTAACAATCCATTTGATGCCTGTTCCATTGAAAGAAAAGTCTGCCTTAGCGCCTGTCTGGCCGGAATATTTCATGGCGCCTGCGCTGCATGTGGCGCAGGTGTAATTCTTCCATGTCCCGGTATAAGTAATTGCCGGGTCATTCTCTTCAAACCATGTCTTAACGGAAAGAACAGCGTCAATGCCAACTGTTGCGTTAGGAGCTGTGACTGTAACAGTATCAGCGCTCCCGGAATCAGGTTTGTTGTTATACCACTCACTTAAATAACCCGAGCAACCGTAGTAGAAGAATTGGACTTTATACTGGCCCGTAGAGAGACCAGTAGCTATGTAATTACCATTAGCATCCAGTGGCGCCCATGAAACCCACTGCCCCCAATTTTTATCATATACTTTTACCCATGCATTCTGGATGCCGGTACCAGTGGAGTCAGTAACCCTGCCTGAGATACTACCGCTCCCGCCAGGTTCAAGAACAGCATCAATGCCGGTAGTTGCATTAGGAGCTGCGACTGCAACAGCATCTGCATTTCCAAAATCAGGCTTGTTGTTATACCACTCATTTACATAACCCAAATACCAATCATAGAATCGTACCTTATGAGTGCCCGTAGGAACGCCCCCTGCTGTGTAATTACCATTAGCATCCGTTGAAGCCCATGAAATCCATTCCCCATTTGTATTAATTATGTCTACATATACATTCTGAATACCTGTGCCAGTAGAGTCAGTAACCCTGCCCGAGATACTACCGCCAACCTCAAGAACAGCGTCGATACCGGTAGTTGCGTTAGGCGCTGTTACTGAAACAAAGTCTGCATTCCCAATATCAGGCTTGTTGTTATACCACTCACGTACATAACCTAAATCACTACCGTAGAAACTTACCTTATAACTACCTGTAGGAATGCCAATGGCTGTATAATTACCATTAGCATCCGTTGATGCATATGAAATCCACTCATCATTTGTATTGACTATGTCTACCCATACATTCTGGATACCGGCGCCAGTGGAATCCGTAACCCTGCCTGAGATGCTTCCGCCAAGCTCAAGAACAGCGTCAATGCCGGTAGTTGCATTCGGAGCTGTGACTGCAACAGGGTCTGCATTACAAAAATCAAGCTTGTTGTTGTACAACTCATATAGATAACCCAAATGACTACCGTAGAATTCTACCTTGTAAGCGCCGGTAGGAATACCCATGGCTGTGTAATTACCATTGGCATCCGTTGAAGCCCCTGAAATCCACACCCAATTTGCATCATATACATTTACCCATACGTTCTGGATACCTGCGCCACTTGAGTCAGTGACCCTGCCTGATATACTCCCGCCAAGCTCAAGAACAGCGTCAATACCGGTAGTCGCATTAGGAGCTGTAACTGGAACAGGGTCTGCTTTCACAAAATCAGGCTTCTTGTTGTACCACTCATTAAAATAACCTAAATAACTACCGTCAAAGAATACCTTATAAACACCCGTAGTAATGCCAATGACTGAGTAATTACCATTAGCATCCGTTGAAGCAGAAGAAATCCACCCCCAATTTGTATCATATACATAAACCCCTATATTCTGGATACCGGCGCCACTTGAGTCAGTAACCCTGCCTGATATACTCCCGCCAACTTCAAGAACAGCATCAATTCCGGAAGTTACGTTAGGCGCTGTGACTGAAACAGGGTCTGCAGTCCCAAAATCAGGCTTGTTGTTATACCACTCATTTACATAACCCAAATCACTACCATAGAATCGGACTTTATAGACCCCCGTAGGGATGCCCTTTGCTGTGTAATTACCATTAGCATCCGTTGAAGCAGATGAAATCGAATTCCCATTTGTATCATATACATAAACCCATACACTCTGGATACCCGCATTAGTGGAATCAGTAACCCTGCCTGAGATGCTACCGCCAAGTTCAAGAACAGCATCAATGCCAAAAGTTGTGTTTGGAGCTGTTACTGGAACAGGGTCTGGATTCTCAGAATTAGGCTTGTTGTTATACCGCTCATTTACATAACCCAAATCACTACCATAGAATTGGACTTTATAGACCCCAGTAGGAATGCCAGTTACGGTGTAATTACCATTAGCATCTGTCCAAGCCCATGAAATCCCATTCCCATTTGTATCATATACATAAACCCATACATTCTGGATACCTGTACCACTTGAGTCAGTAACCCTGCCTGAGATGCTACCGCCTGCGCTGGCGTAGATAATATTGTTTTCTGGTGTAGCCGCCTCTCTCAGGGTGAACAAACCTAACTTCTGTTCAGAATACAGATTAAAGCCTGTGGATTCGTTAAACTCATGCCTATAACGTAAGTCCGATGTTTTGTCGGGATATGGAGGATATATATTTCCATTCATAAATGGTTTGGCGCCTGCTTCTGCTGAGGCATGCGGCCCAGCAAAGACTGGAGGTGGGCTTACTCTATGACTTCTGATTTCCGGCTTTATCCCTTGTATAAAAGACTGAGGCGCGTATCCGTTAGCTAAGTATGCAGTATTCCTCCTCCCCTTTTCAAAGTGCCTGAGACTACTATCCATCTGACTCTTTCCATCGAAAAGATATAATGGTAGTTTTCCATAAGCCTCCTGAACCTTTAATTTTGCACTGTCATCCGCCACAGCCCCTTGAGCCGCAGTACCAGTGAAAGCAAGTACCGTCATAAAAAGGGAAAGTAGAAGCAGAGGGACAACCCTGACATTGACGTTCTCCTTGATAGTCTTTTTAACCTTCAGGTAATAATCCCGGCCACATTCACGCCCTATTATTTTATCCTTCTGGTATGTCTGCCTCATCATAAGCCTCCTTTTTATATGCACAGCGACTATTCCACTACCACTACGGTACCACCTCAAATGCATCTATGTTTATATAGTAACCTGTTGAGCTCGTGTTCTTCTGGCCTGAGACCTCTATAGTCACAGTATGATTGCCAGGAGCAAGACCTGTCTTCTGCAGAACCACCTGATACTTTGCTGTTGGGTTATAAAGGTCCACCAGCCCCATGTTCACTCCATCCAGATAAACCCTGGCCTTACCAAGCTGGTTTGCCTTTGTAACTATCCATTTGATACCTTCCGAATAAGAAAACTTGTTTGTTTAATACCCCCCTATGGCACTTCCTCAAAGGTATCAATAGCTATATCCTCCTGAAGCTGCCATTCCGTTTGAATAGTTTTTTGCAGAGTCAGCGCTTGAGTCACGCCAAATTGGAAGCTGTCTGAGTCAAAAACAACGGGATAAGCGCCAATCTGTCCAAAATATGTGTAAGTACCAAGCGGGGCTATTGTTGGTATACTATGTGTCAGATGGGCATTCCTGGACTGGCCTGCGGATAAGGTTACAGTAACAGGCCCAAACAATTCCCCTGTTGAGGGATACCTGCTGCTATTGGGAAGTTTTATATATGTCCAGTATTTAAAAGTCTGGGAAGAATTTGTAGTGTTTATGAGAATCACTGTATATCCCAGTGTACCACCACGTGGAACTGATGTTGAATCAGGCGCCAGAGAAACACTTACCGTCGCTTGTGTTTGCAGAATAATAGAATCTGAGATGGCCGCTGAAATATTCCCAGCATTGTCCTTATACTGGATATATACAGTCTTTAATCCATTTCCGCTAACAAGGGTCCATGACCTGCCGGCTGCATAGGACTCCCATAAAGTCCATGTAATACCATCATTCGAGAAACGCATCTGACTGCATCCAGTCCCGTTTACGCCATCGGTACAGTTAAGTGCAAGGCTCACATTAGGATTATTAGTCCATGCACTGTTGTTATTGATGATTATAGAGCCGTTGGGTGAAACCCCATCCACGATTACAACTACGTTGTCTGTGGCTGTATACTCTCCGTCGCTTACTGCAAGCTGCAGTACATAGCTGCCGGCTATATCCGGCATGAAGGTGGCAGATACTGTATTAGCATTGGTGATGTCAGAATTTTTCATACTACTCCCTGCTGGAATGGATACAAGACTCCATTGATACGTTATAGTCTGCGGCAGCCCATCCAGATCATAGCTCCCTGAACCATCAAGAATAACACCCTGTCCAAGCTGGACTATCTGATCAAGACCTGCATTTGCAACAGGTGGCGTTGTAGTTCCTGCAGTGATTATTACCTGAGCATGCGAAGTGGACGTTCCATCACTTACTGAAAGATCAAATCTATATTCACCATCTATATCAGGTGTGAAACCCGGAAGCGGAGTCTCTTTATTGATTATACTGGCATCAGTAAGCAGACTTCCTGCAGGAACACTCAGGAAACTCCATAGATAAATCAGTGGAACAGGCCCATTATCCGGGTCATTGGCTTTACTTCCGTCCAGCAATACAGGTTGTCCTGTCAATACCTTCTGATCATGACCAGCATTGGCATTTGGCGGCACATTAAGTGCAGTTGCATTAACAGCTACTGAATCCGGACCACTGCAATACAGAGAATCACATACTGTCAGGTCATAACTGTAATATCCATCTTTATCAGCAGTAAAAGAAGGTTTTGGAACATTTGGACTTGACAGGATGGCAGCACTATTAAGAGGCTTACTCGTCTCTGTCCAGTTAAAGGTGATGAGATTTCCATCTCTGCCTGAACTCTCACTTCCATCCAGAGTAACACTTAAGCTGGTACTGACATTCTGATCCGGGCCTGCAATGGCTAATGGCGGATGAGAATCAGGATCATTAGGATCTGTTATCGTCTGATATTCTTTCAGATTTGTAAATCCATCATTGTCTGCATCTTCAAGGGCATCAACAGGATTGAGTGGATTCAAACCATACCCAACCTCCCATCCATCATGCATCCCATCCCCATCTGTATCTGAGGTCAGTGGGCCAGTCCCATGTATATTGACCTCGTCTCCATTTGTCAGACCATCTCCATCATAATCCCCGTTAAATGAAAGGGCCTTAATGCCGTCACTGCTCCCGATCTCACTCCATAATCCTGCACTGTTTCTTGCCTTTACACTTATGTAGTAAGTC